>Ga0097621_100003469_pt1 | contig 10876 bp, 8 predicted proteins | sample KBSMisM72_FD_73165 | JGI IMG/M metagenome (GOLD analysis project Ga0097621, IMG submission 73165) | Miscanthus rhizosphere microbial communities from Kellogg Biological Station, Michigan, USA - KBS Miscanthus M7-2 (version 2) (version 2) | ecosystem: Host-associated > Plants > Roots >... | reverse complement strand
TATTTCAACGCGGCGGTTCTTTTTCTGGCCTGCAACCGTAGTGTTTGGAGCAAGCGGATTGGAGGCACCCATGCCGTTAGCCTGAATTCGCATCGGATCGACGCCGGCAGACTGAAAACGATCGGAAAGTACACGAGCACGTTCCTGGGTCAACTGCTGCAGTGAAACTTCGTTGCCTTTGCTGTCAGTGTAAGCTTCGATCAGGATCTGGTAGTCAGGATTACTGGCCAGCAATGCAGCCAGTGGTTCGAGTTTAGCTGACGACGCCGCAGACAAAGTTGCGGTGCGTGTGTTGGTCCAAATTGCTTCCGGCAGTACGAGGCGAAAGCCCGTTGTGGTTTCTTTAACAGCGCCGTATTTCGCCAGCGTCTCTTTCAAATTGGCTTCCGCTGCCCGCCGGTCGGCCGCACGTCGTTCGGCCTCGACGCGTGCTGTTTCAGCTTGCTTTTCACCTTCCATGCGCGCGAGTTTCAGCTTTGCCGCATCGCCCTCGGAACGCAGGTTCGCGTTCTCATCACGGAGTTGGGCGATCTCAACACGCTTCTCTCGAAGCTGATCGTTTGCAGTTCCCAGGTCGCGCTCGGCAAGCTCGCGTGCACGTGTCTCTTTCTCGAGCGCCGCCCGAAGCTGAGCCACTTCTCTTTGCGAGGCTTCAGCACTCTGCTCGGCAGAACGCACTGCCTCATCGCGACGTCGAATAGCCTCACGCTGAAGTCGAGCCGCTTTACGCGCGACTGCGAGATCTTCTGCATGTTTGCCCGACGAGGTGGCTTTTCGCGCTTCCATATCAACTTCAGTCTGCGGTTGATTCAGACGCCACGCCTTCTCTGCTGCCTGCAACTGGTCTTCGGCTGCCTGCAATTCGTCAGGCGCGTCCGATGCAGCACCTGCATACTTCGCAAGGTTCACCGCCTGGCGCGCTCCTAGTAGAGACACGGGCGTTTCACGATAATCACGATCTGCTATTTCAGGCACGCTGGCGGTGCGAAAGTAGTCGCTCGAGTTTCCGATGTAGCGGACATCGACAGTTTCAACCTGGCTTCCGTTCGGTCGTTGCGGCGGAAGATTTTCCATCACGACCATGCGGCTTGGGACCGTCATCAGGAAGTGTGGCTCCGCCGTAAGAATCAATGCGAACGACTGAAGCGGCGTAGTCACATCGAGCTTTGAATTTACGAAGCTGCTGCCGCTGCGTTTAATCTCTCCGAGATTGTCGACGTGTCCATCGGGCGAGATGGCCCAAAGAATGTAAGTGGTATAGATTCCACCCAACTCCGAAGCGCGCGGCAGATCGTCGATGCTGAGCTCGACGCGAGTGCCTCGCCGCCCCGCACGTTTGACCTTGGCTTCACCCTTCAATCGCGGCAAGAGCGTGGTTCCACGGAATTTGACCGTAACCGTTTCGTCCAACGGATAGGTTATCGCGACGGTCTTGCGTTCAACGTCCTGCTGGGCAATCGCAACCGATGCAAATAGTAGACAAGCACTGAGCGCAAAAACGAGGTGTCGACCAATGCGGTTGAAACTCATGGCAAAACAACTCCTGACTGCGAAATTGGGAGCAACTGGCAGCAGTTAAAAAGATGCATCAAACAGGCGCATTGTTGCCGATGGACGGGATGAGGTCAAGGCGAATTTGGGTAAAGATTATACGGATCTCGTGCGGATTAGCCGCGGATGATTAGCGGCGCCTGCTTCTTCGGTAGGCGGCAGTCTGGATTATCAGTAGAGAAATTCCCGATAACAGCAGTAGCGGCGCCCAGCCACGCGGCGCCACTAAGTGGAGAATAAGCCAGGCGACTATCAGCCCTATCCCGATCAGCCAGAGCATCACGGAATCTCGTTCAGCTTGTAGCCGACTCCGCGAACCGTCAGCACGTAACGCGGATTCTTGGGATCAGTTTCGAGCTTCTTACGAAGACGATTGATATGTGGATCGATGTTACGTTGATAGCCTTCGTAGTCAGTGCTCCAGACTCGGTCGAGCAGAGCGTTTCTGGACCACGCGCGACCGGGTTCGGACGCAAGCAGTTCGAGAATCTGAAACTCGAGCGGTGTCAGATCGACGCGAGAACCGTTGCGAATAACTTCGTGACGACGCTTGTCAATCACCAGATCGCCTACTTCGATACGCTCGCCATCGACATCCGGCGGCGGCGCTGACCCGCCGCGACGCAAGAGGGCTTCAACTCGATATTCGAGCTCGCGCGGATTAAACGGCTTCGCCAGGTAGTCATCGGCGCCCGCTTCAAAGCCTGCTGCTTTGTCTGAGAGTGCGTCGTGTGCAGTTAAGAATAGCGCCGGCGTCTGAATGCCGCGATCCCGAACGCGTTTCAGCAGTTCAATGCCCGACATACCGGGCATCGAAACATCGAAGATGAAGCAGTCGAAGCGCCCGGTAAGTGTGGCTTCCAAAGCGGCGCTGCCACTCTCTCGATCTTCGACGTGAAATCCCAGCCGGCTGAAGTACCCGGCCAGGAGAGTTCTCATATCGGTATCGTCATCCGCAATCAGAAGACGTTTACCCGCGTATTTGTTGTTTGGTGTCGCTTGCTGTGCCAAATGTCCTGATCCTGTCGGAGGGGATCTAAATCGTCACATCACAGACGAAGTATAACCCATATTTGCGCAGACTCATCCGAGGGAAGGGATTTGCATGAGTTCACGCCCAGAAACGAAATCGAGCAAATCAGTCAGCCTTGACGCAAATAACGGGGGGTAAGTATAGTTCTTTCCTTAAGATTTTGGACCGTCTTCTACCTTCCTTATAGCAACTGATCAGAGATTTTCGCAACCAGAGATGCATGATCTTAGGCGCCTGTTAAAGTATTTGAGACCTCACTGGCCAATCTTCACACTGGCTACTCTGGCAATGGTACTGGTGGGCGTACTCGAGAGCGCCATCGCCGGTTTGATTGTGCCAATCTTCGATCAGGCTTTCGTACAGGGGCTTGGTCAGCGTACTCCGACCATTTTTGGTCTGCAACACTTAATTCCACAGGAACCATTTGGCGCGTGGAAAATGATCTCGATTTTGCTGGTTGTTTTCACACTCGCGAAAGGTATCGCGGAGTATCTCTCAACGTATTTGATGGCACGGATCGGGCAGTTGGCCGTGCTTAAGTTGCGCCAGGATCTATATGGTCATCTCCTCGCACAGTCCGCCACTTTCTTCGAAAGACACCGGACCAACTATCTCGTGTCGAGACTGGTGACTAGCGCGGCCGCGATTGAGACTGCCGTTACAGCCACGTTTCGCGACATGCTACGCGAGAGTTTCACTTTGATCGCATTTCTCGCGGCGTCCTTTTTCTATAGTTGGCGACTCACGCTCGGTTCACTCTTGATCGCACCGGTGATTGCTGTCCTCACTGCGAAGTTTGGACGGGCGTTGCGAAATCTCGCACGCGAGAGTTTTGAAGGTAGTAAGCAATTGACTGACACCGCGCAGGAAGCGTTGGCGAATCAGGGAATCGTGAAAGCATATCGCGCTGAAAAACGCGAGTCAGATCGTTTTACTGACGTGGCAAAACGGATCGTGAGGGCAAACCTTCGCAGCGCGAGCATTGCCGGTGCTTCACCGCCGACGATTGAAATGATCGGCATTCTCTTCGTCGTGTTGCTGCTGTTCTTTGGCCAGCGTGAAATCATGAGCGGCAACATGAACACGGCGCAGTTCGTGACGTTCCTCTTCGTTCTGTTTCGCTGCTACGATCCGATGCGCAAGCTTTCACGACTGCAAAACAGCATGGAGCAGGCGCTGGCCGCCGCGCACCACGTTTGGGAAGTGATGGACGAGCATGCGACGATTCAGGAAAAGCCCGGCGCGAGCGAACTACCTGCGCTCACGAAGGAAATCGAACTAAAGAATGTTTCGTTTGGATATGCGAATGAATCGCGTTCGGTTTTGCGTGAGGTGAGTCTGACGATACCCGCCGGGACCATGGTGGCGCTGGTGGGCCAGTCGGGCGGTGGAAAGTCTACACTGACGAAACTGCTGCCGCGCTTTCATGATCCGCGATCCGGAACGGTTCTCTGGGATGGCATAGACATCCGGGATGCAACCATCGCGAGTCTCAGAAAACAGATTGCTCTCGTCACTCAGGAGACGATTCTTTTCAACGACACTGTTCGTCACAACATCGCATATGGCAAACCAGAAGCAAGCGACAGGGAGATCGAAGAGGCCTCATTAATCGCATTTGCGCACGACTTTATTCGCGAATTACCCGATGGTTACGATACGATTGTGGGCGAGCGCGGCATCTTTCTTTCCGGCGGCCAACGCCAGCGGCTCGCTATTGCTCGTGCAATCCTGGTTAACGCGCCTGTCCTGATCCTGGATGAGGCTACGTCGGCACTCGACGCGGAGTCGGAGCGACTGGTTCAAAGTGCAATCAGCAATCTGGTACGCAATCGCACGACGATCGTGATTGCTCATCGTCTATCGACAGTACGGCGCGCAGACATGATCCTCGTGATGGAAGCCGGGCGCATCATCGAAAGAGGAACTCACTCAGAACTACTGGCGCGTGGCGGGCAATACAAGAAGCTCTACGAGTTGCAATTTGCTGACGAAGAAGAAGAGGTTCCACAGATTACACAGATGGCGCCGATTTAATCTGCGTAATGTGTGGATGGATTAACTATGAAATCAATGACCGGATACGGCAAGGCGATGGTGGCGGGTGATGATTTCTCCGTCTCCGTTGACTTGAAGACCGTTAACAATCGATTCCTCGACATACACCTGCGCGTCGGCGCCGAACTGGCTTCACTCGAACCGTCGATTAAAAAACGCATCACCTCACGACTATCGCGCGGTCGCGTCGACGTCACCGTGAGCATGGAACGCGTCGCGCAAATTGCTTATGAGATAAACCGCCCCCTGATCGCCGGCTACGTCAGCGCCTTGAAACAACTTCAGCAGGATTTCAATATCGGCGGCGAACTCGACATCAACGCAATTGCGCGAATTCCGGGCGCCGTCCAACCAGCACGCAACGGTATCGACGATCGGATCACAACCGCACTCGAACAAGCATTGGACCAGGCGCTGGACGAGCTTGAAAAAATGCGCGAGCAGGAAGGCGAGGCTCTCAAGCAGGAACTGCGTGAACGAGTGCAGAAGATCGAAGCACTGGTGCCAATCATTGAAGGCTCGGCCGCAGGACTTGCCGATGCTTATCGGTTGCGATTACAAAAACGTATTGGCGAACTACTTAATCGCGGCGGACAAGTTATTGAAATCGATCCCGTGCGATTGGCCCAGGAAGTTGCCTACCTCGCGGATCGCAGTGACGTAAGTGAAGAGATGGTGAGGTTGCGCAGTCACCTTTCTCAGTTTCAGGAAGCGCTTGACGCACCCGGCGAAGCAGGAAAGATGCTCGACTTCCTGCTCCAGGAGCTCAACCGCGAGGCAAATACGACGCTTTCAAAATCTACCGATCTGGCCATTAAGGAGGCCGGCCTGGCGATCAAAGCAGAAGTGGAGAAACTTCGCGAACAGGTTCAGAATGTCGAGTAAAGTGAAAGAATTACAGCCGGCTGGGCCAGTCAGCCACCCTTCCCCGCGAGGCACACTATTCGTCGTCAGTTCTCCATCGGGCGGCGGCAAAGGCACGATTATCCGTCACGTGCTGGATTGTGTCGAAAATCTTAGTTATTCTGTCTCGTTCACCACTCGTGCGCCACGTACGAACGAAACACATGGCCACGAGTATTTCTTTATTACTCGCGAGACGTTTGACGAGATGGTGGCTGCAGGCGAGTTTCTTGAATGGGCCTGCGTGCATGGGAATTTTTACGGGACGTCGAAAAAGCAAATCCTTGAAGAGACTGGAGCCGGCACCGACATCATTCTCGAAGTCGACGTACAAGGCGCAGCGAGCGTGCGGCAGTTATTGATGGATTCGGTTAGCGTCTTTATTTTGCCGCCATCATACGAAGTGCTGCGCCAGCGGTTAATCGCACGAGGGACTGACGGTCCTGAGGAGCTCGAGGTTCGCTTGCGAAATGCGCCGGAAGAATTAAAACAGTATTCCTCTTTTGATTATGTAATCATCAACGACGAGATCGAGAGAGCCGCCGGACAACTTGCGTCGATTATTTATGCCGAGCGCGCTCGTTGCATGCGCCAGGAAGGTCTGGTCCGGGAAGTGATTCAAAAGTTTTCGACACATCAATCATAGATTCATAGCTGAAGGAGCAATCGAGTGCCTACACCGACAGATTTAGTTGATAGTGACGTTGAAGAGACGAACGGCCAGCAAGTTGATTCGAAGTACCGCCTGATAATCCTCGCCGCTAAGCGCAGCAAACAACTGCAGCGCGGTGCGACCCCCAGGATTGAGATCGATCCTCAGAAGCACAAACCGACGCGTATCGCGCTGGAAGAAGTGATGCGCGGCCGCGTGCATTTTGATATCAAGCCGGAAGGAAAGGACCCCGCGGCTTAATCCACAGATTACACAGATATTCTAAAAAATCCGCGTAATCTGTGGATTACATGCCCTTGTAGTCTGGTCCACCACCACCTTCTGGTGTTACCCAGTTGATGATCTGGTATGGGTCCATGATGTCGCAGGTCTTGCAGTGTACGCAGTTTGAGAAGTTGATCTGCAGGCGCCGGTTGCCGTTTCCACCGTCCTCAACCATTTCATAGACAGCCGCTGGGCAGAAACGCTGGCAGGGATTGCCATACTCTTCTGCACAACGTGTCGAACAGATATTCGTGTCGAGCACGTGTAGATGGGCCGGCTGGTCCTCGTCGTGGCCCACTGCGGCGTGGTAGACATCCGTCACTTTGTTGAAAGTGAGCTTACCGTCGAAGCGCAGATCCGTGTAACGCTGTTCGAGCTTGTCACTCCGATAACCATACGACGAGAGCTTCTTCATCTCTTCATAGCCCGCGACGCCCGGATCTCTATCAAACAGCCCCCACGCGCGTCCGCCGGTGAAGAATTGCAAACCCGTATTGATCAGCGCGAGCCAGCGGCCGTGTCTGAAACCCGAGTGAAAGTTTCTGACTTTGTGCAACTCAGGCATAACCCAACTCTCGTTCAAGAGATCTTCATAACGCTCCAGCTGATCGGCAGAAAAATCCTGTGCTTTCAAAGCGTCGAATATCACTTGCGCGGCCAGCATGCCGCTCTTGATCGCCGAGTGAATTCCCTTCAGACGTTGCGGGTTCAGAAGGCCGGCGCAGTCTCCCGCTAAAAGCACGCCGTCGGCGTACATGCGTGGAATTGCGTAATAACCGCCTGCCGTGACAGTCTTCGCGCCATAACGAATCATCTTTCCACCATCGAGCAAACGTGCGATGTATGGATGAGTCTTGTAGCGTTGAAACTCGGCATGCGGATCGAGCAAAGGATCTTTGTAATCGAGACCCGTAACGTAACCGATATTCAGGACGCGGTTCTGCATTCCGTAGATCCAACCGCCTCCGTAAGTATCCGTGTCGGAAGGAAAGCCGAGCGTGTGGGTGACGCGACCCGCGGGATAGCGATCGTCAGGAAGCTCCCACAACTCTTTCACGCCGAGACTGTAGACCTGCGGATCGCATCCTTCATCCAATCCGAGACGCTCGATCAATTGCTTCGTGAGCGATCCGCGGGGTCCTTCGCCCAGCACGGTAACCTTCGCACGTAGATCGACGCCCGGCTCGTAGTTAGCTTTGCGTTTCCCTTCTTTATCGATGCCTTTGTCGCCTGTACGAACTCCGAGTACTCGATCGTTCTCGTCGTAGAGCAAATCGGCGCCGGGAAATTCAGGGAAAATGTTGACGCCGGCTTCTTCACACTTCTCGCCTAACCATGCAGTCAAACGATTGAGAGAAACGATGTAGTAACCGTGATTCTTGAGTGGCGGCGGCGTGATCGGTGAACGCAGTGCCAGCTTCGGTGTGAGATACAGGAAGTGATCTTCTTTCACAGGAGACTCGAGCGGCGCGCCCTGTTCTTCGAAGTCAGGGATCAGTTCGCGCAAAGCCTTCGGATCCATCACCGCGCCGGAGAGTATGTGCGAGCCGACGGTGGATCCTTTTTCAATTACCGCAATTTCAATGTCGCCGAGGGATTTGTCTTCTTTAACGAGTCGTGCGAGGTGCAGTGCGCCGCTGAGGTTTGCGGGCCCCGCACCCACAAACACTACGTCGAAGTCTAGAGTCTCACGTTCCATATGTGTTCGGCAGTATATCGAAATTGTGTGATCTCTGTAATCTGTGGTGTAAACTGGTACTGCGTCAGTTTGAAATTCATGAATACGCCGAAGGCACTCGCTAAAGTTTGAAATTCATGAATACGCCGAAGGCACTCGCTAAAGTTTGAAATTCATGAATACGCCGAAGGCGTTCGCTAATTCGAGCCCAGGGTTGGAGCGCAGCGACAACCCTGGGAAGCAAACATAAATAGTCGCTTAACCCTGAAAGGGTTCGCCAACCGTCTAACCCTTTCAGGGTTATATTGTCTTCTTGATGCAATCCCACGGTTGTCGCTGCGCTCCAACCCTGGGCTCGGGTTAGCGAACGCCTTCGGCGTTGATCCCAATTCAAACTGATTTGAGCAAAACGGGTGGCGTAATCAGAAGCGTTAGAATATACAATCAACCTCTTCATACTATTTGATGCACTACTTTTAAACTCGCGCGTACTTCAATGAGAATCACGAAAATCATATTTCTCCTGCCGATCCTGTTGGTGATTTTCTCTGCGCGTAACTCCGCACCTGTTGAGTCTTTACCGCCGGTGGTTCTGTGGGCATGGGAACGTCCCGAGAACCTGACATTTCTCGATCCGCAAAAAACCGCGGTTGCATTCCTGGCGAAGACGATCACGTTGCATGACGACAAGATCGCCGTGAAACCACGGCTACAGCCATTACGAGTCGCGCCCGATACTAAACTCATCGCTGTCGTTCGAATCGAGACTGATCGAGCAAGCGCGCCTACACTTTCCTCGGCTCAGCTTCAGCAAACAGCACACGAGATCTCTTCGCTGCCCCGCGTGTCAGTCGTGCAGATAGATTTCGACGCCGCCGTTTCTCAAAGAGACTTCTACCGCAAACTGCTGCAACGCGTTCGCTACGAACTTTCGCCCTCTGTCGGACTTTCGATCACGGCGCTGGCGTCTTGGTGTGCCGGCGACAATTGGATCGCAAATCTGCCAGTGGACGAAGCTGTGCCGATGCTGTTTCGCATGGGTGTCGAGCGACCGCAATTTCAACGGCGACTCGAGACCGGTCAGCCTTTCGAAGCAGGGATCTGCCGCAACTCAGCTGGTGTTTCGACTGACGAACTAGTCACGGTACCCAACGTCGATCGGCTTTACATATTCAATCCCCAACCATGGACCAAAGATTCTTTCGCACGCGCGATGGAGGCATACCGCAGATGACGCGTAAATGTTTGCGCTCATTAGTTGTCGTATTGCTCGCAGTTTTGCTCTTGAACGCAACGTCCGCACTCGCCTGCGGTCCGTTCCTGATTGAGGCGGTGTTCGTACATACAGTTCATCCGACCTATCCCGTGGAGCGATTTGCTGGGGGCCGGATCGGAGTGTTGCAACCCACGTATGCTCGTTCCTATTTGTATGTCGGATATCGTTATCTGAGCGGCTCAGGCTTTACTCCCGCGGAACAGCGCGCTTTGACGCAGTTCTGGGACGATCGTCTTAACTACCGCTGGTCCTCCGGAGAGGAAGAGTGGACCAAAGCCTGGCTCGATGCGCGGAGCAAAGTCGCAACTCAAGATCCCGGCTCGATTTCAGCCTATCGCAGCCGCGAGAAGCCGAACGAATATGAAAGCTATTTGAACTGCCAGAAAGATGCTTTCGATGCCGCGATTGCCACCCTGAACGAGCGGATCGCGAAGTATGGACCAGACAGTCCGGCAATCAAGGCGTGGGTTGCGGCTCAGGACCAGGTGTTTAGTAACTGCGCCGGCGGCAGCGTCATTCCCGAACAGCTTTCATCGGATGCAGACGCACTGCAGCGCGCAGACCGCTCGTATCAAATCGCCGCGGCGAATTTCTATGCCGGAAATCTAGACGAGGCTCGAAAGGCCTTCGAAGCGATTGCCGCAGATAACAATTCACCGTGGCAACGAAATGCCGTGTATCTGGTTGCGCGCGCGCTCGTGCGTAAAGGCAGTCTGGGCCCCGAGGAGCAAAAGAAGGAGTCGTTGAGTGCTGCTGAAGCCCAGCTACGGATGATCCTTTCCGATAAAAGGCTCTCTTCGCTGCACGCTGCGTCGACACGTCTACTCAACCTCGTTAGCCTGCGCCTGCATCCCGCGGAGCGTCTAAATGAACTGGCGCGCATACTCACCGCAAAGACTGAGAACCAGAACCTGAAACAGGATCTTTGGGATTACACAGCGCTGCTGGACGGTTACCTTGAAGAAGAGGACGACGCGAATACAAAACCTCCGGAGATCCCAAAAACAGAGGACTTAACGGATTGGATTGCGACCTTTCAGGATTCCAGTTCCGCCGTAAAGGAACACGCGCTGGAACGCTGGCAGGCAACGCATGCCGCAACGTGGCTTGTCGCATCGTTAACGGCGCTGGACGGCAAGGACCCGAAGGCAGCAGAGCTGATCGATGAGGCACGCAAGGTCCCGAGCAGTTCGCCCGCATTTCCGTCGGCACGCTTTCATGCGGTTCGTTTGTTGATGGAGTCGGATCAAAACGCGGCGGCGCGTACATTACTCGACCAGACGTTGAAGTCAGAGCGCGCGCATTTCGACGAGTCGTCGCTGAATCTGCTGATCGGCCGGCGGATGTTGCTCGCAAATTCGTTAGCGGAGTTTTTGACAGATGCCACGCGCGTCCCAGCGGCTTTGAGTTGGAACGACGACGGCCGCGAGATTCCTTCTG
>Ga0097621_100003467_pt1 | contig 10877 bp, 10 predicted proteins | sample KBSMisM72_FD_73165 | JGI IMG/M metagenome (GOLD analysis project Ga0097621, IMG submission 73165) | Miscanthus rhizosphere microbial communities from Kellogg Biological Station, Michigan, USA - KBS Miscanthus M7-2 (version 2) (version 2) | ecosystem: Host-associated > Plants > Roots >... | reverse complement strand
AGGCGCGATGTCGGCGAGTTTATCGATTCTTTTGTGAACCATATCCACGCCTCTTCCAACCCATGCAACGATAGGTTCTTCAGTAGCGCTAAATGAAACTGGGTGCGCTTTGAACTCGTCTGTGTCAACTCCGTTATAGATTAGATGGATGGGTAAATCGGTAAAGCTTGCTTGTTGATCCGCTTGCCATTTTGACACGCAAGAGAATCCGTCGCACGTCGAAGAGTTCCACCCTGGCACAACCATGCCGTGCGCTGTTATCACAAGGGGCAGATTAAGTTTTCGGACTGCGGATATGCCAAGATTCCAGTCGCTGCTATTAGCATGGACGATATCGTAGGCATTCGATTTGATGACGGCGAGACAGTTACCAAGGTCACCAAAATGTAGATACGCTGGTGATAAGTTCTTTTCCATGTCGCCGCGGTTGAAGAAGAAGAACTCGCATTCGTGACCTTTTTCGCGAAGTTTTCCCGCGAGGGAAGCCATGAAAGCTTCGACTCCACCAATCTGACACCACTCGTATGCTAGTAGGACCTTCATTTCAATCTCAGTTGCATACATTTCCGTTTTGTGAAGGCGAAGATGAAGTGGAAAAACTGAGATACTGGACGCTCGGTTTCCTCTGGCGTCCCCGTCCGCCAGCGCTGATTGATGTACGTTATAGATTGTCTAAGATCACATTCGTGTTTCAAGGTGTTGACGTGGTCACGCTTAATTCGAAACACAACCATGTTCAAGAATGCACGAATGCATTGTCGATATAGATGAGCAGGCGAACCGAAAAGTCTTAGTTCACTGGAGGTTGTCTCAAGGAGCTCACCATTAGGGCCTAACACCTCGTGAAGCCTCAACAGAGCACGATATCTTCCCCTGCTGGAATGCCATCGCCTAAAGTAAGCCTTACTCATCCTGTCAGGTTGTACATCAGCGTAGACAACGGCTTGCGGTTCATATAATCCGCGACCGCCGTTCGCAATAACGCGAAGAATCAACTCAGAGTCCTCAATAGAGCTCACCCAGTCATCGATTCGTTGATATCGAGGATCGAAAAGACCTATCTCTTCGAATACTGAACGACGAAAAGAGAAATTGGCGCCTGGGAAAAAAAACACTGAGCTCTTTGTAGAGAGAAACGGTTCATCTCCTTCGTCCACCAACGCGAGTGGACCTGCCCAAATGTCGGCAGTGAGCCACTCAGGAGGAGTTTGTTGCCAACGTGGTAATACTTTTCCTCCTAAGAAATCGACGTCAGGATAATTTTTAAAGGCGCGCCAAATGGTAGTCACCCAATTCGGAGCGACGCGCACATCATCATCAGTGAATGCAATCAGGGGAGCACTTGAATTCGCGATGCCGGCATTTCGGCCATACGAGAGTCCTTTTCGGCCCTCATAAACATATTTCACGTTGGGATAACCCCGGTCGATAAAAGAACGAACAAGCTTAGCGGTGTTGTCTGTGGAGCTATTATCGACCACGATCAACTCGAAAGTGACTTCTTTGTTATCTTGCTGAACAACACTCTCAAGTGCGCTCAACAACATCTCACAACGGTTGAAGGTGCTGATGACGACGGACACGTCGAATGGTTTAGTCATGTCGTCTCGTTATAACTGCTCTGTAACCTGATGCACGAACTGGGATTCTGTTGGTCCCGTCCGATTCTCAAGAGCATAGGTATCCCAATCCTTATAAAGAGCTTCAAATCCGTACTCTTGGAGTTTTTGGAGCATCGAACGAATGGGGCCGGTCCCGACAACTGCTTCATGTACTTCTATGATTAACGTCTTCACTTGCGTTCGAAAAATATCACCATCATGCTCTACCAACTCTACTTCGCCACCTTCTATGTCGCAGATTAGCGTAAACCGGTCGAACCCAAACTGATTCACCACGTCACGTAATGTGATAGCCGGCACAGAGACTTTTTGTTCAGCAGCTGACTGAATGCTACTCGAGAGGAAATCTTGATTCTGAAAAAATTCCACGTGGCTGCTGCCATAGGCAATCGCCTTATTGACTACGGTGAACTGACATCCGTTTCGGTCTCGATTACTCTGCAGCAGTGGTACCAGATCAGGATTAGCTTCAACTACGACATGATCCCGAGGATTTTCTAGTAACTTGTTCGTAAGGCATGCAACTACTCCAACGGACCCGCCAAATTCAATGACAGGCAAACTCGGATCAAGGAACCTCCGCAACGCCAAACGCTCTGAGGGTTCATATTGATTGAAGAGAAATCGGCTTTTTAGTTTAGTAGGAATTACGGGGCTGCGAACGCTGAAACGACAACCATCAATCAAAACCGTATCGCCTGTTATCTCAATAAACTTACCTACCCACCAATTATTCTTTTTAAGCCAACTATAAAACGCTGCGAAAATTGGACCCGGAAACTTTTCCAGAAAAATTGTTGATGTAATGCCTCTGAGGCCTGAGGTGGTATAGATCCTACGGGCCGTTTGTATTTTCGGTTTTATGCGTCTCAAAGAAATGTACCGTTTCCCGATTTCGTGCTAAGTGAGCCGGTTATTGCAAGACTGTTCGTTCTCGCATTTCGCATTCGGTGTTTTCCAGCTCTTTTGTCCCCGAGAGTTTCCAGGTGCTATTCATAAAAAATGCGCCCCGAGTAGTCTTTCCAGGATCAACGCGCAAGACGATAAACCTATCCTTCCAATCAATCGCCGACCCTGTAGGCGCTCCTCGCGTAATGATAGTCGCTCCTACCGAATAGACACCTGGATTTAAGCTAAGACTGGGGCACATGAATTCGATAACTCCCTCCCCTTCCATTAAATCAATACGTCGGTCATCCAGCTCAGTTGTCACGTGACATCGCAGTTCGTTGTCTTGCGAGTAAAAGAAAATCTCAAAAGCGACATCCGAAATTGCTTCATGCGCCGTATATCCGAGTCTAATGACAAGAGGATATCCCGTGGCGCCTGATATAGTTTTAACACCCTCCGCATTTTGAAAGAGGGCGTAGGTAATTTCGGCAGTCTTCGACAAGATAGCTGGCCCCTTACTGTTTCGGTGGGCCACCGGAGCCGTTGATAGCTGCTGGTATTCCGAAATAATTTGCCTTGCTGTTCCAATGCTGTGGATTTCACCTTGCCTTAACAGGATGACGCGATCACACAATCGTTCAACGGCACCCAAGTCATGAGAAACAAACACAATCGTTTTCTTCGTTCGCTTTAGCTCGCTTATACGTTCAAGGCATTTCTCCTGGAAAGCTGCATCTCCAACCGCCAGAACCTCATCGAGCAACAAAATATCAGGATTTAGGTGTGCCGCAATCGAGAATCCCAAGCGCACGTACATACCTGATGAATATCGCTTCACAGGGACATCAATAAACTGCTTCAGTTCAGCAAACTCGACTATGCTCTCTAGCTTCTCTGTGATTTCACGCCGTCCCATTCCCAAAATCGAACCGCTCAGATAAACATTTTCCCTGCCCGTTAATTCCGGATGAAATCCTGAGCCAACCTCAATCAGAGCCGATAGCCTGCCGTTGATCTTTATCTGTCCGCTGGTTGGTGTGGTTATATTCGAAAGCAGTTTGAGGATCGTACTCTTGCCCGCACCATTGTGACCTATGATTCCGACAGCCTCGCCCCGCTCTACTTCAAAATCCACGTCGCGCAGCGCCCAGAAATCTTTGCAATTGCTCCGCCACACCTTGAGCTTATTGATAAACGGATTACCCCCGTTAGCCTCTTGCTCTTCGGTAATGCGGTAGCGCTTTGATACGTGTGAGAACTGCAGGTCTATCATGACTAATATCGGTTTACACTAGATCACATCAGCAACGTTGGCTTCAACCCGTTTGAAGTAAATGTATGAAAAGACGAGTAGCACCAGGGAAACAAGTCCAGCCACTGCAAGTAAGTTCGGGTTTGGCGGCTGCCTGCTAAGCATTACCTGACGGAAACCTTCGATGAAACCAACCATAGGATTCAAGTCATAGATGTTTCGAATACGCGCGGGAACAGCACTGAGTGGGTAAACGACCGGCGTGGCAAACATCCACAATTGGAGGAGCAACGGCATCGCCACACCAATGTCACGAAAACGAACCTGCGTTGCAGAGAAAAACAATGAGACGGCAGTGGTAAACATAACCATCAAGACCACGATCGGAATTACATACAGCATGGCCCAAGAGATCTGAACGCGGTAATAGATCATCAATCCGATGAATACAGATGATGCGATCAGGAAATCAAAGAACGCGGCACACACATAAGTTAACGGCAATATTTCTCGTGGGAAGTATACCTTTGTAATCAATTGCGCATGGCTGACTAAACCGTTGGTTGCATTAGTGACGGCGGTCGAAAAAAATAGCCACGGTAACAGCGCTGTATAGGCAAATAAAGCATACGGAACACCGTCAGTTTTGATTCGAGCGATGAACGAAAATATCAGGGTGTAAATCAGCATCAATGCCACTGGTTGAACTAACGCCCAGGACACTCCCAGCACTGATTGTTTATAGCGCACCTTAATACGATGAACGCTCAACGTATAAATCAGATCTCTGTACCGCACCAGCTTTAATATGTTATTGAGCAGATCCTGCAATCGAAGCGCAGGCGGTTCAATAACAGTAATCATCCGGGGGAGGGTTGCTGTCGGTTTCTCGGTTCTATTGATCGCAGAATTGACGGCCATTGCTTTTTCTACTCGAGTTCATGTCAGAAGATGCAAACTAATTTCATTCATCGCAAGAATTCAAAAAAGAAGGGGGCCCAATGATTGTAGTTCTGCGCGCATACGGCCCTTTGAGCACCTCACGTTCGTTCTTGCAATAGAATTCAAAGTCATTGTTGTACGGGCGAATTCTCTCCTTCTGGCGCCAGAGCGCACTAACTAGTTCTAAAGTGCTTACCGTAGAAAAAACCTGCGAGGTCCCAGACTGCCAGCTCGTGCGAAAAGTTTTGAGCGGGATTACGTCCTCCACCTACGAGTGCTTTGAGTCGCGCAACAACACCTCGTGCCGCACGCCCGTAAAGCCATCTAGGTACACCCATTAAATAAGGAACCGGCTGCTGGTGATCCTTATCGAAGGCGCCCATACCGGCCCCGCGCCAGAAACACCATCGTCGAAAATATTTTTTCGTGAGCCTTTCCGCGGGCACGTAGTGATAAATCACCAGATCGGGTAAATACAAACCCTGCGCACCTGTATCGAGGAGCCGGTGATACATATCATCGTCCTCACCTCGAAGCAGGAGGCTGCCCTTGGGACCAAGATGGGTAGCATATGGTCCGACCCTCTCGAGAACAGTTCGTCTAATGACCGCATTCCCTCCCATCAAAATGCCAGGAAAATCCTTTCGATACGGTTTTACTTCCGGACCACTATCAACCCATCCTATGACGCCCAAATAATCCATTGGTAACCACTTTGGCGGATCGATCTCCCAACGCGGAATGTAAGGTCCACCAATAAAATCTATCGTTGTATCGCTGAATGCTTGATATACGCGACTGTACCATGAAGGATCGATTTCCTCGTCGTCATCAATAAATCCGAGCAGCTCACCCGTAGTCGACGATACTCCGCGGTTCAAAGCAAAAGACTTTCCGGGCTGGCCTTCAAATTCATATGCAACCAACCCTCCAAATTCCTCTATTGCGGACTGCACCACCATTTTAGTGTCGTCTTTTGAGTTGTTGTCGACGACCGTGATTTTTACCTCTAGATCTGGTGGCCTTGGAGAACGGCACAAGCTTTCAAGCGCTCGCTTCAGTAGTTCTTGGCGATTGAAAGTTGGTAAGATCACGTCTAACCTCATGGTCCAGGAATCTTCTCCCACATCTAACTTGCGGATCACATCTCGGCTGTGCGGCCGCGTGTGATTAACCACACGTACGCTCTAAATAGTCGCCTAAAAACTTCGGGGCAAAGCACCAGGCCCAGTATTGCAACTCTTAGTTTGACGCTTTGATAGTAGTTATAGGCTTGTGCAAAATCTGCTCTCGCCTGAGGGTAATTGCCATTAAACAATTCTCGACGACCGTTTCCCAAAGCCAGGCGGGCGCGGCACTGCTCGATTTGCCCACTGAGGAGCAACTTCCTGGCTTCCGAGATGTCCTCTTTCGAAAGCCATTTTTTGTACACTTCGATTTGACTCTCGATCAAGCGGGAAGTGTCTGCGGCCAGACTGAGGGAATGATGTCTGTGCCTTCCCAGAACCTTTTTCAGATAACCTATTTGTTTACCTTGGTAAGCTAAGCGGAGCCAAAGGTCATAATCCTCAGAGCGCCTGAAAGCAGTATCAAAGAGGCCGGCTTCGATCCAGGTGGTTCGACGAGCTACTACTCCCATGGTCATAATCGCACAATCCATATTCAACAATTTCTCAAACGTAACCGGCTTTTCAGAAGGCCAAAGCTCGAAAAATGTTTTTCCGGCTAAAGTCGAATCACCAATTAGCTCGACATCAGCGCAAGTCATGTCTATTGATGGATCTTTCTCTAAGACTGCGACCTGTTGGTCCAGGAATTCGGGAAGCCATAAATCATCGGCGTCAAGCAAAGCCACATACTTTCCTCGTGCTTTGCGGATTGCAGTGTTTCGAGCCCCTGCCGGGCCTTGGTTTTCCTGACGAATGTAGACTAGTTTTTTTTGAGGGTCACTGTAGCTGTTGATTATGCGCTCAATTTCCACAGTATCCGGTGAGCCGTCGTTAACCACGATGATCTCGTAATCTTCAAAGGTCTGCAGGAAAATAGAATCTAACGCCTGGCCGAGATATTCTGCACAATTGAATGCAGGCACGATCACACTCACCATCGGCGTATTGGAGTGCGTCTCTCGGTGGGCGGTGTTTTCGATCTGCGGCATGGCCAGGCTTATTTATAGAGATTTAATCGGGTGACTGGTCGACGTAAAAAACCTACCATCCTACGAGGCTGATGCGGCCGGGTAAGTTATTAGAGTAAATACGCCTAAGCGAAACCGCGTAAGCGACCAAAAAATATATATACCACTCGTAAGCCACGGAAAGAAAAAAGCTGCTCACCATATAGGCTACGATGCTCGCCTGCAGTCCAACACTGAGATAGTAGTATTGAGAGTGGACCTCTTCGTTCGCGGTCTCAGATTCTATTGCCCTTAACCTCCGAAACGGAATAATCATCAAAGCAATGTATAGACCAAGTGCGATAAGACCCATATCGCCGCCTACCTGCGTATAGGCGTTATGGCTAACTTGATCGTGAATCAAGACAATCCGAAGATTGCCAATACCAACACCTAAAAAAGGGCTTGTTATCGCTACCCATACCGAGCGAGTCAGTAACGCCTGCCGTGCAGAAGAGGAACCAACCGAATCAAGACTCGAATCAAAAATTGATGCGATTCTCAGCCCGTAACCTCCAGGCGCGAGGAATAGAGACGCACCTACCAGCAATGCCAGCAGTCCAACAACTGCGGTTCTATTACGGCGGCCCAATTTCCAGCAAAGCACGATCGCTGCGGCGACAAGACCAATAAAGCCACCGCGGGAAAACGTCGCAAAAACACCGCCGATCATGACGATAATACCGACCAGGTAAATAAGTTTCTTTAGGAGGCTTGACGTCGACATGAAAAAAGCAACGGCAAGTGGAATCATCGTAACCAGGTGAAGCGCGAGGCTATTCGGTTCACCAAACATATTTGAAATGGCCACGGCTGCACGTTCGCCATAAGGGCTCGATCTCCCCGCCCAATAATCGACTTGGGCTGAATAACTCATGGCAATCCCGGCTATCAGGCCCAAAAAAATCATCAACCGCAATCGCTTCTCGTTTCTCAATACGTTAACCATGACGACAAACACCACTATCGTCTTGGCAAATAACGTGTAGAACACGTCCCATGCGATATCCGGGCTGACGGCCTGCGGAATAGAGAGAGTCGCGACTAACGCTAACAGGAGCGCGACATTTACTTCCTTCGGCCGTGCGGTCAAAGATCCTTCAGCTACAAATTGAGATGGTATGAAGATCACGAGCATCGCTACCGCTATCCAGTACGGCAGTGACCTAGTCCACTCAAGCGCCGGTGAAAGTTCGTAGGGACGAAAATAGGCCAGAGTCGTGTAAAGAAGCAGTGTCAGAAACGTGAAGAAGTGAGCATTGCGATGGTTCCACACTTCAGTTGCCGGTTTGAATTTCCAAACAGTCGTTTCAGCCTGCTGCTCCTTTACGATCGGTTTGACGGATTCCTCCTTTACCGGTAGCCAACCGTCGTCGAGAACGTCCGTCTCTGCCCGCGCGAGTTTTCGCGAGGGCTTTAACGGCTCGTAATCTGAATCCGTGAAACGCATTAAAAGATTGTGTAAATGAACGGCGCCAAAGCCGAACTCTGAGCAAACACCATCAGCGCGCCGAACAACAACATCACCACGACGATGGGCAACAACCAAAACTTCTTCCGCATTTTCATAAAGGCCCAAAGTTCTGACAACAATGACAACATCGGTTTACTTCTCCTGCAGTCGGTAGATTGCGTTTAGCGGGGAATTACTTCTTAGAAACGCATTGGTGCTTAACATAGCCGGGAAACTTACTTTGCAGCACGGGGCATAGGGAGTCGTCGAGAATATCGGCGATTGCTTGCGCTCCCTGGGGAGTGTAATGGATAAAATCATAAAAGTAACGCGATGATTTGGGCATCGTCCTGGCCAAATCCACCAGTGTTACGCCATTTTCCCGCGCTATCTTGCGGGTCACATCGTTATAAGCCTCAACACTGTCCCAGTACATTTTTCCTGTCTGTCTGGGGCCGTACGCATGAATCCGCGCGAGGTCAACTCCGGTAACGTCGTCGGTACCTAAGCCCACCAGCAACGGCTGCGTAACAAACACCGGTTCAATTCCAGCATTGCGGCACACCTGCGCGAGCTTTAGCAGCCGTTCCTCATAGCCCTTCAAAAGTGAGGGACTCGCGTTTTCCTGTAGAGCCTGCTTCTGCTCGGCCTCGGGAATATCCAGATAATCCTGGGTCTTTAGATCGATCTGCTGGTGAATCAAACCGGTTTTGTAAGCGGTATAACTGCGATAGCCATTCAGGAAGAGCGACACAACCTCGCTGTAGGCCGATAGCGATTTGACAAAGGCCTTTCCTGAACTGAATTGAATTCCACTCTTAACATTCTCCGCGTCCCAATCGCTGATTGAACTTCTGGCCACATCGTTCGCACCGACGAGAAAGATGGCCACTTTGGGATGCAGCGGCACGATGAAGTCTTCAAGAAGCACTAAGTGACCGTGCGTTGAGTGACCATCTAGGCCGGCGTTGTTGATCCAGAAGGGCGCCACCTCCTGGTCCAGTTTCTGGCCCAGGCGCGCGGTCCATGTTTGATCTTCGGAAAGAAAGAAGCACTGGGTGGTGCTGCCACCGATCGTGACGACAGTTAAATACTTGTCGAAGTCCGAAGGTGGATTCGCGCCCCTGAAACCAAGCGAGTTCCGAGTGACAGTGATCTCCGGATCGAGACCCTTAATGATGTCGTTCTTGATGTGATAGGTCTTATTGGTGGAAAGAACTATGCGATTGCCTTTGATTCGTGCTTGCAGTGGATTGTGAATCTGTAGCAGAACCTCGAGCAGCAGGAGAGCAAGGAAGATCCCAAACACCATCAAAGCGAGCTTGCCAAACAACGAACGCAGTCGTGACCCAATGCTTTTCCTGGAAACATTGGTTTGCGACTCTTCTGCTGACATAGGGTTGGAAATCATTCTTGGAAACAGTCAGGACAGGGAGCGGTAGCGACCTGGTAGGTGGTCGGATTTGATATTCCTAAAAGATTTTGACTCTCATGGTTGACCAGGTCGCTACCGCTCCCTGTACTGACTGTATCCAAGTGCGATGCCTACTCCTTCAGAAAAGGCGCTCGAATTGCTGCTGCGTCTGGCGCGTTTCTTTTCTTTTCACCCAGTACGTGTCACGGCTGGGGCCGCGACGATCGAGAGGATCGCGACCAAACAAACGTGAGATCATTCCATACGGCGTAAGCAACAGGTAGTAAAGAATCGTCAGCAGGATGCGGCTGTTGACGTAGCCCAACACACCCGCGATTCCCATCCAAACGCGGTGAAATTCCCGCGCCACTACCGGCACGAACAATCCGGCAATTGTGAGCAACACGGCCACTCCGCCGAACACGACGGTAACCGTGAAGCGTCCACGGTATATATTCCAAACTGCGATTAACGCCAGCACGGCGGCGACGATGAGCGCCGTCTTGCGCGCCTGCTTGTCGCTTACCGGTGGTTTCCGCTGTTTGTCTTTGCCGCGGCTTTTCTCGAGCTTCGGTTCAATCAAGCTGAAACTCCTCCTGCCACGCCATATCGTCGACGAAGTTTTCCTTGCCCTGATCTTCCTTCATCAACACGTAGTCTTCCATCACGAGGCAGTCCATCTCCGTCCGCATGAAACAGGTGTAGGCTTCCTCGGGTGTGCAGACAATCGGTTCGCCGCGGACGTTGAAAGAGGTGTTGACGACGATCGGGCACTTCGTCAGACGTTCGAAAGCCCTGATCGTGTCGTAGTAGATCGGATTGTCTTCTCGCCTCACTGTCTGCACGCGAGCCGAGTAGTCGACGTGAGTGACCGCCGGAATGGTTGAACGAACGACGTTCAACTTGTCTATTCCAAATAAGCCTTCTTCATCGTTCGTCATGTTCCGGCGCAGATGCTGTTGGACTGGCGCGACCAGCAACATGTACGGCGAATCACAATCCATCTCAAAAAAGTCCGACACTCGTTCCCGCAGCACTGAAGGCGCAAACGGACGAAACGACTCACGGTATTTGATCTTCAGATTCATCTGCGACTGCATCTTCGGTGAACGCGGATCGCCGAGAAT
>Ga0097621_100003459_pt1 | contig 10880 bp, 11 predicted proteins | sample KBSMisM72_FD_73165 | JGI IMG/M metagenome (GOLD analysis project Ga0097621, IMG submission 73165) | Miscanthus rhizosphere microbial communities from Kellogg Biological Station, Michigan, USA - KBS Miscanthus M7-2 (version 2) (version 2) | ecosystem: Host-associated > Plants > Roots >... | reverse complement strand
GAGCTCGAGGGTCCGCTCTTGATCCCGGCCGAAAGTGCCGATCAGGCCGACCGCGCCGGCGGGAACCGCCATGTCGGATCGATCGATCGTATAAAACACGAGCGGCACGCCGGGAAAGAGCGGCTCCTGATTGAGCACCGCGCGCGCGGCGGCCGGGCCGACGAGCACGAGCGCATCCAGCTGCCGGCCTTGGTACTTGCGCGAGAGATAGTCGCGAAACGCCTGGACGAAGCCCTCGCCGGAAAAACGCTGGATGTCCACGAACTCCGCGTAGTAGGTGAGACCGTCGGCGGACGCGCTCTGCAGGGTTTTTCTGAGGCTTTGATCGAAGGCGTTGATCGCGGCCGACTCGCGTGCCTGCGCGTAGATCGTCAGCACCGCCTTCTTTGCGGGTGTCGCCGCGATCGCCGGGGATGACGCCATCCACACGGCAAATCCAGCGAGCCACGCCAGACGGAACGAACGAGCGCTCATCGCCGGGGGCTCCTTGGCGTATCCGAGACACAAACGACGCCGCGCGCGGTAACCTGCAGGGAGGCCATTGTAGCGCTTGACTCCAGTCGAAGCGCGACAGATTCGGGCCTCATCCGTACGCCGCTCCCTGTCATTACTATCACCGATAGTAGTGACATTCGTGCGACTCGGAGATGAGCGGGAGGCGAGCGGCGGCCGCGGGACGTCGGGTCCCGCGACCGCCGTGGGCCACGAACCGGAGCGAGGAGCACCTCAGGGCCGGACGAGCGGGAGGGCTCGTGCGGGGTGAAGTACCCGGTTCGCGGGCCAAATCGCCGCAACGTGATGTAGGGGCGGACCCGCGTGTCCGCCCCACTGTGAGCCTGGCAGACGAGATGGGCGCAGCTTAGGGAGATTTCCGATTCCGGGCTATGCGGAATCGGAACGCCGATGCGACAATTGGAAGGTGAAGTTCCTGGGACTGTCCTGCCTCGCGCTCGCCGGATTGCTGGCGGCAGCGCCGCTCGCGGCGCATGCGCAATCCGCATCAGCGCCTCTCATCGTGACCGCGACCGTCGTCGCCTCGTGCAAGGTGGATGTTCCGCGATCGGCGGACGCCTCGACCTTCGCCACCATGCCGATCGCCGTGACCTGCGCGCGTCGCGGCAGCGTGCCGCGGGTCCAGCGTCCGACCGCGCCGCGCCGCAGCCGCGGCGAAGTCCGCGACGCGGTCCTCGTCATCGATTTCTAAGGCGAATCAGAAGAGGACCCTGACGGTCAGGACGTCGACGTAATTTCCTGGCTTCGGGTCCTGCCTTGGGGGAATACGTCCATACGCCGGGACCACCACGGGCGTGCCGTTCGGTGGATTGTTCTGATAGTAGACATCCGTGCCATACAAACCCTGGCCCCATATCGTTGTGTGAGTCGGGTCGAGGTAGATGTTGTACCGAAGGCTGCTATTGGCGTCTAGATACATGTATCGATCGAATTGGTTCGACAGGCCGGTCGTCATTTCAATACGAATTTTCTTCGCCTTGTTGTTGCAGGTGTAGATGACCTGGGCCACCGCGTCGACGCTTGCGTTTGCCTCCGGATCGTAGTTGCCAAAGCTCAATGGCCGCGTTTCGATCGAGCAGAGTGCCCCCCCCGGGTCCTTTCCTTCCGGCGGGGCGGCCAACAACCCGCGCGGAAACTGCGCTTCGGCGCCCGGCCGCGCGCCGATCAGCGGCGCCATGGCCACCACGGCGATCAAGAGAGCTCGAGGCGGTGTCATCGCTGATCCTCCACGCACGTCACCACGCCGGCATCCGTCATCGGCGGTGCCTTGTCCGGCATATGAATCGTCACCCGGCACGTACCAGCCTTCCAGCTGGCAACGCCCGGGTGATCGCCAGGCGGCAGATCTTCGAAATAGAATTCGCCGGTAACGTTCAGCGGCGAGCTGAACTCGTTGGCGCCCACGGTCACCGTCAGGGTGCCATATTCCGGCGTCTTGCCGGCGGCGTCGAGGCGGCCCGTCAACGCGTGGATGACGGTCGCTTCGAACACCACGACGGCGCCGCCGCGATACGGGACCGCGACGTCCTGCGACACCGCGCCCAGCTTCATCTCGATGGGCAGATCATCCTGCACGATCCCGATCGGGCTCGACAGGTACGAACGCAGGTCGGGCACAAAGAGCGATCCGTTTCTTCCCGTGCGTCCGGACAGCTGATTATTCGCGAGCACGCGCACGCCCCGCTGCTCCGGCACCTTCACCAGCGCGAACCCGTCGTCCACCGGCCGCGACAGCAGCACTTCTCCGCCGATGGCGACGATGCTGCCGGCAAGGTTGATGGTGCCGATCGCCTTGTCGTCTTGAGAACCGTCGACCCGCGCGCCGACGATGCCGCGCCGGCCTTGCGCCTCGAAGGTTCCCGTGGTTCGGTACGGCTCGTTCGCGTCGGCGTCGACGCGGAAACCGAAGCCGGGCCCCAGCGGCAACGATCGCTGGACGTTCACCGACGTCAACGCCTGCCCTGCCGCATCGACCGTCGTCACCGTGCTGGCAACCGTGCGCCAGCCGAGAGCAAAGCTCAGCGAGGCAAAGCCCTCCCACGCCGCTGGTGATCCCGCCTTCTCGACGTGTGTCGCGTTGAGCGACAGCTGAGCGCGTGACGTGACGTTCACCGAGTAGCCCAGTCGCAACAACTTGTCGTGCGCGGCCGCGAGCGCATCCTGCAGGTTGGTTTTCACCGAGTCGGGGAGGCGTCCGAGGAAATCCGGATCGATTTGCGAGAGGCGCGCGGTGATCGCCGACGGCCCGCCCAGTGTCCCGCCGAGAGTGAGCGAGCCAAGCCTGCCGAGCGAAACGCTGGCCGAGGCGTCAGCAGTCACCTGCGCCCGGTCGGCCGGTACGAGGAAGAGATTCTGGAACTTCGGCCCGATCCACGTCCCGCGCACATCGGTGCTGACCCAGTTCGAGAGGAAGGAGTAGACGCCAGTGGCGGCATAGCCCAGTTCCTTGTCCGCGTTCTGGCTGGCCAGCCCCTCGGCGCCAAACGTGCCCAGCCGCCAGAGCCTGGCGTTGAAGCCGGCCCCGGCCATCGCGAGATCCTTGGCGCCTTCGGCCTGGAAGCCGATCGTCAACGAATCGGTGAGGCCGATGTTGTGGACCGCCGTGCCCATGGCGCGCCCGTACTCGACCTTGGTGCCGCTCGACGTCCGTTCCAGGCCTGCGACATACGAATAGTCCTGCTCACCGCGTTTCAACAACTGCGTCGAGAGGTAAAAGCCCAGACTGATCGACTGCTGGCGGCCGAAGGCATCGCGGATGATCACCTGGGCGTTTCCGAGGCCGGTTTCGATCGGTAGATCGTTCAGCGTGAATCGTCCGGGCGGCAGGCGCACCGACGAGACGAGGCGGCCGTCGACGTACACGTCCGCCGTCGAGGGCGTGCGCACGGCGCCCCTGATCTGCGGCGCGGGATAGATGGCGTAGTACGGGTCGAGGTCCTGTTGCGTCGAGACGCTGAAGCCGCCGACCACCGGCGAACTGCCCAGCGTCGTCGATCGCCCGATCGTGTCGCCGAGGACCCAACGACGCCGGCTTCGAACCTGATCGAACGACAAGCTGGTCAATCCGGGCGTGAACGCGCCGGTGTCGTCGACGCTGCCCGCGCTCTGGAAGAGCGCGCCGAAGAGATGCATGCCGAGCTCGCCGTAGCCGGTGGTCTTGCCGTCGGTAGACCAGTTCGCCGAGTAATTCAGGAAGATGGCGTTGTTCGAGCTGACCTTCCATCCGGGCGGGCGCGGGTTGGAGATCGCCAGCTCGGTCGTGCTCAACAGCGCCGGGTCCGCGGAAATGAACAAGCGAATCTCCGCTTCGTCGAGCGTGAACGTGATCTGGGGCGCGAGCGAAGCGAGCGAGACGCGCGAGATGGTGTCCGGCGCGAACACTTGTCGATGGCCGTCCGGCACCTTCAGCACGCCGGCGGCGACAAGGACCGCAGGATCGACCCACGGTCCATCGGCCGTCAGCAGGAGCTCGACGTCGCCCTTCGGTTCGTCGTTCACCACGAGGGCCCAGATCGAGCGATCCTGCGCGAGGGCCGGCGCGGCAACGAGCAGCGCCGCTGCGACGATCGCTCCTAGGGAGCCGCGCACGCAGCCGGCGACACCTGGCTTGCGCCCTTGAGCGATCCGTTATGCCCGATCACGTCCACGGCCACATGGATCGTCGACGTGCATTCCGTGGCAGTCATCGGGACTTCAAAGATTCGCATCGCGCCTGGCAGCACGTACCAACCGGGTCCTTCCTTGGTGAACGTGGGGGCGCCCGATCCACCGGTGCCCTTGACTGAAATGGTATCGACGCTGATGTGCAGGTTGCCGGTGTTTCGAACGCGCGCCAGCACCTTGCCGTTCTCGACCGAGACGCCCTCGAGCGCTGCGGCCCGCGAGGGCTTGGCCGGCCGGACGAACACCGGGATGCCAATCTTGGTGCGCAGTGCGACCGCGTTTGCCGCCGGCGCAGACCGATTCGACTGATCCGGGAGCTCCTCGACGAACAGGCGAAACGACTGTTCGACGTCGCGGGCGGTGCCGGCATTGATGCCGATGCGTATATTCCGCGAGGCACCGCCGGCGAGCTCGACCAGCTTGGGAAAGAACGTGACGTCAGAAGACGGGTTCAACATCATCTGGCCATGCTGGTCTTCGGACCAGCTGACGAGCGTGACTTCGAATCGCAGCGGCAGCTTGCTGACATTGCGCAATGTGACGAGCGCGCTGGTCGCCGAGGTCGAGAGGTTGATCTCCGTCGGCGTGACGGTGAAGTTGGAAGCGGTTGCGCCGCGAGGCGCTAGCAGCAGCGCCACGACAATTGCGGGAACGAGGTGCAGTCGCATGATCTCCGTCCCCTCAGAAATTCACTGTCGCCACGACGGTATCGATGTAGTTGCCGACCGTGGCGTCCTGCGCCGCAGCGACGCGTCCGTAGACCGTGTAGCTGCGCGGGTTCCGGTTCGGCGCCGCAGGGATGTCGAGGCCGGTCGTGGCGGTATTACCCCAGACCGTGGCGCGTGTGGTGTCCTTGTAGAGTTCGTACGTCAGATACGAAGCAGCCCCTTGGGTCATCCGACGCGTCGCGCCCTGGGCGTTGCCGCCGGGGTCCAGGCCAACCTTGGCCACCGCCCCTTTTGTACAGGTGACCGTCACGGTGCCGATCCCGTCGAGGGGCGACGTGACGTTGGCAGCAATCGAATCGTAGTTGCCGAAGGCCACCGGCGCGGTGGTAATGGTGCAATTCTTCGAGACGGTGGCGCTGACATTGAGGCTCGCCGTTGCACTCTGGGCGCTGAGCCTGCGATCCGCCGCGACCGAGACGACGGCGAACCCTGCGACGACGATCACAATCCGACGCATCGGTACCTCCCGGACAGTTGCGTAACTCAGCGGCAAGAATCGCGCCGATCCGACGACCAGGAAATCCACGGAGAATCGACGCTGGTCACGCCATGTGCCACGCCCGCCCGAAGTACCCCCGATAGTTCGGAGGTTCGTTCGCTCGAGCACCTCACTTTCTCGGATACAGCAGCGACACCGTGATACGCAGCAACTGCCCCGCGGCACCGTCTGGTTTCTTCGCGTTGTGGTAGTACTGCACGCCCAGCGACATCGGGCGGCCGCTGAAGACGGTCGTCCTCGTGATGCCCAGTCCCACCGGCACCGTCCACCGGTTGCCGTCGATCGCGTCCCAGTTCGCGGTGATGTTCGGCGCGTAGGCGAGCGCCCAGCCGCCGCCGAAGTTGTAGTTGACGAACGGCTGCAGCAGGAAGGTGTTGGTCTCGGGCTCACCGCCGGCGTCGGACATCGGCCAGACCTGCGTGATCAGCGCACCGACGACCCACGGCCCCGCCGTGGTGAGGCCGACCGCCGAAAAGCCGCCGGCCCACGTACCGGTCTTGATCGGCGATGCGGTCGCGGTCGGAAACGAGAACATCGGTCCGACGCCCCAGATGAATCGGCGGGGGTGCGCCAGGGTCACGAACAGCTGCTCCTGGATGTCGCCGACCCCGCTGTACGAAATGCCGTTGGCGCTCGGGATGCTGGAGACGGGAACGATGGTGCGCGCGATCATCGACCAGTTGTCGGTGAGCTTGAACGGGATCACCGGCTGGAAGTTCAGGTTGAACAGCGTCTGGTCGCCGAGATCGCCCCCGGTGTTGAAGTTGAACTGAAACGGCAGGGTCGTCACGTCGCCGACCGGATTCTGCGTCTTCTTGGCGAGCGCGGTGGTATCGGTCTCCTCCGGGGTCTGCGCCAGCGCCGGCGCCGCCACGCCCGCGAGCCACGCCGCCACCATCGCGCACGCCCATCTCATGCGCGCCACGATAGAGGGCGCGCGATCCGACGGCTATGCGTTTCCGGCAGGAGTCACGATTCGGCCGGCTTCAACGCGTTGAAATAGCCGTTGGCGGTCGCGATCGCCTGATCCGCGCGGCTGAACGATTCTCCCGCACGCTGGTTCAATTTCTCGGCCTGTGCCTTGAGGGACGCCGTGCCGCCCGGCGAGAGATCGCTGCCGAGATAGGTGATCTGATCGCCGAGGTCCTTGCGCACCGGCTCGAGCGATTGTCCCGCTTCCCGCAGCGAGGTCAGGACATTGGCGTACCGCTTCTGGCTCTCGTCCAGCCGCTGTTGCGCCTGCGTCCGCAGTTGCTCGTCCTGAATGTTCTTGATCGAGGCGGCGCGGCCGGCGAAGTAGGTCGTCCCCATCGCTTCCATGGCGGTGACCCGCTGGCGGGCATCGGCGAGACTCTCGTTCATGTCCTTGACCGCGTTCAGCAGCTTCTTGTAGTCGCCTTTCATGTCTTTCGACGGCTGCGTGACCAGCGTGTTGTAGGCCGTGAGCGTGTTCTGGAGACGCAGTTTGGCCTCGCCCACCGCGGAAGACGTCTCGCCGCCCGCCTTCACGAAGTTCGCGGTCTCCTTGATGCCGTCCGTCTCCGAACGTTGTGCGGCCCCGCCAGCAACGGCCGAGAGCGACGCGATGAACAGTGCCGCGCTCATGACAGTGGTGAGTGACGGGAAGAGTGGACGGATCATCAGCTACCTCCGAGATGGATGCGCGCCAGCGGCGGCATGGTGTGGTCGGGTCACGGTACGCCGGCGCCGTACGCCTGAGAGACGATGCGGATGTTCGATCCGAGCGCGGACCAGGCGTTCACGATCGGCGACGGCAGCGCCCGGCCCTCCACCGCGGCGCGCAGCTGCGCGATCTGCTGCAGGACGCGTTGGGCTTCGGCCGACGAAGGCTTCTCGTCGGAGAGCTGTTCGCGCAGCGCCTTCGCGCCGTGCGACAGCTGATCGGCCTGCGTCACGAGCGACTTGCCCGCCACTGGATCGAACGATTTGTCGTTCTTCATCGCGGATTCAATAGCCTTCCCGAGCTGCTCCGCTCCGCGCTCGAGACCGTCGGCGGCGGTTTCCACTTCCTTGTCATTCAGCCGACGCACCGGTGCGTCGGTCGGCAGCGGAAACGTCGTGCCGTAGGTCGCGGCCAGTGCCTTCAGGTGGTCCGCGAGCCGGGTCCACTCGCTCTCACCTTTGGTGCCGGGCGGCTGGCTGTGCACGAATCGATCGATCGAGGTGGCCTGCTGCAGCACGACGCGCGCCTCCGTGCTGGCGGAGTAGTCGTCCTTGAACCGATCTTTGAGCCGATCGATCTGATCCCCGAAGTCCTCCAGGAACTGGTGCACGTCCACCTCGCCGTTCGGACTTCGAAATCGACTGTGCTTCGCGTTGTCATCGAGCTCGTCGTCGAATCGATCCCGGGCCGATTTGATCTGCTCGATCAGTTGCTTGACGTCCTTGTCAAGGAGACGGTCGGCTGCCTCGGCACGCGATCCGGACAGCACGCCGAGCGAGGCGCCGACGACGGCACAGGTCGATAGCATCCGAATCAGATGGGACACCATCGGCCAAGTTAATGACGACGGTGCGAGCGGGGCTATGCGGTTTCGGCAACGGCGCTCGTCGACGCGGCCAGCACAGCCGTACGCGCGAGTGCCTCGTCAGTATGCCGTGTCGCCGTTCAGTGAAGCGCGCCGCTCTTGCCGACGCCGCCTTCCGCGTCGGCCAGCGGGTGCGAGACCACGAACGCCTGCGGGTCGATCGCACGGACGATCGTCTTGACCTTGCCGATCTCGAGCCGCGTCACGACGCAGTAGAGGATCTCCTGCTCGGCGCCGGTCAACCCGCCGAAGCCCTTGTACACCGTCACGCCGCGCTTGAGGTCGCCGACGATGCGCTCGCGGATCAGCGCGCTGCGCGCCGACACGATCGTGATCGCGGTGTACTGCTCGAGACCGTAGATCACGAAGTCGAGCGTTCGCGCGGCGGCGATGTAGGTGAGGATCGAATAGAGCGCCGGTTCGACGCCGAGGAGCGACATCGCCGCCAGGAACAGCACGACGTTGAAGGCGAGGATGACGTCGCCGACCTTGAGCAGATGGCTGCGCTTGCTGATCAGCAGCGCCGCGATCTCGGTGCCGTCGAGCACGGCGCCGCCCCGCACCGCGAGGCCGATGCCGCCGCCGATGAAGAAGCCGCCGAAGACCGCGGTCAGCAGGCGATCGGGCGTGACGTCGGGGAAATGCATCGTCGCCAGCACCGTCGAGAGGCCGGCGATCGCGAGCGCGCTGCGGATCGCGAACGCGCGCCCCATCTGACGGTAGCCGATCGCCACGAACGGCGCGTTGACGAGCGGCAGCCAGACCGCCAGCGGCACCCTCGTCACCTTGGCGAGCAGCATCGAGACGCCGGTGACGCCGCCGTCGATGAAATTGCTCGAGAGGAGAAAGCCCTTGAGGCCGAATGCGGCCGCGAGAATCCCCAGCGCGATCAGCAACGCGTTGAGGCATTCTCGCCGCATCGTGTCCGATCGCTACTTGCCGACCACGCCGCAGGCGACCCGATCGCCCGCGTTACCGGCCGGATCGGTCTTCAGGTCGTCGACGCCCGCGTGGACCACGAGCGCGGCGTCCACGCCCATCTTCATGTGCGGCGCGGCGACGGTGGCCTTCGCGGTGCCGTCCTTCAGCACGGTGAAGTTGTTCATGTCGCCGGCGTGCGGGCCGTCCGGGTTCTGCAGGCCGTGCTTCTTGTTCTCGGGATTGAAATGCGGTCCGGCCGAGGTGAACGCCGGCCCCTCGCAAGTCGGCGTCTGGTGAAAGTGAATCGCGTGGCGGCCCGGGGTCAGGTTTTTCAGATCGAGCGCCACCGAGACGCCGCCATCCTTGGCGGCCGAGAGCGTGGCCTTCCCAACGGACTGGCCTTGTCCGTTCTTCAACTCGACGGCGGTTTCGTTTTTCTGCGCGGCCACCTGAAGCATTCCAACGGTACAAACAAAGACAATTGCGGATACGAATTTGATCATGAAAACAATTATGTCGCGGAGATCAGGACGTTGTCACCGCCGTGTCTCTCGCGTCATCAGGAAGTTCGGTACGCCGAGCACGTCAACCTCCTTCGTCACCGCGAATCCGAAGCGCTCGTAGAAGCCGACGTTCGCCGGCCGATCCGTTTCGAGATAACCGGTGTCGCCAGTGAGATCGATCGCGCCGCAGTACCGCTCCATCAGCCGCTGGCCGATGCCGCGGCCCTGTGCATCTGGCGCGACGCCGATCGGGCCGAGGTGGACGTGCGGCTCACGCGGATCGTTCTTCGACCAGGCCGACAACCACGAGCCGACTTTCAGTGCCGAGCCGATGCCGAAGGCGCCGACCATCACCGGCATGATCTGCAGCTTTTCGAGGCCGGAGAGCTGGCATTGCGGCGAGCGCACCCAGTGCACGAGGCCGAGCGGCTGCGATCCGTCCACCGCCACGAACGTCGTGCCCCTCATGACGGCGAGCGCCGCGCGGAAGAACGCCTCGTTCTTGTCGAACGCCGACGGCCCGAACGCGGCGACGTGCAGCGGGTTGGCGGCGAAGGCGGACGCGAGCATCCGCGATGCCGCGGGGGCGAGATCCGGCCGGAAGGGTTCGATCCGGAGATCGCCGGAGGCCGGCATCAGTCGCGCGCGAACCAGGCCGCTGGCAGGCCGACGCCGAAGGCGTGAATCAGGATGCCGTTGATGAACACGGGCAGCACGAACGGGCCGCGGGCGGTGGCCGACAGCGGGATGACCGCGTAGTTCATCACGAAATACGCCGCGATGCCGTACACGATGCCGGCGATCAGCGTCTGCCTGCGCATGAAGGGGATCGCGCGGCTCAGGACATAGAAGATCGCCACGATCAGGAACGCGATGAAGTAGTGCAGGATGATGCCGAGGCCGATGCTGTGGATCCCCATCTGCGAGGCGGCGCGGCCGTAGATCCCGGCGGCGATGCTCTGAAAGATGCGGCCCGGACTCACGCCGCTGCGCAGCCCGAAGAACACGATGGCGTCGAGGGCATCGAGCGTGCCGACGACGAGCGTGCCATACAGAATCGGGTGAGCCGAGCGCGGTCGTGTCGCCATGTGCGTAACGGTACAGAAAAGAGCGCCGTGAACGCAAAGCCGCGCGTCTCAGAGACGAGGTTTACTTTATTGCGATCGGGGCGAGGCAATCGTCGGCATTTTCTGCCTTGAGCGGGAGCCAGCGGCCGAACGCCGCGTCGGAGCCGGCGACGATCAGCACCGGCGAGAGCGCGGCAGGATCCAGACCGCTGCCGCCGGCCAACTTCATCTGCCCCGCCGCCTGCTGACGGAACGCGCTGAACGCCGGCCAGTCGAAGCGGATGAAATACACCTGCCGCGTGATCCCGGGCTCGCTGATCCGCCGATGCGCCATGCAGCGCGGCTCGAGCGGCGACGACTCCAGACCCGCGGCCCGCGCCGACGTCAGCAGCGCGCTCGGCTCGAGCGTGCCGGCCTGGCCCGGGCTGAACTCGCTC
>Ga0097621_100003456_pt1 | contig 10885 bp, 10 predicted proteins | sample KBSMisM72_FD_73165 | JGI IMG/M metagenome (GOLD analysis project Ga0097621, IMG submission 73165) | Miscanthus rhizosphere microbial communities from Kellogg Biological Station, Michigan, USA - KBS Miscanthus M7-2 (version 2) (version 2) | ecosystem: Host-associated > Plants > Roots >... | reverse complement strand
AATTCATTGATCCCCAGTCTCGGTGCTTCCGGTGCTATATCCGGTGTGCTTGGTGCTTACCTGTTATTGTTCCCCCGGCGCAAAGTAAATATGCTGTTCTTATTCCGGATACCTTTTTCGGTACCTGCCTGGGTAGCGCTGGGTTTCTGGATCGGATTCCAGATCATCAGCGGGCTGGGCATGCTGGGTGGCAGCAGTGATGGGGTGGCGTATGCTGCACATGTAGGTGGCTTTATTGCCGGTATTTTACTCATTAAATTATTCGACAATAAAAAAATGCAGATCTCAAAACGTCCCTCCGGGTTTATCTGGTAAGATCCTGCGGCCTGTTTTTATACCGGTAAAAATATATTTTTAATCAGTTAACATTGCCATTAAAATTTCTTCATGCATATTCATTGCCTGCAACATGTTGCGTTTGAAAATCCCGGCACCATTGCTGAATGGGCGTTGGCAAACCGTCACAGTATCGGATACACTTACTTTTTTGAAAAGGATGTTGCATTACCTGGTATAGAAAATACAGATGCACTGCTGATCATGGGTGGCTATATGAATGCAGATCAGGAAGATCAGTTTCCATGGCTGGGGCAGGAAAAAGCATTTATTAAAACTGCCATAGAGGAGGGAAAGAAAGTGATCGGCATCTGTCTCGGGGCACAGTTAGTGGCCGCAGCACTGGGGTCTAAGGTATACGCCAATGAGGAAAAAGAAATTGGTTTTTTTCCTGTTGAATTTACAGCAGCAGCATTGTCCCATCCCTTCTTTGATCATTTCCATAATCCCAGCACTGTTTTTCACTGGCATGGCGATACCTTTGATCTGCCGGGGAATGCAATGCTGGTTGCTTCTACTGCTGTTTGTAAACAGCAGGCATTTTTAATTGACAACCAGGTGCTGGGTTTACAATTTCATTTTGAGATGAATAAAGCGGTAATTGAAGACATGCTGCTGCACGATGGATATGAACTGGAAGAAAAAGGAAATTACATCCAGTCAAAGAAAACGATTGAAAAAGGATATGCCTGCCTGGCGCAGAATAAAAAAGATATGTACCTGTTACTGGATAAATTTTTTGCTGTATGAATTACAATGATATCATCGGAACCATTGGTGTGGGCCTTATTTTACTGGCTTATTTCCTTAACATTTTTTCCATGATCCCAAAAGATGGCGTACTGTTTTTTATGATGAACATCATTGGGGCTGCACTCGCCTGTTATGCTTCCTTTTTAATTCACTATCTCCCGTTTATTATACTGGAAGGAACCTGGACCCTGGTTTCCATCATTGGCCTGATGCGGTTATTTTTAAAAAAGTAAAATACATATTTGCCCCTGATCTAAAAAAGCCGGCCGGTAAAAAATTAACCGGCATTTCAATTTAAACAAATGCGCCGAAAGCAATAAAAAAATTGTAATTTTCACAGGTAAGTTGTTTGATAAAAAACATACATCTTCAAACGAACTATACAAAATCAACTCATTCATCTTTCAAAAAAATATCAGCTATGATCCAGCTAACGGTCAATCAAAAACAATACAGTGTGGACGTTCCGCCTAACATGCCCCTGCTATGGGTGATCCGTGACGTGATTGGGCTTACAGGAACCAAATATGGTTGTGGCGTGGCAGAATGCGGCGCCTGTACTGTTCATTTGGATGGGAATGCAGTAAGGTCCTGCACCACGCAGGTTTCCAAAGCAGCCGGTAAAAAAATAACCACCATCGAAGGGCTTTCTGCCGACAACAATCACCCGGTACAAAAAGCCTGGTTGATAGAAGATGCCCCGCAATGTGGCTATTGCCAGAGCGGGCAAATCATGGCTGCTGTGGCGTTATTAAAAGAAATCCCTGAGCCTACCGACCTGGATATTAATGATGCCATGAGCGGGAATATTTGCCGCTGTGGTACGTATCCCAGGATCAGGAAAGCCATTCACACCGCAGCTAAGCTGCAAAAAGAAGGAGGTATCAAATGAGCAACGAAACAACAAATTTCAGTCGCCGCAATTTTATTAAAACAAGCGCCGGTATCAGCGGAGGATTGATCATCGGTTTTATGGTGCCGGCCCATGCAGGAAGAATGAAACATTTATTCGGTGACCCCGATCCCGGTGCAGTTATTTTTGCCCCGAACGCCTTCCTGAGAATTGGTGCAGACAACAGCGTTAAAATATTGCTGGCGCATGCAGAAATGGGCCAGGGCATCTGGACGACCCTAACCATGCTGATAGCTGAAGAACTGGATGCAGACTGGAAAAACATCAAGGTAGAACATGCTCCGCCGGCTAAAGAATATTTTCATACGGCATGGGGCATGCAGCTCACCGGTGGTTCCAGCACCACCTGGAGCGAATTTGACCGGTATCGTAAAGCAGGCGCCACCGCAAGAGTTTTGCTGACAGAAGCCGCTGCAAAAAAATGGAACGTGGCTCCAGCTGTCTGCAAAACAGAGAATGGTTTTGTGATCAATGGCAATAAAAAATTCAGCTATGGCCAGTTGGCTGAAAGTGCTGCGGCCTTAACTGCACCTGCAGATGTTCCACTAAGAACAAAAGAACAATGGAAATATATTGGCAAAGGCGTTAAACGTCTTGATTCTCCTGAGAAAGTAAATGGTAAAGCTGTTTTTGGCATTGATGTAAAAGTAGAGGGAATGAAGATTGCCGTGGTGGCACATCCCCCGGTGATGGGAGGAACGGTAAAGTCTTTCGATGCGTCCAAAGCAAAGCAGGTAAGCGGCGTGGTGGATGTGGTACAAATACCTACAGGCGTTGCCGTTATTGCAGACAATACCTGGGCAGCTATGGAAGGGAAAAGAGCATTGGTAATCGATTGGGACCCTGGGCAAAATGTAAGTGTTAATTCCTCAACCCAGGTGGATGAATTTAAAAAGTTTGCAGAACAGGGAGGTAAAGAAGTTAAAAAAGGAGGCGATGTAGCTGCTGCGATACCGAAAGCTGTAAAAACAATCGAGTCAGATTTTACTTTGCCTTACCTGGCACATGCTTCTATGGAGCCTTTGAATTGCACCGTAAAAATTACCGGCGATAAATGTGAGATATGGACAGGAACGCAAATGCCCGGTGGTGACCAGGCTGCTGCAGCAAAAATATTAGGATTTAAACCGGAACAGGTAAGTGTCACTACTACTTTTTTGGGTGGTGCTTTTGGAAGAAGAGCCACCCTCACTTCAGACTTTGTGGTGGAAGCCGTGCATATTGCCAAAGCCAGCGGTAAAACCATTAAGATGACCTGGACAAGGGAGGATGATACGACAGGTGGTTATTACAGGCCATCCTTCCTGCACCGGATAAAAGCTGGTATTGATTCAGCAGGCATGCCCCTGTTCTGGCAACATATCATGGTTGGCCAGGCTTTGCCTGGTGACGACGGTAATGGATCTGCAGAAGGTGCTTCGGATTCGCCTTATTTAACAGCTATTCCAAATTATACCATCAGCCAGTATGCACCCAAGCTGGGCATTACTACCTTATGGCTTCGTTCTGTTGGGCATACACATACAGCGTTTGCAATGGAATGTATGATGGATGAACTGGCACAGCTTGCAGGAAAAGACCCGGTTGAATACCGCCGCATGTTATTAAAAGATCATCCAAGAAATTTGGGAGTGCTGAACCTGGCCGCTGAAAAAGCGGGCTGGGGTAAACCATTACCACAGGGGCATTTTCACGGAGTAGCAGTGCATGAATCTTTCCTGAGCTATTGTGCGCAGGTAGCAGAGATCTCTATTGGTGAGGATGGATTTGTGAAAGTGCATAAGATCACTGCGGCCATTGATTGCGGTTTGGCTGTAAACCCTGATGGGGTAAGGGCACAAATAGAAGGTGGCATTAATTATGCTTTGTCTGCTGCGCTCTACGGAGCTATCACTTTTAAGAACGGCGTGGTGGAGCAAAATAATTTTGACGGTTACCGTATTCTCAGGATCAATGAATCTCCTGCGGTAATTGACACACATATTGTGGACAGTACCGATAAAATGGGTGGTGTAGGTGAACCTGGTTATCCGCCAGCGGCACCAGCGGTAGCGAATGCCATCTTTGCTGCTACGGGCAAACGCATCCGGCAGTGTCCCTTTGGAACGATGAAACTAAGAAGTTAAAAAATTATTTAAAAGAACTACTATTTGACAAACCTGTTGCAATACCCGGGAAGGTATTATAGCAACGGAATAGTACATTCATTAAAGAAACAACAGCAATGACAGAGAGGTATTTTTCGGTATCGGTACCAATAAAAAAAAGCGTTTATATATTACTGTTAACAGGCCTGGTTTGTATCCTGTCTTCCGCTTTCAAAATCAACCATTCTGCAAACGGCCATCATACAGCAACAGACAGCCTGCTTTCTAAAAAAGCATTTATGGAAGTGTACAGCGTGCTGATGAGTCCACGTTGTATGAATTGTCACCCGGCAGGAGATATTCCATTTGAGGGAGATGAAGGCAGGCTGCATCATCTAAATGTAAAACGGGGCAAAGATGGTAAAGGCATGTTTGCAAATAAATGTGCTAATTGTCACCAGGAGCAAAATGACCTGGGCGCACCCATCAATCCTAAATGGAGCATGCCGCCTGCTGATATGAAAATGATCTTTGAAGGGAGATCAGCAAGAGCACTGGCGGCACAGCTAATAGACCCGGCGACTAATGGTAACAAAACAACAGAAGAACTGGTCAGGCATATGGCGGAAGATACCCTGGTGCTGGCAGGATGGCATCCAGGTAAAGGGGAAAAAATGCCACCGCTGACCCATGAAGAATTTACAAAACAGGTCAAGTTGTGGATTGAAAATGGAGCTTATTTACCGGATTAAAAAAACTTTAATGGACGTCCCTTACTGAGGTTATTCAACATAGACCTTTATTGAAAACATATAGTGAATTAAAAGTTTTATGAAAGAAATTGAAGACGTCATACGGTCTTACAAACAGGCACAACAAGCCGGTAAAAAAACAGTACTCGCCACCGTGGTGCATGTAGAAGGCTCTTCCTACCGCAGGCCCGGTGCCCGGATGCTGGTGACAGAAGACGGTCAGCTTACCGGTGCCATCAGTGGTGGTTGTTTGGAAGGAGATGCATTGCGTAAAGCGTTGCTTGCTATCAGCCAGCAACAAAACAAACTGGTAACTTACGATACTACGGATGAAGAAGACAATGCATTAGGGATACAGTTAGGGTGCAATGGCATTGTGTATATTTTGTTTGAGCCCATTGATCCAATGCAACCCGATCATCCGGTGGCATTGCTGGAAAAAGCTGCTGCACAAACTGCCCCCGCGGTTTTAATTACTTTTTTTTCATTGGATAATCCTTTGGGTGAACAACCAGGTACCTGTGTACTGGTGACCAAAGAAAAAAAATATGGCAGCATAAAAAATAGTGCCGTTGCTGCCATTATTGATAAAGATATGGAGCAGGTGCTAAAGAATAAAACATCTTTAATAAAAAAATACCCGGCTGATCAAAATAAAATGGTCACAGGCTTTATAGAATTAATTAACCCTGCAGCAGAACTTGTTATCGCCGGTGCTGGTAATGATGCTTTCCCCCTGGTGGAGATAGCGAACATCACAGGCTTTCATACCACTATTGTTGACGGCAGGAAAACACATGCCAATACACAACGCTTTCCAACAGTAAAACAGGTAATTGTCGGCAAGCCGGCTGAAGCAGTGCAACAACTAAACATCAATGAACAAACCATATTTGTTTTGATGTCGCACAATTATAATTATGATTTGGGGATGCTGCGGCAACTGATCAAACAGCCCTGCAGGTATATCGGTATATTAGGTCCGAGGAAAAAATTAGAAAAAATGCTGTTAGAATTGGCCTCAGAAGGAATGAATATCACCCCCACAGACAAAGAAAAAATCTACGGCCCTGTTGGCCTGGATATCGGTGCAGAAACGGCAGAAGAAATTGCGTTGTCCATCATCGCCGAAATTAAAGCGGTGCTGTGTAATAAAAGCGGCCACACGCTGAGGAATAAGAATGGATTTATTCATGAACACAGCACCGTTGTAAATGGAATACACCCGGCAAACGGGTCACCTAATCAACTATCCCGTACTGATCAATACTATTAATAATGACAGTATGTTTATTATTGGCAGCGGGTAATTCGTCCCGTATGGGGCAGCCAAAAATGCTGCTGGATTTTAAAGGCAAAACCTTCCTGCAGCATATTATCGATGAAGTTAAAACCCTCCGGGGTGCATCATTGCTGGTAGTAACGGGTTGCTATCACGACATGCTGAAACCAGTACTGGAATCACAACAAATCCCATTTATTAAAAACACTTTGTGGCAGGAGGGCATGGGCAGTTCTATCCGGGAAGGAATAAAACACTTGCAGCAACATAATCCTGATGCGGGCAATGTGATTGTATTGGTTTGCGATCAGCCACACATTTCAGCCGCGGTATTGCAGCAAATGATCAATGCAAAACAAACAACAGGCAAAGGTATAGTAGCCTGCAGTTATGATGGCACAACCGGTACCCCGGTTTTGTTTGATAAAAAATATTTCAGCCAGCTTTCGTTATTACAGGGAACTTCCGGTGCAAAAAAAATGATTCAGCAGTTTAACGATGATGTTGATACCATCAATTTCCCGGAAGGTGCAATTGATATTGACACACCAGAAGATTACAATAAACTGAGATGACGGCCCTGGGCAGAGATTTTAAAATAAAAAGAGCCCCAACAGCACAATAGTTGGGGCTATAAAACCAATCAGCAACCTACTTAGTTTACAGTAACTAACTTACCTACTGCTTATTTTGAGTTTTTGTCTCGAAGGATGATCCTGCTTACAGGTATCGCCACTGGATTTTAAACATTATTTTTCTTGTGTCAGTTATATTTTCATAACAAAAATATTTACACCAGCGTGATGAGAATAGGAGAAGGATCAGAAAAAAACATGAGATTTATCAGTATAAAGCTTGCATATAAAATAAAAAGCAGGTTCAACCATTAAACCTGCTTTAAATCACACTAAAAAACCACTTTGTTATTTTATCTCCTGCAACCATTCTGTCACAAAAGTTCTTGAAGGTTCAACCACTTCCTTACCGGCACGGTAAGCCATTTTCCAGTAGTAGCCTTTATGTTCATATTCTGGGTTTACAAAAATCTTCTTCCCATTCTTGTTCACCGTTTCGGCTGCGAAATCAATATCAGCTGTAGTGGTTAAAAAATTCTGTAAATGCTTTTTGACATACAGTAATTGATTTTCCGGGTAAGCTGCTTCCCATCTTTCCAATGCCGCTTTATTACTCTCTTCATTATTTTTTACCAGCTGGTCATAGCTCTTTGCATAGTTCAGGTACATTTTGTTATTCGGGTCTTCTTGTTCTTTCAGGTATTTTTTTGCATCCGCCAGTGATTTTTCAAAAACAGGTTTTAAAGAGGCATCTGCATTTTTATAATAGCCCTCCGTTTCTGTTACTGATTTCTTTGCCTGCTCTATACCCATCTTTCTTAATGCCTCCGGTGTTTCTACAGTTGACAGGCGGGGTTTATTTTTTTCTTTCAGTTCGCCATATTCTTTTTTAAATGCCGGGGTGCCTGCATATTGCTTAATGTAAGCCAGTAAATCCATTGTTACAGCGGTGCGATTCCCCAGGGCAATATTTTTTACATTGCCAATGCCGTAAGCATTTACATACCCGCCCAGCAGACTCTGTGCGATTTTTTCGTCTGCACTGGTTTTGCTGATACCGAGCTGCTTTAAGAAATCACCGGTTATTTTATTTACGGTGAACGAGAAAAATACCATGCTTGCAGTAAGCAATGTCACGGTATAAAATCCAATGCGAAAACTCTTTTTTGATTTTTGTGAAAATAAATTCTTCATGATAGTTGTTCGATAATTTGATGATAAAAAATAACACCGGCATACATTATGCCGCCATCGCTCCTTCTGCCAATGCTTCCTGCACCCGCAGCCAACGGTTACTGTTCAGCTGCTGCTGAGCCATTTGCAGCATGGATTGAAAAACAGGGTAAGGAGCATTGTTTTTGATCTCCCTTAACCAGTTGATAATTTCATTGTTGCTTAGCCCCCGGATCATCCAGGTACTAAACTTGATCATGTGTGAATGTGGCAGACTGGAAATGATCTTCTGAGTGATACCATGCAGTGCTGCATCAGAATAATGTTTCCACAAAGCTTTATTGATAACATCTTCTTCTTTGGCCATATGATTCAGGTTAAAGATCATAAACTCAATAAAAGCACTGGCTATCGATCTTCCTATCTCCAGTTGATCACTGGAAGAAACCGCATACCCATAAGATAAAATAACACCAGTCAGGCGGCGGCCAAGAGCATGATCTTCTCTATGTTCCTGTTCAAAAGCATTTACCAGCGATGGCTCAAAAGAAGTGATGGCATCAAATACCAGCGTATCTTCTGTATGTGCATGTTTGTCGAATAATTCCACTACTGTCAGTAACTGTTCAATAGTCTGCTCCGCTTCATCAAAATTTGTAAAATCTGTATGCTGCAGCAGCAATGCGGTTTCGTACAGCATGGCCCGTAAACCTTTGTGTACCTGGTAAAAAATATTGTAACGATTCATAAAAAATGGTTTTGATTATTCATTGTTGAACAAATATCTAACTGGCAAGGCAGCAGGAAAAGAAAAGGATGCACGAGTTGAGGGAACAGGTGAATGAAATGTAAAACTTGTTTAATGTACCTGATCATTCTAAAAAAACTTCCCTGATCATTAGCTCATGAAAGTTACTTTACAGTCATAAAAACTTAGTACCTGTTTATGTAAATAATACCTTTTTTAAATACAGGTGATTGATTTGAGAAAGATGCAGGGCGATTGCAAATACTATTTCCCTAAAAATAAAGAGGGACATATACCTGTCCCTCTTTATTAAACAATTTATTGCCGAAGTTTAATACCTCACAGCAGCCAATTTATTTGCTGTTTCCCTGGTTATAATTTCAGGGTGCAGCAATGCGCCTACATACCTGGCACAAAGTTCCTGGGGTTGATACCTGTCAAATTCATCGCCCAGCCTGATAATATTTTGTTTATACAAATTATTATTAATTACTTCATTCACCGCATTCTTAATTTGTACCGGCGATGGTGTTTCCGTTTTTAAATTAATGCCGTATTTAAAATATCCTATCCGTGCACAAATTTCATTTTTACCTTCATGTACTCCTGCAACCACCAGTGGTAATTTATTCTGTATGCCCATCATTACTCCACCATACCCACCATTGGTAATGTAGGCATGCGCATAAGGCATCACATCATTAAAGGGTATAAAATCCTCAATAATTATATTGTCCTGTGAATACTTTGTTCTTAATGTGTTTGTTTGTGATCCGCCAGTAGTGCATATTACCAGGGTATCGGTATTCCTGAATGCTTCCAGGGCGGGAACAATTATTTTGTTTACATCTTTCTCTACAGTACCCTGTGTAACCAATACTACTCTTTTATATTTATTCACCCTTTCATCAAACCAGGTGCTGGATTTTCTATCGTTGCTGTAGGGTAATAAACCACCAATAAACCGAACATTCTTACTCAGATCGCTCCGGTTATATTCAAAACCGGGTGTACCGCTTTGCAAAATATAATTCGCCTCTTTTGAGATCACGTCAAAGAGAAAAATATTATTATGCGCTATTCCGTATTCCTCCATTATGCGGTGAAATATTTTATTCGGTTTTCTGAAAAGGATATGCTGAACAACATACCGCAGCAAAAGCTGCTTCATCCTCCCCAAATATCCATTGGCAGGTTCCATTCCCAATCCACTGGGCGCAAGATCTTTTGATGTTTCAATCAAAGGAAACACACCAATTGCAATAACCGGTATCTTCATCAACTTCTTTACAAAAATAGTCCCGGTAAAAGCTACATCGGCTATTAACAGGTCAAATGCAAAGTCTTTATGAATTTGCTGCATATCAGCAAAGTACTCTGGTCCGCGTTTAATAAAAAAATGCTCCAGGTCAAAATTTAATTTACCGACAGCACTTTTGATTTTTTCTCTTCCGGGGAAGGCTGTATTCAATTTGTCAGCCGATAGATCCATAGCGGTATCAAATGGGTAGAAGGGTATCATTAATTCCTGCAATTTTTTTCCGTAGCTGGCAGGCGCATACCACCTGACGTCATATCCAATACACTGTAAATGTTTGGCCAGTCCTGTTAGTGGATTAAAGTGCCCTTCTGCAGGCACACAGGCAAATAAAATTCTTTTGCCATTGCTTTTATTATCTGCTGAGTTGTTCATACTTTTTATTTTTAAGGTTCACAATCAACAGCAATATTATTTTGGTGCGGCAAAACAGGTAAGACTAAAATGGATGGACTGGTTTTTTACCTGAATGAAATGATTTTTATTATTACGCTTCTTTTTTGATACACAACAGCAGGCGGGTTATTTTAAGCCGATACGGTATTTCTTCCTATTTTTACTGTCAGAGGATTTATTCGCTACCTTTTAATCATCCTATCCTATGCAAAGCGTCTTTATTATTGGCGGTACCACGTTCGATCATATTATCAGCCTGCCCGCATTTCCTAAACCAGTACTGCAAACCATTCATACAGCTCCGTTTCACGAAGGCACAGGTTCCACAGGTGCCGGCAAAGCGCTTAACCTAACCCGGCTGGGAGTGCCCAATACCTTATATAGTGTATTAGGTGATGACGTTTATGGAAGCTACATTACAAAAGACCTGCGATTAAATAATGTTGAACTGATGTTTGATATCGATCCTGCAGGAACGGAAAGACATGTAAACATCATGAATGCTGATGGTGGAAGGATCTCTATGTTTGTTACCACTTCTTCTGAAAAGAT
>Ga0097621_100003453_pt1 | contig 10892 bp, 11 predicted proteins | sample KBSMisM72_FD_73165 | JGI IMG/M metagenome (GOLD analysis project Ga0097621, IMG submission 73165) | Miscanthus rhizosphere microbial communities from Kellogg Biological Station, Michigan, USA - KBS Miscanthus M7-2 (version 2) (version 2) | ecosystem: Host-associated > Plants > Roots >... | reverse complement strand
CTCGGTGCAACCCGATCGACGCTGACCTACGTTCGCTATCCGGCTCGCGCCGTGAGCGGAGGTGCATCCCGCGGCGCGCACGCGGCGAAGGTGGTGCTCTCCCACGTGCCCAACTGGTTGCTCGAGGCAACCGGCAAGGCGCTGTATGGACACGTGGGCTGATCGGTCAGTCGGCGCGCGCTGAGCGTCTTCAGTGAATGGTGTAGGGCGGTGCGGGTCGGCGCTCTTCGTCGAGCGCGATGTGAATGGTGTTCAAGCGATAGAACAGATCGGCGTCGAGCAGTCGCGACTCGAGCCGCTCAACCGGATTGTGCGCCGTGCTGGAGATGATGCGCGTCTCCCGCACGTCCTCGATGAGCGGAGCCGCGCTGCTCTCGAGCAGGCGCTTCAGATCGTCCTGCGCCGGTTGGTCCAACGCGGCGAGCTCTTCGATAAACAAGGTACGACCGGCCGCATCCGGCACGAACGGGGTTCCGTCACCTCCGCGCGGACGCGGAATCGGTTGCGTGCTGCCGAGGACGACCCACGACCGATCCCGTCTCGAGCTTCGCTCGTGAATCAGTCGAGCCAACGCCGTCCGCGCGGCAGAGTTGCCTCCGCTGATGAGCACATTTTCCTCTGAGGCGATAGCACAATCTATGTCTGTTTGGATCTTCATGCTCCTCCGTTGATCACTCGTGCGTTTCACGAGCTATCCACAGAGTCGCAATAACCGATCTCGCCTCCCCCCTACGCAGCGAAGCTGAGTTCTGCATAAGGGACCGACGTTCGCGTAATAATGACACCCTTCGGATGAGCCAGCTGGCTGATGTGTTCAGTGTCTACTGCTTCAGCTTTATCCGGCTCAGCTTCTCCTTTGCCGCCTCGAGCGGCTGTCGCTGCCGGCTCATCGTCAGCCACAAGTCACCCGCCTCAGCGATGCGCGCGCCCATCGTTCTCAGCGTGAATGTCTGAGGACCGACGGTGCCTCGCTCGATCTCTTCCCACGTGCACGGCGCCGACACGGGTGCGCCGGGTTTCGCCCGCACGGCGTACGCCGCGGCGAACGTCGCGCTGTAGCCGTTCCGGCCGGTGTCGACGAGGATCCGGCCGCCGCGATCCGCCTTGCTGAATTCCTGGGTGAGGCGATCGGGATCGCGCGCCACGAGGAGCGCGCCGACGGAGTGGGCAAAGCGCGCCACCTCACCGGTCTTCGCGCTGCCGTCGAGCGAGACGATGATGTGGAAGCCTTTGGAGCCTGAGGTCTTCACCCAGCTGGGAACGCCGAGCTCGCTCAGGAGGTCGCGGAGCGCGAGTGCGACGGCGCGGAGCAGGTCCGGTGCTTCCTCGTTCGGGGGATCCAGATCGAAGACGCAGACGTCGGGCGCGTGCAGCGCCGGCACGCGCGACACCCACACGTGCGGCGTGATCGTGTTCTGGTTCGTCATCCAGAGGAGCGATCGCGTGTCGTTGATCAATGGGTGGTGAACCGTGCCGTCTTTCTTCGGCACTTCGACGCGCGTCAGCCAGTCAGGAAAGCCTTTCGACACGTCCTTCTGCCAGAAGCCCTTCTTTCCAATCCCGGACGGATACCGCTCCATCGTCACCGGGCGCGCGCGGAGATGCGGCAGCATGAACGGCGCGATCGCTTCGTAGTACGCGGCCAGTTCGCCCTTGGTGATCCCATCTTCTGGGAACAGCACCTTGTCCGGGTGGGTCAGTACCGCGGCGGCCGGCGTTGCCCTGGCCATCAGGCCCTGGCCCTCGGCACGGCGTCCCGCGTGACCTCGCGCGCGGCCTTGTCGACGCGCACGCCGAGCAGCCGTGGATGGCGAAGCTTGCCGTGCGCGGTCCATTCGAGAAACGCGACCTGCACGACGATCTCCGGGCGCACCCAATGCGCCCGCAGGCGGGGCAGGCCGATCGCTTTCGTGAACGGTGACGCTGGAAGCTCGAGCGTGTCCAGCCGTTCGCGAAGGTTCAGGAGAAGTTTGGTGTCGAGGCCGGTGCCGACCTTGCCGGCAAAGACGAAGTCGTCGTTCTCGAAGTAGCCGACGAGGAGCGCGCCGAGTCCGACCCGCGTCCCTTGCGGGTCGGTAAATCCGCCCACGACGAGTTCCTGCGTCGCTTCGCATTTCATCTTGAGCCAGTGCGGCGAGCGGCGATGCTCGTAGATCGAGCCGCGCCGCTTGGCGACGACACCCTCCCAGCCCTCCCGGCCGGCGCGCTCCCACGGCTGCGCCTCGTCGAGCGGCGCCACGCGCTGCAGCGGCGGTTGAAGCGGCAGCGCGAGCAGCAGCGCCTGGCGGGTTTCGAGCGGGAGGGCGGTGACATCGCGGCCGTCGAGCCACATGATGTCGAAGACGTGATAGGCGAGGCCGTTCCAGGTCACCTCGCCATCGAGGATGAGGTCGTGCGGCGGCAGCGCGGCCACCGCGGCGGCGATCGAGGGCAGTTGCTGCGGCAGCCGATTGCGCGACAGCAGCCGGACGTCCGCGCCGTTCTTGAACGCGAGCAGCCGGATGCCGTCGATCTTCTGCTCGAAGATCCACTCGGGCCCGGCGAACCGCTCCTGGGTGAGCGTCGCGGCCATCGGCTCGACCCAGTCAGGAAATGAGACATCCACGATTGTCACCTAAGCCCCGTATCGTAGAATGCGTGTTGAGATGCGCCCATTCCACGCGATCATAATCGTCGCGCTGCTCGCTGTCCCGGCGGCGGCGTTTGCTCAGACGGACGAGATTCAGGTCTACGACGGCGGCCTCGCGCCGGTCGGGACGTTCAACCTCACGCTGCACAACAACTTCACGCCGAAGGGGATCACCACGCCGGCGTTTCCCGGGGCGGTGGTGGCGGACAAGTCGTGGAACGGCGTGCCCGAGTGGGCGCTCGGCGTGACGCCGTGGTTCGAAGCCGGCCTCTACCTTCCGCTGTACAGCCACGACCAGGACAGCGGCTTCGGCCTCGACGGCTTCAAGCTGCGCGCGCTGTTCGCCGTGCCCAACGCCGACGATCGGCGGTTCTTCTACGGTGCGAACTTCGAGTTCAGCATCAACGCGCACCGGTGGGACACGACGCGCTTCACGTCGGAAATCCGGCCGATCATCGGTTGGCATCTGCACCCGGTCGACATCATCGTCAACCCGATTGTCGACACGGCGTACGACGGTTTGGCGAACCTCGAGTTCGTCCCGGCGACCCGCGTCGCCTACAACTTTTCGTCGGGCTGGACGCTGGCGGCGGAAGAGTACGCGGATTACGGGAAGCTCAGTGACTTCGCGCCGCCGCACGAGCAGGCGCACCAGTTGTTCGCCGTGGTCGATCGGTCCTGGAAAGGGTGGGACATCGAAGGCGGAGTCGGCGTCGGGCTCACCGACGCGACCGATCGCCTGACGTTCAAGCTGATCCTCGCGCGCGATCTCAACAAACGCTCTACGGCTGGTTCGGCGGCTCCTGGGCACGCGCGCCCCTGAGCATCCCGACCATGCTGCGTTCGTTCCCTTCGTGGCAGGCGTACTCGTAGATCGGCCCCGCCGTCTTTTTCATCGGGAACATGCCGGTGAACGCGCGGCTCCAGGTTGACGGATCCTCTGCGGTGAAGCGGTACTCGACCGTGTCGGCGTCGACGCGGGTGAACCGTTCGACGAGATGCAGGTGCCCGGTCGATCCGCGGAACGCGGTCTTCTCGGTGAAGCCGGTGGTGTCGACGACCAGGGTGGATCCCTCCCAGCGACCGCGTGAATCGCCCATCCAGCGCGGGACCGTGTCGTGCGCGCGGCCGTCCATCGGCACGATCCGCGCGTCGTGGATCATCTCGGACGCGATCGCGACGTAGTCGCGGGTCTGCACGATCTGGACGTTGTTGTTGTACACGCCCGGCAGCATCGGCGGGCCGGCGACCGACCAGTTCAGGCAGCGTTCGTTGAGCGCGCGATCCTCGGGGCCGTCTGCGGGTCCTCGCGCACGCCGGGCCTCGGTGCGGGCCGCGGCGCGCTGCTGCGCCTCAGGGGTCAGGGCCGGGATGCGGCCATCGGAGGGGTCGACGATCAGCGAGGTGCGGCCGTTGGTCAGGAAGCGGGTGCCGGGGTCCCACCAGTCCGGGCCGGCGGTGTTGTTGGTCGCGGTCTGCCGCTCGAGGGTCTGCCGCTCGTAGTCGGCGGCCTCGGCCGGAGTCAGGGACGGCTTGCCGGCCAGGTCCCGCGGGCGCTCGAGCGGCGTCATCGTCGCGTAGTTCCAGATGCCTTCGAGGTCGCCGGGGGCGGTCCGCTGCGCGTGGATCCCCAGCGATGCGGCGGCGACGGCCATCGCGATCAGGCTGTACGACGTCAACGCGCGATGGGCCATGTGTCCGCCCTCCCCGGTGCTATTATCGCCCGGCGCTCTCGTCTCAGAGACCCGGTCTCAGAGACGCGGTCTCAGAGCTTTGGGTGTATCGCATTTCCTGCCAGGGGAAGGAGCCTTCCGTGATGAGGATTCTGCCAGCCCGGCGCGCGGTCGCGACCGGTCTGCTCGCGTTGTCGTTGACCGCGGTCATGCAGGCGATCGTGGAATGAAGCGAGCCGTCGCGGCCATCGTTCTCGCGCTGATCGCGACCGGCCGCGCTGCCGATCGGGCGACGACGATCGTCAACGCCGATCTGGCGGATGGCACCGGCGCCCCGCTCCGGCGCGCGAACGTCCGCTTCGTCAACGATCGCATCGTCTCGGTCGGCGACGTCAAGCCGCATGCCGGCGACGTCGTGGTCGACGGCCGGGGACTGGTCGTCGCCCCCGGCTTCATCGACATCCACAATCATTCCTCGTCGGCGCTGGCGAACGATCCCGCTGCCGAAACGCAGGTCTCCCAGGGCATCACGACTCTGGTCGTCGGACCCGACGGCGATTCGCCGTGGCCGCTTGGCGACTATCTCGGGGAGCGCCGCAGCGCGCCCTCCGCGGTCAACGTCGCCTCGTTCGTCGGCCACGCGACCGTCCGGCGCCTCGTGATGAAGGACGACTTCAAGCGGGCCGCGCGCCCCGACGAAATCGCGCGGATGGCGCTGCTGGTCGATCAGGGCATGCGCGAAGGCGCGGTCGGCCTGTCGAGCGGCCTCGAGTACGAAGTCGGCGGCTACAGCGAGACGAGCGAGCTCGTTGAGCTCGCGAAGGTCGTCGCCCGCTACAACGGCGTCTACATGTCGCACATCCGCGATGAAGCGGACAAGAGCTTCGACGCGCTGCGCGAAGCGATCGCGATCGGCGAGCGCGCGCATGTCGCGGTCCAGATCTCGCACATCAAGCTCGGGACCGTCAGCGTCTGGCACAAGGCGGCTGAGGCGGTCGCGCTCATCGCCGCCGCGCGGCAGCGTGGGGTGGACGTCACCGCGGATGAGTATCCCTACAACGCCTGGCAGTCGACGATCACCGTGCTCGTGCCGGACAAGCGGTACGACTACCCGCCGAGCGTCGAGAAGGCGCTTGCCGACGTCGGCGGCGCGGCGAACGTCCTGATCGTCCGGCATCAGGCGCACGTCGAGCACGAGTTCAAAACGCTCGAGGCGGTGGCCAAGAGCCGCGGCGTCTCGGCGGTCGACGAATTCATCCAGATCGTGAAGGACGGCGGCGCCACGGTCGTCTGTACGTCGATGGTGGATGACGACATGCGGGCGTTCTACCAGCAGCCGTGGGTGATGGTGGCGAGCGACGGCGGGATCGCGAACCGCCACCCGCGCGGAGCCGGCACGTTCCCCCGCGTGCTCGGCAAGTACGTTCGCGACGAGAAGTGGCTGGCGCTGCCCGAGGCGATCCGCAAGATGACCAGCGCACCGGCGGCGAGGTTGCGGCTCGAAGGCCGCGGCCTCATCAAGGCCGGCGCCGTCGCCGACATCGTGCTCTTCAACCCGAAGAGCATCGTCGATCGATCGACCTTCAGTGATCCGGCGATCTTGCCGTCGGGCGTTGAGAAGGTCTTCGTCGGCGGGGACCAGGTGTGGGACCTCGGCAAGCCGGCAGCCGCGCGGCCCGGCAAGGTGCTGATGTCGGGACACTCGCCGGCCGACAGCGACGCCGGAAATTATCGGCTGGTGCCGAACTGGGGGACGTTGCCCGACGGTCTGCAGTTCGGCGAAGTGCCGGGGATGACCATCGACGCCACGGGTCGCGTGTTCGCGTTCACCCGCGCCGAACCGCCGGTGATCGAGTTCGACGCGGCCGGCAAGGTCCTGAAGACGTGGGGCGAGAAGATGTTCGTGTGGCCCCACGGCATCCGTGTGGACCGGAACGGGTTCTTGTGGATTACCGACGGCCGCGCGCGCAACGGCATCGGCCAGCAGGTGTTCAAGTTCACGCGCGACGGACAGCTCGTGATGACGCTGGGAAAGAAAGGCGTGTCGGGTGACGGTCCCGACACGTTCAACAGCCCGACCGACGTCGCGGTCGCGCCAAACGGCGACATCTTCGTGTCAGACGGCCACGTCAACTCCCGGATCGTCAAGTTCTCGAAGGACGGCGCCTTCATCAAGTCGTGGGGCAAGCGCGGCGACGGCCCCGGCGAGTTCAACGTCCCGCATACGATCTTCTTCGATTCACGCGGCCGGCTGCTCGTCGGCGATCGCGCGAACCGGCGGATTCAGATCTTCGATCAGGACGGGACGTTCCTCGACCAGTGGACGCAGTTCGGATCGCCAAGCGGCATCTTCATCGCGCCTGACGACACGCTCTACGTCGTCGACTACAACGACAAGATGGCGCTGTTTGTCGGCAGCGCACGAGACGGCTCGATCCGAACCCGGAGCGAGCAGGTCCTGGCCGAAGGCGTCGCCGTCGACGCTCAGGGCTCCATCTACGTAGGCGAGACGGTGACCGGTCACATCGGCGATACGGTCACCGGGCACACGGTCAAGAAGCTCATCAAGAAATGAAGCGTAATGATACAAACCGTCTGTTGATGCAGTATATCAAGACGGTTTTTGAGGCCTTATTTCAAGAATCTGTAGCGATATTCGCGATTTATCAGTTGTTTTGAGCGATCTCAGCCGTTGGCCGAGGACTTGTAAGCTCGGCTACACGGAGAGACCATGGAACTCAACGATGTGCAGCGGATGGCGGACTCGGTGCTTCGCGATTACGGCGTGCCGATGAAGGTCTCGATGATTTCGCCGGCTCCCGCCGGCTGGACGATCGCGTTCGCGGGCCGCTACCCCGGATCGCCCTCGGTGGAGGTGAAGCTCGGTTGCGACAAGAGCTCCATGCACCACGTGCGTGAGTCGCTGAAGCGCGGTCTGTCGGTCTGCGACTAGGGCAAATCGAACCGTACTTCGAGATAGGTGATCGACCCTTCCAGATCCTTGTACCAATGCGGCGTGCCGGCCGGCACGAGAATCACGTCGCCCTTCCCCACGCGCCGGCTGACGCCGCCTTCAATCGTCGCCGTTCCCCCGCGACCGTTACCGCCCGCCGGCCGGACGATCGTTCCGCCGGTCACGAAGGTGGCCGTGCCTTCGATGATGTGGTGCACCTCGGTGCCGTCGGGATGCGCGATCGCGCCCTGGCCGGTCGTGCGCCGCACGATGTTGATGCGGTAGTGATCCGCGAGCTTCACCGGCGCGGTGTGCATCGCCGGCGCAGTCTTCTCGGCCTCCTTCAGCGTCGCCATCAGCGCCTGTTCGCTCATGTATGTGGCCGGTGCCGGCGGCGGCGCGGACGTTTGTGCCGCCGACATCATGGCGAGCAGCGCAACAGCAACGGTTCTCATTTCTGCGTTTTCACCTTCTGCTGATCCTCGTAGCGCGCGCCCTTCAGCACGCCTTCGAGGCCGTAGTTGCTCTCATGGCACGCGTACTCGTAAATCAACTCGTCGGTCCGCGTCATCGGAATCGACGCGCTCCACTTTCCGGTCCATGTCGCCGGATCGTCGACGGTGAACTCGTAGCGCAGCGTGTCCTTGTCGAGGCGCGTGAAGCGCTCGATCAGATGCATGTTCGCGCTGGCGCCGCGGAAGCCGGCCTCCTGCGAGAAGTTCGTCGTGTCCACGACGAGGGTGTCGCCCTCCCACCGGCCCACCGAATCGCCGGTCAGCGAGCGGATGCTCTTCGGCGCGTGCGGGCGGCCGTTCAGCGGCACGATCCGCGCGCTGTGAATCATCTCGTTGAGGATCACGACGTGGTCGCGCGTCTGCACCAGCTGCATGTTGTTGTTGTACGCGCTCGGGATCATCGGCGGCCCCGAGTTGAACCCCAGCACGCATCGCTCGGCGAGCGGACGCTCCTCGGGGTTGTCGTACTTGCCGCGGCGGGCCGCGGCGCGCTGCTGCGCCTCCGCGGTGAGCGGCGGGACGCGGCCGTCCGGCGGATCGACGACCAGCGACGTCTGCTTCGCGACACGCTTGCCGAAGTCCCACCAGAAGTCGTTGTAGGCGCGCTCGACGTCGGCGGCGGCGCCGCCGCCGCGGTTGTCCTTGTTGCCGCTCTCGATGCGCTGCTGCGCGAACTCCTCCGCCTCTTCGTCGGTGAGCGAGCTCTTCCCCGCGAAGTTGCCGGGTCGCTCAAAAGGCGTGAGCTGCGCGAAATCCCAGGTGCCTTGCAGGTCAGGGTGGCCGTCCGGCGCGCGCGGCACCTTCGGCTTGGTGGTCTGCGCCGACACGCTTATCGCGGAAATCAGGAAAAGCCCGAGGAAAACGGAACGCATACAGCCGCTCCTTTCGTCGTCGGGCCGATTATAATCGCGGCCTGGAGGTCGGGTATGAAGATAGTGGGTCGCTCGGCTAAAGCCCTCGCGCTCCTTCTCGGCCCGCTTGCGACGGTCGCGGGCGCTCAGGCGCCGGCCCAGGTGACCTTCACCCGGGACGTCGCACCGATCTTCCAGAAGTCCTGTCAGAACTGCCACCGGCCCGGCTCGATCGCGCCGATGTCGCTTCTCACCTACGAAGACGCGCGCCCCTGGGCGCGCTCGATCAAGCAGCGCGTCGAGGCGCGGCAGATGCCGCCGTGGCACGTCGATCGGACGGTCGGCATCCGGCAGTTCAAGGACGATCCCTCGCTGACGGATCAGGAAATCGCCACGCTGTCGGCCTGGGCCGCAGCCGGCGCGCCGCGCGGCAACCCGGCCGACATGCCGCCACCCAGGCAGTTCGACGACGCGGATCGCTGGCACATCGGCAAGCCCGATCTGATCGTGCCGATGCCGAAGGTGTTCACCGTCAAGACCGAGGCCGCCGACTGGTGGGGCATCTTCGAGGCGGACTCCGGCCTCACCGAGGACCGCTACATCAAGGCGGTCGAAGCGAAGCCGTCTCCCGGCGCACGCCGCGTCGTGCACCATTCCGTCGAGACGCTGGTTTACGACGATGGCACCAGCGGCGGCGGGACGCTGGTGGAGTACGCCGTCGGCAAGAACGGCGATGTCTTTCCCGACGGATCCGGCAAGCTGATGAAGGCGGGTGCGAAGGTCCGCTTCAACATGCACTATCACGCGATCGGCGAGCCGGTGACCGATCGCACCGAGGTCGGCATCGTGTTCTACCCCAAGGGTGTCGTGCCGAAGCACGTGGTCACGACCATCCTCTCGCCCAATCAGGACGACCTCGACATTCCGGCGGGCGCCGACAACGTGCGCAGCGACGCGTACTTCAAGATGGAGAAACCGTCGCACCTGGTCGGCTTCATGCCGCACATGCACAATCGCGGCAAGCGTCAATGCCTGGAGGCGATCTATCCAGACATGCGGGTCGAGCAGTTGAACTGCGTCAACTACGACTTCAACTGGCAAATCGTCTACAACTACGCGGACGCGGTGGCGCCGCTGCTGCCGGCAGGGACGATCATGCACGTCATCAGCTGGCACGATAACTCGGCGGCCAACAAGTACAACCCGGATCCGAGAAACTGGGTCGGCTTCGGCAACCGCACGACCGACGACATGTCGCGCCACTGGCTGACCTTCTACACGATGACCGACGAGGAGTTCAAAGCCGAGACCGCTGCGCGCGCGGCGTCGAGAGCGAAGAGCACCAGCCAGCCGTGAACGAACCCGATCGGAAAAAACCGGGGAGCCCGCTAAGGACGCAGAGAAAGACGCTTTTGATCTTTGCGATCTCCGTGGTCTTTGCGGTTTCTTCCGGACGTGTCGCCGCGCAGGTGCGCTACGCCACCGGTCAGGACGTCGTGCCGGTATTCGAAGGCTGGGAGCGCAACGCCGACGGCAGCTTCAACATGGTCTTCGGCTACATGAACCGGAACTACGAGGAACAGGTCGACGTGCCGGTTGGGCCGGACAACGCGCTCGAACCCGGCGGCGTCGATCAGGGGCAGCCGGCGCACTTCTATCCGCGCCGGCAGCAGTATGTCTTTTCCGTGCGCGTGCCGAAGGACTGGGGCAAGAAGGATCTCGTCTGGACCCTGGCCAGCCACGGCAAGACGGAGAAGGCGTACGGCTCGCTCATGCCGGTCTGGGAGATCGACGCCGGGACCTACCAGCAAAATCGCGGCGGTCCTGGCGAGCTGGGAGAATCCGACGATCCGCCGTCGATCAAGGTCGAGGGCGCACCGCTGCGAACCATCGCCGCCGGCGCCGCGCTGACGCTCGATGCGTTCGTCACCGACGACGGGCGGCCGACGGCGCGTCCCAGCCAGAGCGGCTCGAACGCCCGTGTCGAAGGTCCCTTGACGCAGGCGATGGTGCGGCTCGATCGCGGCGTGCGGCTCGGTGTGATCTGGGTCGTCTACCGTGGCGATGCGCGCGCGGTGGCGTTCGAGCCCCGCAAGATTCCGGTCGCTGACGGCAAAGCCTCGACGACCGTGCGCTTCAGCGCCCCCGGCACCTACGTGCTGCGCGCCTATGCTGACGACGGGATTCTGGTGGCGGCGAAGGATGTGACCGTGACCGTGACCGCCGGTCAGGCTCGCTGACACGCTCGCTGAACTGCGGCCGCCGTCGGGT
>Ga0097621_100003443_pt1 | contig 10905 bp, 9 predicted proteins | sample KBSMisM72_FD_73165 | JGI IMG/M metagenome (GOLD analysis project Ga0097621, IMG submission 73165) | Miscanthus rhizosphere microbial communities from Kellogg Biological Station, Michigan, USA - KBS Miscanthus M7-2 (version 2) (version 2) | ecosystem: Host-associated > Plants > Roots >... | reverse complement strand
GCGAAATGACTCTCAATCTCGAGGGTACCACCAGCCTCAACGATCTCCTCGCAAAAGTGAAAGCACGAGTGGACCAGGCGCAACCTGGCCAATGGGTCACTGGTCGTGGCTGGATCGAGACGCACTGGGAACCGCCTGTCTTCCCGACACGCTGGGACCTCGACAAAGTGTCGCCTAACAATCCTGTGATTCTGGGCCGCGCCGACGGTCACGGCGCAGTCGCTAACAGCGCAGCACTGAAACTCGGCGGAGTCGACAAGTCCACTCCAAATCCCTTCGGTGGCGAGATCTCAAAAGACAAGAACAGCGGTGAGCCAAACGGCATGTTGCTCGACAGTGCGCAGGGATTGGTCCGTAGACGTGTTCCGCCAACCACACGAGCAGACGAAGAACGTGCTGTCGAGCTCGGCGTAAAGAGAGATATCGAGCTCGGCTGGACGCAAATTCAGGATGCGGGCGGCAGCTTCGGCGACGTCGACATCTTCAAAAAACTCTACGCGGCGGGAACGATCAAGTTACGAATCTACAAAGCCGTTTATGGTCCAGGCCCAAATGCGACTCGCCTGATCAACGAGGGTCCAACTATCGGCGCCTTTGGAAACCGTTTGACTGTCAGGACGATCAAAGTCGTGTCTGACGGCGCACTCGGTTCACGCGGCGCCGCGTTGCTCGGACCATACTCAGACGCTCCTGCCACTTCCGGTTTCCTGACAGTAAAAGTCGAAGAGTTGCGACCAATGCTGGTCGAGGCTTTGCGCAAAGGCATTCAGGTTGAAACACACGCGATCGGCGACAAGGCGAATCGTTTCATACTCGACGAATACGAAACGGCGTTGAAAGCAGTACCGGCGTCAGAAAGAAAGGTTGCCGATCCACGCTGGCGTGTCGAGCATGCGCAAATAGTCAATCCGGCTGACATTCCGCGTTTTGCGAAGCTCGGAATCATTCCGTCGATGCAGCCGTCGCATGCCATCGGCGATCTATTCTTCGCACCGAGTCGACTGGGCATCGAACGCCTGGCCGGCGCGTATGCGTGGGAGAGTTTCATCAAGTCGGGTGTGGTCGTGCCGGGCGGATCTGACGCGCCGGTTGAACGCGGCGAGCCGATGATCGAGTTTTACGCAGCCGTCGCGCGGAAAGATCAGAAGGGCTTTTCCGGCGAAGGATGGCATCCGGAAGAAGCAGTGACTCGCGAACAAGCACTCAAGATGTTCACGATCTGGCCCGCTTACGCGGCATTTGAAGAGCAACTGCGCGGCACGATCGAAGTCGGAAAACTCGCGGACTTCACGATCCTCTCAGCCGACATCATGACGATACCAGCGCCCCAGATCTTGAAGACGCGCAACGTGATGACAGTAATCAACGGCGAGATAGTTTATGAAGGTTCTTAGGACGAATGAAATATAAACTCACCGGCAGCTTTTTCATCCTTGCGCTTTTGCTATGGCTAAGCTGCGCTTCGTTGGCCCAACAGCAAACTCAAACCGTCATTCTTCACGTTCGTGTGACCAATCCCGACGACAAGGCTGTGCTCGATGTACCGCAAGAAAGCTTTCAGGTTACAGAGGACGGCGTCCCGCAGAAGATCGCATTTTTCATCAACAAGGAAGTTCCGCTCAGCTATGGACTCGTAATCGATGGCTCCGGCTCGATGCGTTCTCAGATAAACGAGATTCTGGGCGCCGCGGGGAGAATTGTTTCGAGCAATAGACCGTCTGACGAGACGTTTGTTGTTCGGTTTGTTAGCACAGACAAAATATACGTTCAGCAGGAACCAACCTCAAACAAGACGGCCTTGTTCAAAGCTCTCGACCAGTTCTACATCGAGGGCGGACTCTCGGCTGTGGTGGATGCTATTTACCTGAGTGCGCAAAAGCTGGCGGAACTGAAAGACACGGGGCAGTTACGGCGCCGTATCCTGATCCTCGTGACTGACGGCGAGGATCGAGTGAGCTTTTACAAACAAGACAAATTGTTTGAACTACTCGGTGAGAATAACATTCAGGTCTTTACTATCGCTCTCACAAATGAACTGAAGCCCAGCAGCCGCGACAAAGCGATGAAGTTGTTGACGAGACTGGCGCTTGATACGGGCGGCCGCACATATTTCCCGGATTCAAAAACAGATATCGAACGGGTTGCCGCTGAGATTATCAACGACATAAGAATGCAATACGTGATTGGTTACGAGCCCACGGCTGACGATGCACGCAAAGATTTTCATAAGGTTCTAGTGACGATAACTGAAAATTCTAATCAGGAAAAACGCGTCGCGATCACGCGCGTGGGTTACCAGAGTCGAAAAAAGTAAACCTCATTACAACCGCAGAGGAGGGCGACAAACATGCGGAACCTCAAAAACGATCGTCGTGATTTTCTTTCGTTGGCAGGCAAGAGTCTTGGACTCGCGGCACTCGCCGTTCCAACGCTGGGTGCGCTTCTGAAAGAAGTCGAAGCGGCGTCGCGAAACGTTGCGCATCTGACGCCGGAACAAGTCGCGATGGACGAAGACTACTGGTCCGTCATACAGAATTCGTTCACGGTCACGCGTGGCATTGTGAATTTGAATAACGGTGGTGTCTCGCCGAGCCCGCGCATCGTCACCGAAGCGCTCGTTCGTTACATCTGGCAGCAGGAAGACGCCACGGCTTACACGATGTGGCAACTGCTCGAACCGCAGTCAGAAACCATTCGCACCGGTTTGGCTGAGATGTTTGGTTGCGATCGCGAAGAGATTGCGATCACGCGCAATGCGTCCGAGTCGCTCGAGATCGTTTTGATGGGAATGGATTTCAAACCGGGTGACGAGATACTCACCACAACGCAGGATTACCCGCGCATGTTGACTACGTTGCGGCAGCGCGAACGCCGTGAAGGTCTCGTGTTGAAGATGGTGAAGATCCCGATTCCGCCAAAAGATCTGAACGAGATCACGGCGGCTTTCGAAAAAGGAATCACCAGTCGAACAAAGCTCATCCTCGTTTCCCACCAGGTGAACATCACGGGCCAGATTACGCCCGTGAAAGCAATCTGCGAACTGGCGCGTGCAAAGGGAATCGAGACGGTCGTCGACGGCGCACATTCGTATGCGCAGTTTGACTTCCAACAGAAAGATCTGGGCTGCGACTATTTTGGTACGAGTTTGCACAAGTGGCTTTACGCGCCGAAAGGCAGCGGCTTGTTATTCGTGAAGCGCGACAAGATCGAGAAGATTTGGCCGCTGATGGCAGCCGAGACGAAGCAAGCTAACGACATTCGCAAGTTTGAAGAGATCGGCACACACTCCGCAGCGCCGCGGCTCGCGATTGGCGAGGCGTTGCTGTTTCATAACGGCCTGGGCGGCAAGCGCAAGGAAGCGCGATTGAGGTACTTGTCGCGTTACTGGATGAACCGTTTGAAAGACGTACCGAAAGTCAGCTTCAATACGTCGTTCGATCCGAACCAGTCGTGTGCGATAGCGAATGTAAACATCGCAGGCATCGAGCCCACGGCGATCGGCAGTTATCTCTTCAACAAGCACCGCGTGTTCACGACGCCAATCGTCCACGAAGAATTCAAGGGAATCCGCATCACCCCGAACGTCTACACCACCCTCGGCGAGCTCGACCGCTTCTGCAACCTGATGGAATCAATCGCCCGAAACGGACTGCCGACATAGGTCGTATATGTCCTATAGGACCTATAGTGCTAGAATGGCTTTCGGTTGAGGGCTCTTATGGAAGTCTTACTCGCAGAGGAATTCGGATTTTGTTTTGGCGTCGAGCGTGCCGTCGAGATGGTGGAAGAGGCGGTCGAAGAGGGCGTGCGCCCGATTCGCTCTCTTGGTCCACTGATTCACAACGCACAGGAAATGGAGCGACTCGGCGCTCGTGGTGTTTCGACGATCGATTCACCCGAAGAAGCTGACGCAGACACGATCGCCGTCATCCGCGCTCACGGTGTCACGCCCCAGGTGCAGCGCGAACTCGAAGGACGCGCCGCCAAAGTCATCGACGCCACGTGCCCGTTTGTAACTCGCGTTCAGCACCTCGCAGAACGAGCCGCGCGACAGGGACGTGATGTTGTCGTTGCCGGCAATCCGGATCATCCGGAAATGATTGGCGTCGTCGGATACGCACCGAATAATACTTACGTCGTGCGAGACGCAGGCGAAGTGGCCTCGCTTCCGCCGCTGCGCTCACCGCTCGTCGTTTCGCAAACCACGATCAAGCTACAGACATTTTTGGAAGTTGCAGAAGCGGTACGAGAAAAGGCCGACACCGAACCGCAGGTCGTCAATACGATCTGTTCCGCGACTCGCGATCGACAGGACGCAGCGCGCGCGCTTGCCGGCCAGGTTGACGCGTTCTACGTAATCGGCGGTCGCCACTCTTCGAATAGCGTGAAGTTGTTAGCTGTCTGCCAGGAACAATGCGCCAAGAGTTTTCTGATTGAAACTCCGGCTGAGATCAATCCGGCTGATTTAAAGGGCGTGAAGAAAGTCGGCGTGACGGCTGGTGCTTCGACTCCAAACTGGTTGATCGATCAGGTCGTAGAACGGCTCCATCAAATTAACCACGGATAATACGGATAAAATCCGGATTTATTTCCGTGTCATCCGCGGCTCACATTTCGTCAGCCTGATCAAGAGCATTGACTATTTGACGGGCTTCCTCTGATCCATACTCAACAACTTGTCGTCGCAGAGCTGCGCGCGCGGTGTCCGAGTCAATCGGATCGTTGAGCAGTGTTGCCAGCACCGAAATGGGGCAACGAGCGAGTGCCTCGTTTGCGAGCTCGCGGACGATGATGTCTTCCGAGCGCGCCAGTTCGCAGATCTCGCTGGGCGGAAAACGGGAAGTCAGTGCATCAGCGAGACTATCGATGCGTCGATAATCTCTTTGCATGTGCGCGCGACGCACGAGTTGTGTGAACACTTCGGCTGATTCGGTCTTTTCCAACAGCACTGCCGCACAGGTCTCAGCAATCGATTTGAGCTTGCCGTTTTTTTCCGGATCGAGAGCGTCGGTTTTTTCTGCTGCACGATCGTCGAGCGCAGCAAGAAACCGGCTGAGTTCAATGTCTGCGCGAGCATCGTACTGAAAATTACGCACCGGTGGAGTGCCGGTCGACGCGGCTTGCAGAGCACGTTCGACGAGGCCGCGTGTCGCTGGGCGCAACTCCGACCAGACCGATGCAATCCGACCACCAAAATCGTCGATGATGAGAGGTGAAGGCATAGAACGGCGTACTATACGTCAAGTAGGGCGAAACGCGAAACCATCCACAGATTACACAGAATCATTCTTACAAAAATGAGATCTGTGTAATCTGTGGATGGATTTATTGATTGTGGTCTTTGATCTCCGCAATCGTCGGGAACGGAATCTTCACGATCTGGCCATTTGCGATCTCGATCTTTACGCTGGGAGTGGTGAGGGCCTGGGTGGTTTTCATGCTGCGAACTGTTCCACGCACGCGCCGCCCGTCGGTCGTTACGATCTCTACATTGTCCTTGCCATAAAGGGGTTGCAGAGCTGCGAGTGCCTTGGTGATTTCCACAATTCGGTCCCTCCCGGACGCTGTATTCGCCGATCGTTGATTACATCAGATATTGCCTTGTATGGGGCAGGAAGTCTATCCGCGGGAGGCGAATGCAACCGGAAAACACGATTTGGCGTATAGAACCTGTCCGTGTAAACTTTCGCGTAAACTCTAATGGTAAGGTGATCCTCAATGGCGGATTCAGAAGTGTCAATGCCCATGGCCGCACCGGCAAATCAAACGATTTGTTCGAACTGCCATTCCACAATGCCATCTGAACTCCGTTTCTGCAGAAATTGCGGATTTCGGTTGACGTCCGAACTGGGAGGCTATACGGCAACCGATGTTTCGGGGCCATTTGTTCCTTCCGCTCCGGCGAAAAGAAAACGACGTATCAGTGGAATGTCGTGGATCTTCATTGGTCTGCTGGGGTTTTTCGTCGTTGCTGCCGCCTTTACTGCCCTCGTAGCTCCGTTGCGGAACCACGCGATTGTCGATCGTACGCCAGTGGTTAAGGCCATCGTCGGTGCAGAGTTTGATCAGTCAGATGAAGGTGTTCGGTTGGAAAGCGCAAGTCTGCCGAACGGTCCTGCCGACAAAGCCGGTTTGGTAGGCGGCGATGTAATCGTCAGTTTCGACGGCCAGAAGATCCAAAACGAAGATCAACTCAACGACCTAATGGCGAAAACGCCGATCGGAAAGACTGTCGACGTGGAATACTCACGAGACGGCGAGAAGAAAGCGACTAAGCTCACGACGATCTCGCAGGACGAAGAACGGCGGTTGAGACGCGAGTATGACCGGAGTCAACACGGTCAATTTGGTTATGAAGATGGAGACGCGGAGCGAGTTCAGGTTCCCGGGATGAACATTCACGGCGTAAAACTGGGAACGATCTTGCGCAGTCGACCAGCGGATATGGCAGGAGTCAAAGAGGGTGATATTGTTATCGAGTTTGATGGTGTGCCGATTCGCACGAGTGACGAGTTTCTAATGCGTGTGAAACGTGCTGTGCCATACAGCACGGTGAAGTTAGTAGTGATGCGTCCTCCTGAAGGCGCTGAGCCGCTGCATGACGAGCCTGCAAACGGCGATGCGCCGAAACCGCCCGCTGAGGTGAAACCGCTACAGAAGCTGGAGATTCCCGTGAAATTGGGCAAGCAGTGATTAATCGGTCTGTGTAGAACTGTGACCTGATACGTAGTCGCGCAATCGCGCTTCCATCTCTCGTTTCACATCTTCGCGCTCTTCATCCGTTTCGTCAGCTTCAAACGTTTCAAACAACGCATATTGAGTTTGCGCCAGCAGCCGTAATTCCCACGCTTCGCGGTTGTTGTGCGAGGGACGCGAAAACCACAGGGCATCAAATTCAGCTTCTCTAACCGGCACTTTGCCGAGGAGTTCGGCCTCCTGCGACTGAAGCTCCGCTAGCGTCGCCGGCTGTAAAAGCGCACTTCGCAACTCCCATCCATGTTTGTGATAGGTAGCGACCAGTTCGAGAAGGAGATTGGCGGCGTTCATATCCACAGCTTACACAGATTACAAAATCCGCGTAATCTGTGGATACTCGGTTGACCGCCTTAAACCGCGCCCACTATCATCGTTGTACTTTGGTTACCAGTCTGATTTTGCTCGTCGTCTGGAGCACTGTAAGCGGGGCGATACCAGTACTGAAAAATATGTCCACAAACTCAATGTCGTCTAACGCTGGTCGAGTATCGAACGACGGGAACGAATCAACTCCTTTCTACGAAGCGCTTGCGAAGGCCCTCAAGAAGCGAAAGACAAAACTCGACCATCTGTGCCCTTCATCCGACCCGGTTTCACAGCGCATCCTCGAAGAATACGGCGCAATCTTCGTCGCGGATAAGAAAGTGTTTCCGCCGCCCGTGTGCGTCTTCACCAACGAAGAGCAGGTGACTAAATTTCAGGAAGACGCGGGATGGGACGTCGAAAAAATCGGCTTCGATGAGGTTGAGCTGCAACCCGAAGCGATGAAGCAATTGAGGAAAGCCCGCGAAGAAGCGCAAAAAGAGGGTTTGGACATTACACCGCGCGATGGCTCAGAGGCGGCGCGACGCAACTACGAAGACAGTGTGCGGCTCTGGAATTCGCGTTTTGAACCGGCGCTTGACTACTGGCTCTCGCAGGGACGCCTCACGCAGGAGCAGGTAACGCGGCTCCGCGGGTTGCCGTTGTCGCAACAGGTGGCCGAGGTTTTGGAGCTCGAGAAGACCGGGATTTACTTCAGTAAAGACCTTTCGAAGTCGATTCTTTACTCGATCGCAGCGCCGGGCGCGTCGCAACACATCGCGATGCTGGCGTTTGACGTCGACCAGTTTGAGAATCCGCGCATCCGCGAAATCATGGCGAAGCACGGCTGGTTTCAGACGGTGCTGAGCGACCTGCCTCACTTCACGTTTCTCGGGTTGAAGGAAAAGGACCTTCCGAAACACGGGCTGCGCAGTTTGGAGATCAACGGGCAGGTCTTCTGGATCCCGAACGTGCCAGGCATACATCCCGGCTTGGACAAGTAACAGCGACTTGGATCGGGTCAGTACAGGGAGCGGTAGCGACCTGGTCAGTGATCAGCATGCGAGATTCCAGACGATCTCGACTCCCAGCGTTGACCAGGTCGCTACCGCTCCCTGTACTGACCCGATCCAAGGATCAAGGCGTCTATCTACTCCTTTTTTGATTCGTGTAAATATCGCTTGCGCTCGTCCGCTGTTAATTCATGACGGGAAACCCGCTGCTTCGCAAGAGCGATTAGTTCTGCAGGGTCAAGGGTATAAACCAACACTTTACCTCCGATGGTAGTAACGACCACGCGCGAGCTGTCAGGACTAAAGGCAACGCTCTTTACTGCGGCCTCGCTGTTCAGGCTGAACAATTCGTCTCCGGTGCTTGCCAACCATACTTTCGCTGTTCCGTCATCGCTGCCTGTAGCCATGAGCCTGCCATCATTGCTAAACGTAACGTCATTCACATCCTCACTGTGACCGGACAGAGACATCAACTCCTTGCCTGTCGAGCTATCCCAAATTTCGAGATGGCCGTTTTCTCTGGCAGTGATGAGGCGCTTTCCATCGGGGCTGAAGCGAACGCGCGACACGCTGGCAGTTTCACCGGTCAAAGTGCGCAACTCGTTCCCAGTTTTTACACCCCATAACTTCAGTGTCCCATCACCGCTGCCGGTAGCGATTAGCTGATCATCAGGACTGAAGGCGACGCTCGTTACAAGCGACCCTTGTTCGAGTGAGTGTAGTTCGTCCCCGGTTTGAGCATCAAACACTACAGCTATTTTCTCCCTGCCGGCGGCAAGAAGTTTGCCATTGGGGCTAAATCCAAGATCACACCCATAACAAGATGGGATTGGTTTGGACCAAATAAAGTTGCGCGAGGTGGTGTCCCAAATACTCAGGGTGTCAGAGCTAAGAAAGGCGAGCCGTTTCCAATCCGGGCTATACGCAACCGAACCAATCTGGCTGTCGTGCTTCAAAATGGAGTCCAACTCTTTGCCGGAGTTCGCGTCCCACTCTTTCACCGTATCGCCAAGTACTCCCGCCAGGCGCTTTCCGTTCGGACTAAATCTGATACCGGTGAATCCGACAAATTTTTCAGGGCTGGTTAAAACCAGCAACTCCTTCAGCGTAGTTGCGTCCCAGATCTTTGCTGTTCCATCGGAGTTGCCAGTCACCATGAATTGGCCATTGGGATCGAACGCGATGCTCGGGATCACACCTTTTTGGTCCGATAAAGTCATCAGTTGATTGCGGGATTTGATATCCCACACTTCCACAGTCTTTCCACCAAAAGCAGCGATGAGCTCCCCATTCGGACTGAAAGCTAGTCGCTTCGTGCTTCTCGTTTCTGCATCTGCGGTTACGCTGGTTTCGAGCTGGCCGCTCATTATGGATGAATCACCCTTGCTAACGTCCCAGACCACGACGCTACCGTTTTCGGACAGGGTGGCGAGTTGTTTTCCATCGCCGCTGAAGATCGCGGGAAAGATGACATGCGATTTTGAGAGGTTGAATAATTCTTTACCCGAGCTTGTGTCCCATAACGTCGCTGTTCCATCCTTCACGCGGGTAAACAACCGCTCTCCAGTCGGACTGAAAGTTCTTTGCAACTTATTGAAGTTACCGAAGTTCAGTTCGACAATCTTAGCCGACGGTTGGTCTGTTGGCAGATCCCACGAACTCACGCTAAGAGTGGTGCAGCCGGCTCGGTCGGAATGTGGACACCCTCCTGCCACTAATCGTTTACCACCCTCGCTAAAGGCTAGACTCTCGATTGTCAGGGGCAAATCGTAAGGTAATTCCCGTGATTTACCAGTGGCGAGATTGCAAACTCTGAGACTCTTCGCACTGGCTATTGCCAACATAGAGTCATCCAGGTCGAATGCCATGACCCTGGCCGACTCGCCGTCGCTCGGTAGTGCCAACACAGTCGCTCCGCTAGCGACATCTCGTACCTCTACGACCCCACCCTCCACCGGAATCGCGACGTTCCTGCCATTGTGGCTTAACAACATCCTTCCATCCGCGTTATGGGCCAGGTCACGTATCCACATGCCCGAATTTGCATCCCACACTTTGACTGCATCATCCAGGCCGCCAGTAATGACGAATTTTCCATTCTGATCGTAAGCTACTTGCGTAATCGGTTTCTTATGTCCAATCAATGTGTGCCTGACCCGGGAAGCCTGCGTCGCTTCATGTAAGACTTCGATGGCTTCCTTTTTTTCGGTCTCATTAATCCCCGGTTCCTTGTCAAACTTCGAGACCGCTTCAAGTGCCAGGAGAACGCTCAACTCCGGGTCTGTGCTCAGATTGCTCCTTGAGGCGGCGGCCAGTTCGCGTGACTTGGCGATGGCAGCTTGTTGATCAGCCCGCTTGCGTTCCATGTCGGCTACACTGCGGGCTGCTTCGGCTTCTCCTTTTGCTATGTCAGCCTCCGTTGCTCGCTTCTCTGCTAGATCGGCTTGGTCATTGGCTCGCAGGCGCTCTTTCTCAGCCAGGTTAGCCTGATCCGTAGCACGAGCAGACTGAGCATCGGCCCGTATGCGTTGATCCTCGGCCCGCTTGCTTTGGTCTTCGGCAATGGCTTTCTGTCTCTGTGATTCCCTTGCATCGGAAATCGCGAGGCCGCGTTGCTTGAATGCAAGGGCTGCCCCCGCCAAAGCCAACAAAGTCATCACGGCCAGCGCAATCGAGAGCCACCGCAGGCGCGCGGCTGATTTAGCCTTCTCTTCAACTCGGGCTTGGACTTCGGCCTCTTTGGCGAGTCGCTCGGCCTCGGCCAACTCCTCCTTTTGTGCATAGCGTCGACGCCAGTCAAGAATCGCCGCCGCGAGCTTATCGTGCCGTATCT
>Ga0097621_100003442_pt1 | contig 10906 bp, 9 predicted proteins | sample KBSMisM72_FD_73165 | JGI IMG/M metagenome (GOLD analysis project Ga0097621, IMG submission 73165) | Miscanthus rhizosphere microbial communities from Kellogg Biological Station, Michigan, USA - KBS Miscanthus M7-2 (version 2) (version 2) | ecosystem: Host-associated > Plants > Roots >... | reverse complement strand
GCCAGCGCTTCTTCGTAGCGCCCGGCGTCCATCGCTGCGAGGCCCCGGTCGAGCGCCTCGCGCGCTTCGTCAGCCGCCGTGTCCATCGGCGCGGTGCTGCCACTCGTGCTCGAGCCGCACCAGCCCGTAATCGCGCGAACGCCCCGCGACGGTGATGCGGGTTTCCACGGTGTCCGTCATGAGCAGGCCCTCGGCCTCCAGCGAATGCACGCGGACCGCGTAACGGCCCGGAAGGAGCGCCAAGGGCTCGACGCGCAGCGTGAACTCGAAGCGGTTGTCGCCGAGCGGCCGCGGCTCGTAGCCGCCCTCGTCCGAGTGCGTGCCGAACACCGGCGTGCCATCGGCGCGCACGATGCCGACCAGGGCCACGGGCGGGCGCGGGTCCGGCGAAGACATGACGGCGCGTACCACGAGGCCGCCCCCGGTCTCGAAAACGCCGTCGCGCGTGGACTCCAGGTGGACGCTCTCCACGCGCGGTACGCGCGTGCCGGGCAACGGGCGGCCCGTCGGACTCTCCACCGCCCGCTTCTCCTCGTGATAGGCGAGGTACTCGCGCGTCACGTCGAACGCCTCGCCGAACATGCGCGGCTTGCCATGGTGCAGCCACAGCGCCTTACGGCAGAGCGTCTGGATGTGGAACATGCTGTGCGAGCAGAGAAGCAGCGTGCCGCCGTTGGCGAGGTAGCTCTGGATCCACTGCACGCACTTCTGCTGGAACGACTCATCGCCGACCGCGAGCACCTCGTCGGTGATGAGGATGTCGGGACGCAGGGAGGTCGCCACCGCGAAGCCCAGGCGCACGCCCATGCCGCTCGAGTAGTGGCGGATCGGCTCGTCGATGAAGGCACCGATGTCGGCGAAGTCGAGGATCTCCTGCTCGCGCGCCTTCATCGTGGCGCGCGGAAGACCCATCAACGCGCCGGCAAGGTAGATGTTCTCGCGCCCCGTGTAATCCGGGTGGAAGCCGCTGCCGAGCTCCAGCAGCGCGCCGACGGTGCCCTGGCGCTCCATGCGGCCCGCCGTCGGGCGCAACACGCCTGCCACGATCTTCAGCAGCGTGGACTTGCCCGCGCCGTTCTCCCCGATGATGCCCACGGACTCGCCGCGACGTACCACGAGGTCGACGCCTTCCAGAGCGCGGAAGTGGGGCACCTCGCGGCTGCGGAACACGAGCGAAAGCATGGTGCGCAGCCGGTCGGCTCCGGTGGCCACCTTCGGATAGTCCTTGGTGACGCCCTCGAGCGCGAGGAGCGTCCCGGTCGCGGGATCGGCGTCGCGGCGCACGGCCTAGAGGAAGTCCTCGAAGTGCGGCGCGAGGCGCTGGAAGAACATGAGCCCCGCCACCAGCACGACGATGCCGGCCAATGCGAGCACCGCATCGCCCGAATGCACTCCACCGCCCAGCAGGAGGGTTTCACGAAGGCGCTCGGTGATCTGCGCGAAGGGATTGAGCCACAACCAGTCGCGCAGCGGCTGTGGCACGAGCGTGCGCGGATAGAGGATCGGCGTCGCGTAGAACATGAAGAGGAGGAACGAGGCGAGGCCGTGCTCCACGTCGCGCAACATCACCTGGAGCGCCGCGAGGAACGCACCAAACCCTGCCGCAAAGGTCATGTAGATCGTGATCAGCACCACAAGCGCGGGGATGCCCGCAGGATGGATCGGTTCGCCCATGAGCGCCAGGACGACGAGCACCGCGACGAATCCCGCCAGGTGCACCGCATAGCTCGAGAGCACCGCCGAATAGACCAGGAGCTCGCGCGGAAACGATACTCGCTCGATGAGCCCGCCGTTGGCCCGGATGCTGCCCGCCGCACGCGTCAGCGCCTCGGTGAACATGACCCAGGGCCAAAGCCCCACCGCGACGAAGGCGAGGTACGACGCAGGCTCGTAGCCCTGCGGCACCGCGACGCGGAAGATGTGCCCGAAGACGAACGAGAAGAGGGCGAGCTGGATCAGCGGATGGGCGAAGGTCCAGCCGATGCCGGAGATGCTGCCCGCGTAGCGCGAGGTGATCTCGCGGCGCGTGAACGACCAGAGGAGCCAGCGCCAGCGGGCCGGCAGCGCGAGGGAGGCGAGGTTCGCCATCGGCGGGCGGCCCGGGGGGCCTACGCCGCCGCGCGGGCTCGCTGCTGAGCCTCCAGCATGTGAGCCTTCTCGGCGAACCATTCGCGCGAGTACTCGCAGTCCGCGTACTCGGGAAAGTACGGCCCGCCGATCGTGTAGTGCACGAGCCCCGCGTCCGGCCGTGGCGCGTCGTAGCCCACCAAATGGTTCCAGCGCGGCGGGATCTCGCCGATCAGCGTTTCGCTCTCCAGCCACTTGAACTGGTGCAGATCGAGTCCGCTCGCGGTGCTCACGTATTCCGGGGTCAGCGCGTGGCACCTCGCGCAGTTCATGAGCATCACCGAGGACCAGTTCTTCTTCTGGTACTTCGACTGCTTCTCGCCGAGGAACTTCACTTCCTCCTTCGGCACGTGGTTGTGCTTGACCACCTGCACCGCGTAACGCTCGTCGCGCAGCGCCCAGAGCTTCGCGACGTCGTCGAGCACGAGCTGGTCGCAGTCCATGAAGATCGCCCAGCCCTGGTAGTCGCACATCCACGGCGCGAGGAATCGCGAGAACGAGAAATCGGTGGACTGCAGCGGGTTGCGCTCGCGCCTGAACACGCCCGCGAGCTGCGAGAGCATCACAGGCGTGATCGCCACCGGCTGCGAGGCTCGCCGGTGGATCGAATGCGCGAGGACGCTGAACGCCACCGCCTCGCGGGAATCGTAGCCGATGAAGATGCGGATCATGTGCTGCCTGGCCTCCGCCGGGGCGTCAGTAGCGGACGTTCGGCTTGGATTTCTTGAGTTCTTCGGCGGTCGGAATCTTCAGGGTCGACTTCAGGTCGCGCACGTTCTCGACGTACAGGTGGTTCTTCGGATCGGAGCGGACCGCTTCGACCACGGCCGTCTTCTCCTCGTCGACGATCTTCTGCCTCTCTGCCGCGATGAGGTCGTCCTTCACCTCTTCGAAGGACTTCACGCGCGAGGGGATTCGGTTCTTGAGCTTGAGGACATGGAAGCCGTACTGCGTCTGGGTCGGCGGCATGATCTCGCCCGCCTTGAGCTTCGATATCTCCTCCGGCAACGGCGTCACGAACGACGACATGGTCATCGAGGTGATGTCGATGGAAGCCTTGTTGTCGGTGAATTCCTCCGCGAGCTTGCGGAAATCCTCGCCGCTGGTGGCACGCTTGTAAGCCTCCTCAGCCCGCGCGAGGGCGGCTTCCTTCGAGTAGGTCTTGGTGCTCACCAGGATGTGCTCGGCCGAGATCACCTCCGGCATCGTGTAATCCTTCGCGTGGGCCTTGTAGATCTCGCGCGCCCGGGCCTCGAGGTTCGGCACCTTCACGTTCCTCGCGACGTCCTCGAGATACGCCTCCGCGAGGAGATCGTCGTCCGACAGGCGCATGCGGGCCACCATGACCGGGTCCCTGTCCATGCCGGCCGCGCGGGCGCGTGCGGCGAGCACGCGCCGGACCCACAGCGCGTCGACAGTCGGGTTGATCTTCGAGTACTCGGCACGGAACTCGTCCCGCAGTTGCTGCGGGACACGCTCCATGTAGGCATCGAAATCGAGGGTGGTGAGCGAGAGGTCCCCGTTCACCACGAGGGGCTTATCGCCGGGGCGGGAGGCCTCGGCAGCGCCGGCGGCGCCGATCGCGAGCGCGATCGAGGCCGCCAGGCATTGCTTCCAGATGCATTTCATGACAACTCACGACGTTGAGGTTCAGCTTCCGCTTGCGGTGAACGTCTGGCCGCAGGTGTGGGCACTGGTGAACTGGCACCCCGAGCCGGTACCCGGGACGATGCGCCAGTTCAGGTACCACTGCTCGGACGGATTGATCTGGCACGTGGAGTAGCTCCCCTGGTTGCCCCACGAGACGTTGAAGGTATCGCCAGAGACGACGCCGCAGGGCTGGAACACCAACGGCGGGTAGTCTCTGTTCGCGGCCTGGGCGGAGGTGTAGTACGAGAAGTCGCCCCTGCACTTCGAGAGTCCCACTTCGTACTGGACGCCGGTGGCGGCGATTATCCAATTGGCGAAATAGGCGGTCGCCGTGTTCACCGGAGCGCCACCAGGAAACGTTGTCGGCAGCGGGAACACCTGGACCGAGCCCGCGGGGGCGTTGGTGCCCACGTTGAACGGATTCGGGCGGGCACCGCCTGGCGCCGGGTTCACGAAGCCCAGCGAATCGATCGCGTAGTTGTTCGTGCCGGCCATGTACATGGTCTGCATGACGATGTTCGGCGGCTCCGCGATCAACTGGCCAGCGGAGTTCGTGCACGACCCCCCGGTGGGCGTCGGAGTCGGCGTTGGAGTCGGCGTTGGAGTCGGCGTCGGAGTCGGCGTCGGAGTCGGCGTCGGAGTCGGCGTCGGTGTGCCGTTTGTGCACGTGACGTCGAGCGCACCATCGCTGGTGGCCGTCAGCGTGTAGCCGTCACAGTAATTCGTCACCGCACCGGACGAATTGAGCAGGCGGGCCCGTTGCGATGCCTTTTGTTGCGCGCCGACATCGAGGGCCGCCGATACGGCGATGGCGAGAATGGTCAGTCCACTAAAAGTCACGCGGAAGCGCGTCATTTCTGGTCTCTCCCTTGCAGGTTCACGTTAGCGCCGATATTCACTTTTAGTAGTTATAGCAAACAAATACTTACGAAAGCAACTTAAAGTAATTTCACCAAGGTTGGCTTGGCCGGTAATTATACGGGCTTATCCTCCTGAAAAGTGTGAGAAATCTCACTTTTCTGACCCCCACAGTGAGCAAAAAATAAAAAAAACAGGCGGGCTTGCGCCCGCCTGTTTTCTTGTTGCTTTTCCCCCACGAGCTGCTGGGGTTTGTTCTACCCGCCTTACGGCGCGATCGTCGTACGGTACGAGTGACCGAACAGCGTCGCGTAGTTGCCCGCGCAGGTGCCGGCCGTGCCGCCCGGCGTGGTGCACGCGATCGACGCGTTGGCGCGCGAGTTGACCATGAAGCCGGTCACAGGAAGGCCCAGGTAGTTATGCGCTACCGGACCTCCGGGCGTGCCAGACAACGACGCAAACGGGCCGAAGCCAGGAGGCGGACCCACGCCGCTGGCCGAGTCCAAGGAGCCACCGGTCAGCGAGGTGAGGCCAACAGGAGCAATTGCGTTGGTGCCCGTGAACGTGATGTTGAGCCAGCCAGCGGAGAACGCCGGCGAGGTCAGTACCGACACGGCACGGACGTTCTTCGATCCAAGGACGCTGGAACGAGGATCCGTCGAGCTCACATCAGCGGCGCTGGTGTGCGCTTGGCCGTTGCGAACGCTCACAACCGTCGACTCCCAGCACAGCGAGCTGTTGTTCGGGCCGGGACCAGCCGTCTGCGGCGAGAATCCGCCGGGCGGGGGCGTCGTGCTCTGCTCGTCGCGATCGAAGAACGTGAACGTCACGGCTTCGCACGCGCCCGTGGTGACCAGGACCGCGGAGTACGGCGGGACCGGCGTCGGGGTCGGGTAGAACTCGTGCTTGCCCGGGAACGTCATCACCCAGTCGGTGTTCGACTTGGTGCCCACGTCCAGGATGTAGTCGTTCATCACGCTCGTGTGCATGAACACAGCGGCAACAGCCTTCGCACCGGCGGAAGCCTGGCCGGCACCGGTCGCCCACGTGTCGGTCACCGCGCGGTTGTTGGCCAGCACCAGGCTGAACGGCGCCGCGGAGGCACCCAGCTGCGGGTTCACCGTGGAAACGTCCGCGTAGTACTGGGTCGAACGGTACGCGTCGAGCGCATCGGCCTTGTAGCCGACAGCGGCGCCCGCGGTCACGTTGATGATCGTGCCTTCGCCGTACAGGCCGCCGACGGGCGACGTGACGTTGGCGGCAAAGGTCGCCAGCGTCGTCAGGTCGACGCGCATGGCCGAGCAGTTCGGCGGAGGAACGCCGATGCCGGTATGCGTGACGTTCGTCGCGAACGCGCCGATGAGGGTCGCCATATCGAAGATCTCGACATAGCCTTCACGGGTGCGGTCAAGGCCGGTGCCCGGCAGCGAGTCCTGCCCCGAGGTGTAGGCCGTGTTGACGAACGCTTGTCCGTTGGCCGGGATCACCGGGTACGTGCAGGACGTCTCGAAGTTGCCGAAGATCACGGCAGGCGAATTGGGGTCCGTGCCCTGCGGGCCGAGAGCGGCAACCCACACGTCATTGGGCGACAGGTACAAGTTGAAGTCCAACACCTCCGCCGAAGTACGGCCTTCGCGGAAACGCACCTTCGTGACTTTCGCCACCGACGAGGTGTTCGTGACCGAGATGTAGGTGTTGTAAGCGTTGCCGCCAATCGAGTTGACGGTGTAGTAGGGGTAAATCAGCACCATCCCGGTCCCATCCGGGTTGCGGTATACCGCTTCCGCAGTCGTGGCGATGCCGCCGAGACCGGCGAGCACTGCACACGTCAGTGCCTTTCTTTTGAACGAGTTCATGTTTTGAGTTACTCCTTTGTGAAGATGTGAAGAGTGATCACTCTCTCTAGAGGTGTGCAACGCACGGATATTAGCCTAACTTCCCGTCCACTTACAAACCTGTACGGCTGCCGAAACTACCTTTCCAACAGGAACCACCAATCGGATTTCTGCCTGACCCACTTCTCGCGTACCGGGGTCTTCATCTTCATCCCCCGATACTGGTATTCGATCCAGACATCTACTTGGCACGCGTCGACTGCCTGGCATTCAACGTGCTCCACCCTGGCACCGGTCCAGAAGCCGCTTCTCAGCGAGCCCACATATGCGTCCGGTCTCATCACCTCGCGTCCCGCCGGACTCATGAAGCCGTAAGCACCCGTGAAATCGCCTTTCACCAGGAGGTCCCACCGCTGCTGGGCGCGCTCGGCGACGATTTCCTTGTCGCTCCGGCCCAGGTTCGCGCAGCCCCCCAGGATTCCCGTCAAGACAAGCGCCGCGATGACCGCGCCCGGACCTCTCGAAAACACGCTGCCTTTCCTGCCTACCGATACCGTTTTGTGGGTGTGATTATCCATGCTGGAATGGGCTAGTCAAACAAATTCGCAAAAGATTTGCAACACTGTTGCGCTATAACAACATCTATCTCGATTCAACTTTAGGTGTTCATATATAACACCTTGAATCTACTCTATATCTCGGGGGCCAGTTTTGGGCAATAAATTCGGTCAGCGTGGACTTACTTTGGCGGTGGAACAGGGTTGGAAGGGGGCGTTCCCGGGGTCGCGCCGGTAGGGCTGGCCGGGGCCGGCGCTGCCGGGGCGGGAGCGGGTTGGGGAGCCGGCGGCGAAGCAATGAATGGGGCCGCCGACTGCGTCGGAACGGTCATCTCGGGCGGAGGGCTCGTGGACGTCGCCCCGCCGTGCGTTTCGAGGTGGGGCAGCAGACCCCGCAAGCTCGGCAGCCGTTGCCGCAGTTCCTGCGTGGCCTCCCTTGCCTGCGCGGGGTCGCTGATGATCTTGGGCGTGATGACAAGGACGAGCTCCGTGCGCTCGCGATTGAAGCTCTGCGTTCCGAACGCCGCGCCGATGAGGGGGATCTTCGACAGGAGAGGGATACCCGTCGAATCGTAGGTGACCACCTCACGGATCAGCCCAGCGAGAGCTATCGACTCACCCGAAGCGACGACGACACTTGTCTTTGCACTCCGGGTGGAGATGTCCGGGTTCGGGTTGATGACCGTCGGCGTGGAAGACGGCGCGCTCACTTCCTGATTCACCTCGAGTGTCACGAGACCGCCCGAATTGATGCGCGGAGTGACGGCGAGGAGGATGCCGGTCTCCAGGTACTGGAAACTATTGAGCACACCAGTCCCGGTGCTGACTCCCGTCTGCGCCTGGGTCTGCACCGAGATGCGATCGCCCACCTTGATCTCGGCCTTCTCGTTGTCCAGCACCATGATCTGAGGTGCGGCAAGGACTTTGGCGCGGCCGTCCGTCCCGAACGTCTGGAGGACCGCACGAATCTCGTTGCCCGCCATCTGCACGAGCTGGAGACCCCCCGTGAACGGGGCGACGGTACCTGTCGGAGTCGAGGGAAGAGCCCCCAATGTATTCAAGGTTCCCGACGTGTTGTTCCGTGTTTTCAGGAACCAGTCGATGCCGAACTTGAGTTCGTCGGTGAGCTTGACCTCGGCCAGCATCACCTCCACCAGCACCTGGCGGCGGATCACATCCAGTTTCTTCAGTGCCTGCTCGATCACCTCGTAATCGCCGGCCGTGGCGACAATGAGGAGCGAGTTGGTGTCCTTGTCCGCGATGACGCGCACTTCGTTCTGGGTCGTGCCGACCCCGCCGGGCAAGGTAAAAGTCGCCGCTCCGGCCGCTGGAGTCACCGTAGTCGTCGTGGTCTGCGGAGTGGCCTGCGGCTGCCCATACGGAGCCGTGCGGATCTCGGTCGGGCGCTGCCCGGGCGCGAGGGTTGGCGCGGTCGTCGAAGTGCGGCGCGATGCGAAGAGGTCGCCCACGAGCTGGGCGAGGTTTTCCGCCTTCCCGTTGCGCACCGTGTAGACGAAGAGGCGCGACCCGCCGCTCGTTCCACCGATCTGGTCGAGGCGCGTGATCCAGGTCGCCGCGGTCTCGAGGTACTTCGGATTGACGCTCACGACCAGCAGCGCGTTCATCCGCTCGAGAGGAATCACGCGAACGGCACCGGCCAGCGGGGTCTGCGCGGATGGGCCGAACACCTTGTCGAGGTCCTGCACCAGCGTTTTCACGTCGGCGCTCTTGATGGGGAACACGCCGACCGAATAGCCCGCGAGGAAGTCCACGTCGAACATCTCGATCGTGTCGATGAGGTGGCGGATCTCGCGCTGGTTGCCGGCGAGGATCACGAGGTTCCTCGCCTCGTCGATGCGCACCGTGTTGTCGGACGCGAACGGCTGCATCAGGCGCTCCATGTCCTTGGCGCCGACGAATCGCAGCGGCACGACGACGACCGAGAATCCCGGGGGAATGATTGGCATGTACGGCGAGCCGAGCGTGGGCGAGATCGATCCACGCACCTTGCCGATCGGCAGTACCTTGTAAAGGCCCTCCTCCTTCACGACGGCTGCATTGTTCTGGCGCAGCAACATCTCGAGCGTGGGCAACAGATCCTTCATCGCGATGGGACGCACCGTGCGGAAGGTCACCGTCCCGGCGACCTGCGGATCGATCGTGTACGACTCCTTCAGGTAATCGGCGAGGATCACCTTGGTGACCTCGCGGAGGTCCGCGGACTCGAAGTTGAGGCTCGCCTCCTCCGGCGGTTTAGCCGGCTCGGCTTTTGGAACGGGGTTGGCGATGACCCGTCCCTGCCCGGGATAGAGCCGCATTCCTTCGGTTGGTGTCGAGGCCGGCGCATCCTTGGCGGCCTGGTCGCGCGCCGCCGCTTGCGCAGCCACGGTCTGCGCGGTCTGCGGAAGCGGCTGCCCGGCGGCGGGTACCTGCGCAGGCCTCAGGCTCGGCGGCAGCACCGAGCAGGCGCCCAGCGCGAAAAGCGCTGCGGCGGCGAATGTACGTTTGGCGTGGATCATGGCGTCACTCATTGCGATTGTTGTGTGCGGCGCGCACGGCGACGTGCGAGGAGCTCTTCAGGTGTGAGCGGCGCGGCCTGACTGGTCGGAGGCGTACCGGTCGTCGGATCGGGTGCGGGTGGAATATAGCTGTTGCCCGGGGTGAGGCCGCCCGGGCGAGGACCAAAGAGCGAGGTCGGATTCGCAGCCGGCCCTGGTGGCGCCGATGGCTGCGCGACGACGGGCTGCGCAACCACCGGCGGACGGGCGGCCGGATTTGCGCCCGGCGCTGCATTCGGTGCCGCAGGAGCCGCGAACGGCCCGGGAGCGGGAGTAGCTCCCGTAAAGGCGGGAGCAGGAGCAGGTGCCGCCCCTTTCGTGACGAGGAGCGGAACCACCTCGTGGTCGCCTCCCTGCGCGAGCGTCACCTGCTCGGGGTCGATCTGGGCTACGGTGAGTCCGTTCACGTCCTTGCCTTGCTCGACACGAACGACGCGCCCGCTCGACTTCTCGCGAAGCAGCGCGATCTTCATGCCGCCGGCGCTGATGACTCCGGTGAGGATGAACTGTCCCTTCGCCATGGTCCCAGCATTCGCCTGCGCGAGAACCGGTGCGGGCCTGCGGGTCGGCGTGAAAAGCGGACGCGCGCCCGTTTCCGCGTACTCCTGTTCCGGATTTACGACGGCGATCGGCGGAAGGAGTTTCGTCTGCACCGGAACCCCCTGGGAAGTCGCCGTGCTCGATATCTTCTCGTGAAGTGCCGCGCTCGATGCGTACTCGAGCGCGAGCACGACCACCAGCACGCCCGCGAGGATCGCGAGCGCGGAAACGAGCGGATAGCGCCTGAGGAGATCCATCAGCTCGATCCCGGCACGGCGAAGCCGCTCACGTCCATCTGCATGTACACGTCCGGTTCATTGCCGGGATTCGGCTTGAAGTTCGCGGGAACCTGGGAGCGTACCTGCAGGGACTCGACGAAAAGCGCGGGCTGGTTCGTCTCGATCGCGTGAAGGATCTTGCGCAGGGCGTAGATCGTCCCGGACAGCTGCACGTTGACCGTGAGCTGGCGGTAACGCCCGTCGTCCTTGGCGACCGGTGCCTGCATGGTGATCAGCTTGCCGCCGTTCGCCTCGATCATGCTGCGCATCGCCTCCTGCGCCTCGGCGGCGGAAAGTGCGGCCGCGCCGGTGCGCAGGAAACCCTTGCGGGGCTCGAGGGCGCGAATCGTTTCCAGCTGCTGGGTCGCAACGCCACGGCTTGCCGAGGTGCGCTGATACCGCTCGAGCTGTCCGGTCAATCTCGCCAGGGCCTGGTCGTAGTGCAGGTTCAGCAGGAAGAAAGGCACGATCACGACCGCCACGATGGCGAGCGCCGCGACGAT
>Ga0097621_100003441_pt1 | contig 10907 bp, 3 predicted proteins | sample KBSMisM72_FD_73165 | JGI IMG/M metagenome (GOLD analysis project Ga0097621, IMG submission 73165) | Miscanthus rhizosphere microbial communities from Kellogg Biological Station, Michigan, USA - KBS Miscanthus M7-2 (version 2) (version 2) | ecosystem: Host-associated > Plants > Roots >... | reverse complement strand
GTGAGCGAGGTGGTGATACCGGCACTGCTGATTCCTCAACTGGTGCAGCCGGTGCGCATTGGAATCATTTCCGCAAGCTTGATCCAGGACCGCCGCGACAACCCAGCCGACTCGCATCGCGGCATCTACACTACTGTCAATTTTGGCATAGCGGGTAAATACCTGGGTTCACAACGAGAGTTTGGCCGGGTGGTGATCCGCAACGCGACCTATTACTCGCTCACGAAAAACCTGGTGCTGGCACGCCAGACCCAGTTCGGCGTCATCGCGCCGTTTTCTCCGCCCCCGGGACTCAGCGCTCAGGATTCAGTGCCGCTACCGGAACGCTTTTTTAGCGGGGGCGCGGATTCGTTGCGGGCGTTTCCGTACAATCAGGCGGGCCCACGCGATATCGGTGCGCCGACCGCCCCAGGCGGACCCTCTTACCAGCCCACCGGGTTCCCTCTGGGTGGGAATGCGCTGTTCTTCAATAACGTGGAGCTGCGGTTTCCCTTGATCGGCAGCAACATCAAGGGTGTGTTTTTTCACGACATGGGAAATGTCTACAGTAGCATCGGCAAGCTGTCGCTGCGATTCCATCAACACGATTTGAAAGATTTCGACTACGGCGTCCATGCCGTGGGCTTCGGAATCCGCTACCAGACCCCCGTCGGCCCGATTCGCGGAGACTTGGCGTACAGCATCAATCCGCCGTCGTTCGTGGGTTTCAAGGGCACGCCGGATCAGCTTCTGCAGTGCAATCCAAATGTTCCCCCTGCCTCCTTGCCCAGCTTTTGCCAGGGCGTTCCCCAAGGCATCAGTCATTTTCAATTCTTCTTTTCGATTGGACAAACCTTTTGAACCTACGCGGCGTAGCCTGGCGAATTCTCCTGTACTCTTCACTTGCTGGAGCCGCCGGAAGCGCACCGGCCGTGCTCGACCGGATTGCGGTCATTGTGGGCAAGCACGTCATCAAGACCAGCGATATCGATCTCGACCAGCGTCTTACCGCATTCCTCAATCGGGAGCCCCTAAGTACCGGCTCCGCCGACAAGCGCGGTTCCGCCGAACGCTTAATCGATCAGGAAATCATCCGGCAGGAGATCGTCAGCGGCGGATTTCGCCGTCCGGCTGAGAGCCAAGCGGCGGCTCTCGAAGCTCAACTCACGCGAGATCGCTTCGGCGGCTCTGCGGCCCGTCTGCAAGAGGAGCTCAGACGCTATGGCCTTAGCGAGAATGACCTCCGCGAAGAATTGCTGTGGCAACTTACGGTCCTCAGCTTCATCGACCAGCGCTTCCAAAGTGCCGCGGTGATTTCGGACGAGGATGTGCGGTCATACTACAACCAGCATTTGGCGGACCTTCGTCGCCAAAATCCGCAAGCCAAGAGTTACCAAGCCCTGGAGCCGCAGATGCGCAAAACCCTGGAAGGCGAGCGCGTCACTCAGAGCTTCAACCAATGGCTCAGCCAGGTTCGCAATCGCTACCGGATCGAGTACAAACAGGAGGCGTTGAAATGAACCGGCCCACTAAGCTCTTGATTAGGACTGCACTCGCTGCGGCCGCCTTGATCGCGGCCTTAGCGGTTACCGCGGTAATCGTGGCGCAAACCGATTGGTTTCGTCAATTCGTCAAGGAAAAGATCATCACGGCTACCGAGAATGGCACGGGCGGAAGCGTCGAAATCGGTTCCTACACATTCGATTGGAAACACCTGCGTTCCACTTTCACGAACTTTGTGGTGCATGGTGAGGAACCCGCCGGAGCGCCGCCCTACCTGCAAGCCGAACGCGCGCAGTTGGACATTCGTCTCTTCACCAGTCTTCATCACCTGATCGATGTGGCGTCGCTTGTCGTTGATAAGCCCCAGGCAAATATCATGGTCTTCCCCGACGGACGCACGAATATCCCCACTCCCAAAACAAAAACGGAATCCAAGCAAACGCCGCTCGAAACCGTAGTCGACCTGGCGATCGGCCGCTTCGCACTGAACGATGGCCGGATTGTGTTCGCCTCCCAGGAACATGCTTTGAACATTCGAGGCAGTAATCTGCAAATGAACCTAGCGTTCAATTCGCTGACGCAAGGATATCAAGGGAGGCTGGTGTTTGAGCCGATCTATGTGGTCTCAGGCCGAAATACGCCGGTCCAATTCGCGGTTACGGTACCGATGAGTTTGCGGCGGGATCGAATTGATTTTCGAAATGCCACAATCGCCACGCCGCGGTCTTCCATCACCATCAATGGCTCCTTGGAGAATCTCAGAGACCCCACCATCGCGGCGCAGGTCACCGGGCGAATCGCGATAACCGATTTGAAGGCCGCCACGAATCTGCCGCTCGAAGGGGAGCCCGCAGGATCGTTATCGGCGCTCGACCTGGATGCGAATGCCACCCTATCAAGACACGTCATTCGGGTAAGCGCGCTGCAACTAGCTTTAGGAAAATCGAGTGTGATCGCCTCCGGCACTTTGAAAGATACCAAGGGGCGCCCGGCATTGACCTTTGAAAGCAATCTAGCGCTGGGCGAGTTGGGCCGGCTTACAAATATCGCAGCGCGCCCTGACGGTGTTTTGATCCTGAAAGGCACCGCTGGTCTTAATGCTGGGAATGATTATAGTGTCTCCGGGAGAGTCCAAGCGGATCACGTCTCCTTTCAGCAGGGCAGCCGGCGAATCGGCGGCGTGAATCTTACATCAGCAGTCACTATGGATCCGCATGCGATTCTGCTGAATGATTTGCGTCTCGCCGCCTTCGGTGCGGAACTGCGTGGTAGCGCCTCCCTGCGTGATTTCACCCTCTATCAGCTCCGTGGAAGCGTAACTAACCTGGCTTTGCGGACCATCGCCCACATAACCGGTTACCAACGAATCGGCTACGACGGCATTGTGACCGGTCCGATCGACGCTCGCGGAGACTTGAGCACGCCCGCGGGCCGCGCCTTGGATGTGGATGCGAGACTCGTGATTTCGCCCAGCGGTTCCGCAGGTATTCCCGTGTCGGGCAAACTCAACGCCGCCTATCGCGGAGCCGCGGACGATCTTACGCTGGATGATTCCTACGTGGCGTTGCCGCACACCCGCCTGACTCTGCGCGGCTCCCTCAAAAAGCAATTGCAGATAGCTGTGTCGAGTACGGATTTGAACGATGTATTCACTCCTACAACGGGGACGGCTTCTCCCGTCGCCTTCAACGGTGGCCGTGTAACCTTTAACGCGATCGTGACAGGAGGAATATCCTCGCCCGAAATCGCCGGACATCTTTCCGCCGTTCGCTTTCAAATCCTGGATCGCGGATTCGATAGTTTAGACGCCGATGCACAGTTCTCCGGGAATCAAGCCGCGGTGCGCAACGGCAGCGTCACTCGTAAAAGCATGCAAGCGCACTTTGCGGCAGCAGTGGGGCTTCGCAATTGGAAAGCGCTGCCGGATCGGCCGATGTCCGCCAACATCTCAATCCAGAACGCCGATCTCGCCGATGTTATCGCCTTCGCCGGCCGTCACAGCGATCAATACTCCGGAATGTTGACGGCGGCGGCAAATGTCACCGGTACCATCGGCAATCCGCGCGGGAGCGGCAGCTTTCAGGCGACCAACGGCACGCTCCAAGGCCAGCCGTTCGATAGGATACAAGCTCAAGTCAACCTCACGGACCAGCAGATCGCAATTACCAATGCGTCGCTTGAAACGACAGCGGGCCGTGCTGATTTGTCGGCTGAGTTTCATCACCCCCGCGACAGCGCCGCCACCGGGCAACTCCACGCTCGCCTGCAAAGCAGCCGGATCGATCTCGCGAAGCTTACTCCTCTACAGCGGCTGCGGCCCAACACCACAGGCATCGTCGAGTTGAACAGCGACGTCAGCGGAGTGCTCTCGGAGAATCGAACCAGCAATGCCAGTACGATGCAATTTCTGCTCACCAAGGTCATCGCCGACGGCTCCGTGCGTGGACTGCACGCGGATGGTCAAAACTACGGCGATCTGACCGCGAACGCCCGCACCTCCGGGAACAGTGTCAGCTACAATATCACCTCGGATTTCGCGGGAGCGAACTTGAAGCTCGCGGGAACCACGCAGCTCGCCCCGGGTTACCCATCGAGCGTCGAGGCACAGCTCAGCGGGCTTCCGGTCGAACGCGTGCTGGCGCTCGCGCGCCGGACGGATGTTCGAGTCAAGGGGAATCTTTCTGGAACCGCGCACCTGAGCGGAACCCTCGACAACCCACAAGGCGACATGAATGTGGATCTCGCGAGTGCCGTGCTCTACGGCGAATCCTTCGACCACTTCCGCGCCCGCGCCGTCTATCGGCCGCAAGATCTCGACATCCAGCAATTGCAGATTACGGCAGGTCCTTCACATCTGGACCTCACCGCGCACTACACGCACTCGCAAGGCGTGTGGGAATCCGGGAACTTCGAGATTCAAGTCAACGATGGTCGCATCGACGTCGCGCGGGTCAAGTATCTGCAGAGCCGATGGCCCGCATTGGGCGGAACCCTGCAGATCTCCGGCAACGGGAGCGGGCAGATACAAGCTGCGGAGCCGCGCTTCCTGCTTCACGATTTGAATGCCGGCGTCAAAGTCGCCTCCATCAGTGCCAGAGGCGTGAAGTTCGGTGACGCCAGCCTGACAGCCAACACTTCCGGCGGCAAGCTGAACTTTGTGCTGGACTCCAATCTGGCGGATGCGACCATTCACGGGCAAGGCAATGCAACTTTATCCGGGGATTATCCGCTGGACACGCAATTATCTTTCACGAACTTGGCTTGGACGCGGGTGCGCGCTCTTCTGCGCCCCACTGCGGAAGGGCCCTCCGGTTTTGAAGCTGTTGCAGACGGACAGATCCAGGCGCGCGGGCCCGCTCTGAAAAGCGATTTGCTGGGCGGATCGCTCCAGCTTGCGCGACTACGGCTGAATACCATAACCAGCGGTTCCCGATCCGGCGCGGGGGTGTCGTTAGAAAACCAGGGTCCCATCGTTGCCACGCTGGATCGTGGAGTGGTTCACATTCAAAGCGCTCGCGTGGTGGGCTCGCAGACCGACTTACAGATCAGCGGGACCGCGCCCTTGCACGGCGATGGCATCAATGTAAATGTACATGGCAATGCCAATCTGGCTTTTCTAAAAAGTTTGACTCCCGATCTCGATTCCTCCGGAAGTATTACACTCGCCGCCACGGTAGGCGGAGCGATGACCAATCCGCGAATCGCGGGACAGATTGAATTACACAACGGAGCATTGAGCTACGCGGATTTTGGAAACGGACTGGCGAACGCAAATGGAACCATTCAATTTAATGGCAACGCCGCCACGGTTCGTAATTTGACTGCTGAATCGGGCGGAGGAAAAGTGACTCTCAGCGGGTTCGTGGCGATCAGAGACGGAGTGCGATTGGGGCTTCGCGCGAACGCTTCGAAAGTGCGTGTGCGCCTCCAGCAGGGTGTCAGCGTGGTCGCTGACAGCAGCGTGAATTTAACCGGCACGCTGCAAAACAATCTGCTCGCCGGAACCGTCAGCCTGGATCGCGTCACCTACGCCCCGCAGACTGACCTCGCCTCGATCCTGAGTCAGGCGCCGACCGTGGTCGAGACTGGCGCGCCATCCCTGCTGGACAACATGAAACTGGATGTCCGGATCAAGTCGCTTGCTTCCACGACAATTCAATCGTCCTTAGCCGACAATCTAAATTTCGATACCGATTTACAATTGCGGGGAACTGCCAGTCATCCGGGGGCGTTGGGACGGATCACCTTAAACGAGGGTCATCTCGTTTTATTCGGATCGACCTACACCGTGGACTCCGGCACCATTGGCTTCTTTAACCCGGCCCGTATCGAGCCCCGACTGGATTTGAATCTTGAAACCCAGGCCAAGGGCGTTACCGTTTCTCTCCGGGTCGACGGTCCATTGGATAATCTAAAACTGAGCTACACGTCTGACCCGCCGCTGCAATTTCAGGAGATCGTTAGTTTGCTGGCGACCGGCGCCACTCCGACCTCCGATCCCACTCTGCTCGCGAATCAGCCCGCGCAACCTGCGCAGAGCTTCCAGCAAATGGGCGAATCCGCTCTACTGGGACGGGCCGTAGCCGATCCCGTCGCAGGCCGCCTGCAAAGAGTGTTTGGCGTGAGCCAATTGAAGATCGATCCCTCTTTTATCAGCGGAACGGATACGCCGCAGGCAACAGTGACGCTCCAGCAACGGGTTGCGAGCAATATCATGTTTACCTATGTGACCGGCGTCACTGATGCGAACGCTCAAACCATTCGCGTAGAGTGGACCTTTAATCAGCGATGGGCGGCGACGGCCATGCGCGATGAAAACGGCATTGTGAGCGTGAATCTGGTCTATAAACGCCAGGTTCGTTAACGAGGGCCGCGGCTTGGGGCAACATCTTCCTGGCGAGGCGAGAGATAACATTTCCGGCTGGTCAAGCTCGCTTGATGCGCCGCGTCTAATCCCTTCCAGCCTTGAATCCGCACGGTTTTTCCTTCGAGTTCCTTATAGCTCGTGAAAAAGTGCGCAAATTTCGCGAACGTGAGGCGCCACTTGATCGATCGTGCGAATCTGCTCGAAGCGCGGATCCCCGATGGGAACCCCGGAGTATTTTTAGATCGGTCTTCTTGCTGTCGATCATCTCCAGCACTCCCAGAGGGCGAACTTCGACTTCGCGGATAGCGTCGGAGAGGGCGTCAAGAAGCGCCCTGGCCTGTTGGCAGTAAATTGAGACCGGCGGTGGGTGGTTCCACGCTCATGGACGCATACCTATGAGTCTTTTTAATCGAGCCACCCTTCCATTCCAGTCTCCTCCGTTTGTCGACTTAGAGCGGGCGCAGCCAGAAAGGCATTGACCCAAATGAGCGGCCCGCCGAGACGCGCGGCATCCGACAATTACGGCCAAAATGTGATTGACAAGGTCTGAGCTCCCCGATATAGTTCGAAGAGTTGTCTTGCTGAAGTATTTAACGATTTGGTGGAAGAAAATAGGAGGCGTATGAAACGGATCTCCATAATGTTCGCCGCGCAGGTGGTTTTGTGTTTGGGAATGAGCTTGAGTCTGTTTGCGCAATCAACATCCCAAATCTCAGGAACCGTCAAAGACGCGACGGGCGGCGCGATTCCCGGCGCGATCATTACTGTCACACAAACCGATACAGGAATCACTCGAACGGCGACCTCGGATTCCAACGGTATCTACTCGCTGCCGAGCCTGCCTCTCGGCCCCTATCGGATGGAAGTCAAAAAGGACGGCTTTTCTGCCTACGCCCAATCTGGCATCGTTCTGCAAGTGGACTCGGCTCCTACCATCGACCCACAGATGAAGATCGGCGCAGTGTCGGAAACCGTGCAGGTGGAAGCCGCGGCAACCATGGTGGAGACGCATAGTACTGGTGTTGGTCAGGTGGTGAATCAACAGCAGGTGGTCGAGCTGCCTCTGAATGGGCGCCAGGTAACTCAGCTCATCACACTGGCTGGCGGCGCGAACACCGTGGCGTCAGGCTTTGGCCAGGCGCCCTCGTCAGGCAATCTGATATCCAGCAAAAACTATCCGAACGAGGCGCTGGTCAGCGTGGCCGGCGGCATGCTGAATGGAACCACTTACCTGCTGGACGGCGGAACGCACAACGATGTGTTCAACAACCTGAATTTACCTTTGCCCTTTCCCGACGCAGTGCAGGAATTCAAGGTGGAGACGAGCGCGCTCCCGGCAGAATACGGACAGCATTCGGCTGGCGCGGTGAACGTAGTCAGTAAGTCCGGCACCAATCAGATCCATGGCGATGCCTTTGAATTCGTGCGCAATGGCAATTTCAACGCCCGCGACTTCTTCGCGAATGCGAACGACAACCTGAAGCGAAATCAATTTGGCGGAACTGTGGGCGGCCCCATCCAAAAAAACAAACTATTCTACTTTCTGGGTTATCAGGGCACGCTCATCCGGTCGGCGCCCGCCTCCGCGAAGGCTGTCGTTCCGACCTCCGCGGAACTGGCAGGGGACTTCACTGCTTATGAAAAAAACTGCTTTAACACCCCGCAGCAACCGTTGAAGGGGCCGTTCGTGAACAACGTGCTTCCGAAGGGGTCGATCAGCCCGCAGGCGCTGGCCATGGCGAGTCACTTTCCGGTGGGACCGGACCCTTGTGGGAATGTGACCTACGCTCAGGTCGCCAATCAGAACGAGCACATAGGTGTGGCAAAAATTGACTACCAGGTCAGTGAAAAACAGTCTTTCTTTGCCCGCTATTTCGTCACTCACAGCTTGACTCCTTCGAGCTTCACTGGCACCGAGCTCTCAGTACAGAACGCAGGTACGGATGACGAAGTGAACTCCCTCGTGTTGGGCGATACCTATGCGTTCAGCCCGAATTTTCTCAACGCGTTTCACGCGACCCTCGATCGAGTTGGTATTACCAAGTTTCAAGTGCCGATTCTCACAGCGTCGGGTATCGGAGTTCAGGGTATCTTTGAGCCGCTCCCGAATTACTCCAACATCAACATCACGGGCGATTTCATGAGCGCTGGAGGATTCGCGACTCCTGGACTGGTCAACACCACGACCTACCAGTTCAGTGACGACATCAGTCTAGTGAAGGGTTCGCACCAGATGCAGTTCGGAGCGAATTACACCCGGCCGATGCAGGCGACAACATTTTGCGTGAATTGCGACGGTCTGTATACCTTCTCCGGCTCGCTTACCGGCAACGCCATGTCCGATTTCATCTCCGGCTCCTTGAGCGCCTTCACTCAGGCGAATATCAGCAACGACAATGAAAAGTGGCAATATTTTGGCCTGTATGCGCAAGATAACTGGAAGGTCACTTCTCGACTGACCATTAATTACGGGCTGCGCTGGGAGCCGTATTTGGCGGGCCGTCTTCTCAATGGCAGGGTGAGTCACTTCAGTATGCCGGATTTCCTCAACAACGTCCATTCGGTTGTCTATCCCAACGGGCCGGCGGGAACCTTCTTCCCGGGCGATGCCAGTTTCAACACCGGGGGCCGCCCCAACCAGACCAACTGGAAGGATTTTGCACCTCGTTTTGGACTAGCCTGGGATCCGAAAGGTGACGGAAAAACGCTGATTCGCGCATCCTTTGGAATCCTGTACGACATGCCTCACACGCTGTTCTATTACAACTACTCATCGGAACCGCCGTGGGGGAGTGCGGTTGCATTGACGGCGCCTCCCGGAGGTTTTGCGAATCCGTGGCTGGGTTACCCAGGAGGAAATCCATTCCCGACCAATCTCGGTTCGAACGCAACCTTCCCAACGGCCGGTTATTACGAGACTGTTCCTCTGCATGTGAAGACGACCTACGTTCAGCAGTGGAATCTAAGCATTCAAAAACAGCTTTCCAACAGTTGGCTGTTGAAGGCGAGTTATCTGGGCAATGAGACTGCCCATCTGTGGACCGATCAGGAACTAAACCCGGCGATCTACTATTCGGGTACTTGTAACGCCGGACAATATGGCCTAACCAAGGCTGGCCCCTGTTCGACGACGGCAAACACGCAGGCGCGCCGCTTGTTCACGCAACTGAATCCGGGCCAGGGACCATTTTACGGAACCACCGAATTGCTGGACGACGGTGGTACGGCCAGCTACAACGCCTTGATGCTATCCGCCGAACATCGCTTGTCGAACCATTTCTCTATGTTGATGAATTACACCTGGGCGCACTGCATCGCAGACCCGCAAACTACGGAGCTGTCGGGTCCCATCTATACCAACCCCTCCAACCGGCGATTCGATCGCGGAAATTGCACTGCGGTTGATGTACGCCACAACTTCAATCTTTCCGCCGTTCTGCAATCGCCGCATTACTCAAAACAGTTTGTGCAATGGGTTGCCGGCGGTTGGCAGCTTGCCCCGATCGTAGGTGCTCACACCGGCGCTGATTTCACAGTGAGTACTGGCGTAGATACCGCCTTGTCCGGCGTGAGCACCGGAGCGCAGCGTCCGAATCTGCTGCTTTCTGATCCTTATTGTGCCAACCGCAATGCAAACTGCTGGCTCAACGGCAACGCGTTCGCGGCTGCGGCCAACGGCAGTCTCGGAAACCTTGGCAACAACAATTTGGCGAGCCCCGGATATTTCTCCGTGGACGTTTCGCTCTCCCGCCGCTTTGCTGTGAAAGAGAAGCAGTACTTTGAAATCCGCGCCGAGTCGTTCAATATTCAAAACCGCGTCAATTTCCTGAGCCCCGCGGCGGTTAGTCTTGCGGGTGGGCCTTCCGGCTCGGCTCTCAATAGCAGCAATTTCGGAAAGATTCTGTCGGACGTTAGTCCGCGCGTGATGCAGTTCGCGGTGAAATACGTTTTCTGACGGTGGTCACAAGGCTGCTAAACTCAGCCCATGGTTTTCCCGTCCGCTAAAGGCGCCCCAGGCCGGAGCCTCGCTTGGCTGGTCTTCGCGCTCGTTACCGCTGCGTCGTACGGGAATTTCTACGTCTACGACTCGATCGGCCCGATCGCCGACTTGCTCCATCGCCAACGCGATTTCAGCGATACGCAGATCGGCATGCTCAACGCGATCTACAGCCTGCCGAACGTTGTGCTTGTCCTGGTAGGTGGCGTGCTCGTCGATCGCTTCGGCGCGGCACGCGCGATGCTCTGGACCACGGCAGTGTGTCTCGCCGGGGCGGCGCTCACTGCATTGAGTCCAGGCTTCGCCGGGATGGCAGCCGGCCGCCTGCTATTTGGCATTGGTGCCGAGACGTTCAACATTTCCACGCTCGCCGCGATCGCGCAATATTTTACCGGCCGCAACATAGCCTTGGCGATGGGCTTGAACCTCGCCATCAGCCGCGCGGGATCGTTCTCCGCCGACATGTCGCCCTCGTGGTTTGCGCATGCCTACGCCCAAGGCTGGCAGCCGCCGTTGCTCATCGCAGCCCTGTTTGCGGCAACATCCTTCGTTGCGGCAGCG
>Ga0097621_100003439_pt1 | contig 10909 bp, 11 predicted proteins | sample KBSMisM72_FD_73165 | JGI IMG/M metagenome (GOLD analysis project Ga0097621, IMG submission 73165) | Miscanthus rhizosphere microbial communities from Kellogg Biological Station, Michigan, USA - KBS Miscanthus M7-2 (version 2) (version 2) | ecosystem: Host-associated > Plants > Roots >... | reverse complement strand
GGCGGACGCGGCGAAGAAGGTGCGCCTGTACGCCGGCGAGGACGTCGAGGGCGTGGCGCAGTCCGAGGCGGAGAAGATGCACGCGAAGAGCCCGGAGGAAGGCCTCTCCGGCGTCTCGCCCCGCTTCGTCATCAACGCGCTGTCCAACGCCATCATCCAGTCGCAGGCGAAGAGCCTCACCAGCATGGGCGTGCTGATCGCGCTGAAGGACGCGATCGAGTCCGACGTGCGCATCGACGGCAAGAAAAAGAGGAAGTGGGTCGACTTCCTCGTCGCCGTGCGCAAGGAGTTCTACAACCGCTGGGTGAAGGAGGACGTGCACAAGGCGCTGTTCGTCTCCTTCGAGCAGGAGGCACAGCAGTTGCTCGACAAGTACCTGGACGAAGTCGAGGCGCAACTGGACAACCGCAGCGTGAAGGACCCGATCACCAGCGAAGAGCGCCGGCCCGACGAGCGCTTCCTGCGCTCGGTCGAGGAAAAGATCCGCATCTCCGAGTCGGGCAAGCTCTCCTTCCGCCAGGAAGTGGTGAGGAAGGCGATGGGCGCCTACAAGCGCGGCGAGCGCTTTACGCTCGACAGCCACGCTCCGCTGCACGACGCCGTGGAGCAGTATCTCTTCGAGCAGCGCCGCGACGTGCTGCGCCTGGTGAGCTCCTCCGCCCGGCCCGACGACGAGACGCGCCAGAAGATCTCGGTGGTCGAGAAGCGCCTGGTCGACGAGTACGGCTACGACACGCACAGCGCGCGCGAGGCGCTGAACTACGTGACCACGCTTCTGGCCCAGGAGTAGCGGCTTGGTCAGGATCGCCGCCGAAACTCCCTGGTACGAGCTGTTCTCGCGCGGGGCGCGCGACTGGCTGCGCCATAACCAGAAGGTCCGCTCGGCGGTGCGCGAAAGCCTGCCGGACCTGCTCTCGGGCGACGACGTCATCAGCAAGCCGACCAACCGCACCGTCATGGTGCCGGTGAAGCTGCTGGAGCATGCGCGCTTCCGGCTGCTCGATCCGTCGGCCCAGCAAGGCGCCGGGCAAGGCAAGGGCGAGCCGGGAGACGTTCTCAGGCCGGCGCGCGACGACGGCCCGGGCTCGCAGGCCGGCGGCACGGCGAACGGCGAGCTGCGCTTCGTCGTGGAGATGAAGATCGACGAGATCGTCGACTGGCTGTGGGAAGACCTGAAGCTTCCCGACCTGCAGCCCAGGCGCGCCGAGACGATGGACCAGCCCGACTACGAGCGCGAAGGCTGGGACAAGCGCGGCGCGCGCTCGCGGCTCGACCGGCGCCGGACCATCAAGGAAGCCATCAAGCGCCGCTCCGTGCAGGAAGACGCCGTCGCGATTTCCAACGACGACCTGCGCTTCCGGCAGCTGGTGAAGCGCCCGACGCCTTCCACGCGGGCGGCGGTCATCTTCGCCCTCGACGTCTCGGGCAGCATGGACGAGGGGCAGCGGCGGCTGGCGAAGCAGTTCTTCTTTTTCGCGCTGCAGGGCCTGCGGCGCCAGTACGCGAAGGTGGAGACGGCCTTCATCGCCCACGCGGCCGAAGCCTGGGAATTCGAGGAGGCGCAGTTCTTCCAGGCTTCCTCGAGCGGCGGCACGGTGTCCTCCTGCGCCTTCGAGCTCGCCGGCGAGCTGATGCGCACCCGCTTCGACGCCGGCCGCTACAACCAGTACCTCTTCTACGCCTCCGACGGCGAGAACGCCGCCGAGGACCGAAGCCAAGCCGGCGTGACGCTGCGCCGCCTGTGCGAGACCGTCAACTACGCCGGCTACGTCGAGACGGGCGGCGTCGCGACTTTCCGCCCGCGCGATACCCAGCTCGCCGAGATGTTCCGCGAGGTCCAGGCGCAAGGCCTGCCCGTGGGCATGTGCTCGCTTGCCGGGCAGGAAGACGTCTGGCGGGCGATCCGGGAGTTCTTCAGCTGCGGCACCAGGGAGGAACGTGAGCGCGCTGGCGCAATACGCTGAAGGGCTGGAGCGCCAGGCGCGCCAGCGCGGCCTCGACTACTACCCGGTCGACTTCGAGATCGCCCCGCAGAGCCTGATGACCGAGATCGCGGTCTACGGGCTGCCGGTGCGCATGCCGCACTGGTCGTTCGGCGTGCGCTATATCCACCAGCTGGTGCGCCAGAGCATGGGTAACTCGAAGATCTTCGAGGTCATGTTCCCCGGCGACCCCTGCCGCGCCTTCCTCATGGACTCCAACTCGCTCGCCGAGAACGCGCTGGTCACCGCGCACGTGCTCGGCCACGCCGACTTCGCCAAGAACAACTCGCTCTTCGCCCGCTTCCACGAGATGTCGGGCGGCAACATCGTCGAGCAGGCGGCGGCGCACGCCCACCGCATCCAGCGCGCCATCAACGAGGTGGGAGTCGAGCGCGTCGAATCCGTGCTCGACGCCGCGCTCGCGCTGGAATCGCACGTCGACGTCGCCGGCGAGCTGCACCGCTCGCGCTACCCCGAGTTCGTCGCCGAGAAACAGAAACCCCGGCGCAGCGCGTTCCACAAGCGCTTCGACTCCCTGCCGGGCGAGGTCGAGGTGCCCGACGCGCCCACCGGCCAGCTGCGCACCGCCATCCCGCCGCACCCCGAATACGACCTGCTCTGGTTCATCGCGCATTACGCGCCGGACCTGGAGCTCTGGGAGCGCGACATCTTCCTGATGGTGCGCGCCGAGTCGCTCTATTTCTACCCGGTATTCGCCTGCCAGATCATGAACGAGGGCTGGGCCTCGTACTGGCATGCGCGGCTGCTGCGCGAGGCCGACTTCCTGCCCCAGCCGACCTACCTCGAGGCGCTGAAGGCGCACTCGGACGTCGTGCGGCCGTTCGCCGCGGGCGAGCAGACCGCGCTCGCCGTGAATCCCTATCACCTCGGCTTCACCATCTGGGAACGCATCGTGGAGAAGCATGGCCTCGAGCGCGCCAAGGAAGTGCGCCGCGACGAGGACGACTTCGGCTTCATCCGCAACTGGCTCGACCGCGAGCTGGCGGAGGAAGCCGGGCTGCTGGTCTACGAGGAAGCCGTCGACGGCGAGATCAAGGTCGCGAGCCGCGACGTCGCCGCGGTGCGCGAGGCGATCCTCGCGCCCAAGTTCAACTATGGGGCGCCGCGCGTGGCCGTGATCGGCATGTCGGCGGACGGCTCGCTCGAGCTCGCGCACGACCATGCGGCCGATGGCCGCGGCCTGGACGCCGGCCGCGCCCGGCAGGTGCTGGGCTATGTGCGCCGGATGTGGCGCCGCGCCGTCCGGCTGCAGACGGTGGACGAGCGCGGCGACAAGATAGAGCTCGCGGCCTAGAGCAGGGCCAGCGCTCCGAACAAGGCGAACAGCGCGGCCGCGAGCCTGTGCGCCGCCCGCATCGGCAGCTTCCGCAAGAGGCGTTCGCCCGCCAATACGATCGGGACGTTGGCGATCATCATGCCCAAGGTCGTTCCAGCGACAACCGCGGACGTTGCCATGTAGCGCGCGGCCAGCGCGACGGTCGCGATCTGCGTCTTGTCCCCTATCTCGGCGAGAAAGTACACGCTCAGCGTCGCCAGCAGGACGCCGGCCTTCGGCTCCTTGACGGCGCTCTCATCGACGCGGTCCGGCACCAGCGTCCAGGCGGCCATGGCGAGAAACGATCCGGCCACGATCCATCGCATGAAGCTCGCGCCAATGAGGGCAGCGACCGTAGCGCCGAAAGCAGCCGCGAGCGCGTGGTTGACCAGCGTCGCGAGAAAGATGCCGAGGACGATCGGCAGGGGCCGCCGGTAGCGCGCCGTCAGCACCAGCGCGAGAAGCTGCGTCTTGTCGCCCATCTCGGCGAGCGCGACGATTCCCGCCGAGACGAGGAAGGCCTCCAAGATTCACGCCCGCGTCGAGGCGCGCGCTCAGAACAGGTACTGGGCCGCGAACTGCAGGCGGTTCAGGGTGCCGGAGTCGCCTCCGGTGACCGTGCGCCGGGCGTGGATCACCTCGCCGCCGAGGTTCACCTGCTTGACGGGACTCCAGATCAGGTTCAGGTGCTGCGAGCGGTCCGACTTGTTGATCGCGCCGAACGTCCCCGCCGGCGGCTCGGACTCCGCGGCGGCGAGCACGACGCTCGAGCGCAGAGTAGGCGTCCAGAAGTGCCGGTAGGCGGCGAAGCCGCTTCTCTGCTGCGCGAGCTGCAGCTGGCCGTCGGCGTCGAGGTAGCCGTCGGGCAGGAAGGCGCCGTTCTGGTAGCGGCCGATCGCATTGCCGGCGTTGAGGTCGAAGCGAAGGTCGTCGCGCTCCCCGACCGCGATGATTCCCGTAGCCGCGATGGCGCCGCCCCACCTGGCGTCCTTGGCGGCCGGCGCGGCCGCATCGACGCGCACCTGGCGCGCGAGCACGCCGAGCGTGTAGGTGCCGCGGTTACCGGCAAACTTCACGCGTGCGGTGAGGTCCGGAACGTGGTCGCTGTCCGAGCGGAAGGTCGTCGCGCTGCCCGGCACGGCGAGGACCGACTCCGGGTTCTCCGCCGAGACCGACCAGTCGCCGAACGAAACGGGCTGCGTCCAGCGCACCTGCGCCTGGCGCACGAAGATCTCGCCGACCGCGCCGCCGAAATCCACCGTCTCGGGGTACGCGTCCTGGTTCATCAGGTTGGTCCAGTACTGCCCCGCCCCGAAGTTGCCGAGCGAGCCCCACGCGAGGCGCACGCGGAAGCCGTTGCCGTTGGTCGACGATTCGTTCGCGCTGTTGATGTCGCCGAAGAAATCGCCCTCGATATAGGTTTTCAGCTCGCCGTAGCTGGTCGGCGTGGTCGAGCCGAAGAAAAGGCGAGACTGCCGTGCGTGGAAGGTCACCTGGTCGGTCTTGTGTGCGCCGGCGCTGGCGCCGACCGGAATCAGGTTGGGGTTGAGCTGCTGGTCGCCGACGCTGTCGACGCCTGCGCTCTTGTCGCTGCGGATGGCGTCGAGCTTCACATAGCCGCCCACGGTGAGCGAGGTATCGCTGTCGGGAAGCTTGAACGTGGCTGCATGCGCAAGCGCGCTCGCGCCCGCAAGCGGCAGGGCGACCAGGACGGATCGGAAGCGGAAAGGGCTCGGTAAGGCGTTCATCTGCGGCGTCTCCTCGATGTAGGGGTCTTCACGCAATACCGGCGAAGCCGCGCCGCTATTTCGATGGTTTCGCCAGTCAGTCCGCCGGGAATAATCCGCGGCGCAGGCACGGCCGGCGGCGCGCGCGACTCGGCGCGCGCGCCGCGACCCGATCAGCCAACCTGCGGCTGGTGAAGGTCCGGCTCCCCGGCCTGGTTGCGGTAGTACGTGTTGTCCGAGGCGTCGCCCAGCTGGATCCTGACAACGGCGTCCGCGTCGGACTCGCCGGCGGTGACGCGGTATCCATCGGCGGCGGCGGCGAGGCCGGCGCAGGTGGCGAGGCAAACGGCTGCAATGATGGTTTTCATGATCGTGTTCCTTTAGGTTGATTGAGTTGGTTGTTGCGGGCTCAACTCTAGGAACACGCGGCGAAGCGCGAAGTGCGTTTACGCACCGGAAAACGCAAGTCGCTCCGCGCCGTCGAAAACGTAGATCGCGACGGCGTCGTCGCGGTTGCGCACCGAGATCTCGCGGCGCACGAAGCGCCCGACGTCGAGGCGCGCGTGACTCGCGACGCTCTGCGACACGATCAGCGGGCACTCGTAGCGCCGGGTCAGATCCTGCAGGCGGCTTGCGACGTGCACGGTGTCGCCGACCGCGGTGAGGTACTTGTCGGCGTCCGGGCCCATCTCGCCGACGACCGCCCAGCCCGCGTGCAAGCCGATGCCCATGCGCAGCGGCGTCTCGAGCTCCCCCGCGAACTCTGCGCTCAGAGCGACGAGAGCGCGGGACATCGCCGCGGCCGCCTCGAGCGCGTCGCGGCAGCCTTGCGCGACGCCGGAGTTCACGCCGAACAACGCCATTACGCCATCGCCGGTGAATTGATTGGCGATGCCGCCGGCGCGCCCGATCGCCTCGCTCATGCTTTCGAAATAGCGGTTCAGGAAATAGACGATGTCGTAGGGCAGCTTGCGCTCCGAGAAGCGCGTGAAGGCGCGCAGGTCGGCGAACATCACGCAGACCTCGAGCTCCTGTCCGGCGAATCCCTCCTGCGGCGGCGCCGTCTCGTCCACAGCGGCGTCCGCGGGCAGGAGCGGCACGACCGACAGGTCGCAGCCGGGACGCAGCTGGCAGGCGAGGCGCACGTCGGCCGGCGCGCCGATCCGTTCGAGCACCGCGCGCTCGGCCTCGCTCGCGGCGGGGAGCTGGTCGAGGCCGCGGCCGACGCGGACGCGGCAGGTCGAGCAGCGCCCCCGTCCTCCGCACACCGACGCGTGCGCAATGCCCGCGAAACGGCTTGTCTCGAGAATGGAGTAGCCGCGCGGGGCGGTGACCTTGCGGCCGCCGGGATAGCTGACGGTGATCGAGTTGAAGCGCCGCTCGTGCAGGTTGCGCAGGCGGCGCGCGGCGAGGGTCAGGCCCACTGCGGCCGCATAGGCGGCGAGCACGCCATCGCTGAGCATGGCGAGCGCGCGGCGCGGCTCGCTGCCGACCTCGTTCGCCTGCGCCAGGGCGAGCCGAACCCAGCCCGGCCGCCGCGCAAGCTCGGCGATGTCGCGCATCGCCTCGAGGAAGCCGAGCAGCGCCAGCAGCGGAATGAGCAGCGCGAGTCCGGAGAGCAGCGGGGCCGCCGTGCGATACCACGGCCGCGTGCGCAGCCAGAAGTGCAAGCCGATGCAGCCGTGGCTCCAGGCGATGACAAGCAGCAGCGCCTGCCGGATCGCCGCGTCCGGCCGCGACGAGAAGCCGATCAGCATTCGCGTGTACGAGTCGGTCACGCCATAGGCGCTGCTGGCGAAATGGGTGCCGACAATGTGCGCCACGAGCAGGACCGGGATCGCCAGGCCGAGGGCGAGCTGGGCGACGTCGGCGAGCGGCATGCGCAGATGGCGCCGTTCGTAGATCGCATACAGGGCGAGCCCCAGATGGACGCTAAGCGCCCCGTAGAGCGCGGCGACGCCGAACACGCTGCGCCACAGCGCCAGGAACAGCGCTCGTCCCGCCTCCATGGCCTCGAGCCCGAAAAGCCCGAGGGCATGGTTCGCGAGATGCGTCGCGATGTACGCGAACAGCACCCAGCCGGTGCCAATGCGCAGGCCGCGGACCGAGACCGCGCGCGGAGCGAGTGCCAAGGCTTCGCTAGGCCGGCTTCGCCTGGCGCAGCAGCAGCCGGACGTCGTGCGCGATCGACTCGGCGCGCGCATCCGCGTGCGCCACCAGGCGCAGGCGGCCCCCCGGGTCGATCAGGAAAACCGGGATGGAATGGTGCTCGCCGGCCTCCACCTTGAATTCATCCGCGGCGCGCGCGATCTGAGCGTCACTCCCGTAAAGGCCAAGGAAGGCGGGGTCGAACGAGCGCACATATCTGGCCAGCGCCTTCGGTTTGTCGCGCTTGGGGTCCACCGTGACGAACAGGACTTGGACTCGCGAGCCGTCCTCCCCCAGAAGCCGCACCGCCCGCCCGAGCTCCGCCAGGGTGAGCGGGCAGACGTCAGGGCAATGCGTGTAGCCGAAATAAAGGGCGACGACCTGGCCGCGGAAGTCAGCCAGCTCGCGCGGCCTGCCGTCGTCGCCGCTCAGGTGGAAGTCCCGGCCCCAGTCGGCGCCGGTCACGTCCGTGGCATCGAAGCCGCCCGGCGCGACGTCGGGGCTTGGTTTCGCCAAAGCGAGGACGGCGGCCGCCAGGAAGATGCCGGCAATAACCGGGGCGACGCCCCAGGTGATCAGGTTGCGAGCGTTCATGCCGGATCTACCGGCCGCGCGCGCGATTTATTTCCGCTATTTCGCTGCGGCGTAAGCCTCGGCGAACTGCTTGAGCTCGGCGGCGTTGACGTCCGAGACGGCCCAGAACGCCATGCCCGAATCGCTCCAGCGCAGCACGTTGAAGCCGTTGGTGGCCTGCTCGGTCGCGCGCAGCGCGCCGCCCTTCGCCTCCGGCCAGACGAACAGGTCGATCCAGTGCTGGCGATGCTTGTAGACCAGCACCGCGACCCGGCGTCCATTCACGTAATCGAGCCGGCCGCCGGTCAGCGGAAATCCGGCGCCGGCGAGATCGGCGACCGGCGGCGAGAAATCGAGCCGGCTGCTGAGCCACGGCTTGACGGTGTGCTGGTCGGAGCTCGCGACGTCGTAGAGGCGCTCCGAGAGCACCGAGCGTGCGTGCGACGCGAATACCTGCTCGGCGACCGCATCGCCGCCCGCGGAGGCGTAATAGAGCGCCGTGCCCGTCCAGGTGACCAGCGCGCTGGCAGCCACGGCGGCGCTGAGCTGGAACCAGTGCCGGAACCACGGCATGCGCGGCGCGGAGGCGGGGGCGGCGTTTCGCGCGCGCGGAGTCGCGCTGGCGTCGACCTGGGCTCGGATGCGCTGGACGAGGCTTGCCGGCGCGGCATGGCGCACGGCGTGCTCGCGCAGTCCGGATTGCAGCGCGGTGAGCTGAGCGAGCACGCCCTGGCAGCCCTCGCACGAGGCAAGGTGGCGGTCGATCTGCAGCACGCTCGCCAGGTCGAGCTCCTGGTCGAGGTAGGCGTGGATCTCGCGGCGGACACTCAGGCAATCCATGTCATGACTCCTTCTGCGCGCGCTTCAGATGCTGGAGGAGCAGCTTGCGCGCCCGCGCGAGCCGCGACATCACCGTGCCGAGCGGAACCCCCGCGATGCGCGCGATTTCCTTGTAGGACAGGTCCTCGAGCTCGCGCAGCACGATCACTTCGCGGAATTCATCCGGCAGCCGGCCCAGCGCGTCGTTGACCAGGCGGCGGGCATCCTCCTGGTGCAGCAGCTGCTCCGCCGCGCCCTGCCAGCCGTCGAGCTCGCTCGCCTCGTGCGCCGCGATGGTTTCCTCGTCGAAGGGCACGCTCAGGCTCTCCACCTGGTTGCGCTTGAGGGACGTGTAGTAAGTGTTGCGCACTATTGCAAGCAGCCACGCGCGCGCATTGTCGCCGCGCAGGCTCTCGAGGAAGCGGAACGCGCGCAGGCAGGCTTCCTGCACCACGTCCTCGGCAGTGCGCTCGTCCCGCGTCAGCCAGCGCGCGAAATCGTAGGCGGCGTCGAGGTGCGCGACGACCGCTTCCTCGAAGCGCTTCACCCTGCTCTGCTGATCCAAGCCTGGGGCCTCCCATTGAACCTGCGGCCGCTCCGGGCGGCCTGACCATGCGGGTCGCGGTGCGCGGGCGCCAGAGGGGACGCGGACGAGGGCCATGCACGCTATACCGGCTCGGCCGGAGTTTTATTCCCGCGCCCCGCGGCCGGGAATTTCGGCCGCCCCCTCCCGGTATCTACCGCAGTAGGGCCGTAAGCCTACCTTGCTTGGCAACCCTCGACTAGGAGAAGCAGATGGCGAATAAATTCAGCAGGCGGCAGTTCCTCAAGCTCACCGGCATGGGAGGCGTGGGCGTCGTGGTCGGCTCGGCCTTGCCGGGCGTTGTCCTGGCCGATGCCGGGGACGACTTCTACTTCGTGCAGCTCTCCGATACCCACTGGGGTTTCGAAGGGGCGCCGAATCCCGACGCGAAAGGCACCCTGAAGAAGGCCGTGGCGGCGGTGAACGCCCTCGAGCAGCAGCCCGACTTCATCGTCTTTACCGGCGACCTCACCCACACCACCGACAACCCGGTCGAGCGGCGCCGCCGGATGGCCGAATTCAAGCAGATCGTGAGCGAGCTGAAGGTCAAGACGGTGCGCTTCATGCCCGGCGAGCACGACGCCTCGCTCGACCAGGGCAAGGCCTACAAGGAATTCTTCGGCCCGACCAATTACACCTTCGATCACAAGGGCGTGCACTTCATCGCGCTCGACAACGTGTCGGACGCGCGCGCCATGATCGGCGACGAGCAGCTCGCCTGGCTCGCCGCGGACCTGAAGCAGCAGAAGGTCGACGCGCCGATCGTGGTGCTCACGCACCGGCCGCTGTTCGATCTGGCCCCGCAGTGGGACTGGGCGACGCGCGACGGCGCAAAGGCCATGGAGCTGCTCATGCCCTACCAGAACGTGACGGTGTTCTACGGGCACATCCACCAGGAGCACCACCACAAGACCGGCCATATCGAGCACCACGCCGCGAAAGGCCTGATGTTTCCCCTGCCGGCGCCGGGCTCGCAGCCCAACCGCGCGCCGCTGCCGTGGGATCCGGCTCATCCGTACAAGGGCCTCGGCTTCCGCAGCGTCGACGCGGACGTCGACGAGCGCAAGTACGAGATCAACGAGTTCCCCGTGGTGAAGGCCTGACCATGGCGCTTTCCATACGCGCACGCCTCGTCGTGTCGGCGGCCGCCCTGGCCGTCGGCGCGGCGAGCACCTACGTCGTGGCGCAGGCGGCGCAGCCCAAGGAACGGGTGATAAAGGTGGTCGCCAGCCGCTTCAAGTACACGCCCGGCAACCTCAAGCTCAAGAAGGGCCAGCCGGTCGTGTTCGAGTTCACCACCGCCGACGTGCCGATGGGCTTCAACCTGCCCGACTTCAACGTGCGCGGCGACATCCTGCCCGGCAAGGTGACGCGCGTGCGCTTGACGCCCGACAAGACCGGCACCTTCACCTTCTTGTGCGATCTGTTCTGCGGCAGCGGGCACGAGGAGATGAACGGCAAGCTGACGGTGGTCGACTAAGGCGGCGCATGGCGGCGTCCGCCCTCGGACTGCGCGGCTTCGACCTCTTCGACAGCCTGCCGCCGCAGAAGCTCGACGAGCTCGCCCGGCAGTGCGCGTGGCGCGCGTTCGAAGGCGGGCAGCGCATCATTTCACGCGAAGCGGCGGATCGCGACGTCTACCTCCTGGTCGGCGGGCGCGTCCGCGTCACGTCCTACTCGGCGGACGGCCGCCAGGTCACCTTCGCCGACATCGCCAAGGGCGAAATTTTCGGCGACCTGG
>Ga0097621_100003438_pt1 | contig 10910 bp, 15 predicted proteins | sample KBSMisM72_FD_73165 | JGI IMG/M metagenome (GOLD analysis project Ga0097621, IMG submission 73165) | Miscanthus rhizosphere microbial communities from Kellogg Biological Station, Michigan, USA - KBS Miscanthus M7-2 (version 2) (version 2) | ecosystem: Host-associated > Plants > Roots >... | reverse complement strand
ATACGAAACACTGATCCTCCGCTCCAGCCTCCCAGATCCGCATTCGCTGGCACGCGTCGCGTCCCGAGTGATCTAGAGTTGTTGGGATCTGCCACCATCCCAATATTTGTGATTGACACGCTTTGAACCTTCGTCGCGAACCAAAAGAATCCAAAATCCGTGTTGCCATCTGTTCGTTCTTCCCGAAAGAGTCCGGGATAGCCGCCGTACATGACCGCAGAACCTTCGATCGGAGGTATCGGCGGCCACGTCATAACGCTACCGGGTCGATGCTTTGAACCCTCACCTAAGGAACCGTCTCTCATGAGTCCGATTTGGTCCACAACAAAATCCGACAGGCGATAGGTAGCAAGATCTACTAACGGATGCTCCGCCGCGAGTCGGCCAGGGTCTAAATAAGCCCCACCAATTTGACATCGATTTCCGATCTCCTCCGAACAATTTGCGATGGCGTGGGATACATGCTTGTTTGTTATGCCCAACACGCCTCCGTCACTACGCAGAAGAGTGATACTCGCGTTATGTAGTTGTCCCCCGTTGTTCTGCCATTGAAGTGGCGCACATATTGAATTCGCCCAGTACTGGTATTCCCTAAGCATTTGTATAAGATAGGCGGGAACCATGATGCCTCAGTCCTAGCGCTTCTGCGTGGGATTTATTTGCTGGACTTCGAATTTCACTTTGATGAATCGTTGGCAGCCACGAACGACGGTTACTATGGCTTAACATAAAACGTTTACTTGCTGGCCGGCTGGACCTTTGGGACGAGCGCTCCGTTGGCAAGTAGGTCGCGAACATGTTTCTCCATGGCATATCTGAGGCGCCAGCAGTCTCCCGAGATCCTGAGCGGCTCGATCCATTGAATTGGCTCACCGCCGGATGCGCCCAATGGAACACGCGGTAAGAGATTGATAGTGGCAGGCCCGACGGCCACTTCCCCGGTTTGCGCCAACAGCCATGTCGCCAGAAGGAAGCAATAGCGATAGAGATCCTGGTATGCGCGGACGGCGTACGGTAACGCATGAACAACTGGGTCAGTAAACTTCAGTCGACGCATGCTCCGTTCCTCAGGATTGTTTGGTAGAACGAGATAAAGAAATGCGTTTCGAGCGTTGTCACGCATAGCGCGGTATCGGAGCTGATCAAGAGATAGTGCTGGGAGAGATCACGGTAGTCGCGAAGCATCTTCCCACAGTCTGTCCAATAGTCAACAACCAGTCGACTCAGTTCATCCGGAAGGACGAGCTTTTTGCGCACGACCTTATCAACGCACTCTCGAAGACTAGCGGGCAGTTGCAAGTCAAGGGTCCGAGCGATGTAGAGGGTAGTCGCGTTCTGACAGCGTCTGCTGATCTCGATGAACGTGTCGAGCCGATAGCCTAGAACATTCCTCTCATACTCAGGGACGAGATATGTAGTGTTGACTTCAAGCTTGTGTTCTGCGTCCAAGCGTTCAAGCAAGGTTTCCTGTGCCTTGGCGAGTTCGATAACGGCCTCGTAGGCGCCCTGCAGCGTGTACGGTAGTTGCTCAAGGTCTGCATTTAACACTCGAAGCTTGGCCCACGTCTCCGGCCCCGCTTCTCCTCGCGCCCCGATTGAGGCACTCTTTCGACTCCACAGACGGTCTCGAAGGGTTCGCAGATAGGGAATGTCGGAAGGGCGAGAGTCGATGTCGGGCATAAATGGACTCTGGATGGATTGCGGCCTAACGCTGCGCTTGAGCGGCTCGCCCACGCAACTCTCGATAAAGACTACTCACCGGCGAGTCCGCTCCAAGCGCTTGTTCGACGGGGTGGGTGTCAACCAACCCATTGGTCCGTATTTGCAACTTCATCAATCAAATCTTCCAGCTTAGTCAGAGCCTTTGGATACGGGGCATCTCCACGGAAACAGCCGAAGTAGTGCCAAACAGACTTCGACTTGCCGTTCATCACTATCTTTGTGGTGGCTGAATTAAAATCGGCACCCACCTGTCGACAGCTGTCCTCTTTACGTGAATATTGATCTCTTAATGAAAGTATTTTGCCTTCATAAACTCGGCAACTAGCAACTGGACCTTCTCGCGACTGATTTTAGTCTGCGCCTTACCCTTCACTCTAACGTTCGCTTTCCCTTCAAATGTAACTGTACCGTCAGCAGAGATCGTCACTACATAGTCTGCACAACCCCGCCAACAGCCAGGTCTTTCTAAGGTTATGAGAGTATCTGGAGGAAGCGGCTTTTGAGATAACTGCTGTGCTTGTCCATCACATTGGCCGAAAGCTATTCCGAGGCACAAGAGTGAGACCAGTTTCGCTGAGATCATCCTAGACTCCTGAATTCAACTAGACGCATAACGCCGCGCTTCACCGCTCGCCCCACGGAACTACGAATAGGTCAAGTTCGCCTTGGAACTCGTCTATAGGAGAACGGCGGCACACTATTCTTGTTCGTAACGAAAGTCAACGTTGACAGACTTACTTCGTGAGGTTCACTTGCTGTCCGCCACTTGCTGCTATATTGAACTGCAAAGCCGGAGTGTTACGCGAGAGCTTGCGAACCCGAGCTAGAGTTTCGCAAGCACGAGTGAAACGCCTTTGGGCGGCACTCAACCTTTTCTCCCAGTAAATGCCGTGTGTAAGGGTGATGGATTGGTGCATCAGGTTAGAGTGCGTGAACTCCACCATGTTGAGATTCAGCCAGCAAAGACTTACCTGCTGAATTAACAGCCGCTCCAACGGGGATGCAGTCTCATAACCTAAATCCTTCCTCAGAAACTCGAGCCTGTGTTTCCAGCACTGTCGTGATCCCTGGGCGCGGTCTCCCAAGGCGTTCTCTAGCGCAGTGTGCTCCGCGAGTGCGCCCATACCCAGAACAGCTCCCCAGAGTTTTAGATCCTTGTTTTTGTAAAGAAGATCCGAAAGAGCCTTCACGTCCGCGGGGTTTGGGTGCTCCTTGTTTGCTTTAGCGAGAAGGCCGTGGAACTCTTCCCTTATCTTGGTTGTCCCGTCGATGATGGGTGAATTCGATATAGCCTTCATGCTTCCCGCTTCCTCCTCCACTGTCGTTTGTGTTGGTGAAAGCCGGCTGCAATCATGGTGGCCTGAGTCATCGTGCTAACCACGTCAGAGAGCGCGTCGATCTCAGCATCCAATGCCTCAAGGGCTTGTCTCTGCTGCCGCTTCCTTAATTCTGCAAGGCGGCGATCTCCTTGCTCTAAGGCCAACAATTCGGCACTTAAATTTGCCAGATCCCCCACCCCGATATAGACAGAGCGCACCGTCGAGCCCTCGCGCTCTTTGCGGTAATAATACTGATTGTTACCTCTTTGCTCCCAACCCATTTGTGCTACACCTTCGCGCTTGCCCCGCTTTTGTAGGCCAGTGGTCCAAGTTGCTGGCGTGCTGAGCCAACCGCCCACTCACGAAACATAGCAGCTAAGTCTTTACCAGACTAACGTCCAAGGACATTGCGTTCACTCTCGACCACACCGCAACGCCGCGTGGGCGAACGCGTATAGGGTCGCCGACTGCTTTGGGGTCAACGTCAACTGTGCGCCTGGCAGTTCATAGATAACGGTTCCCGACTGATCGCCGAATTTCTTAAGAGTATCCAAGGACACATCCGCTATAAAGCTCTCGTATAACGTAGTATCGGATTCCGAGTCTTTCCTCAGATCCAACTGGTGCGCCTTATCCAAAACCACATCACCCGATTGAAGCTTCAGTATTACGGTGAAACCCGCATTAGGCTCTAATATTCCGGCGGGTGTCGGACTTGGAAAGTGCCACCCGCTCTTGGATGGCGTCTCATGCGTGAGTGTCATAACGACGGCCTTCGGTGTGTTCGCGTTATTATTGCAGGAAGCTGTATGGTCGAGTTCAAACCATTCCTTGAGCATCGAGGCTTTCTCGAATTTTATATTTGCACGATCGATCCGAATTTTATCATGCTCTACGTCTACTGAGTTTCCGTATCGCTTTACGTGAATCTCGACGGGCAAGCTCTTTGATTTATTTGGAGAGAACGCCGGTGAGGTGCAGTCGAGGATCAGAGCCGCCCATAGAATGATCAGAAGCAAGAGACTCTGTTCGTTTCCTGAGGGAGGCATGCCTTTAACTTCAATTCAATTCGATTAGCTTAAATCATCTGAGCTAAGAGGTCGGCATTACTTCTTCATCTTTCTTTGAGCTTGGCCAGAGCTTCGATTATCGCAGCATTATCATCAATACGCTCACGCTCATGCCCTTGGTCACTTGCTTGCTGTCCCTTTACTTTCTGACGTAACAGCCGCTCGCGGTACTGTTGATTGGCGGCTATCATGTCAACTTCTAAATTCTCTGCAAGCAGAGGCAGTTCTTCAATGGCACATTCTAATACAAGGATGTCACCATGAACGCTCGCCGCCCTATTCGATACCGTCCTCATTGCCCATTCCCTATTGAAAAGCGCCACCCACTCAGGGGTGGGCGCGCCAGAAAGTTGGAAGGGAAATTTTTTGGAATGTCTTCTGGAGCCATCACGCACCTGGGCCTGTTCTGGGTTGGCAATAATTGTGATGTCTTGGAAATCGATGGACATCAGATTGCTCCTTTAGCTCATGTGCTTACTTCGTGAGGTTTACTTGCTGCCCCCACTCGTTGTTATATTGGCTCAGTGAGATTACGAACCTCCTCTGGGTCTCGTCCGGTTCTACTTTAGTGCAATCTCTCCAAGCGCTTCATTTGTTTCTGCACGTCGCATCGCGACATGAAAGACTCATTTGTGCATCGCAATCTACTTGATCTTCGCGCGTGCAACGCTGGCGTAGGCGCCGTTCGGATACTTTTGGAGATAATCTTTGTAACCCTGCGCGCTGCCGCGGCTCTGCTCCCAATACTCGCGCTCGTCGGCCGTCGCTTTGGAGTCCATACTGTACATTTCGAACAAAGACAATTTTTCGCCATCAACGCACCAGTGAAAGCCACAATCGTACTTGATATCGGTGATTCTCCATCCGGCTTCTCCGGCGGCCAGCAAAAAGATGATGGTCTCTTTATGTACGGACCTCTTTAGAACAGTCGGTGGCGCGTACACAATATTGTACGAGACATTGACCTGAGCCTTTCATTACTGGGTCGATTTCTTATCGCCATTAATCTGTGAAATCAGGAAGTTAATAAACTGGAGAACTTCTGGATGCCCGTCCGAAGGTTCATATGTTATTACCTGAATTCCAAAATCTTCTCTGAGACGTCGTGCTTCAACCCTACCGGTTGAATCCACCGGCAAAAAGATGAAATCAGGATTGTTACGATGCTTGAGAGATTCACGCAGGGTCTCTAGGAGAAGCATTAGCTCACGATCCGAGAAAGAAAAGCCGAGCATTACGACGACATGAGTAATAAACAACGCGGAGAGTAGCGACCTATAACCGGTTTGCTGATAAATCAACCTGCGATAATCCCTTTCTGAAAGGATTAGCTCGGATGGTTCATCTATGGAACCATGCAGTTTAAATATGACAGGCCGTTCCCCCACTCGGCTGTTTTGTAGACTTCTTTGCACGACAGGAGCATCCCGGTATGTGTATACATTCGGTGCCTGTTCATATTCATAAGCATACGCGTCTTCTAATAGTAGGTCATAATTTGTGGTGAGAATTAAAGGTGGGCGAAGGCGAAACAGTGCTGTATGAATTTCTGCCGGCTTGACACCAATCGGCCGGAATTTCTCCTCAAGAATACTCTCATATTCATCTGGCGGTAGACTTGTACGTAAAGCCTCAGCTACCATTAGCAACTTCCCAGCCGCTAAAAGGACCTCCATTTCTGCCGCTTCTGGGGCGGTGATGAATTCCCCGGCAAGGGCACGAGCCTTCATGAATTGTAGAAGCTCTATCCAATTAGGAAATGCATCCCCTGCCTGACGTGAAATACCGGCGCCTACTAAAGGAACAAGATTCCTCTGCTTAGCTGCCTCTATTACTCTCTTCGGAATCTTATCAGTGTCGAAAGGCATGCGTTTGTCTCTCTGGAATCATTGGGAACCGTCACTATAAGTAAGTTCCGTTGACCCGCCTGCTTAGGGCGTGAGCTTTGCTGTTGCAGATCGAAGGCTGGATCTACGAAGTATGCGAGGACGCAGAGGCTCGGGTTCAGCCTTTATTAAGCGAGCGGGAGATTATTCCTGATCGAGACAAAAGTCAACGTTTTGACTTGGTTAGGTTGACGTCAAGCTGCTTGTGTAAAAACCTCGAGGGTGCGGGTTTTCCAGTTCATCAAAGACTATACCCGATCGTCAAACCGTAGCGCCGAACGTTGCCCCTTCAGCGGGCTTGTTTCACTAAAGAACACTCGCTCCGCTTTTCCAAAGGTCACTTTCAAGAGCAGTACCAACAACAATACGACCATCACACTCTGAACTACCACATCGACAATCATGAGTGCCCCGGACTCTGATTCATTTGAACCTACAACCAGGAATCTGTACATGGTTGGAGCATAGGTGTAAATGGTCTTGACGTTTACGACAGCTAGGAATACGAGGCCAAGCCAATAGCCATATCTCTTTCGTTTCCAAAGCCCGCCAAAACCGTAAACGAGAAAAATAGCCGTAAGGCCGAACGCCAACGTAAAAAAACCTACCGCTCGAATAGACAACAGATTCGAAGGATTTGATACCAGGGACCTCAAGAATGAAAAAGTCAATCCTAACGTAATGGGTACAAACGAAAACAACATCAGTATCTGAGTAATCCAGATTGAGATCGGTCTTGAACGTTTCATAACAACCAAACCTTGAGAGTGAGAGTCTAACGTTGCGCCGAAACGTTTACTTGCTGATTCCCAACATTCACTTGCTGCGCATTCTGAATAACCACTGGCGCATAACGTCTTAAATCTCTTAGTTGTCGCAGCACTCGCAAGAACTGTCTGTTGTAACCATCCGCGAGTCTGTGCGCCTGGTCCACCGCATCAGCTTCAGATTGATAAGGCGACTTCCATCCGTTGAACTCGTAACGCTTGACCTGATCGCGTTGTGCATCATGAGTGCGCATCGCCCGGTCGTGTGCGACGGTAGACCAGTACATCTGAAGTGAGTAGGAAATTGACAACATCTCGACCATTGCCGATTCGATGCCACCTTGTGGTTTCCACTGGTCCGCAAATGATTCTCGGATCGCGAGATACTGAGCAAGTGAGTAAGGCGTTGTATTGTCACCCGCTACCTTCGCTCCGCGCTTACCGCTTTCTAACTCATCATCCGCAGCCACGCGCACACGACTCCAGAGCTTGAGAGCGTCTTCTATATTAACCTCACCAACCGCCGACATGTGTCCCCACGTAATTTCTTGGACCGATAGACCTTCGACATAACCTCTTCGCCACTCGTGACATTGCAGCGCTTCCTTAACAGCCTCATCGTGGGGCTTCCCGCCGCCGAATTCGCTCTTATAAAGTTCAATTGTTCCGATGAAAGATCGCGCGGCTTCCATTAAGACCTGCCGCGCCTCGGCATCCTCGAGCGTAGTCTCGTATTGGTGATTGCGTCTGATCTTTTCTCCAGTGCTGCGTTTTTCTGTGATATGAATTTGCTTTACCGTGTGAGGCTTGGTCCGAAGCGCAGTCCGTTCAGCTCGGTCGATTTCAAAAAGTTGTGTCTTTCGGTTCTGCTTATTCATTGCAAGAGCATCTAATGAGTTCGCGCATTCGAGCAAGCGTTCGCCTGTATTCAGCACGACCCGCGCGAAGTTGAGCTTGCAAGTCTCTATACGCGTTACACGCAGCGCGCGCGTTTGCCACCTGATCACGCCGGACGTATTTGCGAAAGCGAAAGCCACGCGAGTACGTGACATGATAATACGCTAGATGTCTAGCGCCCTGGCTACAGTGGCAGTTCGGTTTGCCGCACCTAACTCGCACGCTCGTGATGAAACCGGGCAGCATCTTAATGGCTGAATTCTCATTTTTACTTTTTTGCGTCATCTAAGGAAGGCTGCATTAGCGAGTTTGCGAGGACCCAGAGGCTCAGGGTCAGCCTTCGTTTAGAACGGCGGTGAGACTCACTCCTGCCGCGGGCCGAGCCGGTCTTCATAATACTTATGATCGGGGAATGGATTGTATATCTTCTCCTCCTTCACCTTATTCAGCTTCTTCCATTCCTTGTTGCCCTTCTGGGTGCCATACGTCTCAAGGAAGGTGAATCTCCCCCAATCCCATTGCCTCACATAATCCGCTCGGATTTCGGGCACGGAGTTCTCCTCGGAGATGACAGCGCCATAAACTTTAACAAGGCTGAGCGGTTTAATGCCGAGGCCGGTGCCGGACAGCGTGCTTGTAAAGTCCCCACCTCCATTAAACGAGAGCGCCAGGATGTGCGTGTCCGTCAGGCCGTCGAAATATTTATGCTCGACCAAAAGTTTCGTTTCCCCGAGCTTAGGGTCTTCTTCTATCTTGCGGACGATGCCGAACCAGCCGACGTAGATGCCTTTCTTGCCGGTGATGGAGTAGTCGCGGAACATGCTCCCTGTGGTCTGCTCGCCAGGCGCGAGCTTTGAAAAGAAAGCGGCCTCCGCATCGGTGGGCTTGTAGTCCGCGGTGCCTAGCGTGCCTGGCGGCGGAGCTGGAAGTGGTGCTGACTGTTCGACCACCGTCGGCTTTGCCGGGGTTTGAGCATCAACATACGGCGGGGGAATTAAGAAGATTAGCAGCGATGCTGCCACTACGAACGAAGTGTGAATTCTCTTCAAGTTCATTAACGATGTGTCCTCCGCTCTCACATATACAATTTAATGCCGGTACTATCCCAAACGAAAACAGCAGAGTTGCGAGTGTCGCAAAAACAAATCTGAGTTGAGAGGATCTACATAAACCGACAATAAAGCCGGAGACGGCCACTCTGCAGGAGGCACTTTGCAGGCGCAGTTTGGTTGATGCGAGACTCGCTTGACGCCGCTCCGATCCAATGGTTGTTGAACTAAGCGCTACGCGCAGATAGAACTTTTTCTTTCCTCAGTTTCTGAATAACTCGATCATTCTCCCTCGCGAATCCTTCCCATTACACTTCGGTCAAACAGCCTCGAGATTCTTAGCCGGAAAACCAGGCTGTTCAACTTATCAATAATGGAGGTGTCACCATGACGGACCTGCGAAAGAGAATGATCGAGTGTCTGCAGTTGCGCGGCTTGTCCGAACGCACGCAGGAAGCATACGTGCGGGCAGTGCGGCAACTGGCCGAACATTATCACAAGTCACCTGACCTGATCAGCGAGGAAGAACTGCGCCAGTACTTTCTCTTCATCAAGAATGTCAAACATTACTCCCGCAACACCATGACCATCGCCATCTGTGGCCTCAAGTTCTTCTTTGAGCACACGCTGCAGAAAGAGTGGGCCACCTTCAACATCGTGCGTCCGGCGCCGGAGAAGAGGCTGCCTGTAATCCTCAGCCTCGCCGAAGTGCGCCAGCTCCTTTCGAGCATCAGACTGCCGCGTTACAAAACGTTGACTTTTGTACTGTGCGGGAATAACCTCACGCCGTCTGAAATCGAAGGCTGATCCCGAGGCTCATGCGTCCCCGCAAACTCGCATCAAGCCTTCTACGATATCTCACCCTGAAGCGCAGTATTAGCCCGCAGGAATCATGAGTTTTCCAGAGCACCTAGAACTCAACCATGCACAAACCATCGAGCACTACATTCAATTGGTTCTCGGCAAAAGGCCTGAAGGGAGTGAGATTGGTTGGTTCTTTCGCGGTCAGGCCTCGTTCGAGTGGGTGCTCCAGGCGCAGATCGATAGGCCGTCTTTCAGGGAATACCGAGTAAGCAGAGGATGGAGCCGCGCAGAGCATGAGCAGCGACTCCTCAGTGACTTCATGCGCGGAGGGCGGCCGCACGCGAGACTCGAGCCACACGATCCTTGGGAGTGGCTCGCACTGGCCCAGCATTTCGGCCTTGCGACGCGGCTTCTTGACTGGACCGCCAATCCACTCGCAGCGCTTTACTTTGCCGTCGAGAATCGCTCCCACAATGGTGACAGTGCTGTGTGGTGCTACCATCACCTGGGTCGAGGGTGGACTGAGTGCCGTGAGCAATCTCCTTTTGAACTACAGGAAATCATCGAGTTTCGTCCAGCACATCTGACTCCTCGGATTACCGTGCAGGGGGGGTGTTTTACAGCACAACCAGATCCGTCTCTTCCATGCCCGCCAAACGGAGGAGACCTTCGTCGAATCAGGATTCCTGCTGCGCTAAGGGCAACCTTTCGCAAAGAGCTCCGCAAACTCGGAATTGATCGGGCGTCATTGTTTCCCGATCTAGATGGGATCGCATACTCGGTCAACTGCCATCTTTCGGATGTGGGCTAACGAGCGATGGGACGGAGCGCGTGAGGTGCGTGATAGCGCTTTCTCAATTGGCTTTGTTTAGCGCCGGTTGCTGGTGTGGACTACGGACTGTTCAAAGCGTGGAGCGTTTGGCTCGCTGGGCGTTTAGGCCCGTCTGACTTGGTTCCCGGCAGGGGATATTGACGGTCAAGAGCAAGAACTTCGAGCAGCCAATTCGCTGCTTCACGGTGTTTAAAACTATCTCGTGCCATTAGCTCTTCAAGTTTGGCGCGACACTTCTCCGGGTCGATATATGCAAGGTCGCGAAGGAGGACATCAAACCCATCATTGTCGTGTCCTTCGTCTAGCCCGAGTTGAGCGGCTTCCAACAGCGGTTCGAGGTAATCAGCCCCTCCCAAGTAGCAGATTGGATCAGCAAATAACTCTCTGGTCCAGAAGTTATTTTTCGGCGACTGAATAGCAGCCACGAGGGCGGGAAGATCAGCTTCTGTTGCAATGGATTTCAATCGTTCAAATGCCTTAAGCACTCCATCAACGTCGATGTCGCCATCACCAACGTCCTGCCAGGCTAATATTGCTTCGATTTCCTTCTGGATCATGATCCTT
>Ga0097621_100003436_pt1 | contig 10910 bp, 5 predicted proteins | sample KBSMisM72_FD_73165 | JGI IMG/M metagenome (GOLD analysis project Ga0097621, IMG submission 73165) | Miscanthus rhizosphere microbial communities from Kellogg Biological Station, Michigan, USA - KBS Miscanthus M7-2 (version 2) (version 2) | ecosystem: Host-associated > Plants > Roots >... | reverse complement strand
TTTTATCTGCTGCCGCTGGTGGTGGCGTCGGCGTTCGTTTCGCGCTGGTCGATTTTTCTACTGGCGATCGCGACAGCGTTGGTGGGCGAATATTTCGGTCCGTATGCGTGGGGTCCGGAGTCTCTGCGCAGACTGGCTCCGGCGGTTGCGGCGTTCACCGGGGGCGGGTTGTTCGCGGGCGAATTGGCGCGCAACCGGCGCATTGCCAGCGCGCTCCTGCAGAAGACGCAGCAGGAGGCGCGCGTCCGCCTCAACGCGGTGACGGAAATGCGGGCGCTGCTCGAAAGCAGTCCGGTGGGGCTGATCACGGTGGACCCTCACGGGAAGATCAGCATGGCCAATGCCGCGGCTTGCCGGCTGTTGGGATTCACGTCGGGATCGCCGGAAGGAGATCCCATTGAAAGCTACATTCCGGTGCTGGCGAGGTTGCTGCACTCACCACAGGTGGTGAACCTGATGCAGACCAAAGTGGAGGCAAGCGGGCGGCGGCGCACGGGCGAAACATTTCTTTCGCAGGCCTGGGTCTCGTCTTATGAAGACGCTTCGGGGCCGCGTCTGGCCGTGGTTTTGTCGGATGCCACCGAATTGATTCGCGACCGCGAGGAAAGCGGGCTGAAGCAACTGCTGACGAATTCACGGATCGTGGCGGGCGCGGTCTCGCATGAATTGCGCAATCTGGCGGCGGCGGGATCGGTGCTGTATCACAACCTGAAAAAACAGGAAGAGCCGAATTCGAATAACAAAGATTTTCAGGCGCTGGGTACAGTGGTGGAAAGCATTTTGCGGCTGTCCTCAACGGAATTGGCGGATGCCAGCGAGGAAGTTCTGGAAGGCGTGGATGTGGGCGATTTGCTGGAAGAATTGCGAGCGATTATTTCGCCTTCGCTGGAAGAATCGGGCGTGAAAGCGGATTGGGAAGTCGCGGCCGGACTGCCTCCGATACGAGTGAACCGGTCGGGGCTGCTGCAGGTGTTTTTGAATTTGACGAAGAACAGCCGCAGGGCTTTGGAGGACACTTCCAACGCGCGCATTCTGGTGACGGCATACGCTCTGGATTCTTCAGTAGTGATTCGCATTTCCGATAATGGGCCGGGTATCTCGTCGGCGGAGCGGTTGTTTCAGCCCTTTCAGCCGGGAGCCTCGTCGACTGGATTGGGGCTGTTCGTCTCGCGCGCGATCATCCGCACCTTTGGCGGAGAGCTGCATCATTTGCAGCCGGCGGGGGAATGTTCTTTTGTGATTGAGATCCCCGCGATGTTGTCGGGGGATGCGTAATATGAATGGCGTAACCCGCATATTGCTGATCGACGATCATTCCCTGTTTCGCGAGGCTATTGCGCGCTTGCTGGGCGCCGAACCGGATTTCGAAGTGGCTGGGGAATGCGCGACTGTCGAGGAAGGCTTGAGCCATTTGCGGTCGCAAAGCGCCGACGTGGTGCTGCTGGATATTAATCTGGGCCTGCAACAGGGCGGGGCGTTCTTGAATCTGGCGTGGGAACAGGGCTTCAAAGGGAAGGTGCTGGTGGTGACGGCGGGCGTGAGCAAGATTGAAGCCGCGCGCCTGATGGAGAGAGGCTGCTCCGGAATCATTTTGAAACACGAGCGTCCGCAGTTGCTGGTGGAGCGCATTCGCCAAGTGGCGCAGGAGGCCGACGACCAGGCGCCCGCTGCGGCCCCGGATCTGGGGCAGTTCGATCAGTTCGGGCAAGGGGACGCGCGGCCCTTCACGCCGCGCGAACGGCAGATTCTGCGCGGCGTGTTCTCGGGGAAATCGAATAAAGAGATTGCGCACGATATGAATATTTCGGAGTCATTGGTGAAGGCGGTGCTGCAGCAGTTGTTCGCGAAGACGGGGGTGCGGACGCGTTCGCAGTTGGTGCGGACGGCGATTGAGCGGCACTGGAAGGAACTGGAAGAGGAAACCGAAGGCAGCTAGTCGCGGCCGCCCAGGTAGTAGTGCACGGCGGGCGTGACGATCAGCGAAAGTACCATCGACGCTAGCAAGCCGCCGATGACGGCGATGGCCAGGGGTTGCAACATCTGCGATCCGGCGCCGAGCGCCAGCGAGAGCGGGATCATGCCGGCAACGGTGGCTAGTGCTGTCATCAGGATGGGACGCAGACGGCGTTCTCCGGCTTCGATCATGGCATCCAGCACCGGCATTCCTTCGGCGCGGAAACGCTGATCGGCATCTAGTAATAAGATCCCGTTTTTCGCCACGATTCCGATCACCATGATTAATCCCATGAAGGAAGAAATGTTGAAGGTGGTTCCGGTGACCAGGAGCGCCAGGAACACGCCGGAGGTGGAGAGCAGGGCCGAGGCGATGATGGCGGTGGGCGCGGCGAAGGTGCGGAATTCGAACAGCAGCACGGTGAAGACCAGCACTATGGCGAGGACCAGGACTTCCAACAGATCGCGGAAAGACTTTTGTTGTTCCGCGTAGGTTCCGCCGTACACCACGTGAATAGAAGACGGGACGTGAAGGTCCGCGACCGCCTCTTGCACCATCTGCATACCAGACCCCAGGCTGACGCCTTCGAAGCGCCCGGTCACCGCGACTTCACGCTGCAGATTCTCGCGCAGAATTTCGGTTTGGCCGGCTTCATCCTGAAATTCAGCTAGCGAACCGAGCGAGGCCGTCTTGCCAGTCGAGCTGCTGGTAATCATGGTGTTGCGGATTTGATCGAGTGAGGCGCGCGTGCTTTCGGGAAAACGGACGCGGATGGTGTAGGAGCGGTCGTTTACGACTACCGGCGTGGTGGCCGGTTCGCCTTGCAGAATGGCGCTGGCGTCGAGTTCGATTTCCTGGGGAGTGAAACCGGAACGCGCGGCGACCACCGGGTCGACATTCATGATGATGGCGGGTCCGCTAACGGTGTTCTCGATGCCGTCCTTCACGTCGGCGACAGCCTTGATTTTCTTGATGCGGTCGGCGATCTTCGGCCCCCATACTTTCAGCAGAGCGGGATCGGGGGAGAACAGTTTGATCTCGATGGGCTCGGGTGAGCTGGTAAGGTCGCCGATCATGTCTTGCAGCACCTGGATGAATTCGACATCCAGCTGCGGGTATTGATCGTTGACCTTCGCGCGCAGGTCGGAAATGATTTCCTCGATGTGGCGGCTGCGATCGCGTTTGAGCTTCACGGAGAAGTCGCCGTTGTTGGCTTCGGTCACGGCGGCGAGGCCTAGTTGGAGGCCGGTGCGGCGCGAGGTACTTTCCACTTCCGGGGTGTCTTTCAGAATCTTCTCGACGCCTAGCAGCACGTCGTTGGTGTCGGCGAGGGAGGAACCGGCAGGCATCAGGTAATCGAGGATGAAACCACCTTCGTCCATGGCGGGGAGCAGGTCGCTGCCGAGCGAGCGGTAGCACAGGAACGAACCGGCGACGAGAAGCGCGCAGCCGACGGTCAGCGCTAAAGGATGCGCTAATACGAAGCGTAAGGCACCCACGTAGGTGCGCATGACGCGGCCCATGAATCCGCTGGCGGCTACGTGGCCGCGTGCGTCTGCGGTTTCGGAGGTTCTTCCCTTGCGGCGCAGGAAATAGTGGCTGAGGGTGGGGGTCCAGGTGACGGCTAGCGCCAGCGAAGTCAGTAGCGCTGTGCCCACGGTAATTGCAAGGGCGCGGAAGAAGGTGCCGGTGACTCCGGTGATGGTGATCAGCGGGAGAAACACTACGATGGGCGTGATGGTGGATCCGACCAACGGCACGCGGATTTCACGCAGGGCGCTACGAATGGCTTCACCGCGGCTTTGGCCGGAGTCGCGGTGCATCACGATGTTTTCGACCACCACGATGGCGTCGTCGATGACCAGACCGACTGCCGCCGCGAGTCCACCCAGCGTCATCAGGTTGAAGCCTTGGCCCATTAGCCGCATCGCGATTAAGGTGATCGCAATGGTGGCGGGAATCACGAGCGCCGCCACCAGCGAGCTTCCCCAGTCCCGCAGGAACAGAACCAGGATGATGGCGGCGAGAATCAGGCCAATCAGAATGGCGTCACGAACGCTGTTGATGGAATCGCGCACCAAGGTGGACTGGTCGTAAAAGGTTTGCACTTTTACACCCTTGGGGAGCGTTTGGCGGATTTGGTTGAGCTCTGCCGTCGCGGCATCCGCTACGGCAACCGTATTGCTGTCGGGCTGGCGGAAAATATTTAGCAGCACGGCGGGTGTGCCATTGGCGGTCACTATGGTGTAGACCGGCATTACGGACTGTTGCACGTCGCCGATATCGGCGATGCGGATGGGCACGCCGTTGGGCGTGGTGCGCACTACGATGTTGCCGATTTCGCTGGGATCTTTCGCTTGGCCGGTGACTAGTGTCAACGAGAGCTCATGATTGTTTTCGATCAAGCCGGGCGAATCGATCATGTTGGTTTTGGCGACGGCGTCGAGAATGCCGGGGACCGTCACTTGCGCCTGGAGGAGCTTGGCGGGGTCGGGAATGATGTGGAACTCAGGCACCTGGCCGCCTTGCAGCACTACCATGGAGACGCCGTTGACGCGATTGAGGCGCGGCTTGACGGTATAGTTGGCGAGCTCCCAGAGCTCGGTTTGCGTGAGGGTATCCGAGGTCAGACTGTAGGCGAGGATCGGGAACGCAGCAAACGTGAGGCGGTTCGCGGTGAGTTTTGCGGTGGGAGGCAGGGACGATTGCACGCGCGCCAGCGCCGCATTTACGTATTGCAGGGTCTGGAACATGTCGACGTTCCAGTTGAAGAAAAGATTTACTTCTCCCGAACCGCGGCTGGTGGTGGATTTCACCGACTCAAGGCCGGGCACGCTGTTCATGGCCTCCTCGATGGGTCGCGTGACGGTTACTTCCATCTGATTGATGGGCGCCACGCCATTGTCGATGCCAACGACGATGCGCGGAAAGTCGGTGGAGGGGAAAACGGCCACCGGAATAGTGAAGGCCAGATAGGCGCCGATCGCGATCAGCGTGATGATAACGAAAATAATGGGGCGCGAGAAGCGCGCTGTCCAGTGCTCGGGGGCGGTGTCCACGGCGGGGGAGATTGTCGATGGCTCGATCATGTTGCTAGGCCTTACTTGCCCTTGTCGTCGGCATCGTCCTCGTCTTCATCCTCGCTCTTGGCCTTCTGGATGGCGACCTTGGCTTTGTCTTCGAGACCCAGGCCGCCGGTGGTGACCACTTGATCGCCTTCTTGCAAGCCGGTGACGATCTGTACGCGCATGCCTTGGCGCACGCCGGCGACGATACGGCGCTCATGGGCGACCGAATCGCTGGTGATCACTATCACCTTCTGTCCGCCCTCGTCGGAATTGAGCAGCGCCGAGGTGGGCACGACGATTGTGTTCTGAATGGTCTCGGCGATGATCGACACGCGCACGGTTCCACCTGGCTTCAGCTTTTCTCCTGGATTCGGCACCTGCACCCAGACCTCGACGGTGGTGGTGTTGGGGTTGACGGACGGACTGACCACCGTTACTTTGCCGGCTAGATCGCCATCGGGTCCAGTGATGCGCGCGGGGCGGCCCACGCTGATCGCCGAGGCCTCTTTCACGGGGACATTGGTGCGCGCCACTAGCTGCGAAATGTCGACAATCGAAACCAGCGGCGTTCCGCTGGCGGCGATTTCACCGGGATAAATCGAGCGGTCAGCGATGACGCCGCTGATAGGGCTGCGAATCTGGCCGTAGGAAACCTGCACGGCAGCCGAATCGTAATGCGACTTTGCGGCGGCCACCTGCGCCTGACTGCCGGCGATGGCTTCGCGCTGGCTCACCTGATTGAGTGCCTGCAGGTGACGCTGAGCGACGTCGAACTGGCTCTGCGCCTGCGCCAGCGCGACTTTCGCGTCATCCACCAGTTTCTGCGCAAGCGCACCTTGACGCTGCAACTCCACCCGGTTGTCGTAGAGTTTCTTGGCGGCGTCGAGCGTTTGCTGCGCGGACCTTACGTCAGACTCGGCCTTACTGCGATCTTCGCCGACGGTGGCGCCGGTGAGGGTCTGATAGGCGGCTTGCGCTTGTTCGTACTGATGTTTGCTTTCCTCGGCCGCGGCCGCCAGATCGCTGCTCTCTAGTTCCGCTAGCAGTTGGCCTACGCGCACGTGGTCGCCGCGGTTCACCAGAATGCGTTTGACCGGCGCGCTGATCTTGGGGGTGACGTTCGCCTGGTTGATGGGATAGAGCACGGCATCCGCTGTGACCACGCGATCGATGGCGCCGCGCACTGCAGTCTCTACCGTCACCGGAGTGGGCGCTTCTTGTTCCGCCGCGGTTTCTTTGGCGGCGCCGCCTTTGCCGCAGCCCGCGAGCAGAAAGCCAGCCGTGAGCACACCGGCGATCACGTGCGATCTGGTGATGTTTAGATCCCGCATGTTCGAAGAGTTTAAAACGTTCCCGTCAGCGTCTGCAGATTTGCCACCGCCAAGCGGTACCGGCTGAGCCCGTCCACAGCGGCGTTACGGGCCTGGATGAGCGTGCTTTGGGCGTCGACAAGTTCAAGTATAGTCGCCTCCCCGGCTTGATAGCGCAGGGCGTTCAGCCGCAGGCTTTCTGAGGCGAGGTCGACTGAGCGCTGCAGCGAATCCACCTGCTCGCGGGCGGTTTGGGCCTCTTGATAAAATCCTTGCAAATTGCGGATGAGCGTGCGTTGCGTAGCACTCAGTTCCACGCTGGCCTGATTGCGCTTGAGCACGGCCTGGCGGACTTTACTGCTGCGCGATCCCCAGTCCCACACGGGTACGTTCAGCGAAACGGTTAGGAAGTAGCCCAGGTTGGGCACGGGTCCTTTTTGAGGATCGGCCGCTACGGTGCTGTGCAGGGCGAAGGCGTTGGCTTCGATACCGTAGGCGAGGTCGGCAGTGAGAGAGGGGAGGTAAGCCTGCCGTGCGAGCTTGACGTCGAGCCCGGCGCCGCGTAGCGCGGAATTGGCTGCTTGCAGATCGGGATTTTGGCGCTCGGCCATGGTTTGGATTTCGGTGAGGGCGGGGAGCGAGGGGGCGAGCGCTAGATCGTCCACCAGGTTGAAGTTTTGGTCAAAGTCTTGGAACAGCATGACCGCCAGGTCCAGGCGTGCGTTCTCCATGGCGAGTTTAGCTTCGCGGAAGGCTTGTTCCTGGGCGGCGACCTGCAGGTCGGCTTTAACGGTATCGCTTTTCGCTACCTCGCCTCCGCGTTCCAAATTCTGGCTGATAGCGAAATAGCGCTTGGCATCATCGAGAGCCTGTTGAGACGTGGCGTACTTGCGCTGGGCCGAGAGCAGCGCGTAGTAGGCGCGGGTCACCGTAGCGGCCAGGCCGCGGCGTGTGATTTCCACTTTCGCTCGGGCGGCCACTTCGGCCTCCTCGGCGCGTCTGATGCCGGTCCTGGTCACCGCTGCCGTGAAATCCTGATGGACCAGGGCCCACTCCCGATAGACGTGTACTCCATCATTGGTGACGAAGCGTCCGCTGGCGAAGACGCCGTTGCCTTGGGTGCCTAGGTAGTCCGATTTCACAGACAAGGACGGGCGGGTCGCGGCGCGCGCTTGTTGGATGTCCTCATGGGCCCCGTTGGCATCGCTCACGGCGGCGAGCAACTGCGGAACGTTGGTTTGGGCGCGCGCCAAGGCGTCCTGCAGAGTCAGGGTCAGCGGCGCGCTGGACTGCCCGGCGGCCAGTTCCGCCAGCGCACCGGCGCAGAGCCACATGTATATTTTTAAGTTCATTGGCCTCACCTCACTATTCAACCATCCCATTCTTAAGAATCGCTGAAAATGGTCATTCAGCTAATCTTAAGCTTGTGTCAGTATCTTATCTGTTGGGATGGCACATCCCCTAAGGAGCGCATGTCATGAAGAAATTCCTGCTGGTGATGCTGGCGAGCGCCGCTCTGGCGGCGCCGCCGGCTTACAAAGTTGTCGACAAAATCAAGATCGGCGGCGCCGGACGCTGGGATTACTCCTACGTCGACACCGCCAACCACCGCCTGTACGTTTCGCATGGCACGCAGACCGAGGTGATCGACACGGCCACCGATAAACTTGTCGGCACGATTCCGGGTACGAACGGCGTGCATGGGATTGCGATCGCCGGCGACTTAGGCAAGGGCTTCACCAGTGACGGCGGCGACAACGACGTTACGGTTTTCGATTTAAAGACGCTGATGGTTACGGGCAAGATCAAGACCGGGCAGAATCCTGACGCCATTATTTACGAACCGGTGTCGCACCGTATCTTCACTTTCAACGGACGTAGCGCTGATTCAACCGCGATCGACGCAAAGACCGGCGAGGTAATCACGGCGTCGATTCCTGTGGGCGGAAAACCAGAGTTCGCGCAGATCGACGGCAAGGGTCATATCTACGCCAACATCGAAGACAAGAACGAGATCATCGAAGTGGATGCGAAGAATGCTTTGGTGGCCAAGCGCTATTCGATCGCGCCTTGTGACAGTCCTAGCGGGCTGGTGATTGATCCCAAGGGGCGGCTATATTCGGTTTGCGAAAACAAGATGATGATCGTAAGCGATCCGGCTTCGGGCAAGGTGCTGGCGAACCTGCCGATCGGCGGGGGCGCGGACGGTGTGGGCTTCGACGATGGTTACGCCTTTAGCGCGAATGGCGCCGATGGAACCGTCACTATGGTGGGCGAGACGGCGCCGGGGAAATTCGAAGTGGTGGCGACGATCCCGACGCAGCGCAGCGCACGCACAATCGCTTTCGATTCGAAGGCGCACAAGTTGTATTTGCCGGGCGCGGAGTTCGGTGTGCCGCCGGCCAATAGTGAGGGTAAGAAGGGCCGTCCGCCGGTGTTGCCGGATAGCTTTATGGTGATGGTGGTGGGGCGTTAGCGTGTAGGCGAGAGGGACAGTATCCTCTGTCCCCTGAACTTCGGGGACAGAGGATACTGTCCCTCTTGGGACCGCAAGCTAGCGCGCCGACTTGGGCTGTTGCATCCTCATCCGTTTACATTGGGGGCACTTCCACTTGCGTTGCTTGTGGTAGATGTGCCCCTTTACTTCTTTCATCGGGACTTTGCATCGCTGGCAGGTCATCTAATCGCTTCGCAGTGCGCAAACGCCTCCCGCATGACGAATCCAGGCGTTGACGCTATCCTATGAAAGTATCTACCCATGAGTACCAACAATTTACTGTCGCCTGTTGAAGATTTGACCGTGCCCTTCGATCGCGAGGGTCTCGAAGACATCGGCTACATGACCTGCATGACGCTGGTGCTGCTGGGCAATTACGCGCAGACCGGGCACTTCGGCGGGCCGCTGGCTTACACGCCTTATAACGTGTCCGTTCATCTGGCGGGGCCTGGGCTGGGCGGGCTGCGTTACGACATTCGGCGGCCGAAGCATCCTTACAGCGACAAGTTCATGCTCGCCGGCGGGCACTGCGTTCCAACGTGCTACGCGCTATGGATGATCATGAGCCAGGCGATGGAGCGCAAGTTCAAGGCTACGGGCGACAAGCGTTATTACGTCGATCCCAAGGTCGCGATTCTACCTGTCGATGCCCTTGGGTTCCGCCGCGGTGCGGGACCGATGAAGACGATTTTGCAGGAGAACGGTCTGGCGGATCATCCGCTGTTTGCGCAGGCGAAGGCGCGCGGGATCAAGGCTCTAGCGGGGCACGCGGAGAGCATCGATGTTACGAATGATGTGAACGGCGGACCGTCCGGAGTGGGTGTCGCCACGGCGGCGGGTAAAGCAGCGTTCTGGGATATGGTGGGGGCTCCGAGCTCGCCGAAGGTCATTGCTTTCGAAGGCGAGTTCGCGATGACGGAGGGCCACGCGCAGGAGTTGAAGACGCAGGCGCTGGCGATGAAGGTGGGCAAGCGGCTGCGCGTGATGTTGTCGGACAACAACGCCGGCATCGACGATGTGTTGCTAGGCGGCGTGATCGATGGCAAGTACGATGCTTACCGTCTGATCGATCAGTGGACGTCTTACGGGTGGAATGTTTTCACTGTCGACGACGGCAACGATTACGGGCAGGTGGTGGCCGCGCTGAAGACGATGGAGGAGTGGGACGAGCGCGACCGGCGGCCCATGATTCTGATCGGCAAGACCACGAAAGGCTACTGGCCGCGCGCGGTGGCGGGCAAGATTCCGGGAGCGGGGCCGCAGGTGATCGGCTATCAGAGCCATCCTTACGCGATGAAGATGAACTCGGATTATTTCGTCGCGCTGGCGAAAACATTCGAGGACCACTACGGCATCGAATTCGAAGGCATTCGCAAAGGCGCTGTCACCGATCCGCGGGAGCGTCTGATTCAGTTCAAGACCAATATCGACGTAGTGATGTCGCTGCTCGATCGCAACGGGCTGGGCGACTGGCTGGCGGACCGGCTGGTGGAAATCGGCGACACCGTCAAAGATGAAACGCCGCTGTACTTCGACGTGAAGAACAATCCGTTTCAGGATGACCGGCTGCGGGTTGCGAATCTGCCTGTCGAGCCGCAGACCGTGACGGTGCAAAACCGCTTGTCGGGCGCGCAGAAGCAGGCGGCGATCGTGCTGTTCCGCAAGCCCGGCGAAGTGGCGGGAACGCGGCGCTGCATTTCGGAAATCATCAAGTGGATGAACTACATTACCGACAACCGCTTTATCACGCTGGCTGCGGATCTCTCGGATTCGATCAACGTGGAGCATGGCGCGCTGTGGGGGCACTACGATCCGGAGACCAATCCGCTGGGCACGCGCATCAAAGCGGCGATTCAGGAAGCGGGGAACGTTTCGACGGCGATCGGAATCGTGAGCCAGAGCACCAGCGTCGATCCCACCAAGTTTTCCGGAATGTGGGCGCTGAGCGGAACTTATGGCGCGTTTACGCCGCTGATGTACACGCCGGCGCGGGTGTTCAGTCAGCAGACGCAGGACAGCAAGTTCCGCATGGGCGTGCTGCATATTCTGGCGGGGCACTCGGGGCCGGAGACGGCGGCGGA
>Ga0097621_100003424_pt1 | contig 10928 bp, 8 predicted proteins | sample KBSMisM72_FD_73165 | JGI IMG/M metagenome (GOLD analysis project Ga0097621, IMG submission 73165) | Miscanthus rhizosphere microbial communities from Kellogg Biological Station, Michigan, USA - KBS Miscanthus M7-2 (version 2) (version 2) | ecosystem: Host-associated > Plants > Roots >... | reverse complement strand
TTCGAGCGGCGCTTTCCGTTGTCCGGGCCGGGTTGGCTGCGCCGGCTGCCGGTGCATGTACCGGCGGCGATCGTCTTTTCGGCGGTGCACACGCTCGGCATGGTCGGCATCCGCAAATGGGTCTACGCGATCGCAGGCCGCTACTACGACTTCGGCGACGCATGGCTCGGATTCGCCTATGAATTGCAGAAGGACCTGATCAGCTACGCCATCATCGTCGTGGCATGCATAGCCATGCGCACGCTGCGCCAGCGCCGCGAGCGCGAACTGGCGGTGATCAGGCTCGAACGCGACCTGAGCGAGGCACGCCTGGCCCAGCTGACCGCGCAAATCGAACCGCACTTCATGTTCAACACGCTGAACGCGATCTCGAACCGCATGCACGAGGACGTCGAAGCAGCCGATCGCATGATCGCAGCGTTCGCCGATCTGCTGCGGGCGGCCCTGGCCGAATCCGGCAGCGCGCTGGTGCGCGTAAGCGACGACGTCGTCTGGCTCGAGCGCTACTTCGAATTGATGCGCGAACGCTTTCGCGGCAAGCTCGAGACGAAGATCGCGCTCGATCCGGCGGCGCGGTCGGCGCGCCTTCCGCGCCTGCTGCTGCAGCCGCTGGTAGAAAACGCGTTCGAACATGGGCTCAAGAGCGGGCGCGGCTGCGTCGAGGTGACGATCCGCGTCGACGCCGGGCGCCTGCACTGCAGCGTGGACGACAACGGCGAAGGACTCGGTGGCGATTTCCAGCCGGGGACGGGCCTGGCCAACGTGCGCAGCCGCTTGGACCTTCTTTACCCGAACGACCACACCTTCGAGATCGTCGCGCGACCCGGGGGCGGCACGAGCATCCGCATCGACTTGCCGCTCGACAACGATGTCTGAGATACGCGTCGTCATCGTCGAAGACGAGCCGCCGGCACGCGCCAAGCTGAAGCGCTTCCTTGCCGCACACGCGAACTACCACGTCGTCGCCGAAGCCGAGGATGTCGCCGGTGGTCTTGCCGCATGGCGCGAGGCGAGGCCCGACCTGCTGTTTCTCGATATCGCGCTGGGCGCCGAGAACGGCTTCGACCTGCTCGCGCGCGCAACGCCGCCGTACCCGCTGATCGTGTTCACGACGGCGTATCACGAGCACGCACTGCGCGCATTCGAATTTGCCGCGCTCGACTACCTGCTCAAGCCGTTCGACCGCGAGCGCTTCGGGCGCACCCTCGCGCGCGTCGATGAGCGTCTCGCCGCGCGCAAAGACAGCGAAGGCGGGGACGCCGACGAAGAGCGATTGCGCCGGCTCGGCGCGATGGCCGCGCCGCGGCTGAGCCGCATCGTTGTACACGCGCGCGGTCGTGCGCTGATCGTGCCGATCGCCGAAGTGCAACGCCTCAGCGCCGCCGGCAACTATGTCGAAGTGCATACGGCGACTGGCATCCATTTGATCCGGGCCACGCTGTCGAGACTGGCCCAGCGGCTCGATCCGGCCGAATTCCTGCGCGCGCATCGCTCGCACCTCGTTCGCGCAGACGCGATTGCCCGGATAGAATCGCGTGCGCACGGCGACGCGTTGCTGATCCTGCGCGACGGCGGTGAAGTCCTGTTGAGCCGTCGCTATCGCGATCAGCTGCCCGCGGACTGGCGCGGCGGCAATGCTTGAAGAGCAGGCGATTTGAACCACAGAGAACACGGAGGACACGGAGGGCACGGAGAAGGAGCGAATCTTGATCCGGACCCTCGGTCTTTCTCCGTGTCCTCCGCGGCTCTTCTCCGTCTCCTTCATGTAACGCTTCGGCTCCTGCATTCACAACCGTTCGCGTCACCCGCAATCCCGGTCGTCACAAATCCCTGGTTTTGGCGCACGCAGGCGCGTTTGAATGACGCCATGACTCGGAGGGCAGCATGCGCACGGTTGTTTCGTTGATTCTTGTCCTGATTGCGACGTCGGAAGCAGCCGGAGTGGAATCGGACTGGAGCGCTTACGGTGGCGACGGTCACGGACAACGGCACGCGCCTGCGGCTCAGATCACGCCGCAGAATGTCGACCGGCTCGAACTCGCCTGGAGTTTTCGCACCGGCGAACTCGGACAGGGCTTCATCCGCGCGCCAGAGGCTCTGACATTCGAAGCGACGCCGCTGCTGATCGGCGACACGCTGTATTTCGATACGGCCACCGGCAAGGCATTCGCACTCGACGCAACGACTGGCGCGGAACGCTGGCGCTTCGACGCCCAGGTCGATCCGGGCCGTTACTACTCGGAAATGACGTCGCGCGGCATCAGTTACTGGCGCGACGCGCACGCGCAGGCCGGCGGCGCCTGCGCCGAACGCATCGTCTTCGCCACGATTGACGCGCGACTGTTCGCGCTCGATGCGCGCACCGGCAAGCGCTGCGCGGAGTTCGGCGACAACGGCGAAGTCGCGTTGTGGAAAGGTGTACGTTTGCGCAACCGCGCGGACTACAACGTGACCTCGCCGCCGGCGATCGCCGGCGACATGGCGATCGTCGGTTCGGCGATCGGCGACAACCGCGGCACCGATCTCGAACTCGGGGTCGTGCGCGCGTTCGACGTGCGCAGCGGCAGGGAACTGTGGCACTGGGATCCGGTTCCGCGCACCGCGAAGCTGCCGGCCGACGCAGCCAATCCGGATTTCACCGACGTCGAGGCGCAGCAGGCGCGCTGGACCGGTGCGGCAAACGCGTGGGCACCGTTCGCAGTCGATGCCGAACGTGGCCTGGTCTTCATTCCGACCGGGTCGGCGAGCCCTGATTTCTTCGGTGGCGAGCGTCCGGGTGATGATCACTGGGCCAATTCCATCGTCGCGCTGCGTGTCGCGACCGGCGAACTCGTCTGGGGCCGCCAGCTCGTGCACCACGACCTGTGGGACTACGACGTTTCCTCGCAGCCGATGCTGGTCGACCTCGAACGTGATGGCGCATCGCTCGCCGCGGTCGTGCAATTGACCAAAACCGGCCAGGTATTCGTGTTCAATCGGGAAACCGGGGAACCGCTCTTTCCGGTCGAAGAGCGCGCCGTGCCGCAGGATGCCGTTGCTGGCGAGACGCCGTCGCCGACCCAGTTGTATTCCTCGTTGCCACCGTTGGTGCCGCAGGCGCCGGTCAAGCCGGAAGACGCGGCAGGGCTGACGCCCTGGGATCGCGACAAATGTCGCGACCAGATCGCTGCACTGCATAGCGAAGGCATGTTCACGCCGCCGAGCCTGCAAGGCACGATCGAACGCCCCGGCTACGCCGGCGGATCGAACTGGGGCGGCGGCGCTTGGGATCCGCAGCGCAAACTTCTGATCGCGAATGTCATGGATCTGCCGATGGTCGTCGTGCTGATTCCACGCGACCAGTTCGAGGCGCAACGCGATTCCGGCGGATACGATGGCTGGGAATTTTCGCGCCAGACCGGCACGCCGTACGGCATGCGACGCAGGGCGTTGCTTTCGCCATTGGGCGCGCCTTGCATCCGGCCTCCTTGGGGCAAGCTCGTTGCTCTCGACCTTGCGCACGGGAAAATCAGTTGGGAAAAGCCGCTCGGCACGTCCCGCGACCAGGCGCCGTGGCCGTTCTGGAATACGCTCGGCGTGCCGAACATGGGCGGGCCCCTGACGACTGCCGGCGGCCTGACCTTCATCGGCGCGACGACCGACAACTTCCTGCGCGCATTCGATACGGCCAGCGGTTCGGAATTGTGGAAAATGCGCATTCCGGCCGGCGCCCAGGCCACGCCGATGAGTTACGAGCGCGGCGGCCGGCAATATGTCGTCGTCGCCGCGGGCGGCCACGCCAAACTCGGCACGACGCGCGGCGACTATGTCCTCGCCTATGCGCTGCCCAGCGGCACGAAGTAGCGCCCTGGTCGTCAGCCGGCACTACTACCTCTCGCCCTCTTACCTCCTCACGCCTCACGCCCTACCGTATTCCCCCGCTGACACCGATCGAAAAATGAACCTGCGGCGCAGAGTTCTCGAAACCCGCCGGCCATAAGTGCACACCTTCCGCGCGTACGACCGCATAGACATAGGGTTGTTCATCGACATTCCCGTCGAGGCTGCCGTCGACCTTGCCGCTGATCGTAAGGAAGCGGTCATGCGGATAGTCGTAACTCTCGACATAGCCTTCGAGCACGGCGATGAATCGCCCCAGGCTCGGTTCCTTCGGGCGCGGCCGCTGACCACCGTCGAGCGGATAGGCGAGGATCACGATTTCGCTGGCATCGGCTCGATTGCGCACCTCGACGATGCGGCCACCCCAGAGAATTTCGGCGCCGCGATAGAGCACCGGTGCCGCCGCTGCCATGTCGGGCGCGATATTTTGCGGCGGCTCTGTCGGTTTCAATACCGGCGGCGGTGTGCAGGCGGCAAGCGCCAGAGTCAAAGCGGTTGCGCAGGAACGGAAAAGGAAACGAGGACTCGGCATGTGCGCGAAAGTACCAGCATCAAGTGTGCTGCTATTGTCCACGGATCAGGCGCGCGTGGATATCGCCGCCGGGCGTTGCCGGTGCGTGGAAATCACGGATACGAGCGCAGCCCCTATTCACGCGTCAACCAGTCGAGGCGCACTTGGCCCGTGCCGCCGACCTTCAGGCGATCCTGAAGCACCGGCATCAGCCGGCGCAGGTGCTGGTCGAATTGCCAGGGCGGATTGACGATGACCATGCCGCAACCATTCAGGCGCAGCGCAGAGTCATCGGGCTGACGCAGCAGTTCGACGACGAGCGTCTTGCCGATCTTTTGCGATACGAACCAGCGATGAAATGGCCGGGTCTGTTCGCGCAACTTGATCGGGTACCAGATCGCGTAGATGCCCGTCGGCCAACGTGAATACGCGGTGGCCAGGGCTGCCTCGATCGCGAGGAATTCTTCGTCCTGCGCCTCGAATGGCGGATCGATCAGCACGAGTCCGCGGCGCTCTTTCGGTGGCACGAGAGCACCGAGCGCTGCGTACCCGTCGCGCTGATGCACGCCGACACGCGCGTCGTGCGCAAACAGTTTCTTGAGCTGCGCGGCTTCATCCGGCTGCAATTCGCAGAGCACTGCACGATCGGTATCGCGCATCACGCTGGTTGCGATCAGGGGCGAACCCGGATAGAGCGCAATCCCGGCGGCTGCGTCCTGCGGATTCAGGGATCGCAGCAGGTCGAGGTAACCCTGCAACAGCGGCGGCGGCGATTTCACGTCGAGCAGACGCAGCACGCCGTCGGCAGCCTCGCCGGTCTTTTCCGCCTGCACGCCGCGCAGATCATACTTGCCGGCGCCGGCATGGGTGTCGAAATAGCAGAAAGGCGCGGCTTTCTGCTTCAGCGCGTCGAGCAGCCCGATCAGGATCGTGTGCTTGAAAACGTCGGCGAAATTGCCGGCGTGGAAGGCGTGGCGATAGTTCATGCGCAATGCCGAAAAAGGATACCGCCCGCGCCGCTCACGATCTTCCTTTCCTCCCCGCAGAACGGGCGGGGTGAGGGAAACTTGCGCAGGCGTCGCAGTTTTTCCCCAAGTAGTTCAACGGTGCCGATCAAAAAGGTTGAAATTGCCGCTCACAGTGTAGCAAGGTGCAGCACTGATCACCGGTCTACGCCTGCGATGGATTTTCGAAACACCAAATTAATCGCGATGCTGTCGCGTCGCCGCTTCGTGCAGGGCGTAGCCGTCGGTGGCGCGGCCGCGGCACTCGGATTTGGGCGCGCGAGCAGCGCTCAGCCCACGCGTCCACGCGCCGTCGAATTGTCCGGCACGCAATTCGATCTGGACATCGGCATGCTGCCGGTCAACATCACCGGTGCGCAGCGTGTTGCAACCGTCGTCAATGGCAGCCTGCCGGCGCCGGTGCTGCGCTGGCGGCAGGGCGACACGGTCACGCTGCGCGTGCGCAATTCGCTGGCCACGACGAGTTCGATTCACTGGCATGGCATCGTCCTGCCGGCCGACATGGACGGCGTGCCGGGCCTGAGTTTCATGGGAATTGCGCCGGGATCGAGCTACACATACCGCTTCACGGTCAACCAGGCAGGGACGTACTGGTACCACAGCCACTCGCGCTTTCAGGAACAGACCGGGTTGTACGGTGCGATCATCGTCGAGCCGCGCGCGGGCGAACGCCAGCGTGCGGAGCGCGAACACGTCGTGTTGCTGTCGGACTGGAGCGACTCGGATCCCGAGCACATCTACGCGACACTGAAGAAACAGAGCAACTACTACAATTTTGCCCAACCCACGGCCGGCGACTTCCTGCGCGACGCGCAGGCGCGGGGCGTCGGATCAGCGCTCGACCGCCGCGCGATGTGGAACCGCATGCGCATGGATCCGACCGATCTGGCCGATGTGTCCGGCTATGCCTATACCTACCTCATGAACGGCGTGGCACCAGCCGGGAACTGGACCGGCTTGTTCGCGCGCGGCGAAAAGGTACGGCTGCGCTTCATCAACGGCGCGTCGATGAGCTTCTTCGACGTGCGCATTCCGGGACTGAAGCTCACCGTCGTCGCGAACGACGGCCAGGACGTCGAGCCGGTAACGGTCGATGAGTTCCGCATCGGGCCGGCCGAGACCTGCGACATCATCGTCGCCCCGGACGACGATCGCGCCTACACGATCTTCGCGCAGTCGATGGACCGTTCCGGCTACGCGCGCGGAACGCTGGCCCCGCGTGAAGGCATGCAGGCCGACGTTCCTGCGCTCGATCCGCGCGCGCTCCTGACGATGGCCGACATGATGGGCGACATGCCGGGGATGTCCGCCATGGACCATGGCGCAATGGATCACTCCGCGATGCCGACCAAGGGCGGCGAGGGAAGCTGTGGCGCGAACATGCCCGGGATGAAAAATCCTGCGGCGCCGGCCGTGACTGTGGGGCGTGGCGTCGACATGACCGTCGCGACGCCACGCACGAACCTCGATGACCCCGGGATCGGCCTGCGCGACAACGGTCGGCGCGTACTGAGTTATGCCGATTTGCACTCGGTAACAGGCCCGATCAGCGCCGACACGCAGCGGGAGATCACGCTGCACCTGACCGGGCATATGGGCCGCTACATCTGGTCGTTCGACGGACTCAAATTTTCCGATGCGGAACCCTTGCGCCTTGCGCACGGCGAACGCGTGCGCATCAGCCTCGTCAATGACACGATGATGACGCATCCGATCCATCTGCACGGAATGTGGAGCGAAGTCGAAACCGCCGACGGCGAATTCCTCGTGCGCAAGCACACGGTCGTGGTGCAGCCGGCGCAGAAGCTCAGCTATCGCGTCAATGCCGACGCGCTCGGCCGCTGGGCCTATCATTGCCACCTGCTCTACCACATGGAAGGCGGGATGTTCCGCGAGGTCGTGGTCGCATGAGGCGGACCCGGCGGGAGAATGCAAGCGGTGACCCATCGCATGCGTTGACCCTGATACTCGCGTTGTCCGCGTTGTCCGCGTTGTCCGCGTTGTCCGCGCTGGCGGCGCCGGCCGCACTGTGCGCGCAAACCGCCCAGGAGGATCCCGGGCACGTCGCGCCGCCGCCGGCCGCGCAGCCGATGGCGCCGATGTCCATGCAGGAAATGGATCGCGTCATGGACATGCACGACGATCCGCTGCTGGCGATGTTCAAGCTCGATCAATTCGAACGCGCGCAAGGCAACGATGCGTACGCGACCTCGTGGGAAGCCGAGGCCTGGATTGGCCGCGATTTCGACAAGCTCTGGCTGCGCACCGAAGGCGAGCACGAGAATGGCGCCACCGACGCGCGCATCGAAGCGTTCTGGGACCATGCCTTCGCAACATTTTGGGACTGGCAACTGGGTGTTCGCCACGATTACGGCAGTGGCCCTGGGGCCCATGCCGCCCAACGAGACTGGGCCGCATTCGGCGTGCAAGGTCTGGCGCCTTACTGGTTCGAAATCGAGGCGACGGCATACGTCGGTGAGGAGGGCCGTACTGCGATGCGCTTGCGCGCCGAGTACGAACTGCTGCTGACGCAGCGGCTGATCCTGCAGCCAGAACTCGAAGCAAACCTGTACGGAAAGAGCGACCCTGCCCGTGGTGTCACCGACGGATTGTCCGATGTCGAATTCGGCCTGCGCCTGCGCTACGAAATCCGGCGCGAGTTCGCGCCATATGTCGGCGTGGTATGGACGCGTCGTTTCGGCGACTCGGACCTCACGACCCCGCATGCCGGCAGTGACACTCAGCTCGTAGCTGGTTTGCGCATCTGGTTCTGAGTTCTGGCGGAGCAGATGGTTCGACGCCCGTGCGTTTTCTTTGCTCGTCATTCCGGCGAAAGCCGGAATCCAGTTCCTCGCTCTTCTTTGTTTCTCGAAATGCAAAGCTTCCACTCGCCCCGTGTGCGAGTGGAACGGCGGCCGAAAACCCTGTCCTGAACGATAGAGCCGAAGCTGGATTCCGGCTTCCGCCGGAATGACAAGCAAATAAAGGCGAGCGACAACGTGGGCCAAGCCCACCCGCCTCACCCAACCATCACCGAAGTCATCGCCAGCGAACTCGTGACCGCATCATTGAAGATGCGGATTGCGTCGCGTTCGCGCCGCGCGCCAAGAGCGTACAGCAGCGGCAGATAATGCTCGGGCGTCGGAATACCGAGAGCAACATCGGGACCGAGCGTGTGCCAGTCGGCCAATGCGCCGACATCGCCGGATTCGATGCGCTCGCGCAGCAGCGTGTTGGCGCGGGCGGCCCAATCGGCTGCTGGCGCCGGATCGCGGAAGTTGAACAGGCGCAGGTTGTGCACGATGTTGCCGCTGCCGAAGATCAGCACGCCTTCGTCGCGTAGCGGTGCGAGTTCGCGGCCGAGGGCGAGGTGGAACCCGCCGGGCTTGGCGCTGTCGAGACTCAGTTGCACGACCGGGACTTCGGCTTCCGGATACATGACGCGCAACACGCTCCACGCCCCATGGTCGAGACCCCACTGCGTCGTCGTCTGGATTTGCACGCTCTTGACGATGTCCGCGACTTGTTGCGCCAGTGCGGGATCGCCGGGTGCCGGGTAGCGCACGTCGAACAGCGCCTGCGGAAATCCGCCAAAATCATGGATCGTTTCAGGTTGCGCCGCCGAACACACGCCGACACCACGGGTTTCCCAATGCGCCGAAATGCACAGGATCGCCTTCGGCTTCGCTATCGTCCGCGCGACAGCCTGCCAGCCGCGCGTGAACGCGTTTTCTTCGATCGCATTCATCGGCGAGCCATGGCCGACGAACAGCGCGGGCATCGGTCCGGGTGTCGGGTGATCGCTCATGGGCCAATCATGAGGGCGGTTCCGCATTTCACAACTGCACGCGCGACGGGCCGGTTGCGAACAAATCGACAGCGAGCGCAGACTGCACAATGGAACTGATCGTCACGCCGATGCGCTTTTCCCTTCTCCCATCGGGAGAAGGTGGCGCGAAGCGCCGGATGAGGGTCGGGTCACTTATCAGCGTCGGTACAATGCGTGGCCCTCACAGCCGGCAACGCTCCATCATTGGCGGCAAACGCTGGCTACGCTGTCTGCAGAGGATTCTGGTCGATGTCCGGTGATGTGGGAGCAAGCGACGGCAGTCCGAGAGTCGATACCGAAGTGCCCGCTGCGGTGCGCCCAGACGCGCGTCGCGTCGCCGTCATCGGCGGCGGCCCGGCCGGACTGATGGCGGCCGAGGCCGCGCGCGCAGCCGGCGCCGACGTGCAGCTCTATGATCGCCTGGCTTCGGCCGGGCGCAAATTCCTCATTGCCGGGAAGGGCGGTCTCAATCTCACGCATGCCGAAAGCGCCGACGCCTTCGTGGCACGCTACGGTGCGCGTCGCGGCGAGGTCGGAAAATGGCTGGCGCAATTTGGCGCGAGCGCGGTGCGCGAGTGGGCGCGCGGGCTGGGCGTCGAGACGTTCGTCGGCACGTCCGGACGCGTTTTCCCGATGGACCTCAAGGCCGCGCCGTTGCTGCGTACCTGGGTTCGGCGCCTGCGTGCGAGCGGCGTCGGCTTCCACATGCAGCATCGCTGGCTGGGCTGGTGCGACGATGGCGACCTGCGATTCCTGCATCCCGACGGCGAGCGGCACGTCTCCGCCGACACGGTCGTGCTCGCGCTAGGCGGCGGCAGCTGGCCGGTGCTCGGCTCCGACGCCGCCTGGGTTCCGCTGCTGGGCGAACGTGGCGTTTCGACTGCGCCGCTGCTGCCGGCGAATTGCGGATTCGACATCGGCTGGAGCGAACACTTTGCCGCACGTCATGCGGGGCACCCGCTGAAGCCGGTGGTCGTCGAATGGACCGATGCCGATGGCCGCGTCGTGCGCCAGCAAGGCGAATTCGTCGTTACCGCGACCGGTGTCGAAGGCAGCCTGATCTACGCGCTGAGCGCTCAGCTGCGCGATGCGATCGCGGCGCACGGGGCGACGGAAATCCGCCTCGATCTCGCGCCTGGGCGAGACGCGCATCGGCTGACGCTCGACTTGGCCAAGCCGCGCGGCAGCCGGACATTGAGCGAGCATTGGCGGCGCCATGCCGGAATCGAGGGCGTAAAGACCGGCCTGCTCTACGAGGTGATGCCGAAGGACCAGTTGCAGGATCCGGCCCGCGTTGCCGCGACACTGAAGGCGCTGCCGCTGAAATTGCTGCGCGCGCGACCGCTCGAAGAGGCGATCAGCACGGCCGGTGGCGTGCGTATGGAAGGCCTCGACGACAAGCTGATGATCAAGAGTCTGCCGGGCGTATTCTGCGCCGGCGAGATGCTCGACTGGGAAGCGCCGACCGGCGGTTATCTGCTGACCGCGTGCCTGGCCAGTGGACGCATCGCCGGCGCCGCTGCGGCGCAGGCGCCAATTACGCAAACCACGCGGAGTTGATCCACAGCGAAACGCCGGCGAGCGCGAAGCCGATCACCGTTGCCGCCAGGACATCGCTCGGATAATGCAAGCCAAGCACGACGCGAGACGCGCCGATCAGCAGGGTGAACGGCACGAGCAGGGG
>Ga0097621_100003419_pt1 | contig 10930 bp, 9 predicted proteins | sample KBSMisM72_FD_73165 | JGI IMG/M metagenome (GOLD analysis project Ga0097621, IMG submission 73165) | Miscanthus rhizosphere microbial communities from Kellogg Biological Station, Michigan, USA - KBS Miscanthus M7-2 (version 2) (version 2) | ecosystem: Host-associated > Plants > Roots >... | reverse complement strand
TGTCCTCGTCATAGCGAATCGTAGAGTTGTGCTGATCCTGCCACATCACCAAGGAGGCGAAGCCTTCTAGATCGCTTGGCAGACCCATGTTGGGATTCAGCCCAAACAGCGAGAAAGCACCGTTGCCGGATTTCAGTGTCGTATCGCCGAACACCAGCGAAGTCCAGTTCTTATTAGGAACTCCGGCGACGACATTTGACAGGATCGCGTTTCCTCCGTAGCTTGAATCCGTCAAGATGAAAATGCGCCCGGCGTCGCCGCCGCTTCCACCGGAAACCGCCCCATTCCCGATATCGAGGAGTGTGTTGCCGGATCTAACCCCAGCGAGAACGTAGCGGCCCGGCCCTAGACCCACGCTGCCGCTAAACGTGACTCCACCGAAGAACACAAAGCCGCCGAACGACCCTCCGTCAAACCGCAGGCCATCGCTGACTGTAATCGGGTTGCCTGTCGCCACGGTTTTTTGATTGACGACTGAAGTCGCAAAGTAATTGCCAGAAGGGCATACGCCGGTAGGGCATTGCGCGGAAGTGAGAATCCCATCGGGAACGCCTATATAAGGACGCGAGGCCTGCCCACCATCGAGCGTAGGCTGGCCTTTACCACTTTCAGGATCCTGGAAAAAGGCCAAGTCCGGGAAACCGTTCTGATAACTCCAGTCCGCGGTGCCAGCTCCCCGTATGTAAGTAAATCCCGCGCTCACGTCCGAGGAGCCGCCCGCGTGCCCAACGGTGCCCGTGTTGGAGGCCATCAGGACGCCTGCTGGAGCCTTGACGGTCGCGCTTCCTTGACCGGAGAAATCGATACCCCGGCCTGCAGCCGACGCATCGAATTCGCGATTGAGCAGAATGATGCTTCCCGGCACCACAACATTGACCAGAGCAGCCGTTGCGTCGGCACTCACAACGCCGGTCGTATTCCCCAGGATGCCCGAGAACAATTGCGGCACCGTCTCGGTCGCGATCACGTGAACCCAATACAGGGCTGCGACGCCCGGCGCCGTGGGCACACAGTTGGGAGGGGATACGGCGTCACATCCAGGCGATCCCACATTGGCCTGAATTCTGAGCGTCTCGCGCCCCTCGATCCCGCCATCGTAGAAGCCGTTGGCAGCCGCGAATTGACATCCGGTCGCCAGATTTCCACTCGCTGCGCCACAGTTGACAAGTGTGGGCTGGCAAGTGACACCGCTGGTCGTACAGGTATACGGGCCCGCGGTGCCCAGCAGCCCTGCCCGCGCTTGCCTCACCGCTGCGAGCGCTGCCGAATCGGCTGCGGCCCGCGCCGTTTTGTGCACGTAAAACTCCCAGCCCAAATCGACAGCCAGACCGAGCATGCCTAACATGACGACCAGCGAGATGGTCACCATCAGCAATGCCTGTCCGTCCCGTTTCGAACGCATTAGAATTCGATCCTTTCTCGCGACGTGGCCGCCAGGCGCAGCGCGCCGTCGTCTGAACCACCCAAAGGTGCTGGCGGCGGTGGCGGAGTGGGCGGACCCGGAAAGAATGCAGTCAGCGCAGTATGAAAGTGATACACGCCGGTGACGATCACATCATTACCGGCCACGCCAGTTGTTCCGGATAGAAATGTCGATGAATCCGTCAACAAGGAACTGAGCGGCGTCAGCGTTACGTTAGAAGTGGTACGAGGGGCACTGGCGGTCATCGCTAGGTAAAAATCGGTAGGCTCTAATCCGACACCGGCGTCGCGAATCACCGCGGCCACAGCGGCAACCGTGGCAGCGCACTGGTTGGGAGGCGTGGAGCAATCCTTGCCATGTACTGCCGCGTAGCGTGCGCCCTCTCTCACGGCATGCGCGACAGTAGCATATAACCACATTCCCCGGGCCATCTCGAAGGTCCCGAGCAGAATGAAGATCAATGGAATTCCTACCAGAGTGAATTCCACTAGAGAGTTTCCGACAGTGTTAAGGCGTCGCATTTTCATCGGATTGCCTCATCGAAACGATCCTTGTGATCGAATAGAGACTCGAAAACCATGGGATTGGAATTCCTGCCACGGCTTGGTAGGTCACGGTAACCTGGCTTGCCGGTAATCCGTTAACCATGCTGGCCGCAGCCGTCACCCGCAGAGGAACGCCCGTGCAAGAGAAATTCGAAGGAAGCCACGCTACGTTGCTTGCCTTCTGCAATTCCTGCGAAGCATAAAAACAGGCTGTCGTGGAATCGTTCGCAAGGTGGGAATTGGAGGATGTGTGAAGAGCCGCCACCCGTGCAGCGTTCTCGACGGAGATGGCGGAATAAACGTAAAAGCCGAAATCAAACACCGCTATAAATAGCAGCAAAATCCAAGGCAGCATCAACGCGATTTCGATGACCGCGTGGCCCCGCTTCGCCCGTTTCATGCGCCCTCCTCGCATCTGATACTTGACCGGTGGTCCTAAAGGCGGGGAACCCTCCTTCAAGTGTCCTTCGGTCGCTAACCGACTTGCAGCACATTGTTGACCATCAGCCCCCGATGTAAATTAAGCGGTTTTGCTCACCGTTGTAAGAAAGTGGTCAGCGGGGCGCATTTCTGGTGCGTGAGGACACGCAGTGTCTTTTCAGAATGTGGTCTTTACCCTCAGCTGAACAGGTGCTGCGATCGGGCTGATTGACTTGATTAGATTCGCCGGGACCGGCCGGGTTCTAGTACAATGCACGGCGGCGTTCGCCGCCGCAAAGGAGTCATTTTTAGCTGACGATCGATCAAGGATTGGCGCCTGAATTACGGCGTAACCGTCACTTACTTTTCAAATTCGCCGTTTGGCGTCGAGTTGAGCTTCCGCCCAAAAGTTGTGGAAGTATGGCCGACCATACGGAAGCTATCCCCACGATTGCAATTTCGACTGGGATTCTATGGCGGCAATATCCGCGGATATCAGATTATGGACAGGTTTAAGGGGAGTTAAGGCACGCCTTTCAGCCTGTGATCTCCGGGCCCTCTCCCGACTGCCGCGCCAACTCCGCGAACCAACCATCCCCTGCCATCAATTGCTCGGGCGGCCCGTGCTCCACCACCGCGCCCTCATTAATCACATACACGTAGTCCGCGTTTTTCATCATCGTGTAGCGATGTGCAATGATCAGCATCGTGGGCCTGGGTGAGATTTTTTCCAAGGCGCTACGCACCTCCATTTCGGTCGCATAGTCCAGGTTCGCCGTGGCTTCATCCAATACCAGCAACCGCGGCCTGTCCACCAGCATCCGCGCGATCTGCAGTCGTTGCCGCTCGCCCATCGACAAGCCCACGCCCCTCTCGCCGACCTCTGTCGCTAAGCCCTCTGGCAATCTTTCGAGCGCCCGCCCCAAATCCGCCTCCAGCGCCGCACTACGCACCTCTTCATCCGATGCCTGCGGCCTCTTGTAACGGATGTTCTCCGCCAGCGTCCCACGGAATACCGTGCCATCCGAGGCAACCACGCCGATCGCCGCCCGCACCGCGGAGCATCCCACTTCACTCAACGGCTGCCCGTCTACCAGAATCTCGCCCGACCACGGCTCGAACAATTTGAGCAACAGATCCGCCGTCGTAGTCTTCCCCGCGCCGGATGGTCCAGCCAGCGCTGTGATCCTCCCCGGCTCTAGTGTCAGATCCAATCCCCGCAGCACTTCCTTACCCTGCACGTATCCGAAGTGCACATCCCGAAACTCCACACGCCCCAGCCCCTCCTTTAAAGGGTGCCCCAGTGCCTCCACGGGCCCACTGTCCATTAGCCTCACGGCTCTCCTTAACGATGTGAAATTCTCCTGCAGGCTCACCGCCAACCCGTTCAGCGAGTCTATCGGCGAATACAAACGATCCAAGTACGCCGCGAACATTACCACGTCACCCGGTGTAAGCCGATGTCGCAGCACCAGCCATCCTCCATAGCCCAGCACCAGCGACTTACTCAAATTGCTCAGTGCGCTCTGCGAGATGTAGTAACGCTGGGCTGTCCTGATTCGATTCAGGTACACATCATAGGCGCGAATCGATTCCCCCAACAGCCGTTCTTCTTCCCGCACTTCAGCCCCTGAAAGCTTCACTGTCTTCACGGCACCGATGGCGTCGGCGATGCGTGCCGAGATGTCCTCCCACAACTGATAGTACGGATCGAGGTTCGATTGCATCCGCAACGCGCTGCGCCGTGCGATCCACATATAAGGAGGCAGCAGGCAGGTCGACACCAGCGCCATTTCCCAATTCTGCGTGAGCATGATCGCGATGATGCCTACCAGGCGCATCGCCTCAGGTGCGATCTGTTGCGAGAAAGCGTGTACCACGGGCGAAACTTGATCGCATTGGTCGATCCTCTTCGCCAAACCCGCGCTGGCCTGCCGGTTGAAAAACGCAAGCGGTAGCCGCAGCACATGGCCGAAGGTATCGACAATCAGCTTCGACTCCATATAACTCGCAACACGCGCACCGTAGTAACTCGCACGCTGGTAGAAATAGTAGGAGCCCAGTCCGATCAAGAACAACATTCCCACCGCTTCAATCAACGTCCGTAGCGTCTGTTCCGGCGTACGAGACGGCACGAACGCAGCCCCTGGTGTCGAACCCGTCTGCTCCACAAACAGCCCGGCGACATCGTTAATCGCCGTCCTGTAAATCAGGGGCTGCAGCAAATCCAACCCGGTATATAGAAAGGAAAACAGACCGATGATCAGAAACTGCCGCCGATACTGCTTGGCCAACTGGAATAGCACTTGAAAGACCCGGCGACTAAACGGCGACTCTTCGTCACCGGCCACAGGGTGTGCTTCAGTAATGTTGGTCACTTACGGCTGTATTATATGGGAAGCAAGGGCGCAGTAGAGTTTACACGCAGACGCTTGGACCGCCATCGACCGCCCGCTTCCCTTGGTCTGTCCCGTTTCATGCGAGGTCTTGAGTGAATCGAAACTCCGCTGCTGACTGCAGGCGCCAGCCTCCGTCAGCCGTCAGTTCGAGAACCTGTGAGTGGTGCTTAACCAGTGCCGGATGGTGACTCACGCTTACAAACGTGGTGGACGTTGCGATCAATTGACGGTATAGCGAAGACTCGTTTTCGCGATCCAGCGCGCTGGTGGCTTCATCGAGGAGCACATAGCGCGGGTGTTTCAACAGAACTCTTGCAAACGCCAAACGCTGGCGCTCGCCCACTGATAGAATTTTTTCAAAGTCGAACTCGACGTCAAAGCCACCACAGCGGCCCACCAGGTCCGGCAGATTTACGCGATTGAGCACTTCACCAAGCTCTGCGTCGGATACACTTCGCTCGAGGTTCGGATAGAGGAGTTGATCGCGGAGGCTGCCAACGATCATATAGGCATCCTGCGGAAGGAACAGAATATCGTCGAGTTTAGGCCGCTCGATCGTGCCGGTCCCCGAATCCCAAAGGCCGGCGATCATACGAAGAAGGGAGCTCTTGCCGAGCCCGCTGGCTCCGACGATCATCAGACCCTCCCCGGGCGGCACTGAAAGAGTGAGATCCTTCACCAGTGTCCTTTCGTAATTTGGGGTTTGCAGGGTGATGTCGTCAGTACGAAGATGCTCGCCCTCCCGCGTAACAATCTTTCGATGCCCTGGATCCGTGGAAGTCTTCTCGGGCACAAGGCTGTGAGCGAGAGCGTCCACGCGACCCACGCCGGCAGCGAAAAGGCTCAGGTTCTCCACGTTGTCCACGAGTATGGTGAGGGCGCTCATTATGGCTGCAAACGCTCCCTCGGCCTGGACGATGCGCCCCACCTCGAGTTCACCTGAAAGCACGCGTGGCGCAATGACCATACTTGGCAGCATCAGTAGCAACAGGCTCTGCGGATATTGGAAGAAGTTCAAACGCAATTGCCAGCGAATCAGGTTGGTAAAATTCGCGAACAGCTGGCCGAAAAGGCGCTGGACCTGGGCTTGCTCTCGCCGCTCGCCATGGTACAGAGCGATCGACTCCGCGTTTTCACGGATGCGCACAAGACCAAAGCGGAAGTCGGCTTCGCGCCTCCGCTGGTTGAAATTTAATGAAACCAGTTTCCCGCTGAAAACTCCGAACGTGATGAGCGTTACCAAGGTCGCGTAGACGATCACAAATAGCACCAGGTAACCTGAGATGGACCACAATACGCGGCCGAACGCTAGCAACTGAATGACTCCACCGCCGAATATGAGTAGAAAGCTCAGCGCCTGTTGCGTGAAGGAGGCGATGTCCTGGGAGATTCGCTGATCGGGGTTATCTATCTCCGGCTTGGCGAGAAGCTTATAGAACGCGTGATTCTTGAAGTAGCGTTTCAGAATCCGATCGGTCAACCAGCGACGCCAGTTGAGCGCAAGCGTGTCGCGCACGTAGTAGTAGTAGGCGTAGATCGGCACGGCCGCCACGAGCAAACCGAAGAATATGCGGACCGAATGCCAGAAACGGGCTGTATCGCGAGCCGCCAAAGCCGAAGTGAATTCACCGGATTGTTGATTGAACAAGACGTTGAATTCCGTGTCTCCAATCAAGAGTAAGACCAGCAGCACAAGCAGCCAGCGAGCTTTCCGACTCTCTTCGGAAAACCAATAGGGTTTAGCGAGCGCAATGGATTGTTTTAGCAGGTTTAGATCGAGTTTGTTCATGAGAGGCTCTAAGGGCGTACAGCCCAAGTGCGTCGTCGGTTGTGTCCATCCAGCTTACTGCTTCGATAGATTGTTCCACGTAGCTGGAAGGATTATGGGCTCGCGGCCGGAAACACCAACCAGTTCTTCAGCCAAGCGCGAAGTGGCGAGTCGGTCGCCGGATGCAAACGGACGCAAGACTCTGCAAGACTCGTCGGGGTCTCAAAACATGATCCCCGCAAAGCGGGCAGAGTCCGACCCGACTGTTTTGGGCGAATGATCCGCGAACAACGCTCCGCAAGCGCCGCAAGGCTGTGTTGGCTCGCCGGGTGAAGAAGAAAGCGGCTTCTGCGAAGTATCGTTGCGGGTAGGTAAAGTGAAAGAAGGACAATGGAGTATGAGCACACCTCACGAACCATATCCAGGCCCATCGCCTACTCCCTTACCAGAACCTGAAAGACCGCCCGAGCCAGACGAAGAGAAGCCGCCAGCCGCGCCACGCTTCCAGTGACTCAATAATCCCTGAATCGCTGCACGGGATACCGCCCTGGGCAATAGTGTTTTCATCTGTTCGTCGTGTCAGTTCACTTAACCACGGGCAGGCCGCGTGGTCTCACAGGCGACAACTATCGCCGCAACAAGTTCGCGACGCGCTTTGTCGGTCATATCGTACGCTTCAGGAACGATCCTTACAAGTGCGCTCTCGACGGCGTCATGATCCGAGATCGCGATGTGATTTTCGTGAACATATTCAGCTACGCGCAAAATGATATTTCTATCAAACATATCTTCTCTCCGGGGTCAAATGCTATTATCAGCAACTATAGATCCCGCTGGCCGGCCATCAAACAACAGCGCTTGTCGAACGTGTTGCCGCGAGTCCTTTGACCGCGTGAGGCCGGAGGAATTCCATCAACTCCTTCTGCACCTCTATATCGTGGCCAACCCACAGGTGGCCACCTTTTGGATAGATCACGAGGCGTGATCCAAGGATCTGCTTGGCGAGGTAGCGGGCACTTCGAAATGTTCCATAGAGACAATCTTCCGAACTGACCAGTAGCACGGGCACTTTGATTTGTGCCAAGCTTGCGGGCTCAAGGTGCGTGACCACCTGAACATCGTTTAGAAGACCAGCGCGACGTTTACTTACGGGTAGAATGTTCATCAAGACATCGTCCAGCCGGAGGCGCTCGTCGGCGCCCGCGCTTTCGGCTACATCGAGCGGTGTGCCCAGAATGTTTTTAATTAACGTTCCTCGGGCCACTTTGGTCGCGAGCCAAAATGCAAAGTCCGACCCTAGGAGCGTGTTACGGAAGAACTCCATCCATGGCGGTGCGGCCGGGAACGTTGCCGATAAACCAGGCACATAGGCCGCTGGAACCAAGAGCGCAAGGGCAACGCATCTATCCGGATATCTTGTGACGAACTGCAATCCGGACGGCGCTCCTGCCGAAACAGCCACGACACCAACGCGTTCGATACCCAGGGTATCGAGCAGCGCCGCATAAAGATCTACTTGCGCCCTCGTGGATGCGTCCTTTGGCAAAGGCGTCCCCAAGTAGCCGAAGCGGGAAACAAAGATCAGTCGGAATCCCAAGTTGCTCAAACGGGCATGAGTTTCAAAGCCATAAAGTTGGTCAAAGCCACCTCCCGCACCGTGAATTATCAACAGCGGAAATCCCTCGCCAACGGAGGCGTACTCTATCGGTCCTCGGCTCGTGTTTACTACCGTATTTCCGCTAGAAATGCACTTTTTGGCACGCTCCATGTCCCGGCGAAAGGCGCGATACGTGAAGGCGGCTGACGCTGCACTTACCAATGCCGCGGCGAACGAAACTGCAGTCTTGCGTTTCATGAGAACCTCCTCAGCCTGGCCACGGGCCCACTTTCTCTTCGGTTGGTGAACCGCCGTTGAGGCGGCTATTTCCAGGAGTAGCCAATGCCGACAAGGCCACTCACAGCCCAATGCGCATCCACGCCTTCCAGAGTATGCGGAGACAGACCGTACGCTCGGACTTGTGGACGGATGTACCAGTGTCCACGGAAGGGGATCTGTATACCGCCGCCTACTACTCCGCCACCTAATGCACCGCCCCCATAGTTGCCATGGCTATCGCGTCCGCCGACAACTCCGAAATCTACAAAGGGGCGTATGCGACCCCGCCCTTGAATCCGGAGTCCTGCGCCTCCCAGATCCGCGCGCCGTACCACGTCAGAAACGTTGAAGCCTTGCGTGGCACCCGTCGTAAACCAGTGACTATACTCGCCAAAGATCCCAAATCGGCCGGTGCACAACACGCATGCTTCCACTCCCACCTGCCCCGCTGCTACGGTGGGGCCGCTGGCCGTAAACCCTCCGGCGCCAGCCATCACCCCGAGGTCGATCCCCCGCGCTGTCGCGATTTCCACAGCAGCCAAGAGCACGATCGATACTTTAGACACTTGGATCTTCTCCTCCTATGATTCGCAAATCATCCATTTGACTTCTTGACCTGCGTTACTGAAGCCACGTCGCCGAAGGCAATTTGGCGTTCACCGGAATGCGAATCAATAGCATGCCAATGATTTTCCGTTCTGATGCTTTCGAATAATCATGCCAACTCCTGTCTAGCCAGTGCAGGCTGAGGGCCGACGCGGATGTGGCTAATTCGGCGCACCTTAAGTACAGTTTCTGCCGCAACACTGTGCATGATTGCGCATTTTGGCGCACAGGTCCCAGTTACGGCGTATCGGAACAGAACCTTGCGTGATTGTGCCTTTGGGCCCAAAAGATCCTGAATCACGCCGCATCCGGAATGTATGGTCCGCCGCCTCGATGCAAGCGAAAAAGAGAAGGATGGGGTTGGTTTGCGCAAATGTATACGGGCTTCATTGGAGAATAAAGACTCCGGGCCAGGATGGAATGCGCTACGCTCTCTTCCCATTTAGTTATGCAGTCTTGGAAGGCTTCTTCCGGATGCGGGTTTGGAGAGCGCCGGGTTTGACCGTTGTGCCATCTCATTGTTCGCCAGCAAACCTGGCAGGAAAATCATAAACTCCTCAACTGCAGTCAGTCAGGCTTAAGCAGCGGCCGGCAGCGGATCCCGATAAGCTTCCCCAGTAGCCAGTACCGCCCAAGCCATGCGCGCCAACTTATTGGCTAACGCCACGCCAGCCACGTGGCGGTGGGTGCGTGCTGTAAGCTTTTCCAGCCATGCTCTCAGGCCGGGAGTCTGCTTGGTCTTCTGCTGCAATACGGCCCGTGCACATTGCACGAACAGTTTTCGTAAATATCGATTCCCCCGTTTGCTGATGCCGAGCAATTTTTGTTTGCCGCCGGTGGAGTGCTCTCGTGGAACCACGCCCATCCAGGCTGCGAACTCTCGTCCCTTGCGAAACGCCGCACCGTTACCGATCGCCGCGATCACGGCGGTCGCCGTAACCGGTCCGAGGCCGGGGATCTTTACCAGCCGTCGGCAGGCTTCGTTCTCGAGCGCGGTTCGCTCGATCAGCGCATCGGCCTCCTCCAAGCGTTTGGCCATCTGGTCCAGTTCCAACTTCAGTTGCGTCAGCAGTAAGCGCAAGGCTCCCGACAGTTTCGCATCCGCGTCTTCCAGAAGGCCGGGCAACGCAGCTTCTATGTAACGCCGTCCCTTCCGTACCGTGACCCGCGTTCGAGCAGTAAGCCACGGATCTGGTTGATGACCGCTGTGCGACGCGACACCCACCGTTCGCGCACTCGATGCAAAGACTGCAAATCCAACTGGTCATCGCTCTTGATGGACACGAACCGCATCGTAGGCCGGCCCACCGCTTCCGCAATCGCCTCTGCATCAATGTAGTCAGTCTTGTTGGTCTTCACATAGGGCTTCCCGTACTGGGCAGGGATCAGACGCACTTCGTGTCCCTGCTCTTCGAGCGCACGGCCTAAAAAATGCGAGCCTCCGCAGGCTTCCATGCCAATCAAATGAACCTTCCGGTTCGCGGTGAAACGGAGCAACTGCGCTCGCGATAACTGTTTGCGTACGACTACTTCGCCGCGTTCGTTCAGACCTACTATATGAAACTTCGTCTTACCTAAATCAATGCCGATCGTGTGGATCTTCATGGAATGCCTCCTTCGTTCATCTTCTACACCCTGCTGCTCAGGTGTGAAGGCGGCGGACCATCCCATTAGTTATGGCTCGGTAATGGCTGCCGCCCCAGTCTGACGAGCTAACTCATTTTCTTCGTTCATCCTCTTGCGCGCTGCATTTAGTCTCATCACAAGCTCAGTTGGGTGAGTAGAAGGAGCATGAACTTCAGGTTCCTCTGGAAGATTTCTGTAAGCCGCATACCGTTCGTCTCCTTCTAGCGCCATCCGCCTTCTCGCCTGGTTCATTCGCCGAAGCAGATG
>Ga0097621_100003418_pt1 | contig 10933 bp, 7 predicted proteins | sample KBSMisM72_FD_73165 | JGI IMG/M metagenome (GOLD analysis project Ga0097621, IMG submission 73165) | Miscanthus rhizosphere microbial communities from Kellogg Biological Station, Michigan, USA - KBS Miscanthus M7-2 (version 2) (version 2) | ecosystem: Host-associated > Plants > Roots >... | reverse complement strand
CGATACCGGCGATCTGACGGATGAGCAAAAGGCGCAGCAGGCCGCGGAGCGGAAGAAGCGATTCGAGGAATTCCGGGCGGCGCGAGCGAAGGCTGCGGCCGCGGGCCTGCCGCCGCCAGGGCCTAGTCAGGAACAGCTGAAAGCCCGTGAGGAAGCATCGCGCAAGGCCGCCCCGCCGCGCAAGCTCATCTTTGCAGTGGACGGCAAACCGGTAATTACTGAAGTGATCGAGGGCGACAGCGCATACGGTTACTCGCGCGGCGAGTTTACCGTGCGCGCACCCGTCAAAGCCGGAGAACATTTCCTGCGCGCCTCGTTTCCTGAACTGGCGGATCTCAAGGATCCCCGCGAGAATATCAATCCCGATATGCGCCGGGGCTTGTTTGTGGATTATCTCGAAATCGTTGGTCCTTACAACCCCAGCTCCGCGCCTCCGGAAAGCTATAAGAAGATTTTCACGTGCGGCCATCTGCCGGGCAAACACAATCCGCAATGCGCCAGGAACGTGGTCGGCAACCTCATGGAGCGGGCGTACCGGCGTCCCGTGACGCAAGAGGAACTGGCTTCGAAGCTGAACCTGGTTGCACTGGCTCAACGGGAAGGGGAATCGCTGGAGGCAGGCGTGCGGCTGGCCCTGCAAGCGATCCTGTCATCGCCGGACTTTCTGTTCCGCATCGAGACCGACCCCAAGCCCAAGACCGGCCCTGCAATAGCGCATACAGTCAATGACTACGAGCTGGCGTCGCGCTTGTCTTACTTCCTGTGGGCCAGCATGCCCGATCAGGAATTGTTCCGCGCCGCGAAAGAACAAAAACTGCGGCAGCCTGCCGTGCTGGAAGCGCAAGTGCGCCGCATGCTTGCCGATCCCAAATCGCACAACCTGGTGGACAACTGGGCAGCGCAATGGCTGCAGCTTCGCAATCTGGGCCGCACCAAGCCCGATCCCAAGCGCTTCCCCACGGTCGATGACGAGTTGCTCGACGCCATGCGAACCGAAACCAGCATGTTCGTGGAAGCCATCATCAAAGAGGACCGCAGCATTCTGGACTTTATCGACGCGCCTTTTACGTTCGTCAACGGGCCGCTCGCGCGGCATTATGGAATTCCTGGCGTGAATGGAGAGGAATTCCAGAGAGTGACTCTGGACGGCGAACAGCGCGGCGGCGTCTTGACTCAAGGCGCGATTCTCACCGTCTCGTCGTATCCCACGCGGACTTCTCCGCCGGTGCGCGGCAAGTGGGTGCTGGAGAATCTGCTGGGCACGCCACCGCCGCCACCGCCGGCGAACGTGCCTTCGCTCAACGAATCGAATATCGGTACCGAGGTGTCCCTGCGTCAGCGTTTGGAGGAGCATCGCAAGAACCCGAGCTGCTCGCCGTGCCACAACGTGATGGACCCGATCGGTTTTGGCCTGGAAACCTACGATGCCGTGGGCGCGTATCGCACTCACGACGGCAACTTCCCCATCGAGACCGCGGGTAAACTGCCCGGCGGCAAGACTTTTGACGGGTCCAAGGGGCTTAAAGAGGTCCTCAAAAGCCAGTCGGATGCGTTCGTGCACAATGTGACCGAGAAAATGCTGACCTATAGTCTGGGACGCGGTCTGGAACGCTTTGACCGGCCCACGGTCGATGCCATCGCAAAACAGGTGGCGGCGAATGACTACCGGTTTTCGGCGTTGGTCATGGAAGTAGTGAAAAGCAAGCCATTTCAGATGAGAGGCGCGGAGGTCGACAAACCATGAATGTGATTTTCAAGAGGCAGCTCCCGCGGCGTACTTTTCTGCGCGGCGCCGGCGGCGTGATAGCCCTTCCTTTATTGGATGCGATGATTCCGGCGCTCGGCCGCGCCGACGCCACCAAAGGGCCCGCTCGCATGGCGGTAGTTTATTTCCCGAATGGCGTTCAAGTGGACTCGTGGTATCTCAAGACCGACAGCAACATCATCCCGCTGCCGGAGAAGCTGCCGCGCACGCTGGAGCCGCTCGAAGCGTATCGCCAGGATGTCTCGTTGATCGGCGGCCTAACGGTGAATGGCGGCCGGGAGCTGGGCGATGGGCCCGGCGATCACGGCCGCGCCGGGGCCAGCTATCTGACCGGCGCGCATCCCAAGAAGACCTTCGGCAAGGATCTTCAAGCCGGCGTCTCGATGGATCAATATGCGGCTCGCGCCGTCGGCGGGGCCACTCGGTTCGCTTCGCTCGAGCTGGGATGCGAGGAAGGTATCCAGGGCGGCAACTGTGACAACGGGTATAGCTGCGCCTACAGCAACAGCATCTCGTGGCGGACGCCGTCGACGCCCAATCCTCCCGAAGTGCGGCCGCGCGCCGTGTTCGAGCGCCTTTTCGGCAGCGGCGAAGTGGAGCGCGATCCTGTGGTCCGCGCCCGCCAGGAAAAGTATGAGAAGAGCGTACTCGATTCCGTGCTGGGAGACGCCAAGCGCCTGGATGGAGTCCTGGGCGCCACCGACCGCAAGAAGATGGACGAATATATGTACGCGGTCCGTGATATCGAGACCCGCATTCAGAAGACTGAACAACAGAACGTCCAGGTTCCGACCATCGACAAGCCTTCCGCCAGCGTTCCCGAAAATTACAACGAACACACGCGGCTGATGTTCGACCTGATAACGCTGGCGTTCCAATCCGACGCCACGCGGATCATCACCTTCATGATGGCGATTGAGCAAAGCAATCGCGCGTACCGCGAGATCGGGATCGCCGACTCTCACCACGGCCTGACCCATCACGGCGGGGACAAAGAGAAGATCGAGAAATGCATCCGCATCAATCGCTATCAGGTGGAGCAGTTCGCTTATTTCATCGGCAAGCTCAAGGCCACTAAAGACGGCGACGGCACGCTGTTTGACCGCGCGATGGTGACCTATGGCGGCGGTCTCGGCAAAGATCACGATCACGACAACCTGCCGCTGATCCTCACCGGCCGCGGCAACGGTTTATTCAACTTGGGCCGTAACATTAAATATCCGAACGAAACGCCGCTCGCGAATCTTCACGTCGCGATGATGAATCAGCTCGGCGTTCCCGCCGAGAAATTCGCCGATAGCAACGGGAAACTGGGATATTTGTCCGATCTCTAAGGGCGCCGCTTTTCCCGGATGGGCTGTCGGTGAGATGGTTGCTGATTCGCTACTCTTGTGGAGTATGAAAAGCGGATTTACTGGCCGGTCTGTCCCGATCGCCGCGATTGCTGTCCTCGTCGGCTGTATGGTGCGGGGACAAGCAGGGTCAGCAACGCTGCATGACGGATTCGTCTATGTTCCCGGGGCGAAGATCTATTACCAGGACTCGGGCGGTCGCGGAGTGCCGGTTATTTTTCTCCACGCTTTCACCGGGAGCACTGAGGTGTGGGAACAGCAGGTCCCCGCTTTTACGCGGGCGGGCTACCGGTTTATCGCGTACGAGCGTCGTGGTTTCGGCCGCACGGTGGCCGATGCGAATGGCCCTGCTTCCACCGGTCCCGACGATTTGCTCGCCCTGATCGATCATCTGAAGATCGATAAGTTTCACCTGGTTGGTACTGCGGGCGGCGGATTTGTTGCAGTGGATTTCGCGATTTCCTATCCGCAGCGCGTGCGCAGCTTTACGGTGCTGTGCTCGCAGGGCGGCGTTCAAGACGAGGATTACCGGGCGGCTATCAAACGGCTGACTCCGGAAGGCTTTGATAAAATGCCGGAGAGTTTTCGCGAGCTTTCACCGTCGTATCGTGTCGCGAATCCGGAAGGTGTGGATCGCTGGTCCGCATTTCAAAGCAGGAATCGCGCTCCCGAGGCCGTGCGAGGTCCGGCTCAGCCCACCAAGAATCGGGTAACGCTGGCGCTCTTGGAATCAATCAAGATTCCAACGCTGGTGATCGCCGGAGATGCGGATCTTTACGCGCCGCCGGCCCTCATGCGCCGCATGGCGGATCGCATCAAAGGCGCACAGTTTGTCGTGTTCCCGGATGCAGGGCATTCCGTCTGGTGGGAAGTGCCCGACAAGTTCAATCAAACCGTACTGGCGTTCGTCGCCAAGCACTGATAGATCGGGCTCGCCAGCGGCGGAGAGGTCGGCTAAGCTTTGTGGAGGGAATGCCATGAGATGGATACGAACGCTTTTTATCGCGAGCCTGGCGGGCGGCTTGACGTGCACGGTCCAGTCCTCATTCGCCCAGAGTGGGCAGATCCGCGTGCTCTGCTCCAACGGCATTCGGGCGGCAATACAGCAGCTGCTGCCGGCCGCGGAGAAAGCGATCGGCCGCAAGGTGGTGATCGAATTTTCAGCGTCCACGTTGCTCAAAAAGGAAATTGATGCGGGCAAGCCCTTCGATCTGGTCATTGTCACGCCGGGGATCATCGACGATCTGACGAAATCTGGCACACTCGCCGCCGGCTCGAAAACGGATATTGCGAGCTCGGTTCTCGCGGTCGGGATCAAAGCGGGTTCCGCAAAAGCGGATATTAGTACTCCGGACGGAATGAAGACACGGCTGCTGGTGGCGAAGACGGTTACGTGGACGGACGGGGGAGCGTCGGCGCCTGCGGTGGTGGCGATGTTCCAGGCCCTGGGGATCGCGGAGCAGATGAAGCCGAAAAGCGTTCTTCAAAAGACGCCGGGGCGCCCTGCTGAGAGCATCGCCCAGGGAGAGAATGAACTGATGTTCGCGCCGGTCAGCGAAATCCAGACCGTCAAGGGCGTTGATGTCCTCGGGAAATTCCCGCCCGAGTTTCAGAAGCCTGTGGTCATGACCGCCGGCATCGCTGCGCACGCCAAGGATGCCGAAGGAGCCAGCAAGCTGGTCGCGTATCTGGTCAGCGCAGAAGCCGTCCCGGCCTTGCAGGCAACTGGCATGCAGCCGATGCGGGCGAAGAACTGATACGGATCTCCTACTTTTTAGTGCAGCAGCAGCTTTTGTACTCGCCAATTCGAGGTTTCGGCCACATAGATTTCAGACTCTGAAGGGCACGCGAGCGCGTGCGCACCCGAGAACTCGCCGAGGTTGCGCCCCGACCGGCCGATCACTCCAAGGACTTTACCGTCGAGAGCAACTTTGAAAACGCGCCCCGGGTAGGTCGACTCTCCGACGAACAGCACTTGATTGGTGCCAGGAGTGATGCACATCGCGTTGGGCGCTCCAATCACTCGCTTGAGGCCTTCACCAGTGGGTGTGGCACCATTCGTGGCATGAGACGTGGGATCGGGCGGGACATCGATCGAGAACATGCGCTTAAAATTCCCGTCCGTATCGAACACCTGGATGCGATGGTTCGTGCGATCGCCAATGTAGACGTTATCTTGGCGGTCGATGGCGATCGAGTGGGGAATAATAAACTGCCCGGGGCCGGCGCCTTTCGATCCCCAGGACTTCACCCATTCGCCATTCTTGTCGATTTTGGCGACTCGCGAATTGACGTAACCATCCGTGATATAGATGTTGCCCTGCGAGTCCCAGGCGACGTCGGTCGGCTGGCGGAAGAGGCCGTCCACCGGCGGCAGCGGGGGATCGGGATGCCCAAGGGGCTCGGCGCCGTCTGCAGCTTCCTGCTTGCGGCCGAACACCCACACGACGCGGCCTTGCGGATTGAACTTCACGACCATGTTCGAGCCTTTGTCGATGGCCCAGATGTTGTCGTTCTTATCGATGCGGACGCTATGCGCTTCCGACCAGGCATACAGGCCCTTGCCGATTTCGCGCACAAAAGTTCCGCTCTGATCGAACTCGAACAGCTGCGCCGCCGCGGCGCCAAAAGCCGGGCCCGTGGCGCTGTTAGAGCGCGAGAACACGAAGACGTGACCTGTGGAGTTCACGGCGACGCCGGCCACCTCGCCGAAGTTCATGCCTTCTGTAAGGTTGGGATAGTCTGGAACGGATCTGAAAGGGATCGCGGGCACGCTCTTCTGAGCGAGCACGGGCCCAGCGAGCGTAAGAAGCGCGAACAAAAATTTGTTCATAATCGCCTCCTCACTTGCCCTGGCTAGCCGCCGGTTTCGCCGATTCGCGAGTGCGCGCGATGAGGTAAGCCTGGATCGCATGCACCTGCTTTGGGTTCAGGATTTTCGCGAAGGATGGCATGCCGGCTGCGGCGCGGCTTCCGCCCAGGACAATGTCCTCAATCCCTTCTAATTTCTCTTTGCTCAAGTAACGGAGATCGGGCAGAGGGCCGGCCACGGCGTTCATGCCATGACAGAACGGGCAGTTTACGTCATAGAGCCGCTTCCCTTCGCGCACCACCTGCGGCGAAGCATTGGTAGTGATGGCAGGAGCGGGCGGCGGATCTTTGTGGCCGAACGGAAGGGCTTTGACAGTCGCCGTGCCGCCGATCATGAACGTAAGGATTCGCCCATAGCCAGGCTTCGCAGGACCCCAGCTAGGGTCGTTGTACAATCCAACAGGTCCGCCCCAACCCGCGAGTACGGACACATACTGGACGCCATCAATTTGGTATGTGACTGGGGGCGCCATAATGCCGGTGCCTGCATCGAAGGTCCAGAGCTGCTTGCCGTCGGTGGCGCGATAGGCGGCCAGCATGCCATCCGCGCGTCCTTGAATCACCAGGTTGCCACCCGTGGCCAGCACGCCGCCACCTTCGGCTACCGGATACTTCGCGCTCCAGGCTTCCTTCTGCTGCACGGGATCCCAGGCCAAGAGTTTCCCGATTGGTGGAGGCAGGGAAGCAAACTTGGCATTGAGAGGACCATCGTACCGGTCGTCTCCACCTATATTGTTTGCTCCCGGATTGTATTTCCATTTTGCGTCTGGCGCATGCAATTTCTGGGTACCCTCTTTCGCTGGCAAATAGACCAGGCCGGTCGCCGGGCTGAACGCCATCGGATTCCAGTTATGCGCGCCATCGGGCTCGGGCGAAACGATAACCGGCTTCAGGCCTGCATACGCGGTCTGCGCTTCGATGGGACGGCCGGTCTTGGGATCAAGCCCGGTGGCCCATGTGATGCCGCCGACGAAGGGTGTGCCGGAGAGGAACTCTCCGGTCTCGCGATCCAGAACGTAGAAGAACCCGTTCTTATTGGCCTGCATGATCACTTTGCGCACGCGGCCGCCGATGGTTAAGTCGGCCTGCATCAAAGGCTGCGTGGCGTCGTAATCCCAGTTGTCGCCGGGCGTGGTTTGAAAGTGCCACGCGATTTCGCCGCTGCTGGCATGCACCGCGATGATCGACGCAACGTATAAATTATCGCCTCCGCCACGAAGAGCACGGTACCAGGCGGTGGGGTTGCCGGAACCGAAATACAGCAGGTCCAGCGCAGGGTCGTAGACAATCCCTTCCCAGACGGTGCCGCCTCCGCCGGTCTTCCACCATTCGCCGGTCCAGGTTTTGGCGGCGCTTTCCATGGCTTTCGATTCGAATCCTTTTGCTGGATCGCCGGGAACCGTGTAGGAGCGCCAGGCCATCTTTCCGGTTTCGGCGTCATACGCGGAGATATAGCCGCGCACGCCGTATTCCGAGCCGGCGTTGCCGATGACCACCATTCCCTTGGCAATGCGTGGAGCGCTGCTGATCGCGTAGGGCTGGGCGGTGTCCGCCGTCGATACCGACCACACCGGAGCGCCGGAATGCTCATCGAGAGCGATCAGGCGGCCGTCGAGCGTGCCGACGTACACTTTGCCGCGATAGAGGGCCACGCCGCGATTCACGACGTCGCAGCAAATGAAGAAGGCGCGATCGCGAGGAACTTTGGGATCGTAGGTCCAGCGGAGTTCACCGGTCTTCGCGTCCATGGCGTAGACGGTGCTCCAGGATCCGGTTGTGTAGATGATGCCGTCTTCCACCAGGGGCGTGGCTTCGAGTCCGCGAGTGGTGCCGAGATCGCGGCTCCAGGCGAGGCCCAGCTTGCCGACGGTTTCCTCGTTAATCTGTTTCAGCGGACTGAACCGGTGGTCGTCGTAGGTCCGCCCATACATCAGCCAATTGTTTGTGTCCTGATCGCTGTCTCGAAGTCGCGCGTCGTCGAGGGGCGTTGTCCGGTTGCACGAACCGAGGAGGAGGACGGCGAGAATTGCCGCGGCCGTCAAACTGCGCTTCAACATGGAAGAAACCTCCGTGATGTTGGATTTCAAAGGTCAACCTTAACATAATGGCTCTTCTCGCGCGGATCGCAAGATAGCCCCGCGTGTGCGGGAGGCCGTCCGGGTATATGATTACTGGAAACCGGGTTTCGACGAAGGGAGGGTGAAATGAACAGGCGCAGATTCACTGGCGCGGTCGCGTTGGTGCTCGGAATGGTTTGCTCCGTGGCGCTGGTATTCTCGCAGGCTCCCGCCGCGGCGCCGCAATCACCAGGCTGGTTTATGCAGGGAACCGCTCCCGACCCAGGGGGACGTTTGGCCGTCGGCCCCGGTGGACGAGTTATTCCAGCCGTTCTTGGAAATCGCGGTGGGATACTCGCCGCCTGCGCGGAGGACTCCGCGAAATTCTGCAACGGCCAAACCGGTTTGGGGGCGCGGGCGTGCCTCGAGCAGAATGCCGGCAAGCTTTCGGCGGGGTGCAAGGCAGCAGTCGAGGCGCTTCCGCCGTTAGCCGACAGCTGCTACCGCTCGCCGGTTTGCGATAATCCGCTGGGCGGCACGCGCGTGGCATTGCAGCGCGTCCAATGGAAACAGACCATGGGTTACACCTACGTTTATCCGGTTGATTTGCCGCAGGGCGGAGGCGGCGCCTCGGCGGTCCAAATCGATTCGAAGGGAAACATGTGGGTCTTTCAGCGCAACGCGGTGGGAAAACCGCAACTGTTTGAGTTCGGCCCGGACCGCAATCTTACCCGCAGCGTCGGCGATGACGTGATCGGCCACCAGGAGAAGGCACACGGCATGGCAATCGACGCCCAGGACAACGTGTGGATCTGCGACGCAAACGGTGCGACTGTGATGAAACTCAGTCCGCAGGGAAAACTTCTGATGACGCTCGGCGTGAAGGGGAAAAGAGGCGATTGGAATGAAGCCAAGGGGCAGAGACTTCTGTGGCAGCCGCTGGATCTGGCTTTTGCTCCGAATGGCGATATCTATATCGGCGAAGGTCATGCGAACGAAAGTCCCAATGACACCGATTCAGGCGACCCAGCCAACAACCTGGGTGCCGCGCGTGTGATTCATCTCGACAAGAACGGCAAGTTCATCAATCAGTGGTATGGCAACAGCGTCGGACCCGGAAGGTTCAGCATGGTACATGGCATCGCCGTCGATCCCAAGAACGGCAACGTCTGGCTGTGCGATCGCGAGCAATATCGGCTGGTTGTCTATACCGGCGACGGCAAGTTCGTCAAGACGGTTCAGATGAGAAACCTGATGTGCACTGTGGCCTTTGATCCGCACGGCGATCTTTGGGTTTCGAGCGGTCAGGATGGGCAGCTTTTAAAGATCGACCAGAACGGCAACGTGCTCGGTGCAGTGGGCAACGGGTCGGGCTTGGGCGAAGGCCAATTCATCGAATCCAACTACATGGCGTGGGATAAGCAAGGCAACCTGTATACAGGCGACACCAGCGTTGGGCGGGTCACGGAGATGGTTGCGCCGACGACGAGGAAGAACTGATATGACTAACAGTGTTAGGCTGATCACAATCGTTCCAATCGGAGTGCTGGTGCTGGCTGCGGCCAGGCTCGGCGCCGAGGGTGGATCCCCTGGACCGCTGGCCCAGTCTTGCGGAGTGTCGGCTGCGGCGGCTTCAGGCCAAGCCGGCGGCAGTCGTGAGCTTCCGGTGTTTCCTCCCGGTCAATATCCTGTCAAATTACCGTCTGTGTCGTTGCTGGGTGCGCGCAATGACCTCCCCAATCCGTATCGCCCTGGCGTGAGTTGGGGACAGTTGCCGGAGGGGAGAAAGTGGGGATCGACGGCGAGCGTCACGACTGCTCCCGATGGCAAACTCTGGGTAGTCGACCGGTGCGGAGCTTCCGGATCCGGAGGCACGACTTGCGGCGGCGCGAATGCAAGTGTCAACCCGATCTTCCAATTTGATAGCTCCGGCAAGCTGCTGAAGGCTTTTGGCGCGGGGATGTTCGTCAGTCCCCATAAATTGTCGGTGGACAGAGATGGAAACCTGTGGCTTGCCGACAACGGGGGGCACCAGGTTTTCAAGATGAATCAAGAGGGGAAGGTGTTGTTGACCCTCGGTAAACATGGAGTTGCCGGGCCGGGGATGGACGAGTTCGATGCGCCGACTGACGTTGCCATCGCTCCGAACGGCGACATTTTCGTAGGCGACGGGCATACCGGCGGCGGGACGGCTACCGGCAACGCCCGAATTATGAAGTTCAACAAGGACGGAAAGTTTATCAAGACATGGGGCAGGAAAGGTATGGGCGCCGGTGAATTCGATGTGGTCCACACTCTGGCTTTCGATTCGCGAGGCAGGCTTTTTGTCGGCGACCGGCAGAACAACCGAATTCAGATATTCGACCAGGACGGCAAGTTTATCGCGCAGTGGTTCCAGTTTGGCCGGCCCAGCGGCATGTTCATCGACAAGAACGATGTCATCTATGTGGCCGACTCGGAATCAAGGGATGGCCGGACCAACACTGGACAATTCGGACTTGCACGGACTGGTTATGGGTATAACCAGGGCGCCGAACGAGGCATTCGGGTGGGGAGCGCGCGGGATGGCTCCGTTAAATACTTCATTCCGGATGCATGTCCGTACCCTTATGCAGGCGGTTCCAGCATGGCGGAGGGCGTTACCACGGATTTGGAGGGCAACGTGTACGGGGCGGATTTCCTTGGCGATGTCAGAAAATTTGTCAAGAAGTGAGGATCGCGGTCGGCGCTGAAAATTCTCACGACAACGCGCGGGATCACAGCGTAAGAACGTAGCTGATGATATTTTCTTTTTGCTCCTTTGTGAGGATTTCGCGATAAACCGGCATCCCGTTGCCGCCTTCGTCAATCCGCTTGAGGATGGTTGCGTGGTTTGCGTATTTGCCACT
>Ga0097621_100003416_pt1 | contig 10936 bp, 19 predicted proteins | sample KBSMisM72_FD_73165 | JGI IMG/M metagenome (GOLD analysis project Ga0097621, IMG submission 73165) | Miscanthus rhizosphere microbial communities from Kellogg Biological Station, Michigan, USA - KBS Miscanthus M7-2 (version 2) (version 2) | ecosystem: Host-associated > Plants > Roots >... | reverse complement strand
CCAATCGCGATGCCCCGTATTGACGAGGTGCGCGACGAGATCCCTGGCATTGTTGTGCAAATTGTGCCCGGCCGCGATGTTGCGCACAAACTCGCGCGGATCGCGACGCCCGGTATCAAACCTGTCCGAAGAACCTGCCCGCGGCTGCGGGCCGGCGCTCTCGGCGCGGTCGCCGAATTCACTGTAGGCGTATTCAGCTTGCGCCCACGGAAAGCCGTGGGCCATGGCCTGACTGCTGACCGGGTTGCGCTCGTCATCATAGACCGTGCGCAATGTCACCGGCTCGATCAGGTAGCCGTTGCCGGCCTTTCTCGCCGAGGGATAATTGACGGTGCCGGCGAGACGCATGACCCGCGGCGGATCAATGACGGCGTCGCTCCTGAAATAGTCCCGCAGAGCCATCTGCTGGCGCCGCCAGGCGTCGAAATTCTGGGTGGGCTCTTCTAGCTCCCAATACGGATGCACGCGCGGGCCGGGCGTCCTGCCGGTCGTGACCGCCATCGTGTACGCTATCGGTAAGGGTTGCCGTAGGCGTTCGATGCCTTCCGCCTTGTCGATGTCGGCCCAGTGGAAATACGCGGCGAGCACATCCTCGGCGTCGCCGCGTCCGAACTTCGGCCGCTCGGGTTTGTGCGGGTTGACCGCGACATAGCAATTGGCGCCGCCTTCGTTGCGCATGACGGCTTCCGCGGCGGCCTCGTCGAGCCCCTCCGGCGTCACCAGAAACGTATTGCCCGACGTGATCTGTCCCTTGGCGTCGGTCCAGGCGATCTCGCAGCGGCAGCCGGGATAATCAACCCGCGCACGGTGAAACAGTCGCTCGAGGTGCTCACGGATCATGCCGCGGTTAGGCTTGTGCAGCATATGCACGTTGTCCGAGGTCACCAGCATCCCCGCAATTTCAGCTTGTTGCCGATGCGGTCGAGCACGGCGCGCTGACGCTCGGTCAGGTGTCCCCACTCGACCAGCGACTCGGCGATCGACGACAGGAAGTCACGCTCCCACGGTGTCAGGAAATGCAGAAACTGCTGGGCGCGCCGGATCAAGAATGCCTCGTCCTGTTCGTCGTCTTCGGGTGGTGGTGGAGGCGGTCTGTAACTGTGCTGGTTGGTGCGCGTCCTGGCCTGCGATACCGGGATGACTAGGTCGTCCCAGTCGAGCGCGTGTCTCTGCAGGATCGAGTGAGCGCGGCGGGCCGCCGCGGCGACTTCACCGTCATGGGCGCTACCAAACATGCGCAATACCTTGACGAGCCTGTCGCGCTCACCCTCTTCCACAGCAGCCCCTCCCTGAGCCTGGTGGTTTAGAATTCGTCAGCCATTGCTGCCTGGCGTGGCGCCGATTGCGGCGGCGGCAGCGGGATGTCGTCGCGATCAAATGCGGCCCCCTCTGCCGTCGGCGGCGGTGCATTGTCCATTTCCTGCGGCCGCGGCACCCACTTCACAATCTTCAGCACCGGCTGGTAGTTGGTGCCGAACTTGCTCTTGACCGGGGTGACACTCTCACACATCACGACCGGCACCAGCGTTTTGTCTGGGTCGTAAGTCTGCTCGAAAGTATCGTGTAGTTCACGGATTGCGATGATCGCGCCATTGCTGGTCGAGGAGAATTCCCGCAATCCTCCCAATAGCTTAGGAGAGAACACATTGACCGAGAAGCCGCGCTTGTGCTGCGGGCTGGGAGTTGGCACAATCTTGTCACCATTGTCCCAGACTGCATCGGGCGCGGACTTCTCTGCAAAGTGTATCCAACCCGTTTTGATGTTCGGCAGATCGAATATCGCGGTGAGTTGCAGTACCTCCTTCTCTTCTCCGGTATCGGTCTTTGTGTACCAGCGACCAGCCTTGCCATTAAACTTCAGGTATGGTGTAAAATCGGCTGAGCTTCTTGGTTCCAGATTAAGCGGCATTGACAGTCTCCTTTTTCACCGCTGATGCGCGCGGCCCGCTGACCGACCACAATTGCTGCAGTCGGTGTTCCTCGGTTTCTTTCACTAGCTTCTGGCCTTGGGTGCAGAATGGCAGTGCGTTGCAGTAATCTTCGCAACGTTTTTGCTCTGCTGGGCGTAATTGGATTTCGTATCCTGCACCGATCGCGGCGAGAGCTTCCTGGGCCTCGGGCTCGGTGTCGAACAGCTTGGTGGCGCGCTTGTTACCGATCTTCTGCAGGGCATAGACGGCGGGGCGTTCCCAGCGTTCTTCGGCGGTGCATTCGGGTAGATCACGGTGTGCTTTACTGTGTGCGTTGAGGCGTGCCTGGATGTATTTCTCGATCTGGTGCTTCGGCCACACCTGCACCGGCATCACCAGTGCGGGAACCTGCGGATAGTCAGGGCTGTGCTTGGCTTTCGCCTTCTGCCAGTCTCTCAATATGCAGACGACGTCGAGGCTGGTGACACGGTAGCCGTGCTCGCGCAGCATCAGCGCATACACGTTCTCCTGCGCCGTCCATTCCGGTTTGACACCGTCTCGGATCGCATAGGTCGAGGTGAGCTTGTAGTCCTGCAGCAGCCCGTCGGGCTCCAACAGGTAGCGGTCGAATTGACCGCTGATCCGCCACCCGAAACGTTCGATAAACAGTCGCTCTTCGCACCACGCCTGGTCGTCCGCTCTCTCGAGGATGCCGTGCGCGATCTGACCCATCAAAGCCCATATCCGCTCGGCGACATCCTCTCTGATGTCGTCGGCGTGGAGCTGCTCAAGGTAGCGTTTGCGGGCCGGGCCGATCAGCGAGGTGACGCTGATATGCGCATCGCCGCGGTGGTATTTATCGTTGGTGACTGCCTTGACCAGGGAGGACGGCAGGCCGAGACGGTTGGTGATGTTCATGGCTCGGAGCCCGCTGACCACAAGACCTTGGGTGATAGGTTGCTGCTGCGTGCTGGCGCGTAGCCAATCCGCCTGATGAACCCAGCTCGTCTTGTGGCCTGCATGACGGCGCCCCAAGCGCGCGGTTCCGGCGGCTCTGGTAGCCCGCTTCGTGCAGCCCAGGAGCGCGCGTCTTCGGCCAAAAAGGGCTCGCCGCTATACTGTTCGGCATACCGTCTGACGCACTCTATGGCGGCGTCCTGCCACCCTGGAATTTCGTGCTCGGCATGCTCTGCGGAATCATGAATTCCGGTATCGCGCCTGGCCTCCGCATCGGGATAATCAGGCGTCTTCATCGGTTCGATCCCAGCAACCAGTGCGGTTTGCCGTGCTGGTCGACAATGCGCGGCAGGATGCCGTCGGCAATCGTCCGGGCTCGGTATCGCTGCGGCGGGCCGTCGGGGAGCAGGCTCTCGCCCTCTATCGGGATCAGCCAGCCGCGCTTGACCCACGCCTTGACCGTGTCGAGATCCATCTGCACCGTCCGCCGCTCGCCGTTTCGCGTGGTGGGCATCCAGATCGGCTTGCCGCTGTCGTAGGTCGCGAAGGCGCCATCCTCGCTCTGGGTCAGCAGCAGAAAGCCGCGGGCAATGCGGCGCAGGATCGGCTCGGCCCAGCCTGGCGGGCGAGGGTTCTCGCGGTAGCCCTGTTCGCGCTCTGCTTTGGTCAGTGGCATCACGCTAGCTCCCTCTTGCACTGTTGCCAGACGTCGCGATCGTCGCCGGGACCGGGGAACGGAACATCATCGAACGGTGCTAAGCCGCTTCGAACCCTGATGTCGGCGATCCGCTCGTTGACCAGGCTGAGTGCTTCGCAGCGGATTTGCGGCTGCGCTGTGGCGAGCCAGCCGCGCGCCTGCTCGCGCACATAGAGCACCATGTTCATCGCGTCGTTCCGGGTGTATCGCCGGAGCTGGACGGCGAACTCATGCAGCCTCTCGCCCTCTGGCGTTGCGAACAGCGCGTCGCGATATTCCCGGCGGGTCTTGGCGTAGTGCTTCATCAGCTCGCGCCGTTCGCGGGTCGCGTCGTCCAGGGTTTGCGGTTTGGCGGCTCGCGGCATGCGCTCCCTCCCATTCATCGAGCAAGGCGTCTAGCTCGTGCTCGGTATCGATCGGCTTGCCGAGCGCCAGCGGCGGCGCGTCGTTCTCCTCGGCCGCCATGGCGATCAGTGCGGCGATCCGCTGTGCCGCGGTTCTCATTCGGCCGCTCGTGCCGCGCCGGCTTCGATCAGCACATTGCTGCGGCTCGTCCTGTTGACCGTGACCCCGTAGCTGGCGAGGCAGTCGATGACCTCCTCGAGCGTCTCGCACACTGCGACCCAGGCACCTGCGCAGCGGAGCTGATCGTGCATGTCGAGCTGCCGCCACTCATGCGCGGTGTAATTTCCCCACCGATCGCGGCGGCGCCGCCAGCCGCGCTCCTTCAGCTCGATAAAACCGACCCGGCCGCTCCCGATGACCAGCCAATCCGGCACCCCGGAGATGACGCCCATGCGGCCGGCGATCGCCCGCTGCATCGCACCGGCACGCTCACCACGCAGGTGAATCATCACCGCGCCGTCAGCGAGCCCGTATTTTTTTATGTGGCCGGCGATCTTTAGGTGTTCTTTTGTCTCAGTGACTTTCGGCGGCTTGCGGCTCGGAGGCATTACACACCTCTCGGCGGGGGGATTTTGGGGGAGTGACGGTGGCGACTGGGCCGCCCGGCACGTCGGTCGGCCAGGCAGTACCGTCAGGCCAATTGGTCAGTAGCCATAGCTCCGCGCGTTCCAGTGTCAGTGTGCTGACACCTTGGCCGCGGACGAGGCGATCAAAGGCCTTGGAATTTCTCTCACCGAGCGCCCGGCCGGCGACGGTGGAGAGCTTGACCCCGGTCGCGCAGGCATACGCTTGAGCGAGCGAGAGAACCTCGGTGGTGCTTAACATGTGTTGCAGGAGGCCCGAAAAAAATCGTCCCCGCAACAGGATTTAAGTCCAGAGATGTGCGGAAGAGTACAGACGCACTAAGCCATTGATGATACTGAGAAGAGAGATTTTTATCCAATCTTTGGATTTTTGTCGTATGCTAGACATCGATGGACAGGGTAGTGTGCACAACCGTACGCGAGGGGTAAAAACAACAATGCCGAAGGCAGCCCCGGGCGAAGGCGCCAATGGCGCCGAGGGAGGCGTTACCGTGCGTCCGCCTCGTGTAAAGGCGAGACATAAGGAAATCCTGCTCTGGGACGATGAAGGGTTCCGGCGCCGCGTGCAGACGCTGGCGCAACAGCGCGGCATCCCGCTTGCCGACGTGATGCGGGCAGCCGGCGTCGCCAGCGACTATACATACAGAGCGAGCGACGCCCGCTCGACCAATGTCGTCATGCGCCTGGCCGAGCAGCTCGGCGTGACGCCGGCCGAACTGGCCGGCTGGACGACTGAGCCGAGCCCCCCTGCTATACCGGAGGCGTTGCTGCATTCGCTGAATGAGCAGCACAAGACGGCGTTACTGATCGTCGCCGGCATGGCGAGGGGCCAGAACCTCGCGAAGCTCGCCGAGATCGTGGGCATCGATCGCAAGGTCTTCTCGCAGCTCGTCAGGCAGGCGCTCGAAAAGCCCAGTGAGTAGGCTCTAGCGGCTCTGAGGTCAGGCCGCCCCAGGTAAACCAACCTTCGCCGTCCCAATATCCCCAGACCATCCCGCCGAATTTGCCGGGCTTTAGCCATACCGGCCCAAAATACATTCCCGGCTCAAGCGGGGCATCCCCGATCGGGCGGAACCTCAAAACCTCATCAAAATATCCGTGATTGGTTTCTGCGGTGTTTTTCAGGTCTGGTGGGATTGGCATGTCCGGGGCTGCTCCCTGTTCGTGCCCGCGCTCACGACGCTAGTTGCCCAAAAATCAATCAGATGATCGGTATCTGGGCCTGAAAGATTACGACTCCATTACATAACCCTAGGCAGAGCCGAGCCATCCCGGCAATCCCCTAGATGCGAAAAAAATCTCCTTGCCGAGGGTCGGAGGCAGGGCATAACGTGCCTGTAGATTTCTACAGGTTGGGGAGCCGGCGAAATGCGCGACACGGAGCCCACCGACTACGAGATCAGGCTCGTCATCAAGCTTTATCGTGCGGCCGAGATGCTGCCGATCGACGTCGCTCTCGAGGTGCTGATGACGACGGTGGCACTCCTGATCAAGGGCTCTGGCGAGTCGCAGTCTTTGTGGGGGCAACTCGCCGAGAAAGTTGACGAAGCGCGACGGCACGACGAAGGGGCAGCCACCCATCCGTCACCAAATCGGATGCAGTGACATGCTGCGCGACGTAATACGCGACGCCATTACACTGCTGGTGATGATCGCCCTGGTGGTGTTGCTTTGCTGCGCCGCCTGGCTCGGCGCAACCGAGCGGTTGGGTATACATCCGCGTCCGGTTGTTGAGGTGGGTGCGCGGTGACAGACGAAAACTCTTTCATAAAGATCGCTCGACTGCGTCAGCAGGCGATCCTTATACGTCAGGCCGCCGGCATTCTGACCAATGGCGGTCACGGCGAAGATCGTCTGCTCCTCCAAATCGCGGAGCGGATCGAGGCGCGAGCCGATGAATTAGAACGCACGCTCGTCAGTCCCCAAGGACGAGCATGCTAGAGGCGGGCCGCCCGCTCGGCGTACCCCCAACCGCCAGAGGGTTGGCGGCCCGGCCTCGCTTTCCAGACGGCGACGAACCCTACCGGCCGCGACGGCTCCCGCGTTACACCCCAGCGCGACGGGACGGTTGGCTTAGCTGGATGTCGTCCAAACACTGGCCGACCGTCGATGACATGCAGCGTCACTTCGACCGATATGACGACCTGCTGACGGCGTTCGACGCCCAGATAACGCGCGGCCAGTCTATCGAGCCGTTCGATCTGGTCGGGGATCATTCCGACGACAGCCTGCAGCATTTCCGCAGACATTACGGCAGTTGGGAAGCTGGCCCGCCCGCTCCCCGGAGACGTCCCGCCGAAATGCAGCGGGAGTGGGAAGAAATCTGGGCGAGGCGCCGCGCCGAGCAGCAGGCCGAGAGCGATCGTCAGTGGCGAGAAGCGGAGGCTAAGCGGGAGGCCGCGGCGCGGCGCGCCGAGGAAGCGGAGCGTTACCGTCCGCTGCGGGAGGGTGTGGAGAGATTAGGCACGGATCAGGGCTGGCGTGTCGAGGTCTTCCACGAGGTGGAGAGGCTGCGTGTGTGGACGCGCGAGATGACTGTTTCGACGCATTATTTCCGGTTCTGTCTACTGTGCGATCGTGCGTTTGCCGGCGACGCGCCGCTGGGAACGCCGGTACTGATCACCGGGTATGTGCCGCAGCCGCGTATCGCCGTCATCGAGCGGCTGTGCGACGGCTGCGCCGCCAATCGCGTCAATTTAGCGGGGCGGATAGCGGCGAAGCTCAGTCTTTGTCTGAGGATGGCTGCGGCATGAATAGGGGCAAGACGGTGAGTGTCCCTCTGGGGCGCCGAGTCCTGAACAACCCCGTCTGCCCGTGGGCGCGCTCCGCGAATTTCCGCGCGCCGCGACGGGCAATTTGAGAGGTGCCGGCGATGAGCGATGACGACATCACGAGCAACTATCATCGTGGGAATTCAGAGAGTCTCTCGGCAAAGGAACTGAGCCGAAAGAATGCAAAACGAGATCGCCAACGGATCGTTGCACTGGCGGGTCGCTACGGTCAGTACGGACTGATCTGCGACGAAGCGGAGCGGTTGCTGGGCCTATCACACCAGACCTGTTCGGCGCGCTTTAGTGAGCTGAAGCGCGATGGCGTCCTGCTGCCGACAAACAGAACGCGAAAAACTCGGCAGAACGCCGCCGCGCGGGTCATGGTTCTAAGCGAGATGAGCCAGAACGTCGCAGCCGGATGACGAATCCTTGCAAACCTAATGGGTGGAATTAAATCTAATGTCGCGTGATAGACTCACCTTCCGGCAACGGGACATCACAGCCGCCATCAAGGCGGTCAAGGCGGCGGGTGAGGAGGTCGCGCGGATCGAGGTCACCCATGAAGGGTTCGTAATCCACCCAGGCAAACCAGACGATAGCGCCGAACCAGACCTTGAGTTCGACCGCATCGTTAAAGAGAGATTGGCAAAAGCAAATGAGCAAGCAGCATCAAGACGGAAACAAGGTAAGGCTTAAGCACGTTCATGTTTTCAAAACCCGGCATGGTAAACTCAAAGTTTACTTTCGCCGGCCAGGCCACAAGGCAATACCAATTCTTTCGCCGATTGGCTCAGAAGAATTCCACGCTGAATATGAGGCCGCCAGGAACAACTCGCCCCGCCCAGAAATTGGCGTCACAAAACACAACAGCGTCCCCGGGACGTGGAATGCGGCAATCGCCCTCTACATAGGCAGTAGTGCCTATACCAACCTGGCGCGGCCGGAAGCGTACCGGGCGACCATCGCGCATTTGCGTGCCTGGGGCGGCGATATGCCGATGCGCAAATACAAAGTGTACCAAATCGCGGACCTGATTGACGACATGGTCAAACAGAAAAAGAACGGCGCCGCCAACGCGCTCTCGGTCGTGACGCGCAAGGTCATCGAGATCGCGATGCAGCGGGAGTGGATCACGATCGACCTGACCAAGGGCCTACCCAAGAAGCAGAAGCAGAAAAACCCGGAGGGTCTGCGCCCGTGGACCGAGGACGAGGTGCTGCAGTGGCGTGCGGCGTATCCTGATCACGCCTCGATGCCGCGCCGGGCCTTCGAGCTGCTCTACGCGACCGGGCTGCGCGGTCGCTCTGACGGCACGCGGGTGGGCTGGGAGCACATCACCAAGCGCAAGCAGGATGGCGTCCTGCTGCTCTCGCTGATGCCCAAAAAGACGCTGAAGCACGCCAAGTGGGCGATCATCCCCTTGCTCGAGCCCGACTGGCTCGAGTGCCTGAAGCATTGCCCGGCCGATGGCCCGTTCCTGCGGAACGCCTCCGGCAATCCGTATACGGAAGACCATTTCTCGCTCGATTGGCGGAAGTGGGCAAAGGCGGCCGGCATGGCGGACGATTTCCGGCCGCACGGGGCACGCAAGATGCTCGCGACCGACGCGCTCGAGATGGACGTCTCGGTAGACGACGGGGCGAAGATCACGGCACACTCGCCGGCTCAGTTCCGCAAATACGGGCTGACGGCGCGCGCTCAGATCGGGGCCGATCGGGCGATGAAAAAGATCGTCTCGGGACGCAGTAAGCGAGGGGCGAATTTGCAAACCCCGTCAACCGGATTGCTAGATCGGGGCAAAAACTCCAATCAAATCAACGTTTGATCTCTCCCGTTCGTCAACGCCGGTAAGCACGGAAAGTGTTGGTTTATCAATCACATAGACCTGCACACCGGCCTTAGGGAACCCGCAGAAAGTCTAGACCCCCGTCGCGCACTTGCAAACCTTTTTTGCGGTGCCGGCGGGGCGTCGCAAAGGGACATAATCACGCAAATCTTGACACCCGGTCGCACTTCTGCGACCACCCTACTGAGCTGCGGCCGACCCGGCCGAGGCATAATCGGCTGGAGGCCGCATGCGACGTACCCTGATCCTTTCCCTGCTCTCCCTCTACCTGCTTGCCGCCGTCTCGTATCAGTGCGTGCTCGAGATCGTGCCATGCCGCGAGACGCCAACCTCAACCGACGTCGCCGCTGCGAGGGCATGATGATGACCAAGAAAGAGCAGGAGCTGCTGGTGCGGGCCGGCGAGCTGCTCTACGGCCCAACCTGGCATAGCGACCTGGCGCGGGATCTCGGGGTCAGCCGCCGCAGCGTGCAGCGGTGGGTGACCGGCGAGCGGTCGCCGAGCGGCGAAACCTGGGCGCAGCTCGCCCTGGTCGTGCGGCAGCGGTTCCACGACATGACCGACCTGATGATCGAGCTGGCCGAGCAGATGGAAGAGCTGGCGGCGCGCGAGGAAAAATAGGCGTCACGCTAACAGAACCCCTTAAAACCGTGAGCGTGACGCCTATATCTATGGAACCGGGCCGAATGGCGGCTCCGCAGGAGAACCCAGAAATGTCGAAGCTCTATGTGAATGGCGAATTGGTCGTGCCGGGCAAGCGGTATGTCCTGGGCGCGCCGTCTCGCTCGCCCAGCCTGCTCGATCACGCAATGGCCGACCTGTCGCGGCCGCAACCGAAAGAGCCCCGCCCGACGCGGGGCCAGTACACCACCACGATCACCGTCGAAAGGAAGACCCTGTCCGACGGCTCGCATGTCTTCGACGTGCGGCTGAGCGAGCCCAGCTTCGCGGCGATCACTGAAGAGGACGCATTTGAGCTGGCCGAGAACCTGGCCCGAGCCATCGAGGCCCGCACGAACGAGCTGGTCCGCATCGTGGAAGAGGAGGTGGCGGCCTAGGCCGCCCCTCTACCCCAGGAGGAATCACCCCCATGAGCACGCGATCAGCCTGGACGATCAATGGCCGGCACTTCACCGAAACCCGCACCGAGCGCGGCGGGCACCGCTACTTCATCGATGGCAAGCCGACCCGCTGGCAGGAATGGGGCCGCGCGATGGCGGCCGCCCGCGCGGCAGAGCCTGCCACGGAAGCAAAGTTTGAAGCCTTCATCGCCAGCATCCCGAACATCGAGAAGCCCGGCACCTGCGACCTGCGCACCTGCATTCGGGACAGCGCGATTGTGAACGCCAACGACACCCCGAGCGAGCCCTTTTGGGAGATGGCCTTGGCGACCGCGCAGATGATCGCCGACGATTGGAAGTCTTATTACCCGGAGCTAGCATGACCGCCGCCGAATTCCGCGATGCGCTGCGCGACCTCGACCTCTCGCAGCGCAGCCTCGCCCGCGACCTCGGGACCGCCGCGTCGACCGTCAATCGCTGGGCAGTCGGCACGGCCCCCATCCCGCCCTACGTCCCGTATGTGCTCCGGCTGCTGCGCGAGCGCCGTGAGATCGCCGGCCTGGTGGAGGCCTAGTCGGCATGCTCAATTTCCTCGTCTGGCTATTCCTGACGGTGGCAGCCGTCATCGGCGCGGCGGTGCTCTCGCTCGCCACGGGCGCGCCGATAATCCTCTGCCTCGCCCTCTTCTTCGCCTTCATGATCGCC
>Ga0097621_100003414_pt1 | contig 10941 bp, 9 predicted proteins | sample KBSMisM72_FD_73165 | JGI IMG/M metagenome (GOLD analysis project Ga0097621, IMG submission 73165) | Miscanthus rhizosphere microbial communities from Kellogg Biological Station, Michigan, USA - KBS Miscanthus M7-2 (version 2) (version 2) | ecosystem: Host-associated > Plants > Roots >... | reverse complement strand
GCGTCTGGTCGATCGAGATCGAAACACCACTCGGTCAAACGATTCCTGCCAGTTTGACGATTTCAAGCTCCGGTTCCGGCCACACGGCGATGATTCACTCGGAAATGGGCGACGCCGATCTCGGTGCAATCGAAATCAGCAATAACTCTTTCCACGTCACCACTTCTTTGGAAATGGATGGACACGCCGTCGCAGCGGAGGTATCGGCGAGATTTGATGGCGAACAAGTGGAAGGAACTCTAAAGCTGCAGAACTCGCCCGAATTGCCCTTCCGCGGAACTAAAGACTAATCCGAAAATAAAAGCGCCCGGCATGGCCGACATGCCGGGCGAATCACAGGAGGAACCGAGTGTTATGGTCGTCGCTATACGTTGCGACGATCCGTCTAACCTCGCTGGCTGAGATGTCTTCAGAACGCTTTCAGGTTGCTCGCTTTGTCTACTCACGCCGCTCGTAACGCAGCGTCACGCCCGCACCACCAACTACCCAACCAACCTTTTTGTTGAATATCAGCGAGTAAAGGTTTTGCTTCGTTGTTGAATCTTGATGAATCCAAGTCTTGCCTTCGTCGCTGCTCCTCAAGATCGTTCCGGCTCGGCCGATTGCCCATCCTTCTTCGTCATTCGAAAACTGAATGCTCAACAATGTAACGTTCGTGTTGGTGGGAACCGTCGTCCAGGTTTCGCCGCCATCTGTCGTGCGCAATAACGTTCCCCGTTCGCCGACGACCCAGCCATCTTTGTCATTCCGAAAATCCACGTGATATAGCGTCACGTCGGTTCCGACATTTTGCTTCGTCCAACTTGCTCCCGCATCCCGCGTGAAAAGAATCGTGCCGCCGTCGCCGACAATCCAGCCGCGTTTGTCGCTGACAAAATCGATATGTATCAACTCCAGCCGGCTCGGGGCACGCTGCCTGCGCCAGTTCAGACCCTCGTCATCCGTGTAGACAAGAATGCTGTCGACAACGCGGTCGCGCTTGCTGATCGAACCGACTATCCAACCTTTCTTCTTGCTCGAGAAACGCACGCTATATAACTCGACATCCGCGCCTTCGAACTCTCCGGGCAAAAACATTCGCGACTGCGTCCAGCTTACGCCGTCGCGAGTGACGAAGATCGCATTGCCAGCCAACAAAAAGCCTTTTTCTTCGTCGCGAAAGTAGATGTCGTTAATTGCGGCTTTTGTGCCGACGTTCTGCGGCGTCCATGTCAGCCCGCCGTCTTCGGTGTGACTCAGGAAACCATTGTCGCCGCCGACCCAACCGCGTTTGCTGTCTAGAAAGTAGACTGTGTTGAGATCTTTTCCACCGGTGTTGAGCTTGATTGGCGACCAGCCCTGGGCACGTGTGGCGCCGACCAGAGTCAGCAACACAATGAGAACCGCAGAAAAGCGGATTAGCTTCATTGTTGTACTCATACTGATTTGTTTTCAGTTTTGTACCTTAATTTGAAGACGGAAGACAAGAGTCAGCCACAAAGAAGCACAAAAAACACAAATGATTTGGGCAGATTGGGGGCGTAACTGTAGGGGCGGCCCTCCGTGGCCGCCCGTGGTTTGAGCAAGGGGTTCAAGAACTCCACGGCCTCAGAGTCGGCGAATACGATCAAAACCACGGGCGGCCACGGAGGGCCGCCCCTACAGTACGTTCCTACTTGACCGTTACTCTGTAGACACGGCCGTCCAGAACGACGATTACGCGTTCGCCTAACGAGAAGTAACTGCCGAGTTTCGGGTTTTTGTTCAGCAATGCGAAGTATTCGTCGCTGCCAAACACCAGCGCCGTTTCCGGCAAGCCCGATTCGGCCTTGTATTCAGAATCAGTCCAAACGTCCTCGATCAGATAGAAAGTTTTCCCTGCAACCCGTTTGACTGCATCGGTGCGTATGTCTTTTTCTTCATCAAGCACGAGGCGTTCCTGCTGGTCGCGGGCAGCCTTGCTTTGTTGGATCGCTTCCGCGCCGGTCACTACGGTTACGGAAGAAGTACTCGGCGATGGAGCAGATTTAGGCGCACTCATATTACCGAAACCACCCCTGCGTCTGGCGGCACCGGGCTGCGCGTACCTCAAGTCCGCAACTCTGGATACTTCCGTCGGCTCCAGCGCGAGGTACGAAGTGTAGGGCGTGACGATCCCGTAGCGAGTTCCGAGATCGATGATCTCATCGCGTAACTCTTTCTGCTCACCATTGGAACGTACCTGTTCCATTAGCCAGCCAACGCGACGAGTCGCCCACAATCGCGGCAGGTAATCGTTGGCGTCAGTCCGCAGCGGAAAGCTCAGGTTGTCATACGTGTAGCTGCGAACAGCGCCACCCGATTTGCCGCTCAGTTTCAACGCCACAGCCTTTAGATCCGACTCATTGCTGTAGCGCCCGATCAATGTCACCTGCGATCCGCGAAACACATCAGGAATACCGCGCGGGTAGACGAGATCCGTTTGCGCTCCACCCATGTCGAGTTGCAGGTCGGTCAACACTGGATAATTCACTTTTGAGAAGAAGTTCGAAACTTTGACTTCGAGATCCTCTCTCGGTTCGACGTAATCGGCAACGCCTCCGTTCTCCGCGGCAAGCTTGTCGAGCAACGCAGTATTCACATCGTAACCAACACCAAACGTAAACAAGCGCACACCGGGTCTGGTCGCCTTACGAACGTTGTCGATGATCTTTGAAACGTTGGTTTCGTCGACTGTCGGCAATCCATCTGTCATGAACACCAGCATCTTCGGTCGCTCTCGGTCCATTTCGCTGAACTGACGAAGCGAAGCGAGCAGCGACTGGTTGATGTTTGTTCCGCCAACTGGTTTGAGTGCTTTGACGAACGCCTCGCCACGGGCGCGGCCTTTCTCGTCTGCAGCGATCAAACGCGCTTCCATCAAGTGCTCTTCACCCGCGAACGAAACGATGTTGAAACGATCCTGTGGACGAAGAATTCGCACGCCGTACAACAATGCGGCGCGCGCTTTCTCCATCTTTCCTTCCTCAGCCATCGAGCCCGACGTGTCGACTACAAACACAACGTCCTTGGCCGAGTATTCCTGATCCGTCCAATCGTCTTTCGGCGAGATCATCAGCAGGAAGTAACCCTGTTTGCCGGGCTCGCGATGTGTGAGCAGTGTCAGGCCGAAATCTTCTTTCGAGATCGTGTAGAACAATTGAAAGTCCTGGGGCTCTTTGCCGCTTTCACTTTCGAATGAAACCAACGCGAGCCGGTCGCTGTTGCGCCGCTTGACGTCAATGGCATGCGTGGGTGAGTAAACGTTTCGGAGTGGCTCTTTGCTTTCGACTTCAACTCGTCCGGCAACAGAACCGATCTGGGCTATCTGGCGTCCCGTGCCCAAAGGGTAACGATATGAAACCGTCCCACCCTCGGCGCGAACCACTTGCGTGTAAGTGATTTCGAGTTTCTTGTCAGAGTGCGGCAGGATCGGAAAGATGCTTGCCTGAAAAAGATCCTTGCCCGCGTATTCGAGCAATCCCGGGTCGCGTTGACGTCGCACGATCTCGTCGTAAATGCGACGTGCTTCTTCGCGAGTTCTGACTTCACCGACGAGTCGTCGATCGCCGTCCCAGATCGCAAACTCCGCTATCGAAGCCGACTCGGGAATCGGGAATAGGTACGTGCCTTCGAGCGTCGCGGGGGTGTCGTTGCGAAATACCTGCTCGACGTGAGTCGTTGCGACTTGTGAACTGATCTTCGTATCGATCTTGATCGACTTGATTGGGAGGGCGCGCGGGAGCGGAACTGGCTGTGGTTCAGGGCAACGCCGGCAAGGCCCCGGAACGATGATGCCCTGAGCGCTGGCAACAGCTGCCAGCGCGAAAAGAATTGAAAATACCAATAAAAGCCGCATTATCGAGGTTCGCAATCGCATAAGAGTCTCCAGAATTGGCATTAAACCGCTTGCTGGTAGATAGAACGGCATGATTTTAGAGTTCTTGCAGTCAATAGAGTTCGCGCAGACGCCGGTTGAAAATTGAGACGCACGTCGCGACCACCGTCACCACTAACCCACCCACGGCGAGCGTGTGCTGCGGGCCAAAATGCGTGGACGCGGTGCCGGCGGCAATGTTCCCAATCGGAATCGTACCCATAAACGACAGAATGAACATGCTCATTACGCGTCCGCGCATTTCATCAGTAACAAGCTTTTGCAGGAGCGTGTTGGTAAGAGCTACAGACACCACGACCGCAAAACCGACCCCAAACAGAAACACTAACGACATCGTTAGTCGCGACGACAACGCGAATCCGGTGATGCAGATTCCGAACAGTATCGCTCCGCCCAACACAAACCAACCCTTTCTCCTGAAGTCACCAAGATAAGTTACCAACAGCGCACCGAAAAAAGCACCACCTCCAGACGTGCCCATCATCAATGCTAATCCTGTTGCGCCGAGATGAAAGATGTCGCGCGCGTAGATCGGCACTAGCGTGAAGTAAGGCGCGCCGAACAAACTATTGACGGACGCGAGCAGTAGCAACGACGACACTCTCGGACGGTTCCGAACGTAAACGAAGCCCTCCACAATATCCCGCAAGATAGCGGATCTTGCTTTTACCGCCGGCGCCTCGGAGCCGGGTCGACGATCCATTCGCACCATCCAAAGCGCCGCCACCACTGCGATGAAAGAAAGCCCGTTCGCAAAAAAGCACCCTGCCAATCCAAACACGCGAAACGCGATGCCCGCCAGGGTTGGTCCAACTACCCGCGACAACTGAAACTGCGTTGAGTTCAACGCGATCGCGTTAGCGAGGTCCTCCCGGCCCACGAGATCATAGGTCAGCGCCAGGTACGAAGGACTGGCGAGCGACATACAACAACCCGTCACAAACGAGAAACCCAAAACCATCCAGCGGTTCACGACGTGCGTTGCCACCAAACCCGCAAGAGCAAGCGCTGCAATGCCGGCCACAACCTGTGTGTAGAGAAGCAAACGGCGGCGATCGATCCGATCGGCGAACGCACCACCCACAAGCGTGAAGACGAACGCCGGAGCCGTCGCCATAAATCCATCAAGACCCAACCAAAAAGGCGAATTGGTCAACTGTAATACGAGCCAGCCTTGGGCGACCGCCTGCATCCACGTGCCGACATTCGAGAGGAAAGCCCCGGTCCAGAAGAGACGATAGTTCCGATGAGAAAGCGCGCGGAACATTCCGCTGCGACGGCTGGTTGAGGGTTTGGAATTAACAACAGGAGCGACTTCGATGGGCATGCGAAGCTACTTTACCTGAATTGAACACCTCTTTGGAGGTTTTCACTTTTGTGCTTTTTGTGCCTTTTTGTGGCTCAAAGGCGTACCGGTGCCGCCGCGTCGTTCCGCGACGATTTCCGCCATGATAGCGAGCGCCACTTCTTCCGGTGTCACCGCACCGATATCGAGGCCAATCGGCGCATGAATGTTCTCCAGTTGCTCTTCCGGAATCCCGGACTCGCGCAATCGATCGATTACGATTGATGTGCGTCGCTTACTGCCGATCAACCCTACATAATCTGGATTCGCGCGCACTACCACCTGCATGCATTGCTCGTCTTCATTGTGACCCCTTGTCACAACAGCTACCGACACACCACGACCGTTGCCGATAGCATCGCGCAGCGCTGGACCCCAATCGTTCGCCTCTACCAAATCGATCTGCTCTTCAGGAAAACGTTCTCGTTTTAGAAAATCAGCCCGATCGTCAAGCAAGGTGGTGTGATAACCCGCGAATGCAGCAAGGCGCGCCAGCGATGCTCCGACGTGCCCGGCGCCACAAATCACGAGTCGCTGCGCCGGCTGAAGTCGCTCAAATAACAGGTTCGTTTCGCGAGCGGCGGGAAAGTTTGGATCAAGCTCGCTGGCGCTGATCATTCGTGTTTCATCGCGTGAAGCGAGAAAGCGTGACGCATGATTTGCGACGAGTGAGTCCAACACAGGATCGCCGAGACTTCCGAACGCAACGCCTCCTTCGCGCACCAGCAGTTTTGCACCGATCGCTCCTTCGCCGCTCACTTTCGTAACGGCGAGCGCAACTTCTCCGCGTTCGAGTAGCTGCTCGATCGTTTTCACGATCGAGGATGTTTGGTCGCTTGATTCAGTCATCTATCTGGCAAACCGGAAGGCTTTACGATGTTTACGATTACTTGGACACTTTTTGTTTGTCGAAACCAAACACGGCTACGGCCCGACGAAGGACCCATAGCGGTCCAACCAGCAGGTAGACAGGATTTTTGAAAAAGGCAGGTTGATTTCCCTCGATCGCGTGTCCCACAAATTGAAAAATCCAGCCGACGATGAACAACAACAGCGCCCAGCGCCAATTGAAAAAGAACAGCGGCAATGAGACGACAATCATCGGTATGCCGATGCTGTGCGTGAGCCGGTTCAATGGGTGCTGGTGCTTCGCTTTGTAGTTAGTTAAGAAATCTTGCGCCATCGAATGCTACGAACTCATGACTTCGACAAAAATATCCATCGTCCCGCCGCAAACCATTCCCTCTTCACTCGCTTCATCAGCCGTTAACGAAAAGTGGTGCAACTCGGATTTACCTGAGCGCATTGCCTCTTTGGCCTCGGCCCAGACTTCCGCTTCGATGCAGCCGCCGCCGACTGTGCCGGCAACTTCTCCGTTTTGAAAGAAAAGCATTTTCGCACCGCGCTGTTGGGGCGTCGAGCCGCGTGTGTGGGCGACGGTGGCCACAACGACGCGCTCGCCGCGATTCGTCGCTTCACCGATCATGCGATAGAGATCGCGCTGTGGAATGGTAGACATAAGAGCTTTGTGTTTGGAACTTTGTACTTAGTGTTACGTGCTAGTCTACGACACAAAGTTGGGTTTCTTCAAAAGTCACTTGGACAGGGTCAGAACCACCTCGCGGTAGCGGGTGGGTGCGTAGCCTTTGTGAATTGGAGTCTAACGGCGCACCCACCCGCCACCCTGTCCAAGTCGGCTCATATTCCACTTGCGGTAAATTACTTTGTAATGTAAAGTCTCCGGCAATTGAAAACTCAGGAGGGGCGATGGAGGCACAGGTTTACCAACCCAAATCCCATTGGTGGCTGCTTATCTTGGGCGTCATCATGCCGGCGATCTCAATCACCGTTGAGACATCCACTCACATCTGCGCCCAGATATTCTTCGACCCGATTCCCACAACCTGGCACGTGCTGCTGGTGATATTTGTTCCGCTTGCCCAGCTTCACTGCTGGTTTGCAATCCGACGTGGGACACCCGATCGGCTGCGGGTGGCGGGGTTCATCAATGCCATCGTCATCGGCATCTCCATCTTCTATTCGATTGTCTACCTGGCAATTCTGCCTCTCGCATTCCTGACCGTACTCATCGGTCTCGGATTTCTCCCCTTAGCGCCGTACTTCTCATTGGCCGCAGCGCTGTTAATGCGTCTCAACCTCAATAAGATCGCTGCTACTTCAGGCTCCAAGCCCTTTAGTATCAAAAACCGCGGTCTGCTTACTGGTCTCGCTATGATCTTCCTCGTGCTCGGATTGATTGAACTCCCCGCCGCACTAACAAAATTTGGGTTGCAAAAAGCAGTCTCGGACATACCCGAAGTCAGAGCTGAAGGCATACGGTTTCTGCGCACTTACGGAAGCAAAAATGCTTTGTTGCGCAGTTGCTACGACCAAACCGGCATGGCCACTGATCTCGTCGGCTTTGCCTTCCTTGGGAAGCCGGTAACGCCAACTGCTGCTCAGCAGATTTATTACCTCGTGACAGGAGAAACCTTTGACAGTTCACTTCCCCCTGAACGGATAGGTGGCCGGCTTATTCCGCAAGACACTGTCGACTTCGATACAGATCAAGGCGGCTCGCGAATCCACGCCAAACTAAAAGGGCTCTCACTAGCGAATTCCAAACTCGAGGCCTCAGTCGATGGCGACGGCGGCGTCGGTTACATGGAATGGACCCTCGTCTTTCGAAACGACTCCGACGATGTGAGAGAGGCACGCGCAGAACTGCAGCTACCGCCCGGGGGTGTCGTATCGCGCCTGACACTGTGGGTCAACGGTGAGCCTCGCGAGGCTGCATTCGCCGGTCGTGGCAAGGTTAGGCGGGCTTACCAGCAGGTGGCCATTCGTGAGCGCCGTGATCCGGTGCTGGTCACGACTGCCGGTCGCGACCGCATACTGGTCCAATGTTTCCCAGTTACACCGCACGGTGGTGAAATGAGAATCCGATTCGGAATTACATTACCACTACCTTTGGAAGAGATGAACCGCGCGCAGCTTTTGCTTCCCTACTTTGCCGATCGAAATTTCCGAATTGCTGACGACGTCGTTCACGCTGTAAGGATCAAATCAAAAACACGTCTGTGGCCCTTTAATACAACGTTCAAGACCAGCGTGGAGGGCTACGATTCAATTCTGTCAGGCTCGATTAAGGATGAAGAGCTTTCCCAGGCGCGCTCCGCAATTCTCGTGGACAGATCAGACGTAAAGGAGATGTGGAGCAAAGATCCATTTGAAAAGGGATACATCATCCAGCAAAAGGTTGAAGAGCGCACACCCGCTCACTTGCAACGCATCGTGATTGTGCTGGACACGTCGGAGACGATGTTCAAATGGGTTTCTCACGTCGAATCGGCTGTTAAGTCGCTCCCGCCCAACTTTGACGTTAAGCTGGTCTTAGCCGATTCGGATATGATCGCTGGAGGTACCGTTAAAGATCTCGCCTCCAGTCCTAATGAAATCTACTCGGCCTTGAATTATGCGAACTTTGCCGGCGGGGCAGACAACATGCCTGCACTCCTGAAGGCATGGGATCTTGCTGCTGAAAAGCCCGGCAACAATGCGATTGTCTGGATTCACAACCCCCAACGTTTGCTGATCCGTGCTCCGGCAGAACTCACCAGACGTTGGCACGATCGTCCATATGGACCAACGCTTTATTCAGTACAAGCCACCCGCGGTGGAGACGAAATCGAGAAGGCCCTCGACGGTGTCGCCGAGGTTAAGTCAGTCCCACGCACAGGTGAGTTGGACGTCGATTTGAATTTTTTGTTTGGACGACTAATGGGTCGCATGAAGACTTATGAATTTGTGCGTACAAGCAAAAAGCTGGACGCGAAACAAACACCCGAAACACTGGAAACATCGGATCATCTCGCGCGACTGTGGGCCAACGACGAGGTCGCGCGAATCCTTGCTCCTCGAGATGAGGCGCTCGAGAGCAGTGCGATCACGCTTGCTGCGCAGTATCAGCTCGTGACTCCCGTAACGGGAGCCGTCGTTCTGGAAACAGAACAACAGTATCGCAATAACGAACTTAAACCTGTCGACGCCGGAACAGTACCGACGATTCCCGAGCCGGAGATGATCGTGCTGTTTATCGTCGCCGGCGCGTTTATGCTCTGGATTGCGTATATGAAATACCGCAAGTCAGGCTCGGGCCGATGTACGGTATGAAGCGATTGCTTTTAATTCTCGGCCTTCAGTTGCTTGCCTTCTGGGAAGTGTGGCACTGGTACGTCACACGCGCGGTCTATTCATGGGATCAGCCATGGGGCGTAGTCGCCTTTGTCGCGGCAGTTCTCGTTCTGGCTCTCTCTCGAAAACCTTTGCCGCAAAACGAGCGATCACTCTGGTTGCCTGCGGCGTTCATTCTTGTGTACGCAGCAACATATTTCGTGTTGCCGCCACTCGCACGCGCGTTGATTGCGTTTACGGCGGTCGCGTTGACGGCGAGTCTGCTGCGTTTCGGAAAGGCTTTTCACGCGGGATTGTTTGGCTTGTTCTATCTTTCATTACCGACAATCCCGACGCTGCAATTCTTCGGCGGCTATCCATTGCGCATCGTCGTGGCCAAACTGACTGCGCCGATTTTGCGGATCGGGGGCTTCGCAGTCATCGCCGACGGAACGTGCCTGAACTGGTCCGGTAAACTCATCTGGATTGATGCGCCGTGTAGTGGAATCAAAATGCTTTGGGTGGGTTTGTTACTGACGTTCGTTGTTCTGTGTTTCCATGAACAATCTTTTCGTAAAACTCTACTGCTCATGCCACTCGTCGGAGTCGTGATTATGGGCGCGAACGTGTTTCGCGCGGTGGCCTTGTTCTATATCGAAGCCGGTGTTTTGAATTTTCCCGCATGGAGTCACGAATACGCCGGCGTGATTGCGTTTGTGTTGGAAGCCGTGGGAATCATCTCCGCAGTATTCATGCTCCAACGAGATATTAAGCCTGTCCCGGTTCAACTGTAGGGGCGGCCCTCCGTGGCCGCCCTCGGTTGGAATCGTGTTCGCCAAACCCGAGACTGTTGCTTCTTGAATCCGTGCATAAACCAAGGGCGGCCACGGAGGGCCGCCCCTACAGTTACGCCCAAATCAGTATGCGACGTAGCACTGTCTTCTACATAATTGCCTGCGTAATCGCAGCGCTCGTGCCGTACTTGTCTACGCAGTATGAAACTGCGGCGGGCACGTCTCCGGCAGTGATGTTTCCGGGCTGGCCCAGCAAATTCGAAGGCAAGACTCTGACGCCCCTGGCTCTAAACGAAATGGAGACGAGCTTCGCGTCCGACTTTCCCGGTCGCATCGCACGCTTCACCGACGGTGAGCGCGAGTTAATCATTCGCTGGGTGACTGAACCTACGCGTAAGTTGCACCCTTCGTCCGACTGCTTTCAAGGACTCGGATATACGGTGAAGCCGCTGGCAGCGCATCGAGACGAACACGGCAAGCTTTGGGCAAGATTTTCCGCAGCAAAAGGCGACGATCGGTTGCTCGTGTATGAACAAATTCATACTGACTCAGGTGAAACATGGACAGACGTGTCCGCGTGGTACTGGTCAGCATTGCAACAGGAAAGCGGTTCCTGGTGGGCGATCACGGTAGCGGAGAAAGAGCCTTGATTCTGCTAATATCGTTGCCTCTTACATCCCCTCTTTGGAGGAAACGATGGCCGCAACCCCCAGAATGCCAGGCCGTGTTAATGA
>Ga0097621_100003410_pt1 | contig 10945 bp, 10 predicted proteins | sample KBSMisM72_FD_73165 | JGI IMG/M metagenome (GOLD analysis project Ga0097621, IMG submission 73165) | Miscanthus rhizosphere microbial communities from Kellogg Biological Station, Michigan, USA - KBS Miscanthus M7-2 (version 2) (version 2) | ecosystem: Host-associated > Plants > Roots >... | reverse complement strand
GCAACCGGCTGCAGCCGTTCCTGGACACTGGACACGTATCGCGGATCGGTGGTGACCTGCTGGAGCTGGTGCTCGGCCCCGACGTGGCGGGCGAAGGCGAAAAGTCCGATGGTCACGGCAAACAAGATGCCGAGCACGAGACTGAAATTGTTGAAGAAATGCGAGTCCTGTTTGCTCATAGGGCGCGAAGTATAGCGATCACGTTGCGGGTTGTATGTGGCGCGCCCGATTGGATTCGAACCAACGACCTGCAGCTTCGGAGGCTGCCACTCTATCCAGCTGAGCTACGGGCGCGCGGGCTGCGGATTCTAGCGGTTTATAGCCATCCTTTCCGCTTGAACCACACCCAGGGGCCGATGGCCGAGGCCAGCATCAGGCCCATGGCCGCCCAGAAGCCCCATTCGTCGTGCAGCCAGGGCATTTTCGAAAAATTCATGCCGAAAACCGCTCCGATGACCGAGGGCGGCAGCAGGAAGACCGTGACCACCGAGAAGATCTTCAGGATGTTGTTCTGGTCGATGCTGATCAGTCCCAGGGTGGCGTCGAGGATGAACGACACCTTGGTGCCGAGGAACGAGGCGTGGTCACTCATGGCCAGCACGTCACGCGACAAGGTGCGGAAGCGGCCGCGCACGTCGTCCGACGTGGTCACTGCCGTGCTCTGTTGCACGAAGGTGAGCATGCGACCGAGGCTGACGAGGCTCTCCCGCGCCTTGGAGATGAGTTCGCCGTTCTGACCCAGGCGTTCCAGTACGCGGCGAAAGTCACGCATGGCGCCGCGCTTGCGGCGGGAGGCGGAGAACACCTCCGCGGACGCCGCATCCAGATCCGTGGCCACGCGCTCGATGACATCGGCGACGCGGTTGACGATGGCTTCGACCAGCCCCGCGAGTACCGCGGGCGGGGAGGTGCAGGAATTTGGATGGCGCTCGGCGTAGGCCACGTAGCGCCGGAAGGGCAGCGGATCGACGTAGCGGTTGGTGACCAGCTTGGCGTTCGAGAGGATGAACGTGATCTGCGTGCTCTCGGGCAGATCGGAATCCAGCTTGGTCACCACGGTCGCGGTCATGTAGAGCGCGCCGTCCTCTTCGTAGAGGCGGTTCGAAGCCTCGATTTCGCGCATCTCATCGCGCGTCGGCACGTCGATGGAAAGAAAGCTCTCCACCTGCTTTTCTTCTGCCGGCGTCGGCTCCAGCAGGTCGAGCCAGATGGACTCGGGAGGGATGGCCGCGCCGGCGCGCAGTTCGAAGCGCGCAAGACCCTGGGGTTGAGAGACGAAGGCGCTGAGCATCGTTTGCGACTGTGCGCCCCGCGAAAGCTGCGCGCTAGCGGCGCTGCCTTTCGCTGGCGGCGAGATCGTTGACCAGTGTGAGCAAGGCGCCGGACCCGCCGGCCTGCGAAACGCCGGTGGAATACTTGCCGTTCACGATCATCGTGGGCACGGAGCCGATCATGTAAGCCTTGGTCAGCTCCTCGGCACGCTGCAGATTCGCGGCGACCTGCGGCGAATCGTAGGCGTCGTTGAACGCCTTCTCCGTGACGCCATGCTCCTTCAGGAACGCGAGATGCAAGGCACGCGCTTGTTCGTCGGTACCGGCGGCCAGCAGATTTCCAGTCATGTGAATCGCATCGAACACCGAGCTGTGCAGATCGCCGCGACCGAGCGCCAGGATGGTGTAGTAGAGCTTGGCGTGCTGGCGATGCACCGGGCCCCAGATGACCGGGATACGCACGAAGTCGACGTAGTCGGGCTTCTTGGCATTCCAGCTCGCGAGCAACGGATCGAGCGCGTAGCAGTGGCCACATCCGTACCAGAAGATCTCGTTGACGACGACCTTGCCCTGCGCGCCTGGCGGCTTGGGGTTCGGCAACACGGTGTAGTTCGTGCCTGCCTGCCATTGGCTCAGCGAGGCCGCAGCGGCAGGCGCCGCGTTCGGACTCGACGGCTTTGAGGGCTGCTCCGCGCAAGCGCGCACCGACAGTGTCGCGGCGGCGGCGGCCGCCATCAGCGCGCAGGCGATCAGGAATCCGCGATTCATCGAAGTGACGTCACTCGCCGCGCTTCAGCGCAGACCCTGCACGTAGGAGGCGAGATTGCGGATGTCCTCCGGGGTGAGGCGCGCCGCGATCGTGGTCATCATGGCGCTGTTGCGCGTCGCATTGATTTTTTCCGGGTTGGCGGCGTCGCGATATCGGTTCTTGGTCAGATAGTCCTGAAGTTGCTTCACCGTGTACACCGAGTGCTGTGCGCGCAGCGCAGGGAAGCCGGCGCCTGAATTGCCCTGGCCAGCGGGTCCATGACAGGCCACGCAGGCCGGAATGCTGCGAGTGGAATCTCCGGAGCGATATAGCGTCTCACCCGCCTTCCAATAGGAAGGATCGGCTTCGAGGCCCGTGGGAGTCTGGGCGGCAAAAAAGGCCGCGAGATCCGCCATGTCCTGCTCGGTGAGTGGGTCTACGATGGGCTGCATGACCGGGTTGTTGCGCTTCTTGGCCTTGAACATGCCGAGCTGTTCGCGAATGTAGACCGCATTCTGGCCTGCAAGGTTGGGCCACTCGGGATTGACGCTGTTGCCGTTGACGCCATGGCAGGCGGTGCAGACCGCGGCCTTGGTGGCGCCGGCGTCGGCCGAGCCCACCACCGCTCCGGTGGAAACGGCGGCGGTCGGGGCAGCTGCCCCTTCGGCGGCGGCGGTCCCGGCAAGGCACAGGCCCAAGCTCAACACGGCGGCGGTGAACTTCATGGAAAATCTGCTCTCAATCATGGTCTTGCGGACTCCCTGGAAGGCGGCGAATTGTACACTACGCTCCGTCCCGCGAGAGCCACGCCGCTTCACTCTATGAGCCAATTCCCGCAAGTGCGCTTTCTGCTGTCGGTGGCCAGCGTCGAACAGTTCCCAACGGACGAGGGGCGGGAGGTGGCGTTTGCAGGTCGCTCCAACGCCGGCAAGTCCAGCGCCATCAATGCAATCCTGGCGCGTCATGGGTTGGCGCGTACCAGCAAGACTCCCGGGCGCACCAAACTACTTAATTTTTTCGAGCTGGAAACCGGCCGCCGCATCATCGACCTGCCGGGCTATGGATACGCGGAGGCCAGCCCCGTGGAGCGGGCCCAATGGACCGGCCTCATCGACTCGCTGCCGGAAAGGTCGAGTCTCAAAGGGCTGTTCGTGATCGCAGACATCCGGCGCGGCCTTACGCCGCAGGATGAGCAGCTGCTCGAATGGGCGGCGTCCGCCGGCTGGCAAGTACACGTGCTGCTCACCAAATCCGACAAGCTCAATCAAAGAGAAAGAGCCGCGGCACTCAAGGCCGCCCAGGCCGCTCTGGGGGAAAAGATGACCGCGCAGATTTTTTCAGCGCTCGACAAAACCGGCGTCCAGCCCGCCCAAAAGCGCCTCATAGAAATGCTGAGCAACTGATGGGTGGGGGCCGCTTCGGCCCCTTTTATATCCGCGCGCCAGCGCTCAAAAAGAAAGCCCCGGTGGTAAAACCACCGGGGCCAGACTAACCCGGCACAGGTCTCGTGAACCGGGCTACCCGCTCAGGGAGGGAAGCGGGGAGCGGTTTTACCCGCTCAGGTATTGAGACACGGGAGCCCTCCGAAAGGTTCCAGAAATTTTCAAAAAATCTGTTCGCAAAATCATGTGGTTAACGCGCGACCTGTGGTGTCGATACTACAGAAAGGTGTACGTGAAGCTCACCGAAAAGGTGTTGACGCGGGTGTCCACATCGCTGGCGTCGAAGGTCTCGTACTCCGCTCGAACTCCAATGCTGCCGAAGTGCAGACCGACGCCCGCGCCATAGGTGGGCTCCCAGCCATCCTGGGAATTCCTGATGCCGTTGAACGATCCGTCGAATTTCCAGTTGGCCATGCCGCCGCGCGCGTACAGATCAACGATGCCGAATTCGGCGAGCAGCAGGCCACTGACCGTGAACGCCTTGCCGTCCACCGATGCGCCATTGTTCTTGTCGCTGCCGAGATCGATGTAGTTCGCTTCGACGGCCAGCCAGTCGAGCGGACGCACACCGGCGATGAGCTTGAAGCTGTTGTCGTCGAGGCTGCCGCTGCCCACGTTCTTGACGTCGAACTTGGTGTCCGTGATTCCGGCGCCGAGGTAGAAGCCGTTGTCGGCCGCGGCCGCCTGCGGTGCGATGGCGGCGAACGAAGCCATACCGAGCGCGGCAATCGCCGCGAACTTCATGTTCATGAGAGACCACTCCACTGGTTGGGGGACTTGATTAGAGCGCGCGGGAAATTAACCGTTCCTGAACTGCGGTCCCATTGTGCCAAGCCTGGCGTTTGTTGCCGCAACCGTCGCCACTCGCCGACAAACAATCCGTGTTAGGAGGGGCCGGCGGGCATTCGCTAGTGCGCTTCGTCCCAGTTGGCGCCCGTCCCGGTGTCCACCTTCAGAGGCACGCGCAGGCTGGCCGCGGACATCATGTGCTCGCGGACCGCGGTGGTTACCTCGTCCACCCGGGACGCTTCCACTTCGAGCACCAGTTCGTCGTGCACCTGCATGATGAGCCGCGCGCCGCGCGCAGCGCTGCACCACGCGTCCACGGCGATCATCGCGCGCTTGATGATGTCGGCCGCGGTGCCCTGCATGGGCGCGTTGATGGCGGCGCGTTCGGCGGCCTGCTGGAACTGCCGGTTGCGCGCGTTGATGTCCGGTAGATAGAGCCGCCTTCCGAACACGGTCTCGACGTAGCCCTGTGACTTCGCCTGGGCGCGCGTCTCCTCCATGTAGCGCTTCACGCCGGGATAGCGTGCGAAATACAGGTCGATGTACTCCTGCGCCTTGCCGCGCGCGATGCCGAGCTGCTGTGCCAGCCCAAACGAGCTCATGCCGTAGATGAGTCCGAAGTTCACGGCCTTGGCGGAGCGCCGCTGCTCGGAGGTCACCGCGTCGAGCGCTACGCCGAGTACCTCGGCGGCGGTGGCCTGGTGGATGTCCAGGTCGTGGGCAAATGCGTTGAGCAGGCCGGAGTCCCCGGACAGGTGCGCCATGATGCGCAGCTCGATCTGCGAATAGTCAGCCGCCAGCAGCACGTGTCCCGGCGGTGCGATGAACGCCTGGCGGATGCGGCGCCCCTCGGGTGTGCGGATCGGAATGTTCTGCAGGTTGGGGTCCTGGGAACTGAGCCGCCCGGTGGCCGCCACGGCCTGGTGATAGCTGGTGTGGACCCGGCCAGTCTTCTGATTGATCTGCTCGGGTAGTTTGTCCGTGTAGGTCGACTTGAGCTTGGAGAGGCTGCGGTGTTCCAGGATCAGCTTCGGCAGGGGGTACGACCCGGCGAGCTCCTCGAGCACGTCCTCGGCGGTGGACGGTTGGCCGGTGGGCGTCTTGCGCAGCACCGGCAGTTGCATCTTCTCGAACAGGATGGTGCACAGCTGCTTGGGCGAATCGAGATTGAAGGGCGCGCCGGCTTCCTTGTGCGCTTCGCCCAGGAGCTCCATGAGCCGCTTGGCGAGCTCGGTGCTTTGCACCTTGAGCATCTGCCGGTCGAGCAGCACGCCGTTTTCTTCCATGCGCTTGAGCACCGGCACCAGCGGCTGCTCGCAGGTTTCGTACAACGTCTTCAATGCCGGCACCGTGGCGATCTGCGGCCAGAGCACCTGGTGCAGTCGCAGCGTGACGTCGGCATCTTCGGCGGAGTACTCGGCGGCCTTGTCCACCGGCACCTGGCTGAAGGAGATCTGCCTGGCGCCCTTTCCGGCCACGTCCTCGTAGTGAATGGTGCGGATGCCGAGGTACTTCCCGGCCGCGGAGTCCATGTCGTGGCGGATCGCGGTGCTGTTCCAGATGTACGACTCGAGCATGGAGTCGTAGCGCATGCCGCGCAGCTCGATGCCGTGGTTGGCGAGCACGTGCGCGTCGTACTTGAGATGGTGACCGAGCTTGGCGCGCAGCTCGGACTCGAGCAGCGGTTTCAGTTTGGCCAGGCTGGCGTCGCGGTCGAGCTGCTCGGGAGCGCCGGCGTAGTCGTGGCGCAGCGGTAGATAGGCGGCCCGGCCGGGCGCGACGGCGAACGACACGCCGACGATCTCGGCTTTCATGTATTCGAGGCTGGTGGTCTCCGTGTCGAAGGCGAACAGCTCGGCCGCTTCGAGCAGGCGCAGCCACTCGTCGAGTTGCGCCGTCGTGGTGATGGTGTCGTAGTGCCGCGGTGCCGCCGCGATGATCTGGGCGCCGTCGCTGATCCCGGCGGCGGGTGCGCCGGTGATCGGCGGCGTGCCGCTGGCGGCCGGCGCATCGGGCGCGGTGGGGGTTTCGCCCGCCGGAGCGGCACCATCGAGCTGCTTGAGCAGCGAGCGCAGTTCCAGCTTCGAGTACAGGCCACGAAGCGTTTCGGCGTCGGCCGGTTTGCGGCGCAGATCGTCCAGGGATACGGGCAAGGTGAGGTCGGTGCGAATGGTGGCGAGCTTGCGCGCCAGTTCCAGCATGCCGAGTCCCGCGCGCAGGTTCTCGCCCACCTTGCCACCGACATTGGCGGCGTCGGCGACCAGCGCATCCAGCGTGGAGTACTGGCCCAGCCACTTGGCCGCGGTTTTCGGCCCCACCTTGTCGATACCCGGAATGTTGTCGGAGCTGTCACCCACCAGCGCCAGGTAGTCGATGATCTGCTCGGGAAACACGTCGAACTTGGCCTTCACGCCTGCGCGGTCGAGCACGGTGTTGCTCATGGTGTTCACCAGCGTGATCTGCGGTGACACCAGCTGCGCCATGTCCTTGTCGCCGGTGGAGATCAACACGCTGAGGTTCTGCCTGGCCGCCGCGCAGGCCAGTGTTCCGATGACGTCGTCCGCTTCGACGCCTTGCTCGCGGAGGATGGGCAGGCCCAAGCCCTTGACCGCTTCGAACAGCGGCTGGATCTGCGCGCGCAGGTCGTCGGGCATCGGCGGACGGTGTGCCTTGTACTCGGCGAACAGTTCGTCGCGGAAGGTCTTCCCCGAGGCATCGAACACCACGGCGATGCGCTCCGGGTCATAGTCCTTCAGGAATTTGTTGAGCATGTTCAACACGCCGAATACCGCGCCGGTGGGCTCGCCGCGCGAGTTGGTGAACGGCGGCAGCGCGTGGAACGCGCGATACAGGTACGACGAACCGTCGACCAGGACCAGATCCGGGCGTGTATTCATGATCGGGGCGGTTTGGTGCCCGGTTGTTTCTTGTCTTTGTCGGTGTCCGGCGGCGTCACTTCCGGCGCGGGATTCGCCGGGCTCTGCGGCGAGTCGGGCGTTTCAGGCGTGCTCGGGGACTGCTGTGTCTCCCCGGGCGCGGTGGTCGAAGCCGGGTGCGTGACGATGCCGCGCGCTTCGTCGGGTAGATAGAGCGGTCCCTTTTGCCCGCAGCCTGCGAGCAGCGCCAGCAACAACCAGGGCAGCACCCTGCCATGGGCCGCTACGGAACCACTCAAGAACCGCCTGGCGTTCATTTCCACGAATTCCCGTCCTGCGAGGTCTGCCGTGCCGGATTGGGCCGCCATTCGATCACGGCCACGGTCAGACGCGAGATGCACACCAGTCGTTCCCGGGGATCACGGATTTCGATGTTCCATACCTGGCTGCGCGCACCCAGATGGAAGGGCCGCGCGGTGCCGGTGACGAAGCCTTCCGACACCGGCCGCAGGTGATTGGCGTTGATTTCCTGCCCGAGGCAACGCTGCACCGCGCGATCCACCACGTAGTTGGCTGCCACGCTGCCCAGGGTCTCGGCCAGCACCAGGGACGCGCCGCCGTGCAGGTAACCCATGGGCTGGTGCGTGCGCGGCTCCACCGGCATGGTGCCGCGCAGGAAATCCGCACCGAACTCGGTGAACTCGATGCCGAGATGGGACGCCAGCAGACCGGCGTGGCTGGAGCGTGCGTCCTCGATGGTCGGATTGGCGAACCAGATGGCCATGCTGTCCTTTCGTCCGCCTAACTACCGCGCCCGGGGTGCCGGCGCTACTTGCGGTACTTCTCGCCGATGCGGCGGTAGGCTTCGCGGAACGGGATGCCCTCGCGAACCACCAGTGCATTGGCCTCCTCCGCGGCGTGGATCGAAGGATCGAGTTTGATGCGATCGGCACGGAAACGCACGCCATCGATGGCCTGCGCCATGATGGCGGCGGTCGCCAGCGCCACGTCGATGCCGCGGAACAGCGCGGGCTTGATGAGCTGCAGGTCGCGCTGATATCCCGACGGCAGCTTGGCGAAGATTCCCAGCACCTCCGCCAGGCAGGCGTGTGCCACGGCCGTGCGGCCGCGCACCAGCTCGAACACGTCGGGATTGCGCTTCTGCGGCATGATCGAGGAGCCGGTGGTGAACGACTCGGGCAGCGCCACGAAGGCGAATTCCTGCGTGTAGAACAGCAGCAGGTCCGAGGCCAGGCGGCCGAGATCCTGCATGAGCAGCGCGCACTCGAGCAGCAATTGCGCCTCGGCCTTGCCGCGCGACAGCTGCACGGCGGTCACCGGCTCTTGCACGGCTTCGAAGCCCAGACTGGTGCGTGTGCGTTCGCGATCCAGCGGCAGGCCGGGTGTGCCGTAACCCGCCGCGGAGCCGAGCGGGCTCTTCGAGGCGCGGCGCGCGCACGCGGCGAGACCGGCCGCGTCATCGCGCAGCTCCGCGGCGAATCCGCCGGCCCATAGCGCCACGCTGCTCGGCATGGCCTGTTGCATGTGGGTGTATCCGGGCAGGCGGATCGAGCCTTCGCGTTTCGCGAGCGCATCGAGCGCGGCGGCGCACTGCGCGGCGGCGGCCGCCAGGTCCGCGCCCGCGTCCAGCAGGTACAGACGCAGCGCGGTGAGCACCTGGTCATTGCGCGAGCGGCCCAGGTGGACCCGGCCTCCGGCGGCGCCGATACGCGCGGTCAGGCGCTTCTCGAGAGCCGTTTGCCCATCCTCGTCCGCGAGTTCGATCTTCCACTGACCGGCGGCGTGTTCATCCGCCAATGCGGTCAGAGCCACCCGAATGGCGTTCAGATCGCCATCCGACAGCAGGCGCTGGGCGTTGAGCATCTCGGCGTGCGCGATGGACGCGCGCACGTCGTATTTCACCAGCCGTTCGTCCAGCGCGTAGTCATCGCCCGCGGTGTATGCGAGCACGCGTTCGTCGAGCGGTGTGCCTTTGTCCCAGAGCCGAGTCACGGGTGCCTTACTTGCCGCTCTGCTGTTCGGCCGGTGAAAGCGCGTTTACGTCGGCGACGATCAGTGTGCCGGCGCCTTCATTCGTGAAGACCTCGGCGAGGATTCCCTCGGGGGATTTGTACGACATCACGTGCACGCGACGCACGCCACCACGGATGGCGTCTTCGATGGCCTTGGCCTTCGGCAGCATGCCGTCGACGATCTTCTTTTCTTCGCGCAGGCGCTTGAGGCCGGCCAGGTCGGTGTAGGAAATGATCGAGCTGGGATCGTCGACACGCTCGAGGATGCCGGGCGCCCCGGTGCACAGCATGAGCTTTTCGGCCGACAGCGCCGCCCCGAGGGCCGCGGCCACGGTGTCGCCGTTGATGTTGAGCAGCGTGCCCGAGTCATCCGCGGAAAGCGGGCTGACGATGGGCATGAGCCCGCTGTCGAGCAGCTTGTTGATGACGCTGGTGTCGACCGAGTCGATGTCACCCACGTAGCCGTAGTCCACGGTCTCACCGGTGTCGAGTTTTACCGGCGCGCGCTTGTGCGCGCGGATGAGACCGGCGTCGACTCCGGAAATGCCAATCGCATCGATGTTCATTTCGCGGCACAGCGCCAGCAACCGCGTGTTGATGAGCCCGTTCAGCACCATGGCGGTGGCGTCGATGGCCTTCTGATCGGTCACGCGACGACCCTGCACCATGCGCGTCGGCACTCCCAGCGCCTCGGTGATCTCGGTGAGCTGCGGACCGCCGCCATGCACGAACACCACGCGCACGCCGAAGTAGTGAAGGATGGCGATCTGCTCGATGAGCGCGCGAACCGCGGCCGCGTCGGCGAACACGCCGCCGCCGGCCTTCACCACGAAGGTCTTGCCCTTGTACATGCGGATGTAGGGCGCTGCGCTGCGCAGGCTGCGAATGGCGGCAGCGGGGTCGGGGCGATGCATGATCATTGAGAGACGTTCCGTTTAGATATGTGGAGTGGAGAGCAGGCGATGCAGTACCGCGGTCTGCACCACCATGCGGTTGTAGGCTTCGCGCTGTACCACGCTGCGCCGCCCGTCGAGCACCTCGTCGGCGACCGCGACATTACGCCGCACCGGCAGGCAGTGCATGAGTTTGCAGTCGACCGCGGCGCGCGAGAACCAGGTGTCACGTACGCACCAGTCGGCGAGTTGCGAGCGCAGGCGCTGGTCCGCCTCGGCGTTGCCGTAGTTGGACGTCGAGCCCCATTCCTTGGCGTACACCACGTGCGCGCCGTTGAGCGCCTCGTCACGATCGGCGGTCTCGCGCAGGCTGCCGCCGGCCGCTGCCGCCGCCGCGGCGGCCCTCTGCATGATGGGCGGGGGGAGGGCGAAGCCTTCCGGCCGCAGCACCACCACGTCCATGCCACGCATCGCCGCCATGTGAACGGTGGCGGCCGGCACCGCCAACGGCAATGCGCGCGGGTGGTTGACCCACGAGAGCACGAACTTCGCACGGCGCGGCACGGAGAGGTCGTCCATCGTCTTCCAGTCCGCCAGTGCCTGACAGGGATGATTGGCCGCCGACTCCATATTGATGACCGGCTTGCTGACCAGGCCGACCATTTCCTTGAACGACGTTTCGGCCAGATCCGCGTCGAGGTCGGTCCCGCCTGCGAAGGCACGAATGCCGAGAGCGTCACAATAATGTGACAATACTGGAACTCCCTCACGTATATGTTCCGCTGGCGCGCCATTCATCACAGCCCCGCGGCGAGTTTCCAGCTGCCACGTTCCGTTGCCCGCGGAGATCACGAAGGAGTTTCCACCCAGCCGTGCCATGGCTGCCTGGAAGG
>Ga0097621_100003409_pt1 | contig 10949 bp, 8 predicted proteins | sample KBSMisM72_FD_73165 | JGI IMG/M metagenome (GOLD analysis project Ga0097621, IMG submission 73165) | Miscanthus rhizosphere microbial communities from Kellogg Biological Station, Michigan, USA - KBS Miscanthus M7-2 (version 2) (version 2) | ecosystem: Host-associated > Plants > Roots >... | reverse complement strand
TTCTGTCGATCCCAGGTTTTCAGGAGCGCACGATCCTGCTCGACGGTTTTTCCAAGACCTATGCGATGACTGGCTGGCGCCTCGGTTACGGAGTGATGCGCCCGGACTTGGCGGCTCATGTTGCGCGTCTAATGACGAATTCCAACTCCTGCACCGCCAGCTTTACCCAGGTGGCAGGCGTGGAAGCAATCAGCGGCGATCAGACTTCGGTTGAGCACATGCGGTCCGAGTTTCGGCGCCGCCGCGATGCGTTTGTTGCAGGGTTGAACCGCATCAAAGGTTTCTCCTGTCGCATGCCCAAGGGCGCTTTTTACGCGTTTCCCAATATAAAGAAGACGGGTTGGACGTCGAAGAAGCTGGCGGAAACATTGCTTGAGCAAGCTGGCGTGGCTTGTCTCTCGGGAGCTTCCTTCGGAGATTTCGGCGAAGGATATTTGCGCTTCAGCGTGGCGAATTCTCTCGAAAATCTAAATCAGGCGATGCTGCAGATCGATGATTGGACAAAGAAGAATTTGTAGCGACATCCCCTCCCAAGCTCATTGCAGAACGTTGCGTTACGTCCGCGAATCTATTTCTTGAACAAATTCTCAAAAGCCTGGCGAGCATCATTGGGGCGTTGGGCTGCGGGCGTGGATGTCTCTTTCTCGACCATCACTCTCATCGAGTAAAACGTGCACTCGTTGCGCTGGTCCTTGCGAGGAATGCGTTCCGGAATCGGCTGGGTGCACTCAAAGCGGCTGGAAGGATCGAAGTACGTGCACTGCTTGCAGGAGTGCAGTTCGAAACCGCATTTGGGACACTGCCCGATTGGATCGCTGACAGACTGCAGGACCGATCCGCACTGCGAACAGCGCGAGACGCTGCGTGTCCCGGGCATCTGAATCGGCCGCGGACCGAATGTATCCTTCTTGGCGGGCCTTTCGATCGACTCACGCTTCTTACTTTCGTCGCCGCGATCCTGGTAACCGTGTTGCCGATATTTCATGCTCCTCCTGCTCGACTGCGCCAACATTGTCTCGCTTCGGCGTAACCACGACAAGTAGTCGGCCAGAATTGTATTTCCCCAGAGTGGGTGCTACGATCTGATGAGCTACCACAAGATGCATGGAGGTCTAGTTAATGGCAGACGATAGCAACAGCATTCTATGGTTTCTCGCAGGACTCGGCGTAGGCGCGGCGGTCGGAGTACTATACGCCCCAAAGCCCGGCAGCGAGACCCGTGAAACCCTGCGTTCCAAGGCCGGAGAAGGCCGGGAATTCGTGAGTGAGCGCGCCCGTAAGGCCCGCGAGCAGGCTTCGGATCTGGTTGACCGCGGCAAGGAAGTTGCCAAGCAACAGAAAGAGCAATTCAAGTCTGCTTATGAGGCCGGACGTCAGGCCTATCACGAAGCCACCGCTGGAGAAGCCGGCGCATCGAAGAACCTGTAAATTTGCGCCTCTCCGCAGCGCTGGATCGAGCGGCGCAGTAACGCGGAAAAAATTATGGACTATCTACCGATTTTTGTCGGTGTAACGGCGGCCGCCGTAGTCATTCAGGCCGGCATCCTGGTCGCGCTTTATGTCGCCGTGCGTAAAACCACGTCTCGCATGGAAACTCTCGCCACCGAAGTGACCGCCAAAGTCATGCCCACGGTCGATACGGCGCAGTCCATGATGGTGGAGTGGCGCCCGAAGATCGACACCATCGCCAGCAACGTGAGCGAAACCAGCACCGTGGTCCGCGGCCAGGTCGAGCGCCTTGATGCCACGGTGACCGACATCGTGGATCGTACCCGCCTGCAGGTGATTCGGGCTGACGAGTTGCTGAATCGCACCATGGATCGCATCGAAGAAACCTCAGACGTAGTCCACCGCACGGTAATTTCCCCGGTTCGGCAGCTGTCAGGATTGGTGCAAGGTCTTACGGCAGGTCTGGAATTTCTGATGGGTGGCAAGCGCCGCCGGCACGACGTTTCCGTACCTCAAGACGAGATGTTCATCTAACCGAGTTTTAACTGAGAACCGGGAACTGATATCTGAGAACTGGTTTTTAAAACGCTTGATGCCGGGAGCAATTGATGGCTTCCCGAGCAATTCAGCTAAGCAATCCAGCCCCCACCCACCACAACATCCTCATCGTAAAAAACTGCGGCCTGCCCAGGCGTAACCGCCCGCTGGGGTTGGTCAAACGTCGCCAGAATCTCATCGTCTGCGGACTGTTCGATCAATGCCGCTGCACCCTCGTGACGATGACGGATCTTCACCTTAACTCGCATCGGATCCGGCAAGTCTCCTACGGAAATGAGATTGGTCCGGTGGACACGCAGGGTACGGGTATACAGCTCTTCCTGATTACCCACTACGACCTGGCGCGCATCTCCCTTGATCTGGATGACGTAGAGAGGCGAGCCCGTGGCCACGCCCAATCCCTTGCGCTGACCCACAGTGAAATTGTGAATGCCGCCGTGTTCGCCGACGACTTGGCCGTCGGTGGTAACCAGTTCGCCAGCCGTGTCAGGTAAGGCCTCGCCCTGCTCCGCCAGGTATGCATCGAGAAATTTCTTGTAGTCTCCGCCGGGAACGAAGCAGATTTCCTGCGAGTCAGGCTTCTGAGCAAGGGCCAGTCCGTGCTGCTGCGCCAGAGTACGAACCTCGGGCTTCATCATTCCGCCGAGTGGAAAGAGCGTGCGACTGAGTTGAGCCTGGGTTAATCCAAAGAGGAAGTACGTCTGGTCCTTGGAGCGGTCGGTGGGACGCTTCAGCAGCCAGCGTCCTGATGGCTCGTCAAACTCCACGCGAGCATAGTGGCCGGTCGCCAGAGCATCAGCGCCAATCTGCTGGGCCACAATGAGTAACTGATCAAACTTCAAGTGATTGTTGCACAAGCTGCAGGGGATAGGCGTGCGACCCGAAAGATACTGCTCGACAAACGGACGCACCACGTCGCGCTCGAAACGCTCCTCGTGATTAACAACGTAGTACGGGATACCAATGGTCTCGGCCACGCGCCGCGCGTCATATACGTCGTCAAGCGAGCAGCAACGGCCCTGCACCGCTTCGGGCATACCCTCATGACCAGCCAATCGGCGCTGATTCCAAAGCTGCATGGTCAGGCCTACGACATTGTGGCCCTCCGCGCGCAGCATGGCCGCAACGGTCGAAGAGTCAACTCCTCCCGACATAGCGACGGCGATGGTTCTGGTATCGGACATTGAAAATCGCTTCTAGCTTCTGGCTACTAGCTCCTGGCCATTCCACAATGGATTGGCCAGGAACTGGAAGCTGTCGTCTTAAATTGAAAATCTCTTCCAGTTCTGTCTACTGGCTCCTGACCATCCCACAATGGATTAGCTAGAAGCCAGGAGCTAGAAGCCAGGAGCTAGAAGCTAGTAGCTAGAAGCTGTCGTCTTATTGTAAACCGGCGAGAGCTCTCGCAGCCGGGCCACCGTGGATGGAATCAGGCTCAAGGCGAAATCGATGTCTTCCGCAGAGTTCTGCTTGCCCAGGCTGAAACGTAGGCTTCCGCGCGCTCGCTCGGGCGGCATCCCCATTGCGGTCAGGACATGTGACGGCTCTATCGCTCCCGATGAGCAGGCAGCGCCTGTAGAAACCGCCAGACCCTTCAGGTCGAGGGCGATCACCAGAGCTTCGCCTTCGGTGCAATCGAAGTAAATGCTGCTGGTATTAGGAACCCGCGGCGCTCCGTGGCCGTTCACACCGCTGGCCTCGACTTCCGTCAGAATGGTCCGCTCGAGGCGATCGCGCAGGCTGGACATTTGGTCCAGCACGCCTCGCGTCAGGGCTTCCCGTGCGAGGTCTGCGGCCTTGCCGAGAGCGACTATGCCAGGAACATTTTCGGTACCGGCCCGACGCGAACGTTCATGACTTCCGCCATGGAGCATCGGGCGCAAACTGGTTCCCTTGCGGACGTACAACGCGCCTACGCCTTGAGGTGCATTCATCTTGTGTCCGGAGATCGACAGCAGATCGCAGCCGATGCGCTTTACGTCGATCGCAACCTTGCCCGCGGCCTGCACTGCGTCGGTGTGGCAGTAAACGTCGGCCTCGGCAGCAACTCTGCCGATCTCGTCGACCGGCTGCAACACGCCGGTTTCGTTGTTCGCCATCATGATGGTGATCAGCCGCGTATTCGTCCGGAGGGCGCGCCGCACATCGTCAGGATCGACCAGACCTCTTCCATCGACCGGAACATATGTGACTTCGACGCCAGAACTTTCCAGATGCTTGCATGAATTCAGCACCGCATGGTGTTCGATGGTTGAACTGATGACATGCTGTCCGGGTTCAGCAAGGCCAAAGATTGCCAGGTTGTCTGCCTCGGTGCCACCGCTGGTAAAGACTATCTCCGACGCCCGGCATCCGAGCAGAGCGGCGACTGACTCGCGCGCCCGCTCCACCGCCGCCCGCGTCTCCTGTCCATGATGATGAATGGACGACGCGTTCCCGAAGTGCTTCCCGAAGTAGACCTGCATGGCCTCAAAGACCGCAGGAAGCACGGGAGTGGTGGCGTTATTGTCTAGATAGACGCGGCGCATAGGTACTTCAACATCTTACGCCGTATGCGTAGGGACGGAAATGTGATGAGGAAGGATTGGATTTGATTCGATAACGAGAAGTTGCTAAGACACAGTCACGACGTCCGCTGAAGCAGCAGGTTCGGGTATAGGCAAATTGTCTTCTCTAAGTCCTTCCAGGTGAAACTCGATGGCTTCCCGAATAAGTTCCTTCGCGTTTTCCTTGCTGGATCCGGTCGTCACGACTCCAGGCAAGTCGGGGACGTAAGCACTCCAACCCGTGCCAGACTTCTCGTAAACCACTACGTAATTTTTCACTTTAAGCCCGCCTGCTTCAAAACGCTATTCAACGTTCCTGGTGCCAAATCGTCGCCGGGATGACCCGGTAGGGTTACCCGCCCGGCTTTGGTCGGGTGCTTGTACTGTCGATGGCTGCCTTTCGTGGCTTTCAGATACCAGCCATCCTGTTCTAGCAATCGAATGATATCGCGAACCTTCATGGCATCCCAAGTTACCGATTCTCTTCATTGTCAACCGGTCCGGGGGGAAATATTTCCACTGTTTCTCTAACGGGAGTCCGGCGCTTCCTAGCGCTGCTCCATGGGGACGTATTTCTGGGGATACGCCGGCCCAATATAATCCGCCCGCGGCCTGATCAGCCGGTTGTCATCGAGTTGCTCGATCACATGCGCCGCCCAGCCGCTAATTCGGGACACGGCAAATATCGGAGTGAACAAGTCTTCATCGAGACCAAGCGTGTGGTAGGTGGACGCGGAGTAGAAATCCACGTTGGCGTTAAGCTTTTTCTCGCCCTTCACAAATTCCTCGATTTTGCGGGACATCTCGAACCACTTGCTCTGGCCGCTGCTCTTGCCCAGATCGGCCGACATTTTGCGCAGGTGTGTGGCCCGCGGATCTTCTGTGTGATATACGCGATGGCCGAAGCCGGGGACTTTCTTTTTCTGTGCCAGCATGGCTTTGACATGCTCCACGGGATCGGCGCCAGCCTTGTCGATGGCCTCCAGGATGCGGAAGACTGCCTCGTTGGCGCCGCCGTGCAGAGGCCCTTTGAGCGCGCCGATAGCTGCTGTCACGGACGAGTGCATGTCCGAAAGCGTGGCGGCGACCACCCGGGCCGCGAATGTGGATGCGTTCAGTTCATGGTCGGCGTGCAGGATGAGAGCGATGTCGAGGGCACGTTCAGCAGTTTCCGAAGGCTTTGTACCATTCAGCAGCAGCAGAAAATTAGCTGAGTGCGAAAGCGAAGGATCGGGATCGACCAGCTTCTTCCCTTTTCGCAGGCGGTCGTAGGCCGCCACGATCATTGCGATCTGTGAAGTCAGGCGGAAGGCTTTGTGCAGGTTGGCGTCGTGATCGTTCTTGTTGTACTCCGGATCATAAAAAGCCAGGGCCGAGACGGCGGTGCGCAGTATGTCCATGGGCGAAGCGTGCCGGGGAGCGGTCCGCACCAGGTCGATGATGGCAGGATCCAGCTTGCGCTCTGCCGCCAGTTGTTGGCGGAACGCATTCAGTTCGGCCTGCGAAGGCAGCTTGCCATACCACAACAGGTAGCAGGTTTCTTCGAAGTTGGAATGGTCGGCAAGCTCGTGAATATCGATGCCGCGATAGGCGAGGACGCCCTGATCTCCGTCAATAAAGCAGATGCTGGAATTTGTAGCGACTATTCCTTCCAGGCCCTTGGGGGCGTTGGTGGCGGTCAGGCTGGGCATGTTCCCTCGCTCGAAAATTTAAAACGCCGTTGAGGCGGCACGGGGAGGAAATATGGCGCGTGCAGTCGCAACTAACTTTTATACGCCAAAAGAGTTAACTTTCCAAGGTATCGGGCAGCGATAATGGGTCAGTTTTGGCTCACTGCGGCACAGAGCCTGAACCACAAAGGACACGAAGTATCACGAAGGATTCGTTCTGAGGCATTCCTTCGTGAACCTTCGTGTCCTTGGTGGTTATGCTTTTCACAACTTGACGCACCGCGCGGATGGGGGTGAATACACGAAGGTACAGTGCCCTTCTTTAAACTCTCAGACTCGTTCCGCTTCGCGGTTACAATCACCCAATGCGTAGCGGAAAATTCACGGCGCCGGTTTTGATCCTGCTGACGGTAGGACTGACGGTCCTCTCTTCTGCTGCCGACCAACCCTCCGCCGCGGCGCTCGTGGCTTGTCCTGAAGGCACCTCAGGGACCGTCTCCTGCAATCCATCCAAAAAAGAGTTGAAAGATGCAGGCGAAGCCTTTGCCAAGGGACTGAAGCTGCAACGCGCAAAGCTACAAGACCAGGCATTCGATCAATTCGAAACCGCAGCCCGGCTGTCTCCCAAGGACGTGGAGTACGTGACAGCGCGTGAGTTGACCCGGCAGCAACTGGTGTTCGACCACATGGAGCGCGGCAACGCCGACATGGGCAAGGGCCGCCAGATCGAGGCGCTGGCCGAGTTTCGGACTGCTCTGAACCTCGACCCGCAAAATGAATTTGCCCGGCAGCGCCTGAATGATGCCATGGGCGAGTGGGCGCCCAAAACCGCGGCAGTGCCGCAAGTCGTCGCCGACGTCGAAGAGATTCGTGTGTCGCCGAATGCGGCGCAAGCAGATTTTCACTACCGTGGCGACGGACGCGGATTGCTCACGCAGGTAGCTTCAGCATTCGGCGTGACCGCAACTTTCGATGAGTCAGTGGTGTCCCGCCAGGTTCGCTTCGATCTCGGAAGCGCCAATTTCTACACGGCCATGGCAGCGGCCTGTCAGATGACTCATACCTTCTGGACGCCACTCGACGACAAACAGATTCTGCTGGCGGCGGAAACCGCCCAGAACCACCGCCAGTTCGACCGCATGGCGCTGCGCACTTTCTCTTTGCCCGGATCGACTTCTCCGCAGGAACTCAACGACGTCGTCAACATGCTGCGCAATCTGTTCGAGATCCGTCTGGTGACCCCGCAGCCGTCATCCAGCACTCTCGTGGTCCGTGCGCCGCGCAACGTTCTTGATGCCGCCACCCGCACTATTGAAGGACTGGGAGATTCCCGTCCGCAGGTGATGCTCGATATACACGTTTACGAGATCACGAACACGCTCACTCGCAATATGGGGCTGCAGATTCCCAACCATTTCAAGTTGTTCAACATTCCGGCGGGAGCACTGGCGGCGCTCGCGGGACAAAATATTCAAGATCTGATAAATCAGCTTATCGCCAGCGGCGGCATCAATCAATCCAGCTCGCAGGCGCTGTCGGCTCTGCTCGCCCAACTTTCAGGGCAACAGAGTTCCATCTTCAGCCAGCCTTTGACCACGTTCGGCGGCGGCCTGACTCTCATGGGACTCAGCCTCGGAACGGCCGGGGCACAGTTGTCCTTGAACGAGAGCAATGTAAAAACCCTGGAGCATGCTACTTTGCGCATCGCTCAAGGCAACAATGCGACGTTTAACGTGGGTACCAAATTTCCCATTATTAATGCCAGTTTTGCCCCCGTATTCAATACGCCGGCGATCGCATCCGTTATTCAGAACAATTCTTTCCAGAGTCCCTTCCCGTCTTTTACCTATGAGGACATTGGATTGAGCATCAAAGCCAAGCCTGTGGTGAGCGGCAATTCTGACGTTAATCTGGACCTGGAATTTCAGTTTCGGACATTAACGGGTCAGTCGCTGAACGGCGTTCCGGTGATCTCGAACCGCGAGTACAAAGGAAGCATCGTGCTCATGGATGGCGAACCTGCGGTAGTAGCCGGGGCAGTTACGCACTCCGAGCAGCGCAGCCTGAACGGGATTCCTGGGCTGGGATCGGTGCCGGGCCTGAATCAGGTGATGACCAGCAACAGCAAAGAGAATGACGAAGACGAATTGTTGATCGTGCTTACACCGCGGGTGATTAGCCACGAACAGATTCAGAACGCAGAAGTCTGGATGCAGAAGTAAGCAACTCTCCGCCTCTCATCGTGAGTAAAACCCTTCCGCCGCCTTGCGTGCTCGCCGCACCAGGTTAGCCGTGCAACCTACTTCGCTTCTTTAGCGGCAAATTCTGTCAGGCCTTTCAGCACTTCATAGGGCAGTCCAGCGACATTACTGATTTTTCGCCCATTCACAAACAGGGTTGGCGTTCCAGTCACTTCGAGCGACGCGCCTAACGCGACCGAATGCTGCACCCGGCTCAAGGTTTCCGGTTTGGCGGCGCAGGCGGCGATGTCCGCTCCCTTCGCGCCTGCCTGGTCGGCGAGAGCTGTCAGCTTTTCGTCCGCGTTGGTGGCGGTGATGTCGGTTTGGGCGGCATAAACGCTGGCCACATATTTCCAGAAGGCGTCAGCAGACGCGCGGCCGATGCAATCTCCGTACTCGGCCGCTTTGACCGCCCAGTCGTGCGACTGCAAGGGAAAATTCTGAAATACCAGGCGAGCGTTTTTCTCCTCCGCCATCAGCTTGTCGATGGTTGGCTGGGCCTCTTTGCAGTGCGGGCATTGCAGGTCGCTGAACTCAACCACGGTAACGGGGGCGTCAGCCGAGCCGCGTGAAGGCCCATTCATTCCCTTGTCCAGCGCCTCCTTCGCGGCGGTGAAGGGATGCGGTCCGAATGGAATGATGTCGCCAATCACCGCATGCTCGCCATCCTGGGTGACGTAAAGTCGGCTGTTCTGCTGTCCCTGCGAGTTGCTCAGGACCACGAGCACCTCGGAGAGTCCCTGCGCTGCTGCGGGCCGGATGGCGGCTATCTTCCACGACACCGAGGGATCGTAGCCGAACATCTGCCGCATGAAGGCATTCACGGTCTCTTCCGATGGAAGGCGGGTGCTGAAGGTGGGGACCGGAGGAAGAGCGTCCTTGGATTTAGGCGCGGCCTTCTGTTGTGCCACACTTAACGAAACCATTATCACGACAAGCGAGCAGCAGAGTAACGAACGGCGCATGAGTTCCTTTCGAAATCTTCGAACATTGGAGATTGGAGTCGAAACCATATCAGCTCATCTTGGCGGCGATTGGAAAGCGGCGGCCTGAGCCGAAGGCTTTGAGAGAAATTTTAAGTCCAGGTGCAGCTTGCTGGCGCTTGTACTCCGCGCCATCGACCATGCGAATGACTCTTTGCACCAGCGCGAGATCGAAATTGTGATCCGCGGCGATCTGTTCCGCGGTGTGCAGGTCTTCAACGTAGTCATCGAGAATCGCATCCAGCACGTCATACGGAGGCAGCGAGTCAATGTCTTTTTGGTCAGGCCGCAACTCGGCCGACGGCGGCTTCTCCAGTGTCGCTTGCGGGATTACGGCCTTCCGCGAGTTCACATAGTTGCTGAGGCGGTAGACCAGTGTCTTGGGAACATCTGAAATGACTGCCAGGCCGCCGACCATGTCGCCATAGAGAGTGCAGTAGCCGACGCCCAGTTCACTTTTGTTTCCGGTGCTGAGCACGATGGCCCCAAATTTGTTCGAGAGCGCCATGAGCAAAGCACCCCGGGTTCGGGCCTGTATGTTTTCTTCTGTCGTATCTTCCTTGCGGCCGGCGAAAACCTTTTGCAGGGTCTTTCGATAGCTCTCGAATACTTCCGTGATGCAGAGAAGTTCAAAACGAATACCGAGATTCGCAGCCAGCGTCCGCGCGTCGTCGATCGAACCTTGAGACGAGTAGGGACCGGGCATGCCCACACCGATCACATTTTCCGGCCCGACTGCCTCAGCAGCAATGCAAGCGGTGAGGGCAGAATCGATGCCACCGCTCAATCCGATAATCACCCGCTGGAACCCGCATTTGCGAACGTAGTCGCGTGTTCCAAGAACCAGTGCTGCGTACGCACTGGCTTCATCTCCAGGAGTCTGCTCGTGGATTTCGCCGGTCAAATGATCGGAATCGAAGTAGATCAAGTCTTCCTCGAACGACTTCCCTTGCGCGATCACATCGCCGTTGGCGTTCAGGACCAGGCTGGAGCCGTCAAAGACCAGGTTGTCGTTGCCTCCGACCTGGTTGACCATTGCGACCGGGACCTTGTCCTGTCGGGCGATGGTGGCCAGCATCTCGCGGCGCAACTCACGCTTGCCCATCCAGAATGGAGAAGCGGAAATATTCAACACAAAGTTGCCGCCGGCATTTACCAGCGACTCCACTGGATCCACTGTGTAAAGACGCTTGTTCCAGAAGTGCTTGTCGTTCCACGCGTCCTCGCAGATGGTAAGCGCCATCTGCTTGCCGCTAAATGGAAACAGCGACTGACTTTTAGCGGGAGCGAAGTTGCGCATCTCGTCAAAGACGTCGTAAGTGGGCAACAACATTTTGGACTGAATAAAATCGATTGCACCGTCTTTCAGCAACGCTGCTGAGTTCATGACAGACTTGCCGGTCTCCGCGTGGGCGGGAGTAACCAGCCCGCAAATGACGGCGATGCCGCGTGTCTCGGCCGCGATACGCTCCACGGTTTCACGATTGCGGGCAACAAACGACG
>Ga0097621_100003406_pt1 | contig 10950 bp, 9 predicted proteins | sample KBSMisM72_FD_73165 | JGI IMG/M metagenome (GOLD analysis project Ga0097621, IMG submission 73165) | Miscanthus rhizosphere microbial communities from Kellogg Biological Station, Michigan, USA - KBS Miscanthus M7-2 (version 2) (version 2) | ecosystem: Host-associated > Plants > Roots >... | reverse complement strand
AATCTTTTTCAAACTGTTTAAGGTTTTGGGGGTCTGCGAGCGATCCAGGAGGCAGTCCCTGACGAAGTCTTTCGTCGACATAGGCAACTTGGCCCATAACAACTGAGAGTAGATCGAGCCAGGTGATCACGTGGATGCCCAGGCTAATGTGAACCGATGGCTCCTCCAGGGCCTCGGCCTGATGAACAAAGCCTCTGGGCAGGTAAAGACAGTCACCAGCTTCCAACGATGCTTCGAGTGCAAGTGGACCAAGTTCTGTCGCCTTGATGTCGTCCTGCCCGGCTTTTCGTCCACCGCGCGATCGCTTTACTTCATCGAGGTCATGTTCGAACGGCAATGGTGGTGCGTATTCAAGCGGAAATCTTGTTATGGGCTCAAAGACCTGCCAGCGCTTCTTCCCGAGAAGCTGAAGAACAAGAACTTCATGAGTGTCAAAATGGAGAGAGAACCCGCGAGAATTTGAAGGTGTACAGTAGAGATTTGCCCTGGCAGAAAAGCCCAACTCGGGTTCAACACTGCGACACAACTCTCTGAGTGGATCACTATATTTTTCAATTCCTTTGACTCGAATGGTCGAGCCACTCATGAAAAATTGTGACACCGAGTCTGGCGATTTCTCACCAGTCTCAATCACACTCGTTTGACCAACCATCTCGACCGCTTCAGCCGGCAGTTGGTCAGCCATCGAAAGAACGCCTTGAATACCATTCACAGGCAGCAGAGATTCAAACCGATCCGCCTGGTCTCCTTTGATCAGGAGCGCAGCCTTTTGCCAGTAGTGATCAAAGAAATCAGCGGGCGCATGCGGAGCGATTAGATCGCTGAAATCGAGTCTAGACATGTTGGGTTGATCTAACGACGAGACAACGTCGCTCCACGGGTCCGAATCCTCTACCGAAACCTTCTATAGATGAGAACATGAGCTCCGTCACACACCATCCAACCGACAAGGAACACTGCGACTGGAATGAGTGTAGCTCTCACAAACACGACACCCAGACACCACTTACTCACCCCAGATAGTGATCTCGTTTCCGTCGGGATCCTTAATAGTGAAAAAGTGGCCATATGCTGCGTTCTCTTCGCGCACCGGCACCAACCCTCGGCTTCGGAGATCAGTGGTGTATGACCGGAAATCCGAGACTCGAAAGGTTATTGAGATGTTTGGCGTTCCTACTTTAGCTCCCGCTGGGAGAGGATGAATTCCGAGGTTGAAATCGCCTGATTTTGTACTAATCGACCCGTAATAGAGCCCGTGATACTCGGAGCTGGCATCGAGACCAAGTTTTTCGGTATACCAACCAGCTAATGCTTTTGGATTCGGAGAATTGATCGTGATTGCTCCGACATATTGAAGCCTGGGGTCGGATTTTTTTGTCTGGGCCCAGGTAACTGTCGCTACCACGAAAAGCAGCGTGCCAATGATCCATTTCGCCATAAGGAACCTCCTCAAAGCTTCGTAACTTCAGACTCTCCAACGACATTTTGTTTCGTCCGCACAACGCCCCGGGATCACCCGCGCCCCCATGCAACGTACATGAGAGAAACGCTGATGGGCCATCGGGTTCAAGCTTCGCCGCACGTTCATTTATCTTTCTTTACTTTAATACGACGCACCAGCGTCCTGTCAGGCAGATTAGTGAGCGTGCCTTCGAGAAAGTCGCCTTTGACGGCAAATTCAAAGATGATGTGCACCCTGTCGTTCTTGAACTCGCTTGTGAGCGTTTGCCTCCGCGCGTCATAGACGAAATCAAATGTACCCATCGTCTCGGGCTTGTTATTCACAATTTTATCCGCCGTAATGGTCACGGTATCCGTTTTACCCGAGGCCACGACTACGTGGTAAACAACTCGCTCATTGTTACAGGCCGGGAATTTCTCCTTGTTCACGCAGATTGATTCGCCAGACCAATCGCCGACCAGCTTAGAGATTTCACTGCTCTGCGCACCTAAGGGCTTTTCACCTTGGGCAACCGTCGGATATACGGCGCAGAATCCGCACAAAATGAGACACCAAAATAGCACGCCGATTCGCTTCATAATTGTCCTCTCAACTTAGAACTTAATGGGATCTTCAGGTTGACGACGGTCAATCCGGAAAGTACGTAGAACGTTGCGATTCAGCGCAACTGCCCGATTGCTCACCGGCGAATTCGCTCCAAGCGCGTGTTAGATTGCGCGTTTCAAGGTGGCTCCACTACACCAGTTTCAACCAGCACTGAAACGAGCTCGGATGTGAGTCTGGCGTTTGCGACTACCAAAAACGGATTCGGTAAGACTCTGGAAATAAGCAGCTGAATCGTTGCACCCGCTGCTTCTGCAATCGCAGCGCCGCCTATGATATCCCATGGACCCAGCCCGCATTCGTAGTAGCCGTCAAGAGTTCCCGAAGCGACACTACAGATGTCCAGCGATGGACAACCGCTGCGACGAATATCCCTGACGCGCGGCAATATTTGACGCAGCAAGTCTGCTTGTTCGCGACGAATATTTTCGTTTGGCAGAAAACCTGTCCCAATTAGGGCCTGGTTGAGATTGGCTTCGTTGCGCACTGTGATCGGCTTCTCATCACATGTCGCTCCCTCGCCAACCACTCCCGCATATACTCGATTATTGAAAGTGTCGTGCACTACACCAATCATGCGACGTTCGCCAACCTCGACTCCGACCGCCACTGAGTGTGATGGATACCGGTGGACAAAGTTTGTTGTTCCGTCCAGAGGATCAAGAATCCATCTGACACCGGAACTGCCACTAACGTTTGTTCCTTCCTCTCCAATGATTTCATCATCGCTACGCGCTGCACGAATGACCTCCACAAGCTCGCGCTCAGCCGCGCGGTCAATCTTAGTTACAAGATCGCTAGTCGAATTCTTCGTATCAACCTTGAGGTTGCCTGCATCCATTGCACGCCGATGAACAGCTGCGGCTCGAAGGGCAGCGTGCTTTGCAATTTCGAGTAACTCAAACAACTCGTTTCTCATCAGCATTTCATTGCAATCATGACCCTAATAACTCGAAGCAATCTAACGTTTGAGTTCACCGGGCGCGGCGCTTAGCAACACCCTCGAATCAGAGATGGACTAATAAAGCAGCTTGAGAAACACGCTATCGCGGCTCACGTGCAACGATTTGTTGGGCCGCCCTTAACTTGAAATCGAGCTCGTCGACCTTCGCGCTATGCGCCGGCGTTCAAACATGAACAGTACAAGAAACAGAATGATCGCGATCAAAAGAGGCACCGGGGCCAAAGCTCGGTAACTTAACTCGTGATATTCAACCAGCGCGCTATTGCTTGGGTTTAAGGGGTCGTAATGTACGGTGACGACCTGCCCGACTGCAAACTGGTCCCTATCATATGGGACTTGAAAGCCACTGTAAGTCTGGTTGTTTACACTGAAGGTGTATCCATACCTATCGTGATTGGATGGTTCGTGAGCAACGATGGTTCCTGAAGTCGTCTGTTCGCGCCGCGCGACCACTCGGTCGGCATACCACCCGTACGTAAAAAACGTCACGCCGATTATCAATAGCGCTGCGATTATAAGCATCCTCCAAAGTGGGCGATGCCATGAGCGTAACGTGCTGCGGCCTGTTATGTTGTTCATGTGGTGAAGCAGATGAATGCGGTCTAAACTATCAATTGAATCATGCTTTATCGTGTCGTAACACTAAAGTTGACAATATAACATCCGAAGGCCGGGCAGAAAGGCCACGAAAGGTTTACTGTGATTTGTTATGCGACTTTTCTCCTGACTGAACTCTTGGAACTGCTTGAGGAGCTAAACCTTGTTGCAGTAGCATCGCTGCGTTGGTAATCACCTGGCTATTCGCGCAGACCATTCGATCAGGAGTGCGCCGCAATTGTTTACGTTTTAGTTGGGAAAGCTTGTTAGCTGGATAAAAGTTGGGAGGATTAATCATGGCATTGAGTTTCGCAAGCGATATTCGTCCTTTGTTTCGCGACTCACCAGACGTCGACACCATGAAACGCATGGGACTCGACCTTTCGTCTTATGAAGACGTAAAGGCCCAGGCCGAAGGCATTTTTTCACGATTGGAAGATGGCAGCATGCCATGTGACGAGCCGTGGCCGGAAGATCAGATCGCTAAATTCAAAAGTTGGATAGATGAAGGAATGAAGCCGTGATGCTACGCAATGTTATAACGGCTCGGCTACGACGCATTTCAACAAAGGAGCGAGACTCCGATGGATCTAGCGCTTTTATTTTGCGCACGAAGTACGGAGAAAAACGATGAATCTTTCACAACCAAAAAGTGTCACCATGCCAGAAATCGCTTTAATTGCTGTCACGCGCGGAGTGATTGGTTTTGGCGCGGGCTTACTGCTCGCAGGTAAATTTAAACGCGAACGGCGAAATCTCCTGGGATGGACCCTGTTCTTATCTGGACTCGCCAGCACCATTCCCATCGCGCTGCATCTCTTCGGGAACACGAAGAACGAGCAATAAATTATCGCTTTCGAGTGGAGCGGGACCGCGATGTACCGCGATCGCAGAGACGCAAGGCAAACAACTCGTAGCGTAGCTTAGTGTGTACACTGACAGGGACGACGTAAGGGTTGTCTTCCAAATCTATTTGCAAACGCACAGAACCAGTAAGCGTTGCGTGAAGCGTTAGCCTCCGCGCTTCGGACAAGTCTTTGTTTATCACAACGGTGCAGAATCTTATTATGCAGCCAGGGGGTTCCGTGGCTCGCTACGGGTTTAGATTTCACGCGGACAGCAAATTTGAATTTGAGAACGACGGTTTGACGCTGGTGGTTACTATTACCTAACCGGGTTTTCGTAAAAGGCATCTCACATAAAACCGGACACTGAGAGGGTTCTCAGCGTCCGGTTTGTAGTTCCCGTGACAGACGCAGACAAAAAGAAAACGAGTCGTAGCTTAAGGACTACTTAGTCACCTTTACCTTTCGTTTTCGTCGAAGTGCCAACACACCTGTTAGGCCACTGCCCAGCAACAACATGGAGGTTGGCTCTGGCACAGGTGCCGCGGCGACAACGGTGAGGTCGAACTCCTTGGTGGCAAGCGTTTCCTGCGCACTATCGTTAGCGCCACCAAGCAAAGTGGTGCTGAACGTGTATGTGCCAGGTGCAGCGCCAGCGCCCACATGGATGTCGAAGAGAGGGACCGATCCCGTATCTGCACCCCCGCCCAAAACAGGAGGCACGAAGGCGAAGAAAATAGTGAGGTCGACATCGAAGAACGCACTTGGTGGTGAAACCAGGTTCACGTCGATATCATTGAGAAAGACGGCAGTCGCTCCAATGTTTGCGATGGTTCCAAATATCGTGAGGTTACTACCGGCTGCCGCACCTACCGTCGGATTAAGAGTTAGAGTTACAGGATCAGCTTTGGCACCAGCTGGCATTACTGCCAGCAGCGCCATTGCGATTGTTAGAAGTAACACGTTTCTTGTTTTCACAATTAATTGTTTCCTTTCAGAGTCACGGGATAGTGACGCGTTTACCACTAGTGAATGGACCACCAGCATAGGAGCCACTGAGTGTTAGATTAGAGCCTGCTCCCGGGGTGCTGTTTGTGAAGGACACTGTGGTGTTGACTGAACCTCCTGGTGCGATATTGCCCAGGTTTTGCGGCAATGGAGTTCCGCTGGTTAAGCCCAGCTTCGCAGTAGTAAGCATCACATTGTCTGCTGTAGCGGAGCCGATGTTCTGGACCGTCACAGATGCAAGTACTGTTGAGGCATCCGCACGACTCAATTGCGAAGTCACCACAAGCCTCACTCCGCCACACGGCGTAGTGCATTGAGGGATAGCGGTGGTAATACTCAAATCCCATCCGCCTGCCATCGTTCCACCGTCGCCGGCCGCAAAATCAAACACGTACAGACTCCAGGTACCATTCGGGTTTGCCCCGTTGAAAGCCGACGCGAACGTTGCGGACCCGGCCGGAGCAGGTTCTAGATTGGGTCCAGGTGGTGCAGGCGCGGGGAAAACATCGCCCGAGAAATAGGAGGTTGGTTTGAAAGTGCCAGAGACCGGGACGCCCGAGCTAGGAATTAGACCCGCCGCCCCGTCAGTCAATGTGTAAGTAATGTTCGACCAGGGACTGCTACCAATCACGCCATCGAGGACGACAAACTTCTGGCCACTTGGCCCTACAAGCAACATCCCTACATCGCCAGGGAATGTGTGACTCAAGTTCTTAAGAGTGACAGTCACGTTGGTGATGGCGCCGGATAGACCCGAGACGGTGATGTTTGATGGATAGGGTACTCCGGCTCCGGACGTCGGAATGGTTACGGCAGTGTTGTTTGAAAATGTCGTCGGCCCAGAAGTTACAACGTTTCCAAGAGGGACCGTGAACGTCGCAGTACCCAGATTCGTTGCGCCGTCTTGCAGCTGGAGCGTGAGAGTAATGTTGTCGCCGCACGTTCCATTTGCAGTGAAGGCGAAGTCCTTGACGACATTGACACCGGGCGCGATCCCACCATAGATCCGCGGGTCGCTGGGTGCGATCACATTTGCAGATGGTTGCAGCGTAGCCACGAGGTTGCCGGTTGAAGAGCCACCGGTATTGGTTAGAGTCAGATTAACTGTAACGCGCTCGCCCGGATCGATAGCATTGTTATTCGGTGGACAGCTCTCATTAACGAGTGTGCTCTCGGTGGCAACGATGTGGGGTTGCGGTGTTGCGCCGATAGCGACGAGCGACTCGAAAGCCATGATAATTCCGGCCCCGGTATCGCGGTCAGTGCCCGCAGCTTCAATGTCAATTGCCGATGAAGTCAGAGCTGTGCGAATTTGTGCAGGAGTAAACATTCCCGCCGACTTAAGCAACGCCGCGATACCCGCAGCGTGCGGTGCAGCCGCTGAAGAACCAAAGAACGGATTAAAGCCTGGGACCGCAGTCATCGTCCCGTCTGCAGCAGTGATGTCAGGCTTTTGCCTCACGAAGCCGCCGTTAGTACCGAATAGCAAGTTTCCAGGTGTTATAGGACTGCCGTTCGGGTTGAAGAATATGCGGCGTGGGCCATCGGAACTGAACAACTCGCTGACATTGCTGGAATTGAATACTCCAGGGAACGGGCCAGTTGGATTCGGCGCACCACCGATGGCTGCCGCTGCTGGAGTCGCTGCCACACTGAAAGCTTCTGCTGCCGCCGAGTGTCCGTGGGTTTGACCGCTTGTGCTGATCGCCAGACGACCGCGAAAGCTATTCAAGTGCAGTGCCCTGGATGCAGCACCCGTCTTCCGGAAGATAAGCAAGCGACGACCGGCGGCTGGACTGATAGTCGACAATTCGACCGGATCCTGCGTTCCGTTCTGGATGTTGGTGGCTGCATTGACCACCGTAGTGAGTCCAGCATCAAGTATATAAAGGTCATAATCGTTACTTGAGGCGCCGAGCGGATCAGACCAGAACAGACCAATTGGTGAGCCCCCACCGTTGCCAAGAGTTAATTGATCGCTGATCGCGCCGCCACCGAAACTGTGGAAAGTTCCACCGGCAACAGTGACAGTGCCTGCAGTATTAGTACCGCTATCGAGAAAATCACCTTCCCATACACCTGAGGTGTTGTCGTCCTTATTGCCTTCGTTACCAGCGGACGAAAAATACAAACCGCCAGACGCAGTTACGCTATTGACTGCTTGGGCAACGTTGTCATCCTGGAAAACAGCCTCACGAAAGTAGCCAACATCGTCGACGATAATGTCGCAACCGGCAGCACGTAGATTGAGGATGTTCTGCGCAAAAGCTGCTTGGGTTGGTAGCACAGTGGCAAAGAAGAGCTGAGCCCCGGGCGCGATGTCGTTGACGAGTTCCAGCATTGCGGTGCCCTCGTCGCCCGAACCCGCCTGTCCTGGTAATACCGTGACGGTTGGCAGTTCACCAGCTGCTTGCTGGGCTGCCAATGAGGCGACACCACTAGAAAGGACGCCAACTTTCACACCAGAACCAGAAACACCAAAGAAGGCGCGCGCTTCGGCGGCCCGGTGAGTGGTGTCAGCTTCTGAGTCAATTGGACCAGTGGGCATGAACATGTTTGCCGTTGGTCTAAGATTTCTCATTGCGAGTGCGGCGGTGATTTGCTTTCGCACTCGAGCGGCGCGAGCAGCAAAATCAGGACTCAACCCGGCTTGAAGAGATGCGCTTATTTTGCGCGTGTGGGTGCCGGCAGTATTTACAAAACCATTAATGCCATGTGTGAGCGCATGGTCCGCTGGATAAATGAACTTGACGTCTTCTGAGGCGGCAATCTGTTCGAGAGCCTGCATCGGCACGCGCGCCGTTACACTGTTGAATTTGCTGGATGAGAAGATGATTTCCCCGCCCAGCTTCACGATCAGTTTCAGTAGATCCCTGGTTACATTGGCTTGGATGTCAACAGGCACGAAACCCTTCTCATCCGCGTCAACGTTAACTTCCAGAGTGGTTACATCATTAGTCAACTTTTCGCCGCGGTTTTGTTTTGCGGCGTAGAGTAGTTGTGAATCAATTTTCCGTTGAACTTGTGAGCGTGATTCCTTCTCCTGAATTAAAGAATTGATCTGGCGCGCGACATTTTCGCTCATGATCTCCCCACGTCCCCTCTGTGCTGAAGCTTTGCGCGGTGGCAATGTAGCAATCAGTGAGCACGTAAGAAGCAGGGTCAGGAGCAAAGCAAACCACTTGAATCTTCTTTGCGTCATTTGGCTCCGCCTTTGAGTTTGAGAGGTTTGGGATTCGTGGTTTCCGCAAAAGGAAGCTGTAGAAAACCACTCGTCGAGCAAGCACGGAAGCACCGTACTCTTCGAGGTTGCTTCACCTAAGCACTAAAACGACTGACTAGTCTCCTAGAACCGAGCTTGACCGAGGTGCGAGGCGGATAATTCTTTATGGGCTGCGGGGGGAGAATTGGTTGAATGAATGGGGGCGGATCGCGGACTGATACTTGACCAGCAAAATTTATTCCTTAGTTAAGGTCGGTTTGCTAGTTGAAAAACGATAGCGTTTGTTGATTTTAATTCCACAAACACGGAACAGTTGTATCAATCTTGGATGAGACTTCTAGAGTTCAGACAGGGTTCTGATTTTGTATTCAACAACATGCTGCAATAGTAGATAGCTGTCGACCGTCGCGAAGAAAAGTGAGGTTACTTTGGGTAAGTTTCGGCGGGATGCTTCCTCTTCCCACATCATTTGTTTCCAAGTGAGTTGTTGATTCGCAATTGCTCCACCGAATTACACTTCAGATGCCTCGGCGTTTCTTTCGGCGCGACGAGTCGCACGTCTCTCTACCCACTCATAGACCATTGGCAGAATTACGATCTTGATCGGGCGCGTCACCAATCCGCCGACCACGACGATCGCCAGTGGCTTCTCGATTTCAGCTCCAGTTCCGGACGAGATGATGAATGGTATCAGGCTGATACTTCCTATCAACGCGCTTAACAACTCTGCTCGCAAGCGAACACTAGCGCCGGTGATCACAGCTTCGTGCAGGTCCAACCCTCTGTCACGAAGCTTGTTGATGTAAGACACCATCACCATTCCGTTTTGGACTGCGATTCCAAAGACCGCGATGAACCCGACTATTGCCGGTACGCTTATCGGAAAACCTGAGATCAACAGAAACGTCGTGCTTCCCACCAGGGCGATCGGGATGTTGAAAATAATCGTTAGTGTATTGCGGAGGGAATTGAAGCACGTGTAAATCAGTATGAACACGAGGAGCAGCGCAATTGGAATCGCTATGAGCAATCGTCGAGTGGCTTGCTGGGCGTTTTCGAATTGACCGCCCCAGGTGACGAAATATCCGGCAGGAATCTTGACCTGCCCTGCGACCGCGGCCTGGGCATCTTTGACGAAGCTGCCGATGTCGCGACCTTCGACATTGCACTTCACCACGATGCGCCGCAAAGCGTTCTCGCGGCTGATGACAGAATCACCACTCGAGAGTCGAAAGGTTGCCAGCTGACCGAGAGGCACCTGGCCACCAATAGGAGCAGTCACCAAAATATCGTTGAGCTTCTCAACCTGGTTGCGGTAGTCCTGCTTCATACGCACAAATATCGCAAAACGGCGTTGGCCTTCCAGTACGTCGGTGGCCTCATCCCCGCCTATTGCAATCTTTGCGACCTCAAGCACGTCGGCAATGTTAAGTCCGTAGCGGGCCAGCTTATCTCGGTCGAGCGCAATCTCAAGATGTTCTTCACCTGCCGACTGTTCTACTGCTAGATCCTTCACGCCGCGAACATGAGAAATCGAATCACGAATACTTTCCGCTGTTTGTCGCAAGGTATCCTGGTCTTCGCCGAAAATCTTTATGGCAATCTGAGCATTGATGCCCGATATCAGTTCGTCGTTTCGTGTTTGGATAACCTGAGAAAAGTTGAACTCGACTCCGGGAATGCCCTGCACTTTGCGCCGCATCGCGTCGACCAATTGATCCTTTGTCTTTGCTGTAGTCCACTGCTCCTTAGGTTTCAAATGCACATACAACTCGTCGTTGCTAACACTTTCAGGATCTCCGCCAAGTTCAGCGCGTCCGATCTTGGCAACCACCGTTTCAACTTCAGGAAACTCGCGCAACGACTTTTCGATCTGGGTCGAGACATCGATCGCCCGGGAAAGCGAGATGCTGGCTGGCATCGTCGCCCGGACGAGCATATTGCCTTCATCGATTGTTGGGAGAAACTCACTGCCAAGTATGAAGATGTCCGCAACGCTCCAGATTAATAAGGCGCCCGCAAATATCAGAGTTAGATAGCGGTGAGCGATCGCAAACTTTAGAACCGGTACGTAGATCCCCTTAAAAAATCCGACGATCGGATTTGTGCGAACCTCGCCCTTCTTTAACCGTAACCACATGGCGCACAGCATCGGCGCAATGCATAGCGCCATTAACATCGATCCGATCATCGAGAATGTAACAGCGTAGGCTAGTGGCTTGAATAACTTGCCTTCTACTCCTTCCAG
>Ga0097621_100003403_pt1 | contig 10955 bp, 6 predicted proteins | sample KBSMisM72_FD_73165 | JGI IMG/M metagenome (GOLD analysis project Ga0097621, IMG submission 73165) | Miscanthus rhizosphere microbial communities from Kellogg Biological Station, Michigan, USA - KBS Miscanthus M7-2 (version 2) (version 2) | ecosystem: Host-associated > Plants > Roots >... | reverse complement strand
TCGAACTGCGTGACGTGCGGGATCGAGATCCAGTTGCGGTGCAGGTAAGGCCCCGAGAGCTTCTGGATGCGGGACAGCGCCTTCGACTCGACCGGCCCGAACTTGGCGAAGTCGACTTCGGGCCAGGCCGGCAGGTTGAACGGCAACGACCCGCCGCCGCGCGCGACGGCAGCCGACGGCGCCTTGCTTGCGAGAGCGCCCTTCACGAACGCCTGCACGTCTTCGTGGAGGATGCGCCCCTTGGGCCCGCCGCCCCTGACCTGGCCCAGATCGACGCCAAGCTCGCGCGCGAACTTGCGCACCGAGGGGCTGGCGTGCGGCTTGGACCCGCTTTCTTCCTGCGGCTCTCGCGGGACGGGCCGCGCCGCGGCGGCGGCCGCGGCGGGCGCCGCCGATGGCTTCGGCGCGGCAGGCCGCGCCACCTCGGCCGGCGCAGCCGCCGGCCTGGGCGCGGGCGCGGACATGCCCTGCCCTCCGGCGAGCACGAGGATCGGCGCGCCCTTGCCGACCTTGTCGCCGACCTTGAGCTTGAGCTCCTTCACCACGCCGCCCGAAGGCGACGGGATCTCCATGGTCGCCTTGTCGGACTCGAGCGTGATCAGCGACTGATCCTTCGCCACCTGGTCGCCCGGCTTGACGAGCACCTCGATCACTTCCACTTCCTTGAAGTCGCCGATGTCGGGCACGGGCACGGTCACCGAATCGCCGTTCGCGCCGGAGGCGGCGGGTTTCTCGGGCGCCCTCGCCTTCTCGGCGCCTTTCGGCTCCGCGCCCTTCGCCTTGTCTTTCGCGTCGAGCTCGAGGATCAGCGCGCCCTTGGACACCTTGTCGCCGACCTTGATCTTCAGCTCCTTCACCACGCCGTCGCTCGGCGAAGGAATCTCCATCGTCGCCTTGTCCGACTCGAGGGTGATGAGCGACTGCTCCTTCGCCACGGCGTCGCCCGGCTTGACGAGCACCTCGATGACCTCGACTTCCTTGAAATCGCCGATGTCGGGGACGACGACCTGGCTCATACGGTCGTTGGATCCGCTTTTTCGGGGTCGATGCCGTACTTCTTCATCGCGTCGAGGACCGCCTTGGGCTTGCCCTCGCCCTGGTCGGCGAGCGCGCGCAGCGCGGCGAGCACCACGAAGTTGCGGTTCACCTCGAAGAAGTGGCGCAGCTTGGCGCGCGAGTCGGAGCGGCCGAAGCCATCCGTGCCGAGCACGCGGTAGGCGCGCTCCTTGGGAACGAACGGCCGGATCTGGTCGGCGAAGGTCTTGACGTAGTCGCTCGCCGCGACCACCGGCCCCGCCGGCCTGTCCTTCAGCATCTGCTCGACGTACGAGAGCTTCTGCTTGCCTTCCGGATGCAGCAGGTTCCAGCGCTCGGCCGCGAGGCCGTTGCGGCGCAGCTCGGTGAAGCTGGTCGCGCTCCACACGTCGGCGGCCACGCCCCAGTCGGCCTCGAGCATGTCCGCCGCGGCGAGCACCTCGCGCAGGATGGTGCCCGAGCCGAGAAGCTGTACTCGCAGCTTATTTTTTGTTTTTGATTCTTTAAATAAATACATTCCTTTCAGGATGCCCTGCTCCACCCCCTGCGGCATCGCCGGATGCTCGTAGTTCTCGTTCATCAGGGTGATGTAGTAGAAGACGTCCTGCTGCTCCGTCACCATGCGGCGCAGGCCGTCGTGCATGATCACCGCGACCTCGTAGCCGTACGTCGGATCGTACGAGACGCAGTTCGGGATCACCGACGAGAGAAGGTGCGAGTGGCCGTCCTCGTGCTGCAGTCCCTCGCCGTTCAGCGTGGTGCGCCCCGCCGTGGCGCCGAGCAGGAAGCCGCGCGCGCGCTGGTCGCCCGCGGCCCAGGCGAGGTCGCCGATGCGCTGCATGCCGAACATCGAGTAGAAGATGTAGAACGGGACCGTGATCTGGTTCGAGTGGCTGTACGAGGTGGCGGCCGCGATCCAGGACGAGAACGCGCCCGCCTCGTTGATGCCTTCCTCGAGGATCTGGCCCTGCTTGTCCTCGCGGTAGAACATCACCTGGTCCTTGTCGACCGGCTCGTACTTCTGCCCCTCGGAGGCGAAGATGCCGAGCTGGCGGAACATGCCTTCCATGCCGAAGGTCCGCGCCTCGTCAGGCACGATCGGCACCACGCGCTTGCCCATCTCCTTGTCGCGCACCAGCACCGTCAGCGCGCGTACGAACGCCATGGTGGTGGAGATCTCGCGGCCTTCGCCCGAGCCCTTCAGCACCGCGTCGAAGGCCTCGAGCGGCGGCACCGCGGGCGCCGTGTCGGCCTTGCGCCGCCGCGTGGGCAGGAATCCGCCGAGCGCCTGGCGCCGCTCGTGCATGTATTTCATCTCCGGCGCGTCGGCCGGCGGAATGTAGAACGGCAGCTCCTCGAGCTTGTCGTCCGGGATCGGAATGTTGAAGCGGTCGCGCATCTCGCGGATGGTCGAGACGTCGACCTTCTTCAGCTGGTGCGTCGGGTTCTTGGCCTGGCCCTGCTTGCCAAGGCCGTAGCCCTTGATCGTCTTGGCGAGGATCACCGTCGGCTGGCCCTTGTGCTTCGCCGCCGCCGAGTACGCGGCATAGATCTTGTGCGGGTCGTGGCCGCCGCGGTTCAGGCGCCAGATGTCCTCGTCGGTCATCCGCGACACCATCTCCAGCACCTTCGGGTCCTTGCCGAAGAAGTTCTTGCGCACGAACGCGCCGTCGTTGGCCTTGTAGTTCTGGTACTCGCCGTCGACGGTCTCCTCCATGATCTTGCGCAGGCGGCCCTCGGTGTCGCGCGTGAAAAGCGGATCCCAATATGAGCCCCAGATCACCTTGATCACGTTCCAGCCGGCGCCGCGGAAGTCGCCCTCGAGCTCCTGGATGATCTTGCCGTTGCCGCGCACCGGCCCGTCGAGGCGCTGCAGGTTGCAGTTCACGATGAAGATCAGGTTGTCGAGCTTCTCGCGCGAGGCAAGGCCGATGGCGCCGAGCGACTCGGGCTCGTCCATCTCGCCGTCGCCGCAGAACACCCACACCTTGCGGTTGGCGGTGCGCGCCAGGCCGCGCGCCTCGAGGTACTTGAGGTAGCGCGCCATGTAGATCGCCTGGATCGGGCCGAGGCCCATCGACACGGTCGGGAACTGCCAGAACTCGGGCATCAGCCACGGGTGCGGGTAGGAGGACACGCCTTTGCGGTCGACCTCGCGGCGGAAGTTGAGGAGCTGCTCCTGCGACAGGCGGCCTTCGAGCAGCGCCCGCGCGTACACGCCCGGCGCCGAGTGCCCCTGGAAATAAACCAGGTCGCCGCCGTGCCCTTCGTGCGGCGCGTGCCAGAAATGGTTCTGGCCGATGCCGAACAGCGTGCCGACCGAGGCGAAGCTCGCGATGTGGCCGCCGAGCTCGTCGTCGGACTTGTTCGCCTTCGCCACCATCACCATCGCGTTCCAGCGGCAGTAGGAGCGGATGCGTTCCTCGAGCGCCGGGTCGCCCGGCGAGCGCTCCTCGAGGTGCGGCGGGATGGTGTTGATGTACGCGGTGTTGGGCGAGAACGGAATGTTCGCCCCGGTGCGGCGCGCCTGGTCGATCAGCTTCTCGAGCAGGAAGTGGGCGCGCTCGGGGCCTTCGCGCTCGATGACCGCCTCGAGCGCATCGAGCCACTCCTGCGTCTCGAGCGAGTCGGAATCGTTTGCGGCGGGAAATTGCGGTACGGCGGACATGTGACGCCTCGAGAGCTAGGGGGACCTGAGGGCTTTCGGTCACAGTATTATGCAGCATGACCGCCCGCATTCTCGACGGAAAATCGCTCGCGGCGCAGGTCCGGGCCGAAGTGAAGGCGCGCGTCGCGCGGCTTGCGCAGCGCGGCATCCGCCCGGGGCTGGCGGTGGTCCTGGCCGGCGACGACCCGGCCTCCCGGGTCTATGTCCGCAACAAGACTCGCGCCTGCGAGGAGGTCGGTGTGCGCTCGCAGCAGATCGACTATCCGGCCTCCGTTACTCAAGAAGAACTAATGGCATGCATCAGGAATTTGAATGTCGATCCGGCTGTGCACGGCATCCTGGTGCAGCTCCCGCTGCCGAAGCACCTCGATGCCGCGCGTGCGCTCGAGGCAGTGTCGCCGGCAAAGGACGTGGACGGTTTCCACGCGGAGAACACGGGCGCGCTGCTTGCGGGGGCGCCGCGCCTCGTGCCGTGCACGCCGGCGGGCGTGATGCGCCTGCTGGAGCACGCCGGCGTGCCCGTCGCCGGGCAGCGCGCGGTGGTCATCGGGCGCTCCAATATCGTCGGCAAGCCGCTCGCGCTCCTGCTCTTGCAAAAGGACGCGACGGTCACCATCTGCCACTCGAAGACGCGCGATCTCGCGGCGGTTGCGAAACAGGCCGACATTCTGGTGGCCGCCATCGGCCGGGCGAAACTCGTCACCGCGGCGATGGTCAAACCGGGCGCCTGCGTGATCGACGTCGGCGTCAACCGACTGCCCGACGGCTCGCTTGCCGGCGACGTCGATTTCTCCGCAGTAAGGGATGTCGCCGGATGGATTACGCCGGTGCCGGGCGGGGTCGGACCGATGACCATCGCGATGCTTCTTGAAAACTGCCTAAAAGCCGCTCATGAATCCACTTCTTGATTTTTCCGGCCTGCCGCGCTTCTCCGAGATCAAGCCGGAGCACGTCACGCCCGCGGTCGACGAGTTGCTCGCCGCCGGCCGCTCGACGCTCGCGGCGGTCGCCCACGCTGCCCCGACCTGGGATGCCTTCGTCGCTCCGCTGGAGGATGCGAACGAGCGCATCGGCCGCGCCTGGGGGCAGGTCTCGCACCTGCATGCGGTGCTGGACAGCCCGGCACTGCGCGAGGCGTATAACGCCAACCTGCCGAAGCTGAGCCAGTACTGGACCGAGCTCGGCCAGAGCGAAGCGCTGTTCACCGGCTACAAGAAGCTGCGCGCCTCGTCCGAGTTCGCCGGCCTTTCGCAGGCACGCAAGAAGATCGTCGAGAACGCGCTGCGCGATTTCCGCCTGAGCGGCGCCGAGCTGCCCGCGGACAAGAAGAAGCGCTACGCCGAGATTTCCGAGGAGCTCTCCAGGCTCGGCGCCAAGTTCTCCGAGAACATCCTCGACGCCACCAACGCGTTCTCGCTGACGATCGAGGACGCGGCGCGCGTGAGCGGCATCCCGGCGGACGTGCTGCAGGCGGCGCGCGAAGCGGCGGGGAAAGACGGCAAGACGGGGTGGAAATTCACCCTGCACGCGCCCTCGTACATGCCGGTGATGCAGTACGCCGACGACCGCGCGCTGCGCGAGACGCTGTACCGCGAGAGCGTGACGCGCGCCTCCGAGTTCGGCAAGAAGGAGTGGGACAACACGCCGCTGATCGCGCGCATCGTCGAGCTGCGCCGCGAGATGGCCGCGCTGCTCGGCTACGCCAACTACGCGCAGGTTTCGCTCGAGCCGAAGATGGCCGAGTCGCCCTCGCAGGTGCTCGGCTTCCTCGACGACCTCGCGCGCCGCGCCAGGCCGTTCGGCGAGCACGACGCCGCGGAGCTGCGCGAATTCGCGCGCGCCGAGCTCGGCCTGAGCGACCTGCAGGCCTGGGACGTGGCATACGCCTCGGAGAAGCTGCGCGTGAAGCGCTATGCCTTCTCCGAGCAGGAAGTGAAGCGCTACTTTCCCGAGGACGCGGTGCTCGCGGGCCTGTTCCGCCTCGTCGAGGCGCTCTACGGCCTGAAAATCTCGCCGGCGAAGGCGCCCGTGTGGCAAGAGGACGTGCGCTTCTTCGACGTGCGCGATTCAGCCGGCGCGCTGGTGGGCCAGTTCTACATCGACCTGTACGCGCGCGAGACCAAGCGAGGCGGCGCCTGGATGGACGACGCGCGCGGCCGGCGCCGCCGGGGCAGCGTCGTGCAGACGCCGGTCGCCTATTTGAACTGCAATTTCTCGCGGCCGGTCGGCGGCAAGCCCGCGCTTTTCACGCACGACGAAGTGCTGACGCTCTTCCATGAAGCCGGCCATGGCCTGCACCACCTGCTGACGCGCGTCGAGGATCTCGGCGTCTCCGGCATCAACGGCGTGGAATGGGACGCGGTCGAGCTCCCCAGCCAGTTCATGGAGAACTTCTGCTGGGAATGGGACGTGTTGCGGCACATGACCCGCCACGTCGACACTGGCGCCCCGCTGCCGCGGGAGCTGTTCGACAAGATGATCGCCGCGAAGAACTTCCAGAGCGGCCTGGGCTTCCTGCGCCAGATCGAATTCGCCGAGTTCGACATGCACCTGCACTCGGATTTCGATCCCGCCGCGGGCGGGACCGCGCTGCAGCTCCTCAACGAAGTGCGCAAGCGCGTCGCGGTGCTGCCGCAGCCGGCCTACAACCGCTTCCCGAACAACTTCTCGCATATTTTCGGCGGCGGCTATGCTGCCGGCTACTACAGCTACAAGTGGGCCGAGGTACTCTCGGCCGATGCGTACGCCTTGTTCGAGGAGCGCGGCGTACTCGACGCCGAGACGGGCAAGCGCTTCCGCGACGAAATCCTCGCCGTTGGCGGAAGCCGCTCCGCGGCCGAGTCGTTTCGCGCCTTCCGCGGCAGGGAACCGAGCGTCGATGCCCTGCTGCGTCACAATGGTATGATCGCCGCATGATCATCGGCGTACGCTCGTTCGCCGCGATGTTCGCAGTGTTCCTCGCAGGCGCCACGTTCGTCCACGCGCAGCAGTTGTACCGCTGGACCGACGAGAAGGGCGTCGTGCACATCACCGATACGCCGCCGCCGGCCAACGCGAAGAACGTGCAGAGGCCCAGAGCCGATGCCGGCGCGCCGCCCGAGGCGCAGCATCCTTATGAGCTCGCGCAGGCGATGAAGGATTTTCCGGTGACTCTTTATACGGCCCCGAATTGCCAGGATCCTTGCTCCCGCGCCCGCGAATTGCTCAACAAGCGTGGCGTGCCATTCCGCGAGATCCAGGTGACCGACAAGGAATCGATCCAGGAGCTGTCGAGGCTTTCCGGCAGCAACCAGGTCCCGGTTCTCCTAGTGGGCAAAAGCGTGCAGAAGGGCTTCGAGCAGGAGGCGTTCGACGCTCTCCTGGATTCCGCGCGCTACCCTCGCACGGGGCTCATGCCGGCCCGCAACCAGGCCGCCCCCAAGCCGCCCGCGGCGCCGCGCCCGGACGCTGCGAAGCCCGCAGAAGACGAACCCAGGCCGTCAGGACCGTACGCCCCCCGCTTTTCGAAGTAGCGGGTGAAGCTCGCCACCTGGAACGTCAATTCGCTGAAGGTGCGCCTGCCGCACCTGCTCGACTGGCTCGCCGCCGCCCGGCCCGACGCCGTCTGCCTGCAGGAAACCAAGACCGAGGACGCGAATTTTCCTCTCGCCGCCATCGAGGCCGCCGGCTATCGCGCGGTGTTCTGCGGCCAGAAGTCCTATAACGGCGTCGCCATCCTCGCGCGCGGCCAGCCGGCTGAGGTGGCGCACGGCATCCCGGATTTTCCGGACGACCCCAAGCGCCTGATCGCCGCCACGGTGGGCGACCTGCGCCTGATCTGCGCCTACGCGCCGAACGGGCAGTCTCCGGAGTCGGACAAATACGTCTACAAGCTGCGCTGGTACGAAGCGCTGACGCGGTGGATGAAGAGCGAGGTGCACAAGCGCCCGCGGCTTGCGCTGCTCGGCGACTTCAACGTCGCTCCGGAAGATCGCGACGTGCATAACCCGAAGCGCTGGGAAGGCCACATCCACGTGACGCCGCCGGAGCGCGCCGCATTCCGCGCGCTGCTCGACACCGGCCTGGCGGACAGCTTCCGCCTGTTCGAGCAACCGGAGAAGGAGTTTTCCTGGTGGGACTACCGCCTCAACGCGTTCCAGCGCGGCTGGGGCCTGCGGATCGATTTCGTGCTGCTCTCACCGGAGCTGGCGAAGGCCTGCAAGTCCGCCGTCATCGACAAGGGCCCGCGCACCCTCGAGCGGCCCTCGGACCACGCACCCGTGGTCGTCGAGCTCGCCTGATCAGTCGATCAGCGCGTAGGCCGGCAGCGTGAGGAACTCGACGTAGCGCTCGTCGAGGGTCAGTTCTTCGAACAGTTTGGCCGCTTCGTCGTACCTGCCCGCGCCTTCGCCGCTTTTCACTTTGGCGAGCTCTTCCTTCAGCAGCTTCCTGAACAAATCCGCCGTCACCTTGCGGCCGTCGTCCAGCACGCCCTTCGGCGAGCGAATCCACTGCCAGATCTGCGAGCGCGAAATCTCGGCGGTCGCGGCGTCCTCCATCAGGTTGAACACCGGCACGCAGCCGTTCCCGGCGAGCCACGAGCCGAGGTACTGGATGCCCACCGAAATGTTGTTGCGCACGCCGGCCTCGGTGATCGGCTTCTCGGGCTGGAATGCCAGCAGGTCCTTTGCGCTCACGTTGACGTCGGGGCGCTGCCGGCCGTACTGGTTCGGCTGCGGCATGTGCTGGTCGAAGACTTCCTTTGCAACGCCGACGAGTCCGGGGTGCGCCACCCAGGTACCGTCGCAACCGTCGGTGACTTCGCGCAGCTTGTCCGCGCGCACCTTGTCGATCGCCGCCTGGTTGGCCACGGGGTCGTTCTTGATCGGGATCTGCGCCGCCATTCCCCCCATCGCGGGCGCGCCGCGGCGGTGGCAGGTCTTGACGAGCAGCAGCGCGTAGGCACGCATGAACGGCGCGGTCATGGTGACCTGCGCGCGGTCGGCGAGGCAGAAGTCGCGGTTGGAGCGGAATTTCTTGATGCAGGAAAAGATGTAGTCCCAGCGCCCGATGTTGAGGCCGGCCGAGTGCTGGCGCAGCTCATACAGGATCTCGTCCATCTCGAACGCGGCGACCACGGTCTCGATCAGCGCGGTGGCCTTGATCGAGCCCTGAGGAATCTTCAGCTCGTCCTGCGAGAAAACGAAGATGTCGTTCCACAGGCGCGCCTCGAGGTGCGACTCCATCTTCGGCAGATAGAAGTACGGACCCGAGCCGCGGGCGAGCAGCTCCTTGGCGTTGTGGAAAAAGAACAGCGCGAAATCGAAAATGCCGCCCGAAACCGGCTTGCCATCGATCGTCACGTGCTTCTCATCGAGGTGCCAGCCGCGCGGCCGCGGCAGCAGGATCGCGGTCTTGTCGTTCAGCCGGTAGATCTTCTGCGTGCTGTCGGGGCCGGTGCTCTCGAAGCTGATCGTGCGGCGCACGGCGTCGCGCAGGTTGACCTGCCCGTCGATCATGTTGTGCCAGGTCGGGCAGTTCGCGTCCTCGAAGTCCGCCATGAAGGTGGACGCGCCGCAGTTCAGCGCGTTGATCACCATCTTGCGATCGGTGGGGCCGGTGATCTCGACGCGGCGGTCGAGCATGTCCTTCGGCTGCGGCGCGACGGTCCACTCCGCGTCGCGGATCTTCTTGGTCGCGGCGAGGAAGTCCGGCAGGACGCCTTTGTCGAATTCCATCTGCCGCTGCGCGCGCGCCGCGAGCAGTTCCTGCCGGCGCGGCTCGAACTTGCGGTGCAGCTTGGCAACGAAGGTCAGCGCTTCGGGACTGAGAATCGGCGCGAATTCGCGCGTGATCGGTCCCGAGATCGCGACGCCCTCGGGTAGCGGACTGGACATGTGCATAGCAGCATTTTATGTAGCGAAATGTGGCACTGCAACATAAAAACGCAGCCGGCCGGGCTATGAAGGGCTGAGGCTAGGCCTCGGGCTCGGGCTCGGGGTCATCCTCTATGCCAAGCTCTTGAATCTTGCGGGTAATGGTGTTCCTGCCCATGCCGAGCAGGTTGGCCGCTTCGATGCGCCTGCCGCCGGTACGCGCGAGGGCCTTCGCTATCAGCGCGCGCTCGAACTGACGGCCCAAGGCATCGAGGATGCCGGTATCGCCGCGCGCGAGCCGGCGCTCCGCTTCTAGCTCCAGGGCTCCGATCCAATCCGAGGCAGACCCGGCAGGTTGCTCGCGAAGCTCTGCTGGAAGGTCGCCAGCCTCGACCACCTGGCCCGCGGCCATGACGGTCAGCCAGTGGCAGAGGTTTTCCAGCTGGCGCACGTTGCCCGGGAATTCCAGTCGCGCGAGCGCGGCGAGCGCTTCGTCCGACAAGCGCTTGGGCTCCACGCCAAGCTGACGCGCGCTCGCCGCGAGGAAGTGCTTCGCCAGCAAGGGAATGTCTTCCGATCGCTCGCGCAGGCTCGGCAATCGCAGCCTGATCACGTTCAGGCGGTGATAAAGGTCCTCGCGGAAGGTCCCTTCGCGAACGCGTTGCTCGAGGTTCTGGTGCGTCGCCGCGATCACGCGCACGTTGACCTTCATCTGCTGGTGCCCGCCGACCCGATAGAAGCTGCCATCGGAAAGCACGCGCAGCAGCCGCGTCTGCAGCTCGGCCGGCATGTCGCCGATCTCGTCGAGGAACAGCGTGCCGCCCTCCGCCTGCTCGAAGCGGCCGCGGCGTTGCTGCTGGGCGCCGGTAAAAGAGCCGCGCTCATGGCCAAAGAGCTCCGATTCCAGGAGGTCTTTCGGCATCGCCGCGGTATTGATCGCTATGAACGGTTTGGAGGCACGCGCACTGTGCCGGTGCAGCGCCCTTGCTACCAGCTCCTTGCCGGTGCCGGACTCGCCCGTGATGAGAACCGTGACGCTCGACTGGGAAAGCCGTCCGATCGCGCGGAAAACTTCCTGCATCGCCGGTGCGTGACCCAGCATTTCAGGCGCCTGCGGCAGCGGCTCGGCCGCTTCCAGTTCGCGCCGGCTCTCATCGAGCGCGCGGCGAATGAGCTCGACCGCCTGGTCGACATCGAAAGGCTTGGGCAGATATTCATAGGCGCCGCCCTGGAACGCGGCGACCGCGCTGTCCAGGTCCGAGTACGCGGTCATGACAATCACCGGCACGGCAGGATGGCGCTGCTTCACCGTCTGCAGCAGCTCGAGCCCGGAAAGCCCGGGCATGCGCACGTCGGAAACCAGAACTTCGGGCGTGCTGCCGGAAAGCGCGTCGAGC
>Ga0097621_100003399_pt1 | contig 10957 bp, 8 predicted proteins | sample KBSMisM72_FD_73165 | JGI IMG/M metagenome (GOLD analysis project Ga0097621, IMG submission 73165) | Miscanthus rhizosphere microbial communities from Kellogg Biological Station, Michigan, USA - KBS Miscanthus M7-2 (version 2) (version 2) | ecosystem: Host-associated > Plants > Roots >... | reverse complement strand
GTTCGTAATCGTCCCAGGCGCGCAGGTAAACGGAGTCGCCTTCCCGACCGCTCTCGGTCATCCCCATGATGTCGATGAAGAAGCGCAGGCTGGCCTCGGGCTTGGGAGTAAACATCTCCAGATGCCCCAGATGGGCGATATCCATGTTTGGTTCTAATGGGTTGGGTTCGTTTTGCATGGAAACTGAAAGTATACCGCGCAGTCTTTAAAGCAAATGAGCGGGAGTGGCGCGAAGCTTCCACGGGGCTTGCACTCGCAGGCGGACGTTGACCTCTTCGAGCGATCCGAAGAATCCCACGAAGGAACGGCGCAGATGGGCCGGCGGGCGCCTGGAACCCCGGAAATCCCGATGCCGGAACTGGTCGGTCGCCGCGATCACCGCGCTGCCCATGGGACGGTATTCATGGGTGCCCTGGGCCCATGCCAGGCCGTGCTCCGTGTCAATCCAAACCGCGAACCCCATGTGATATTATGGACCGCGTTTATGATCACCCTTCGGCTTGCCATCGTCACGGTAATCGTGGCCTCATTCGCGGCAGGGCACGTTGCCGCCCAATCGCTTGACTTCGCGACGTACCGCTCAAAAGTGGAGCCTATTTTCCTGAAGAAACGCGAAGGCCACGCCCGCTGCGTGGTGTGCCATGCGGGATCCGGTAACGCCTTCCGCTTACAGCCTTTGGCCCCAGGTGCGACTACGTGGACCGAAGAACAGTCGCGGCAAAACTTCGAATTCGTCTCCAAACTAGTGAGCAAGGCGAATCTGATGGCCAGCCCAATCCTGAAACACCCCCTCGCCGGTGAGGCCGGCGGCGACGATTTCCATAGCGGCGGCCGCCAATTCCTATCGCAGAGCGATCCCGATTGGAAAGCCATCGCGGACTGGGCTCGCGGCTCGAAGTAAGCACGATAATAGAGTTTGCTCCGTACGCGTCGAAGTTTTCTCGCTGCACCTCTGCTGGTTGCGGTCGCCCTACTGACCGGCTGCCGGCAGAGCACCACGCACGAGCTCACCATTCTGCACTTCAACGATCTGCATGACCGCTTGCTGCCGGATCCCGATGGTGTCGGTGGTATCGCGCATCTGGCGACGCTGCTCCAAAGGGAGCGCGCTGCTGCCTCTGCGTCGCTCACGCTGAGCGCCGGCGACGTGGTGCAGGGCTCGCCGGTCAGCACCGTATTTCAAGGAGTGCCGGATTACGAGATCGCCAACCACTTGGGCATCGACGTCAACTGTCTGGGGAACCACGAGTTCGATTACGGCTGGCAAAGAATCCGCGAATTCCTGCAGGCCGCGAACTTCGCCACCGTGAACGCCAACGTCGTGGACGCGGCCGGGAACCGCATGCTGAATCCCCCGTATGTAATTCGCGAAGCGGGAGGCATGCGCATCGCCGTGATCGGCGCGCTGCTGGAGCAGATGCTGGAGCACACGACGCAACAAAACCTGGGTCCCTATCGTTCCGCGCCCCTGGTCGATACGCTGCGGCCTGTCGTGGCGGACGCGAAACAGCAGGCCGACATGGTGATCGTGCTGGGGCATTTGGAAAAGACCGAGGCGGAAGCGATCCTGCGTGGGCTGCCAGACGTGAGCGTCGTCGTGATCGGGCACGAGCACACGCCCTGGAAGGAGCCCCTGGAGGTCGACGGGAGATTCGTGATCCACGCGGAAGGTTATGGCCGCCAGGTCGGCAAGATGGTTTTGCGCTATGACACTGCCACGCGGCGCATCACTTCGCACACCTGGACAGGGATTCCGGTCGATGACGCCGAGTATCCTGCAGATCCGGTGGTCCAGGCTCAGATCGACGAGTGGGAAGCGAAAGTCTCGGCGTTGGTCGATGTTCCCATTGGGCGAGCGACCCGCGTGATTCCGCGCAGCGAGGTGAAGGCCCTGATGGAGCGCGCCATGCTCGATCGGGTTCCCGCGGACTTCGCGTTCACCAACCGCGGCGGAGTCCGCGACGTACTGCCGGGGGGCGAGCTGCTCGCCCGCCATGTCTGGAACGTGATGCCCTTTGACAATGCGGTGGTTACGCTCGAAATCCCGGGCGATCAACTGGCCGCCTTGACCGATCCCTCCGGCCGTGTCGAAAAGGTCGTGACGGCATCCCTGGATCGGCAGCGGGTGTATCGCCTGGTCACCACGGATTTCGTCGCGCAGAGCTGGGCCGATATCGGTAAAACGTTCCCGCGCCGCGATCAGGGTGCACTGCTACGCGATGTCGTGATCGATTGGATCAGGCAGCGGAAGACGATTCCGTAGTCCAGATCTCGGTCAGCACACGCTGGAAATTGCCGCCCAGGATCAATTGAATGTCCCCCTTCGAGTACTTCCGGCGAACTAGTCCTTCCGTCAATTCGAAAACCTTGCGGGCGTACTGCATGCCATCCAGGTCGTTCTTCTTCCTGAGGACGTTTTTGGGAAAGACGGCCACATCACGCCCGTCCAGATCGACATCGCTTCCCAGGCCGACATGCTCCACACCAGCCAGCTTCGCGATGTGGTCAATGTGTTCGAGCACGTTTTCGATGGTAACGGAGGGTCCGGTTCCTACAAACAGGCGCACCAGCGTGACGCCCATGACGCCACCCTTGGCTGCCAGTTTGCGAATCGCGGCATCGGTCTTGCAACGGGCGCTATAAGGCACCAGCGCGCGGCAATTTGAGTGCGTCACCAACGCGGGTTTCGCCGACGCCTCAATCACGTCGAGCGTAGTGCGGTCGCCGCAGTGTGAGATATCGACCGCCATGCCGAGCTGATTCATCCGTGCCAGAACTTGCGCGCCGTAGGCGGTCAGCCCCTTTTCCGTGGGATCGACCGAGCCGCCTCCCAGGGCGTTGTCGCGATAGGTGAGCTGCGAAACGCGCTGCCCCGCCTGGTAGAAGGCGGCGACGTCGTCCACCGTTCGGAAATGATTGGAATTCTGCTGGCCGACAATGATGCCGAGCTTTCCTTCGGCGTTGGCCCGCGTGACATCCCCGGGACAGTCGACCCGGATAAAGTACGCCGGGTGCGCCTCGATAAAGGCGTCCCAGCCCGCGATGTCCGCCGACGACGCGGCGTAAATATCGCCTTCGGTGAATCCGACTGCGGGATGGAAAACGGTAATGCCGGAATCCTTGAGGCGCTGGAAATCAAGTTCACGGAAGGTCTCCGGATGCGCTCGCCAGGAAGCCAGTTTCTTGAAATCGAGGGTGAGCAGACCCAGCATATCGATCACCGTGGATTCGCGAACCAAGTCTACGGTGGTCGTCGAGTAGGTGGCTGCAAACAGGCGAGAACTTCCCCGATTGACAAAGGGCGCAGCAAGTATGCACGCCCCGCCGGACAGCAATGACCTGCGGGAAAGCACTTCTGTACTTCGGAAGAAGATAGGATAGCACGCCTCGGCGAAGTACCCTATGATCGGTCACAGTTCATCGTAGATTTTTGGACGGATTCGAAGGAAAATGTACACATGTCAACCGAAGCGAAGTGCCCGTTCAGACACACCCAAGCCGCGGCCCCGGGGAATGCGAGCTGGTGGCCGAATCAGCTGAACCTGAAGATCCTCAACCAGAACTCCCCCTTGTCCGACCCGATGGACAAGGAGTTCGATTACGCGAAAGAGTTCAAGAGCCTCGACCTGAATGCTGTGATCCAGGACCTGCACGCCTTGATGACGGATTCACAGGATTGGTGGCCGGCCGACTTCGGCCACTATGGCGGGTTCTTCATCCGTATGGCGTGGCACAGCGCAGGCACGTACCGCATCGCCGACGGCCGTGGTGGAGCCGGCTCCGGCATGCAACGTTTCGCGCCCCTCAATAGCTGGCCGGACAATGCGAGCCTCGATAAGGCTCGCCGCTTGCTATGGCCTATCAAGCAGAAGTATGGCAAGAAGATCTCCTGGGCCGATCTGATGATTCTCACCGGGAACATCGCCTTGGAGTCGATGGGCTTCAAGACCTTCGGTTTCGGTGGCGGGCGTGCGGACGTCTGGGAGCCGGATGAAACCTACTGGGGGGCCGAGCGCACATGGCTCGGAGACGAGCGCTACACCGGCGACCGTCAGCTCGACGATCCTTTCGGCGCCGTGCAGATGGGCCTGATTTACGTGAACCCGCAGGGACCCAATGGAAATCCGGATCCCATCGCCGCGGCCCGCGACATCCGCGAGACGTTCGCTCGCATGGCCATGAATGACGAGGAGACAGTTGCGCTCATTGCCGGCGGGCACACCTTCGGCAAGACGCACGGCGCGGCTCCCGACTCCCATTGCGGCCCCGAACCCGAGGGCGGCTTGATCGAGGAGCAGGGCCTCGGCTGGAAGAATTCCTTCGGCACCGGCAAGGGCGGCGACACCATCACCAGCGGTCTGGAGGGCATCTGGAGCAGCACCCCAACCAAGTGGAGTAACAACTTCTTCACGAACCTGTTCAGCTTTGAATGGGAACTCTTCAAGAGCCCGGGAGGTGCCCACCAATGGCGCCCCAAGGGTGGGGCCGGAGCGGGCACCGTCCCGGATGCGCACGATCCGTCCAAGAAACACGCCCCTACCATGCTCACCACGGATCTGTCTCTGCGGTTTGACCCCGCTTACGAAAAAATCTCACGGCGCTTCCTCGAAAACCCCGACCAGTTCGCGGACGCCTTCGCCCGCGCCTGGTACAAGTTGACGCACCGCGACATGGGTCCCATCGCACGCTACCTGGGCCCACTGGTTCCCAAGGAGCGACTGATCTGGCAGGACCCGGTTCCCGCCGCCGATCACCCACTGATCGGGGAGACGGATATCGCGGCTCTCAAGACCAAGATCATGGCGTCCGGCCTCTCGATTTCTGAACTCGTTACCACTGCCTGGGCATCGGCCTCGACGTTTCGCGGCTCCGACAAACGCGGCGGAGCGAACGGCGCCCGCATTCGGCTCGAACCGCAAAAGAGTTGGGACGTGAACAAGCCCACCGGGAAAGTCATCGCGGCGCTGGAAGCGATCCAGAAGGATTTCAACAGCGGTGGCAAAAAGGTCTCGCTGGCCGACCTGATCGTCCTGGGGGGCTGCGCCGCGGTCGAGGCCGCTGCGAGAAAGGCCGGACATGACGTGAAGATTCCCTTCACGCCGGGACGCACGGATGCTTCGCAGGAGCAGACCGATGCGCACTCTTTTGCGCCGCTCGAGCCGATCGCGGACGGGTTCCGCAACTACGTTAAGAACGGCGTCAAGACACCGCTGGAAGAGCTGCTAATCGATCGGGCGCAGTTGCTGACGCTGACCGCTCCGGAGATGACGGTTCTCATCGGCGGCTTGCGCGCCCTCGGCGCGAACGCCGGCGGCACGAAACACGGTGTCTTCACCAACCGGCCTGAGACGCTGACGAACGACTTCTTCGTCAATCTGCTCGACATGAGGACCGAGTGGAAGCCTGCTGCCGAGGGCACCCCCTCTCAAGTTTATGAGGGGCGGGATCGCGCCACGGGCAAGGCCAAGTGGACCGGCACCCGCGTCGACCTGGTTTTCGGATCGAACTCCCAGCTCCGCGCGCTCGCAGAAGTTTATGCGTGCGACGACTCGAAGGGGGCGTTCGTGAAGGATTTCGCGGCGGCGTGGACCAAGGTGATGAACCTGGATCGATACGACCTCGCGTAATCCCGGCGGGTATGGTCTTTACCAAGCGTCTTCGGGACGGAGTCCGGCGCGGGGATATCACGTGCAGCGTTCGAATCTGGAAGCGTCCTCACGTCACGGTCGGGACGCGATACCGGATGGAGGAAGGGGAGATCGAAGTCGACTCCATAGAGCCGATCGGTTTGTTCGATATCACGCCTGAGTTGGCGAGGGAGTCAGGTTTCCTCGGCGTTGTCGATCTGCTGAAGGTTGCCAAGCACGGTCCGGGGGAGAATGTGTATCTCGTACGGTTCCATTACGTGCCGCCTCGCAAGCGCTCCGCCCGGGCGAAACCCGCCTGATACGTTGCTTAACCCGCGAGAAGAGCTTATTCAGCCCGTTGAACGCCGATGCGATGCCGCTGCACCGGACGAATTCTTATTCGCGAGACGCCGCGGAAATCAGCCACCTTGAGCGACGGCCAACGCGTTCTCGAAATCCGGGGCATTCAAGCCGGCTAGAAACCCAGCAAGGAAGATCTTGCCAAGAACAAGCTTCGTCTCAGTCGTCCCCATCTTCAATTGGCCACTCGCGAGCTGGGCACGGAACTCGACCGGATTGGGCGCGGAGAGATCCGCCACAGGTGCCGCGCCCGGCGTCCCAACGGATGAGGCAAGAAGTATGCCCGCGTAGTACAGGCGGGTCATTTGCCGCATCAATACCAAGCGTGCACGAAGTGCGCGATCGGGCGGGCCGCCGAGCCAGGATCGTAGTAGTAGATCCTCCAAACCGGGCGTCCGCGCAAAATTCTCCGTGAGGATAGCGACATCCGTCAATGGATCGTTGCGGTACGACGTTTCCCAATCGATCAGCCACAACCGTTCGCCGTCAAAGAGGATGTTGCTGAGATTAGGGTCGTTGTGGCTCGATACGTGTGCTGAGGTGTCCCAGGGATAAGCCTGCCGGATGCGTTCGAATCCTTCCACATGGGGATCGAGCAGACCGGACGCGAATGACTTCCGCACGTAGCCCAGCATTCGATCGAGAAAAGTCCGGTAGTCGCCGAGTTCCGGGAAAGCAGGCGCCGCCTGCAGGTTAGCAGCGAGCTTTCCGATTGCCGTTGCCAAACCCGCTGGTCCGCCCGGAAACTCTTGCAGCGGTCGCTGAATCACAAAGTCTAGAATGGCCACTCCGGCACTGTCGTCCGCGTGACGTAGGGGCGGCGCGATACCCGCATCCGCCGCGATCTGCATACAAACATACTGGTGAGGATTTCGCAACGGGCTGCGACGAGTTTCCATCCGAAGCAGATACGACCGGCCGTCAACTTCAACCCGATACGTCAACGCCCCTGAGGCGCCTCCCGAACGCGGTTGCAAAGATGTCACCAGTGTAGATCCGAAAGCGGACGACACGGCTGTCCTGGCCGTATCACGCAGATGTTCCGGAATCGCTTCAAACCATGTCTCGTTCATACTGTGGACCCTTCTGGCGGACTTATCGCCGTGACAAAGTTGTCGAATTATTCTTAAGCGCGCAGGTCTGCGACCTATGATGTCAGGTGTCGGCAAAACCAATCGCGTGCGAGGAAAGCGCTTTTTTCAATGCGCTTTTTTCCTCGAACAGGTGGCGAGCGCCGTCGATGATTTCGATCTTACGCACAGTTTGGCGCGGGAACCATGTCATCGCAGAGTGATTGAAGGCCAGAGCGGCGGTTTCCCTACTTCCCACAATAAAAAGGGTCGGCGCTTGGACTTTCCAGAGCCATGGTCCTGCCAAGTCTGGCCTTCCTCCGCATGACACCACTGCCTGGCCCAGGCGTGGACGCTCCGCTACCGCGTGCAGGGCGGCCGCCGCGCCGGTACCGGATCCGAAGTAACCCAGCCCCAGACTCTTGAGCGATGGCTGCCGGCCAATCCAGTCCGTGATCGCCGCAATACGGCGGCTGAGCACGCGGATGTCGAACCGCAACACCTCGGTTTCGATGTCCGTCAGTTCCTCTTCCTCAGTTAAGAGATCCGCCTGGACCATACAGAGCGCGCCGCGATGGAGCGTATCAGCGATGTAACGATTTCTTGGATTGTAGCGACCGGTGCCGCTCGCGTGGGCGAGTAACACAAGTCCCGTGGCGTTCTCCGGTAGAGAGATTTCCGCTGCGAGTTCAATTCCGTCAACTGGGATAAGAGCCGTAAACTGATTCGACTGGGCCCCACGTAGCGCCTGGACATGCCTGGCGAACTTGGACCAGCTTTCGAAGTCGTGCTCGCGAGCGATGACCAGCTGCGCATCGGACAGCTTGAACGAGGCGCGTTGAACATCAAGCTCGGGCAGATCCCGCAAGCGCGGGTGATGATGCCGGATACGCATCAACGCCTCGGGTGCGGCTTCGGCGTGATCCTCAACCAGATCCTTGGCTTGTTTCTTGTATTGCTCGAGGTTGGGACGAGCCGGTAATTCTCGCTCAGGCATACGAAACTCCTTTCACGCGTAGCCTGGAGTCCGCACGTAACAGGCAGGAAAGAAGGTTCGCTACTACAAACTTTCTCGTGCAGGTGGGCACTGCCCTTTCCGCGGACTGGAAGCGCCCTGAGCGCTGTACTCCACAGTAAGGAATCTCCATCCGCGAAGTCAACCCCACGCCGCTAACCCCGCAGCTTTTAGACCGCAATTTCAGTGAAACTCCCCGGGGAATTCGCGATAAGAATGAGGTGAACGAGTTCGCCGAGCAAGCCCAAAATCTGCTAGATGCCGCCCTGGCTGCGCTCAACCGCGGGGAAAGCTGTCAGGAGATGACGGTTTTGATCGCCCGTGACGGAGCAATCCAGATGTGCACCGATTCAGACTGGCCGCTTGATTCCCTGATGCTCGATCGCGGGGCACGGACGGGGTATCGAGTCTCGCCTCGCCGGGGCTCGGTGCGCGTCGAAGGTCGCGAGGGCCTGCGCAGGTGCGTCCTCGAAGCCGCCTTACCTAGCCATGGGTGGAGGATCGGGCATTCCCGACGCCTACAAAACCTGTTGGCATCGTAACGGCCCTGACTACTACTTCCGGGCCGTCAGACTCCGCCCCGGCACGCACCACAGGAAGCTGGTTTTCGACAGCTCCACGTCCTTCGCACCCGAGGCTCTGAGCACTTCGGCGTACTCGCCCGTGCGAAACAGATCGAAGATCGCGAGCTTTCCGCCGGGCTTCAGCACGCGCAGCATTTCGCGAACAGCCTGAGCCCGCGCGTCTTGTTCCGGGATGTTGTGCAGGACCAGGTTCGAAACAACTACGTCGTAGTGGTTGTCAGGGTACACCAGCTTCTGCGCGTCGCCGTTCTCGATGCGAACCTTATCGGCGACGCCTTCGATCTTGACGTTGGCCTTGGCGGCGTCCGCCGAGTTTCCCGACAGATCGAGCGGGCTCCACACATCAATACCGATGACTTTACCGTTCTTCAACCGCTTGGCCGCGCCGATCGCAAGCAGCCCGCGCCCGCAGCCGACGTCGAGCACGCGCTCATCGCCGCGCAACGCGAGCGAATCGAGCAGCTGATCGCGCAGCCGCAGTTTGGCGACCCGGCTGGACCAGACCATCGCCCATCCCACGCCCAGGAAGAACAGGCCGATCAGGGCCAGCACGCCGCACATGCGCAGCGCCGGACCGGGATACTCGGAACGGTTTACAACGTACAGCACCAGCGCAATGCCCAGGGTCCACGCGCCCCGGCTAAACATGCTGCGAACGATGCGTGGGGCGTCCAGGCCGTAGTCGGCAGGGCCACTCGCGGTCGCGGCGACTGTGGCAGCCATCAGGCCTTCACCTCAACCGGACTCTCCGCGGCAACCTCCGGCGCTGGAAGCGGTTTCTTGTACTTGCACTCGCCGTTGGGACACTGCGCGAAAGCGCCCGACTTCAGGAATTTCTCGATCAGGTAGCTGCCGCCGCACTCCGGGCATTTCTCGGCGATCGGCTTGCCCCATGCCACGAAATCGCATTCGGGATAGCGATTGCAGCCGTAGAAAGTCTTGCCACGCTTGGAGCGGCGCTCGATGATTTCGCCCTCCGAGCAGTTGGGGCACTTCACCCCGATCGTTTTCTGCTTGACGTATTTGCAAGTGGGGTAGTTGCTGCACGCCACAAACTCGCCGTAACGTCCGAACTTCTTGACGAGCTTGTTGCTGCACTGCGGACACGATTCATCCAGAGGCACATCCTGGGGCTTCTGCCCCGCTCCGAGCTGCTTGGTAGTTTTGCAATCGGGATAGCCCGAGCACGCCAGAAACTGTCCGAAGCGGCCCTTCTTGAGCACCAGAGGACGGCCGCAGTTGTCGCAATATTCCGCCTCGTCCTGCTCGGTGACGCCCTCCTGCGCCAGCTCGCGGGTGTTGGTACATTCCGGATACCCGGTGCAGGCGACGAACTTGCCGTGGCGGCCCCACTTGATGACCATGGGCTTGCCGCACTTTTCGCAAATCTGGTCGGTGGGCTCCTCCATGCGCTTGATGTCGGTCATGTGGCGCTCGGCGTGTTTCAGGTCCTTATCGAACCGTTCGTAAAACTCGCTCATGGCCACGCGCCAGTCCATCTTGCCTTCTTCGATGTCGTCCAACTGGGCTTCCATGCGAGCCGTATAGGTGACATCGAACAAGTCGTCGAAGCTTTCAAGCAGGAGATCGGTCACCACCATGCCGAGCTCGGTGGGCGCGAACTTGCCGCCGTCCTTGCGGACATACTCGCGCTCCTGGATGGTCGAGAGAATCGACGCATACGTGGACGGACGGCCCACGCCCTTGGCTTCCAGTTCCTTGACCAGCGTCGCTTCGGTGAATCGCGGAGGCGGCTCAGTGAAATGCTGCTCCGGCAGGATCGCCTTAAACTTCAAGACTTCGCCCGCTGTGACGGCGGGGAGCTTGTTCTTCAGCTCGTCATCTTCTTCGTCTTTTTCGTCTTTGCCTTCCTGATAAACCTTGAGGAATCCATCGAACTTGGGGACGCTGCCGGTGGCGCGGAACAAGTAGGCCGCTCCGTCCTTGCCCTTGGCGTCCACGTCGATGGTGGTCTGGTCAAACACCGCGGGCGTCATCTGCGATGCGACGAAGCGCATCCAGATCAGCCGGTAGAGCTTCAGCTCGTCCTCGGCCAGAAACTTCTCGACGCTTTCGGGCGTGCGCATGGCCGAAGTCGGACGGACGGCCTCGTGCGCATCCTGCGCGTCTTTCTTACCTTTGTATACATTGGGCGACGCCGGACGATACTCGGCTCCCCAGCGGTCGGTAATCATGGCGCGGACTTCGTCCAGGGCGTCGTTCGATACCCGGACCGAGTCGGTACGCATGTAGCTGATCAGACCGGTGGCGCCTTCCTCTTTGCCGAGCTCGACGCCTTCA
>Ga0097621_100003396_pt1 | contig 10964 bp, 9 predicted proteins | sample KBSMisM72_FD_73165 | JGI IMG/M metagenome (GOLD analysis project Ga0097621, IMG submission 73165) | Miscanthus rhizosphere microbial communities from Kellogg Biological Station, Michigan, USA - KBS Miscanthus M7-2 (version 2) (version 2) | ecosystem: Host-associated > Plants > Roots >... | reverse complement strand
CAATACTTCACGCCAACTAATCTCCTGAAAAAACACCTTCAACGAAGCGGAGAAAACAGCCGTCACCAGGAACGAACCGATGAACAAGAGGATGATTTTCTTCATCAGGACAACTCAATGTAACAGGAAAAACCTCTTTGTGGACATTTGCGTATCTACATTCGACGAAATCAGGGAACGAGGATTTTATTTCGATGACAGTGCTGCAGGAAACTACCTGTTTGGGTTGCGGGCTTCGCATGCCCGCTCGCAACCGAACAACTACGTCGCGCGGTTATTACAACGTCAGCGACGAGTGTTGGGACTTGTACACTGAAGTGCTCGGGACTGAATACAGTAACGCTTTCCTGTTTGGCCAGGTCCATCAGTTGACTGTCGACTCGTACGCGGTTCAGCACGCGGGAGGACCACATCCCGATAAGTCAACCGGCGTTCACCTGTTTGGACTTTACCTGTCCCTCGAAAAAGGTATTCGCTCACCTTACGTACCGCCCTTACTTCAGCGCCTTGTCGCTGCTATCGAGGTCTGGCCGCACTACGAACCCCCAGCTGAAAAGGCGGCAATAACCGTCTTCGATGTGGCTTTCTGCGATTCGACTGAAGATCACATCAAGGTGGTGAAAGACTGGGCGCACGCGGTGTGGGAATCATGGTCCGAACATCATACTGAAGTGGCAAGACTCGTTTCCGACTTGCTAAGACTGGGTTAAGGATTGAGTGGCAGCTTGAAAGTAACTTCCTGACAGGGCTTTAATTCGATCTCCGTCTTCTTCTGTTCAGCGGTGTGACGCAGTGACGATCGAGTTACGGCTCCATCAGGCAGCCGTATCTTGCTCACCTCTTTGCGAGTGTCATCGCTACCACGTTGGGCCAACATCCAATAACGGCCCGGCGCAACATAAGCCAGGTAAAAATCTCCCGCGGTACTCACGGGCGCCGCAAAGTAACGTAATGGATCCTCCGCTTGCGCGGCTTCGGCCGGAACAAGATAAACAGCTAATTTGTCGGGAAGCGTTTGACCTTCAGCGAGTGTGATCTCACCACGCACGAGGGCCGCACCTTGCGCGATCGTAAAGGTCAAACCTGAGAGCTGATCCCCAGGCTTGAGTGTGGTCCATGTGCGTGAGGCGTCGTTCGGCTTGCCCCCGGGTGTCGCCGGCACGAAAGCAATAGATTGCAGATACCACGGTTGTCCCGGAAGACGGGCGCTAAAGTAATACTCATTAGCCGGGAGATCTCGAAACGTAAGATTGCCTTGCGCGTTGGCAGGGTCCGGCGAGCGCGAGCGCCAAACAAATTGAGGTTTCTTCGTACCGTTCTGAACCACCCTGTGCCAGGCAGTTACGGACGTTTCCCAGAACTGTGGGAGACGTTTGTCAGTGCACTCGGGCACAGGTTCTTTCAATTCTTTTTGCACGATCGTGCCGTTAATCGAAGCCAGGGCAACGGCGGTGAGCTCAATGCCGCCAATGTCGCCGCCCCGAACATTTAACACCATCGATTCTGAAAGGCCGCGGTCGCGTTCGTTCCAGTATGCAAGCGCCTCCAGGTGGTAATCGCCGTCCGGGATTCCTTCGAAGGCAAACTCACCACTCGGCTCCTGGAAACCGGTGGACCATCGAGGTCCCCCTTCCTTGAGTGAAGTCAAGGTTACCCAGTATCCTCTGTCACCCGTGTGAGTTGCTCTCACAACGCCGCTAATCGTGCTGCCCGGTTCACCGCGATAGCGAATGTCGACACTTGTTTCTTCTCCAACACGAACACTGATTTCATCTGCTGATTCACGACTCGACGAAGGTGCATAGGTAGGGGTGTCTGTGGCAAACGCATTTACACCGGTCGGGTTATAATTGGCAGTGCCATCAGCCGCCACGATATAAGTTCCGGTCGGCAATCCGAAAACGCGATAAACCCCTCGATCGTCAGTCACGCCCTCGTAGACATACGCGGGCGTTCTGTGACCCGCCTCGTCGACTACCATTTCAACATGAATGCCAATAGCTACGATGGGATCGTTTTTCGAGTTGGTTACCGTTCCCGTAATCACACCGCCTTTTAACAACACCAATTGCACCGCATCACCTTTGTTCTGAGCGGCCGGGCCAGCTTGAGGTGGCTTGGAAATGTACCCCGGCACCGACGCACTCACGGTATAGGCGCCTTGTTCAAGGCCACTGTAGCTAAAAACTCCCTCGCGGTTTGTGGTTGTGTTCGTAACCGGAAGACCCTCAGATGTGTCAGGTCGCACCCAAACGCTCGCATTCACCAGCGGTTGACCGCTTTCATTCACAACTCTGCCGGTGATGTTGCCCGTCTTTGTTTCGACTTTCGCGGTTGCTGGGACCGCTCGCGTCCTTGGCAGTTGTACCAGTTGCGCCGTTGCGCCGGCGGAGGCCAACAAGAGGATTAGCAAAGCCCCTGCAGTAGGATGATGAGATCTGATTCGGATAGTCATTTATGGTCTACTGAGGAGAGGGCTTCGGCATTTGAAGTGTGACTTCTACGTCAGTCACAGCGCCGCTGGTAACTACGACGGTCTGTCGTGTTGGCGAGAGGCTGGGTGATCGAGTAGGAGGTGTAGACAGAAAAACACCGACCAGCATTTCATACGTTCCCGGTATCAAACCATCAACACGGAAGTGACCGCGTGCATCTGCATCGACGGGCGCAATAGAAGTGCCGAGAACAACGTCTTCAGTTCTTCTGACGACCACTCGAAGCCGGCTAGTCGCTGGTAGTTCAAAGCCGTCTGGTGGTCTTATCACTCCGCTAATCGCTCCGTTCGCATGACCGACGATGACGCGTAAGCCCGTAATCTGCTCGTGCTCTTTGATCTCCATATCACGCGTGACTATTCCATCGCGTTCCATACGGATGATTCGAAACGGCTCGCGCGGCTGTAATTGAAGCATGAGCCGTCCTGCCGCCAGACCGGTTATGCGAAAGCTTCCATTGGGGTTGATGGTACTGGAAGGCTGGGTTCGTCCAAGATAGCCGCCGGCGATTTGTCCAACGATTCGACTGGTAAGCAGACTGGCCCTAACTTTTGCATCGTCGGTTCCCTCAAGAGTAACTACACCTGAAACGGACGCTCCTCTCGAAGTCTTAATCACTAACCCTTCAACATCACGATCAGTCACCTCAAACTGTACGGCTTCAGATTGCCAGTCCGAGTCAGCTGGTGGCTCCGAATAAATCGCATATTTTCCGGGTGGCAGATTTTCGACTTTGAATTCACCATCTTTAGTCGATACGGCTACATTTCCGGATGCGCTGATACCATGTTGCGTGAAGACCTGGATTCCGACGCTCGTTTGCGGCAGCGGTTGATTCGTATCACTGTCGATGATGCGACCACGCGCGATGTAAGTGCGCGTTGGCCGGCCGAACGTAATATCAATATTTGTTGTCTCACCTCCTTCGGTGACCTCGACGACGGTCGCCGCCGTAGAGTCAACAGCGCTCGGGTAAAACGTGCGCGGATAGGCGCCCTCCGACCGGCGAGTGCCGGCAGAAGTACTTGCGTCTCTACCAGCAGACACCGTGTATTTTCCCGGCGGTATGCCGTAGGCGCGATAGATACCGCGATCGTCTGTGCGAATGTTTCGGAAGTATGGAACTCTTTGTGACGCCCCGGCAGCGGAAACATAAACCGTTTCTTCGATCACCGGGTTTCCGTCGACATCAGTGACTTTGCCCGTAATCACTCCGCCCTGCGCCAACGAGATGTTGATATTCTCGACAGTCTCATTCTTGCCGATCATCAGAGTCTTGCGGGCTTCGGTTACGACGTAGGCAGGCGACGCGGGCATCACGTCGTATGTGCCGGGCTGGACGTTTGTGATTCGATATTTTCCGTCTTCGTCAGTGACGCCTCTAAAACGAGTCGGGCGAAAGTTCGAACGAGTTTGGTCGCTAGTGACTAATCCCACCACGACTCCCTGCAGACCTTTCCCGCCCACCGTAACCTTGCCGCTCACAGTTGAGGTCGCAGTTTTATCGGCAACGCTTTGTGACGGCGCACTGGCAACAGAACTCAAGAGAAGCAGGAAAAGGAGGATTGTTCGAGGACCTGAGAAGACCATAGTGACTTCAGCTAAGCGGGCCAATCATAGCGCAGCGAGGATCCTTTGTCTTTATTCCAGGACCAGACGTAGTGATGTATTTTCGAAACTGCATCACTACGGGGCCACACGTAGGTTTATCCGCGCTTCGCGCTCCATGCGATCTTCGCGATCGGTTAGAGCGGGGGCAAGCCCCTCTTCCTGACTTGTTCTATTCTCAGTTGCGCAAACCTCGAAATGGAACTTGAATCAGAAAATAAAACAAGTCAGGAAGAGGGGCTTGCCCCCGCTGGGTGAAAAGGAACGCGAAAGTTTGACAGTTTTGCGCCAACTCTAATATCCTCCCACCATGTTGATTCGAATTCGCGAACAAAATGTGGAACGGTCCGATGAGCGTACCGACCTGATTCGCGGATTCATTGATCCCTAAGTTTCAAATCCTAAATTGAGCTTAAGTGCCGTGAACGGGGGCAACGCTTCGGTTCGCGGTTTTTGCTTTTAAAGCTCCTGCCAAAATCAGCCCGTGAGCCGAGTTCAGTGACCCTTCGCACGAAAGCGCGGTTTCGTTTCACCACGAAGTTTCTGGAGGTGAAACATGGAAACACGGCGGCGCAAACAGATTTCTTTATCACAGAATTTTCTGCGGAGTCCGAAGTTGGTCCGACGATTGGTTAGGATGAGTAGGATTGGTCTGTCCGACACCGTTTACGAGATCGGCCCCGGCAACGGGATAATCACAGCGGCCCTTGCAAGCGTAGCCCTTCGGGTTATCGCGGTCGAAAAAGATCCGGAACTCGTGCGACGTTTGCGCGAGCGATTTCGTGCGATAGAAAACGTCGAGATCATTGAAAAGGATTTCCTCAACTTCTCGTTTCGTAGTCGTCTCGGCGCGGTCGCGGATTACAAGATCTTTGCGAGCATACCCTTTAACTGTACGGCACAAATCGTTCGGAAGATCCTTCACGATCGATCCAACCTGGGCGAAGCCTATCTGATAATGCAGAAAGAAGCGGCGAAGAAATTTTCGGGGTGTCCGAGGGAAACCCTGTTCTCGATTCTCGTCAAGCCTTTTTTCGACGTTCACATCCTGGCGCAATTAAAGCGTACCGACTTTTGGCCCGTTCCAAACGTCGACTCGGGACTTCTCTCGATTAAGCGCCGCGCCAGTCCTCTAATAGACGTGCAAGACATAGCGCTCTACCGCGAATTTGTTCAATACGGTTTCGAGAGATGGAAACCTAATCTCAGGCTCGCGTTCAAAAACGTCTTCACTTATCAGCAGTGGAAACGACTCGCCCGCGACCTCGAGTTTCCCTTGAACGCCACACCCACAGAATTGAGCCTCGAACAATGGCTGGGTTTGTATGAAGCGTTCAAACAACGCTGTAAGAATTGACAGTGTTTTTGTCGACTGCTGCCAATTAGTCTGGCTCGTTCGTGGAGGTATGCGATGAAACTCGTTAATACAATTATCGTGACGTTAACCCTCTTGATACCTTTCTCGCCGGCAAGCCTGTCGCATAGCCAAAACACCGAAGAGAAAATCACAGCGGATTCTGTCCTGGCAGAATTGAAATCGGGTAACGGTCACCATGTGGCGCATCGTTACCAGCATCCTCATGAGACTTTAGAACGCCGTCGGCAATTGGTGTCTGGCCAGCACCCGCACGCCGAGATTCTAAGTTGCTCTGACTCACGCGTTCCGCCGGAAATTGTTTTTGATCAGGGACTCGGAGACTTGTTCATAGTCCGGGTTGCTGGAAATGTGGCTACCGACACGGAAATTGGCAGTCTCGAATACGGCGCCGAACATCTGCATATTCCGTTGCTCGTAGTGCTGGGACATGAAAGCTGCGGCGCGGTGACGGCTGCAGTCCAGGGTGGACCACCCGAAGGTCACATTGCCGTGCTGGTCGATCTTATAAAACCGGCGGTGGAGAAGAGTCGAGGTATGCAGGGTGACCCGGTCGGAAATGCGGTTCGTATGAACGTCGAGATGGTCGTAAAGCAACTCCGCACATCAACACCAATACTCTCCGAGTTGGTAGCTCACGGCAAATTGAGAATCGTAGGCGCAGTCTACTCAATCGAGACCGGGTCCGTGACGTGGCTGCCTGACGTCAGCTAATCCACAGATTACGCAGATTGTTTGATAGAATCCGCGTAATCTGTGGATAAGTGTGCGAAGGATGCCCCTCGATGAGTAGAAAAAACTTCTTATTCGTTCTTACTGTTCTCTCGTTTCTCTCAACCACAACCTGGGCTCAGGTTCCAGACAAGCAGAAGGTTGTCGCGGGCGCTGAGCGGGCGTTTGAGAAAGTTACGAAGGCTTACGTTGCGCCTGCGCCCGGCTGTGCCGCCGCCGTGTCACTCAATGGAGAGATAGTGTTTGAGAAGGCGTTCGGACTTGCCGATATGGAACACAACGTTCCGAACACAACGCAAACTATTTTCGAGTCAGGATCAGTCGCCAAGCAGTTCACCGCCGCAAGCCTCGTACTGCTGCAACAGGAAGGAAAACTGAGTCTCGACGATCCGGTCAGAAAATATATTCCCGAACTGCCCGACTACGGCGCGCCTCTAACGATCAGACACCTGTTGAATCACACGTCCGGTCTGCGCGACTGGGGCACAGTCATGAGTCTCACGGGCGCGGGTCGAGGCGATCGAGTAGTCAATCAGGATCTCGCACTCGACGTCATCACTCATCAGCGAGCACTCGACTTCACACCGGGTTCGGAATACTCGTATTCAAACAGCGGATACAATCTGGCAGCCATAATCGTTGAGCGCGTTTCGAAACAGAAATTCCCAGCCTTTGTCGAGGAACGCCTATTCAAGCCACTCGACATGAAAAACAGCTCGTGGAGAGACGACTACCAGCGCATCGTGCCAGGCCGCGCTCAAGCGTATGCGCGCCAGGGCAACGGACCGTGGCGACTCAATATGCCTTTCATGAATGTTTATGGAAACGGCGGCATGCTCACGACGGTCGGCGACTGGATGAAATGGAATGCAATGCTCGATTCGCAATCTCTTGGCGCACCTCTTGTCGCTGCGCTGGAAACTCGGGGAGTGCTTAATGACGGCCGGAAGATTGCCTACGCGCTTGGGCTCGTCGTCGATACGTACAAGGGACTGAAAGACGTCTCGCACGGCGGCGCGACTGCCGGTTATCAGACTTTCCTGGCGCGTTATCCCGAGAACAAAGTCTCCCTAGCCGTCATGTGTAACGGCACGTCGCCGAGTGCCGGCGGAATGGCAGCAAGCATAACTGATGAGATCTTTGGACCATTTCCGGAGGCGCCCAAAACCGAACCAGCCAAAATTTCCGAAGACGAGCTGAAGAGATTTGTCGGCATCTGGCGGAATGAAAAGACCCATGCTCCGGCAAGATTCGTCATCGAGAACGGTGTGTCGCGCTGGAGCGGCGCGCGTCTGATAGCAATGGGAGGCGGGCAATTCACTGCGGGCGGCAACCAATTGAGATTTACGTTTGATAAGGACGGCAAGCCCATGTCTGCTGAAACTGTCGATTCCGATGGTGAAGTCAGACGCTTCGCTCCCGAAGTGGAGTGGAAGCCGACGGCAGCAGAACTCGCGTCATTCGCGGGAGACTGGTTTAGCGAGGAGGCTGGCGCGATGATCAGTTTCGTCGTGGAAGGTGACAAGGCAGTCTTAAAACAGCGACCAGCGACCATTTTGCCGATGCTGCCGATTTACAAGGATCATTTCGACGCGCAGGGCTACGTTGTGTGGTTTACACGCGACAAGAATGGAAAGGTCGATCGTTTGCACGCCGGAGCATCACGAATGCGTGATATGCCGTTTGTCCGGGTTAAGTAGGCCACAGATAAAACGGATTGAGGACTGATTTAGTCTGAGTATTCGATCGCGCCGTGGGTGAGGAGTCTCTCGAGGGTTTCGAGCGAGTGGCCGCTATCTAACAACGTGCTCACGGAAGTTGGAGAGTCGAGCGCCTCCCAGAGATCCATCTCTTCGCTTGACGGTTCATGCCACAACTGTGGGAGTCCGGGGCTGAACATTACGGTTACACCGTCCGAAAACACTTCCGCTAAGCGAACCACTGCTGCGTAACTGCCGCGACGCACGCAACAATCCGGTTGCTTCAATGTTGCCGGGTCAGGCGAGACGAAGACATTTGCTCCGTTGCTCGCGCGCAGTGTAGCGCGTTCGAACTGGCAAACAGTGAATTCCCGGGGACGATTCACCAAATACGCGCCAATAAAATCCAGGAACGATTCAGCTTCGACAAAGAAGAAACTCTGAGCGCCCGAGCCTGAGTCGACCCACTCATCGAGTAGACGCTCGCGTTCTTCCGGCGGCAGCAGTGACAGAGTTAGATGGGCCGCTTTGGTTGCGCGCGCAATGCACCACGAGCGCTGCACCCCCGCATAGAAACGAAATTCAGCAGTGTCTCGGAGATTTTCAAAGTACCGGCTCTCGCCCTCGTCGAGGCTGATGTCGCGCCGGTAGTCGTCGCGATTCTGCTCGCGTAGCATCCGTCCCAGAGCTGTTTGAAAATCAATTAGCGCCATGTCTCACGTTCCAGATCTGCCAGGCTCGCTTCAGCTCATTCTCGATCGCCGGAGCGCCGAGACGGATTGCATAGTCTTCGAGTAACTCGAAAACCACTCCCGCAACGTTCGGCACACTCGGCAAGACGTACTCCAACAACTCCCAGACGGGTTCTGGTACTCGCCCGTCGTGAGCGTCCATCCAGAAGCCATCGCGCCACGAGCCACCAGCGACATGTATTTCAATCACGCGATCCAACGGCAGCGTGTCGATTACTTCGCGCGCATCGAAATGGTGATTGACTGCGTTGCAGTAGAGGTTGTGCAGGTCAAGCAGAAGATAACAACCGCTCTTTTCTGTGAACGCAGTGAGAAACCCGTATTCGTTTCCTATTTCAGGGTCAGCGGGAAGCGCCGAGAAATAGTGAGCCGGATTTTCCAGCAGAAATGGAACACTGTAGCGCTGTTGAATGGCCGTACTTCGGCCCGCAACAAGCTCAACGGCCTCGACGGTCGCAGGCATGGGCAGAGGCACACCAATCTCGAGTGTCGAGTCGTTATCGGCGGCAATGGTCTGAAATCCCAGATGCTCGCTGTGCCAAACGAATGGCCACTCCTTTTGAAAGGAGTCGAGCATTTGCAGGTAGGCGTCGTTCAGCCCGTGAGCAGAGCCGATCGACAGCTCTACGCCGTGCACCACCACGGGCAGCCTGGCGCATGTGTCTTGTGCGGTCGCAATCCGGTCAGGGATGATTTCGATCTGAGTCGTGGTTCCATTCGCTCGCTGCCTGCAGAGTGTCTCCGGCGTAATCTCTACAAAACTCACTAAATCACTGCGGTACAGATCGGCCGGCAGCGCAGCAAAGTATGGGAAGCCTACTCCCAAAGGCTGAGTAGGCTTCCCGTTAAGTGAAAGGACGGAATTATCTGGCATTGATGTCCACTGAAATAGCGCCCAGTTTTTCCATATCGGGATCGGGGTCTCCAAGAAAATGGACATCGATATAAGCAATACGGCCGCAGCCTTCACAGCCCGCTCGACCCAGGACTTGTTTGACGAGTTTGTCGATCGTGTCGCCAGTCTGTTTCCTCGGACTATTGGGATTCAGGGACACGCTAACGCGGCTTACGCTTGATCTTTTTGTTGTGGCCATTGATGTTCTCCTTAAGGGCGCATGAAGCGCTTTTTTTGACTCGGCGGGAAAAAACGAAGCGGCTTCATAGCGGTTAGAAAAATTTACCAGCGAGTCAACTGGACGTTTGTAACACGTTAAGCGCGCGGCATCTTATCAGATGTGGTCCACATAAGACCATCCACAGATTACACAGAAATGTTATATGAATCTGCGTAATCTGTGGATGGGTTTCGGAACGGCATCCCTGTTCAAGCGTTAACTGTTCTATGCGAAAGCTCGCCATCGCATTTCAATCCGTGTTGCTGCTGGCGGTTTCTGTTGTCGCACTGGCGCAATCGAAACCTGCAGGAGCCGCAAAATCTCCGCTCTGTAGTCGAGAGAACGCGCTCGAGATGATCAGGCAGCAGATCGATGTCAGCAGGACTCTCAACAACACCCCGAGGCGAATCAGTCTGCTCATTCGCGCCGCTGATTTGTTGTGGCCTTATCAGCAGGATAAAGCGCGTGCTGTGTTTACTGAGGCCTTTGACCTGGCTTCGGAGAGTGAAAAGGAGATCCGGGAAAAAGGCCAGCAATCAATCATTCTGAGAATGGAGACACCGGATCAGCGATACGTTGTTGTTTGCGCTGTTGCGGCAAGGGATTCAGCATGGGCGAAAGAGTTGACAGCCGGATTACTGAAGCAGTCGGACGATAGCGAGCTCCCAGCGACGAGAAGTTCGTTTGAAAAGCTCTTGAGCGGAACACGTCTGCTTGATTCCGCCCATAAATTGATCGCGACAGATGTCAACGCGGCTTTGGCTCTTGCTCGAGCTAGTTTGAATTACCCGGCCAGTTTCCTGCTGACTCGGTTCCTGTACCGGCTGTCGGAAGTTAATCAACAAGCCGCCGATCAATTTTACGCTGAGGCGCTTGCAGCCTACGCCGAGAAGCCGATGCGCGAGTTTCTGTACCTGCAGGCATATCCGTTTGCCTGGAGTGAGACGTTGAATACACCGGCATTTTCATTTCACGAAGCGCCGGCGAAATTTGTCACCAGCCAGGGTCTGCAGCGACAGTTCATGCAGGTGATGCTGCGTCGCGCAAGGCAGGTGCTCGAGGCGCCGCTGGATGAAGGCGATACTTATCGCGATCCGAGTGGAACCTTGACACCCGGCACAGTACATCTACTGGAGGGATTGGTTAAGCTCGAACCTCAGATCCGCTCGTCCTTACCTGACTTAGCG
>Ga0097621_100003390_pt1 | contig 10971 bp, 7 predicted proteins | sample KBSMisM72_FD_73165 | JGI IMG/M metagenome (GOLD analysis project Ga0097621, IMG submission 73165) | Miscanthus rhizosphere microbial communities from Kellogg Biological Station, Michigan, USA - KBS Miscanthus M7-2 (version 2) (version 2) | ecosystem: Host-associated > Plants > Roots >... | reverse complement strand
ATAATGTCCCAGCAGGCGTTATCAAAGCCGGAGATGGCGTTCATGGTGACGCCGCCCTGGCCATAAGACTCGGTCACGCGCCAGTTGATGTCCCAATTGCGCTCGATATCGAAGGGATCGCGGCCCATCATCAAGGGCGCCAGATGGCCCATCACAATATCGCCGCCGCCGGCGCCGCCTTCGCCATAGCCGACAATGCCCTTGTCGGTGGTGATCTCCACAATAAAGCCCGGCACATTCTTGGCGGCGAACAGGCTGCGAGTGGGCCTGAATTCCGGATAGATGTTGGGCGGCGCCGACACTTCCACGCCCTGGGTGGACCAGGAACCGGGCGCCGGCGTGTAGTCCGGGGCTGGATTGCGCGGTCTGACTTTCACCAGCCTGATGCCGGTGATCTTGAGTTTGGATTTTTCCTGCGCCCAACCCAGCGTCGGCAAGGTGATTGCGCCCGCGGCAACAGCCGCAGACCCCGTCAGAAAATCACGCCGCTTCATGTCTCTCCCCTTATTCCCGCTTTGGCGCGGGGTTTATCTGGAGAGAGCCTAGCGTCCCTAGTTCGCGGGCACCAGCCGGACGATAGAGCCGCCTTTGGGATCGCCGTTCATATTTTGCAACAGCACATAAATGGAGCCGTCCGGCGCGTTTTTGACGTCACGCACCCGGCCAAAGTTCTGAAACAGGACTTCCTGGGAAGTGATCGCACGGTCCTTGATTTCCATCCGGATCAGCTTCTCGCCCACCATGCCGGTGACGAACAGATTGCCTTTCCAGGCCGGGAATTTGCTGCCGGTATAAAAGGTGATGCCCGCAGGCCCGATGGAGGGATTAAAGAAGGTGATGGGATCGGTCATGCCGGTGGCATGCAACCGGCCGATGCCGGGCTCGATTCCCATGGTGGCGACGCCCCAGCCATAATCCTTGCCCGCTTCGATGATGTTGACCTCATCGCCGCCGGTGGGACCGTGCTCGGTTTCCCAGAAAATGCCGGTGGCGGGATCGAAGGTCAGGCCTTCCGGATTGCGATGGCCATAGGTCCAGATGCTGGGCAGCGCGCCGGGCGTGCTCACAAAGGGATTGTCCTTGGGGATCGAACCATCGTCATTCAAGCGGTGAATCTTGCCCAGCGGCGAGGCCAGGTTCTGCGACATCTGCATGTCATGGCGTTCGCCCATCGACCAGAAGAAATGGCCCTTGCCGTCAAACAGGAAGCGCGAGCCATAATGGTCGGCGGCGACGCGGAATGAATCCCCCGGCGGGTTGAACAGGACTTGCTGGTTCACCCATTCATTGTTGGCGTTGATTTTTCCGCGCACGATGAAGGTCATGGTCAGCGGCGCCATGTTGGGCGCGGCGTCATCGCCCGGCTGTACCACATAGCCCGGCTGCACCGTGGTGTAGGACAGATAGATCCAGCCGTTTTTCGCAAAATCCGGATGCAGCGCGATATCCAGCATGCCGCCATCCTGGCGCACAAACACACTGGGCGTGCCCTTCACCGGCTCGGAGACGCTGCCATCCTTGTTGAGGAAGCGGATGCGCCCCGCGCGTTCGGTGAAGATCAGCCGGCCATCAGGCATAAATGCCATGCCCCAGGGCTGGTCAAAACCTTTGGCCAGGACCTCGGCTTTGAAATTGACTTTCTGGCTTTGCAAGGTCTTGCCATTGATGTCGCCGGCCGGACCAACCCGGCGGTTCACAATGCCGCCGCGAATGCGCAGCAAAGCCGGCATCTGGGCGATCTCATCGGCGAAGAACAGGGTATTGAATCGATGGTTGGGCGTACCCATCAGCCCGTCGGCCAACACTTGCACGATCTGGGCGTCGCTGTGGCTGCTCAGAAAATCATTGGAGAGCAAAGCGCGCGCGCTGGGGCCGGGCTGGGCGCTGGTGCCGTGGCAGGCGGCGCAGGTGGTGTTGTAGATTTCATTGGCCCGTGATTGCAGAAGCGCGGGCACCGGGGCCTGTTGTTTGCGCGCCGGAATGCGCAGCTCGGCCGGCCCTGCCGCTTGGGCATTCTGCTGCACGCCCGGCTGCGCCCAAACTTGACCCAAGAAGACATCGCCAGACAGCGCGGCGCCAATGGCCAGACCGGCCAGCAAGATACGCTTCATGAATCTTTCCCCTTCAATCCCTTTGGGTATTGTCCCGACTATAACGCCTTACCAAGTGGCGGCAACGGCGCTTTCCAACGCGTCCAGGGTGAATGCGATATCGCTATCACTGTGCGCCGCCGATAGCGAGCATTGCTTGGTGGCAATAGGAACAAAGAACACACCACGCTGGATCAAGGCGCGCCGCAGCGCCACGTCGCGGGCAAAGTCATGGCCTTCGATAATGTCATGGAGGTCGGCGGGCGGTTTTTCCATCAGATAGAAGGAAAACGCCGAGCCTTGGCGCGCCACGCAAGCAGTGATGCCGCGCCGGGCAAAGATATCGAGAATCCCGGCCTCGATAGCGGCCCCCATTGCTTCCATCCGGGGATAGATGCTGTCCCGGTTCGCGATCAAATAGCGCACGGTCTCGATCGCCGCGCCCACGGCCATGGGATGACCATTATAGGTGCCGGCGACAAAGGGACGGCGGGCAGGATCGGGATCAATGATGGAGTCCAGATATTCTCGCTTGCCGGCCACCGCCGCCAACGGAAAGCCATTGGCCACCGCCTTGCCATAGACCACCAGGTCCGGTTTGACGCCGGACAGTTCGGCATATCCGCCCAAGGCATGGCGGAAGCCGGTTTTCACTTCATCGAACACCAGCAGGAAACCGAACTCGTCCGCCAGGTCGCGCAACCCTTCCAGATAGCCGGGCTTGGGTTTCACCACCCCGATATTCTGCAATAGCGGCTCGGTGATCAGGGCGGCGATGGGATAGCGGCGGCAGACATAACGCACCGATTCCAGATCGTTGTAATTCACCGCATGGGTGAAGCGGGTCTGGGTGACGGTGGTGCCAGCCCCCAAAGGCCTCAGCGGATATTCCCCCGGCGAAACACGCGGGCCGATCTCGGCCGCTGTGTTGAACACGTTCAAGGCCAGCTCGTCATGATTGCCGTTATAGCCGCCCTGCATCACGATGACATGCGAACGCCCTGTTACGGCGCGCGCGATACGGATGGCCAAGGATGTGGCCTCGCTGCCGGTGTTCAGGAAAGTGATCTTCTCCGCCGCCGAAACATTTTCGCAGATCAATTCCGCCAGCCGGCCTTCCGCCACGGAAGGCCCTGCTCCGAACAAGCTGTCGCCGCCTGTAAGGGCCGCAGCTGCGGCCTCATTCACCGGGGCAAAATTGTGCCCCAGGAAATAGGGCGCAAAACCGGCGTGATAGTCGATGTAGCGCTTGCCCTCGCTATCCCACAGATAGGCGCCCTCGCCTTTTACAAAGGTGATGGCGGGATCGATGCTGCGATTGACCGAGGAAATACCGCCCGGAATGTAGCGGCGATTGTGCTGCAGCACAGTTTCGGCGGAGACTGGTTTATCCATGGGCGGTTTCGAGAGCCTTGAGTGATTTTGCGGTGTCGTCGATCACCTGCTCCATGCAGCCAGGCTGGAACAGGGAAATTTTGATCTGGTAAAGGCCGGGCTTGTCATAAGTCTCGGCGGGGGCGAGATAGCCGACATTGCCATTGACGATGTTAAGCACCATCACGGCATGGCCCGGGAAGCGGGCACGAATCTCCTTCTGGTACGCAGAATATGGTTCGGCCGGCGCGCCTACCAGGAAGGCATCGCCCCATTGCATCAGGGTGGTGGAGACGGTGCGCGATTTGCCTTCACCCACGTCGCGACGCACCATCAGCCGCCGCTCCAGCCGTTCCTTTAACGGACGATCGGTGCAGTCTTTCAGCTGTTCCAGCAGTTCGGCTTCGGTCGGCAGATTGACGTAAGGCAGTTCGGTGGTGGAGCGGGTAATCTTCAGCGCGGTACCGGCGGGTTTGGGACGCAAGGACCAGCGGCCCAGTCGCGCGCCGGAATCTTCGATGCGGTCAAAAGCCAGCTCCTGCTCTGGCGGCAGCATGCCGGTCAGGGCCGAAAGCGCGGCATATCCCAGCTGGCGGCCATTCTGATCGGCGATGGCCGTATCGGCCTCATAAGAGCGCAACGGTGTCATGTCGCCCGAGGCGCCGTGCAGGAAGAAACAGGGTGCGCCGCCGGTATCGCGCTCCACCACTTCGCGCATGGCGCCATAATAGTCCGGCGAGATCATCTTGTTGCCGCCGCCCAGCGACACCGGGTGACAGGCATAGTTGACCATCGTAGCGATGATCCTGCCGCTCGCATCGGTAACGCGGCCCACCAACACGGTGTCGTCGCTGGGACCGTCGGGATTGACGCTGCAAAGGAAGGTCTCGCTGTCCAGAACCAGGTCGCGGTTGCGCGCCAGATTGCAACGCCCATCGGCCCAAGACGCCACGGCCGCTTGCGCATTCGCCCTGGATTCGCGGATCGCTTTTGCTGCGCCTTCCACGATCTTGTCGCGATATCCCGGAATCAGATGGCCGCCTTTGCGTTCCAGATTCTGCAAATTGGTGATCGGCCCCGAATGGGTATGTCCCATATGGGTGATCAGCTGCTCATTGCGAATGCCGGCATCCTTCAGGATGCGCTCGCGGATCTCCATCTCATGGGCATTGTCGTACCACCAGCCCAGGTCGAAGCAGACCAGGTAGAGCTCGATTTTCGGATCGCCGCCCCGCAGGAACATGCTGGTGACAAAGAGCGGACGATGGATGCCCTCGGCGGCGTCATGCTTGGCGCTGCCCCAGGAACGCGAATAAATGCCGTCTGGCGGGGTGATGTCGGCGCGCGCCACGCCGATCTCGCCTTTGAATTCGGATTGCCGGATCACCAGGTCGTTCAAGTTTTTCTTGTTCATGGCCGTCTCTTGTTTATGAACCTGTGGGGAAGAAGAGTTGTGAGAATACCACCATCGCGGCCAGGGTCAGCACCAATGAAAGGCCGGCCCACAAAATGACGCTGCTGTACCAATGTTGGCCAAGCCCGGCGCGCAGGGTTTCGCTGGAATTCCAGAAGGTAACGGGGTTTTCCTGGGTCCCCGGCGTGCGCCCAGGATAGGCCAAGGTACCCAAAATGCAGGCCAAAACGGACACCAAAAGACACACCGGCGCCTGGTTGCCGAAAGGATAGAACCAGCCCGGCATGTGCCAGAGATAGCCAATGACCTTAAGGCCTATGCCGGTGGCGAAGCCGGCGATGATGGAAGCGATGGCGCCAGCGCCGTTGGTGCGTTTCCACAACAGCCCCACCCACAGGATGGCGGCAAAGGGCGGCGCCACCAGGGCGTTGATGGTCTGCATATACTGATAGATGCCCGCATCCATATGGCTGATGGTAATGGCCATGGCGATGCCAGCGATGATGGCCGCCACGGACGCCCAGATCCCGATCTGCACTTTCTGTTTTTCGGACGCGTTGGGATTGATCAGCGGCACATAGATGTCGAAGGTCAGAATGGCGCCAGTGGCATTGACCACCGAAGCGACGGTGGATTGCACCGCGCAAATCAACACCGCCAGCAATAGTCCCCGCAGGCCGACGGGGAAAAATTCCTGCACCAGCACCACAAAGCCGCCATCGGCACGGTGATTGGCGCCGGCCCAGTCGCCCAGCATGAATTCGGGATGCCGCGCAAACAGGATCAGGCCGGGCAAGACAATGATCAGTGGCAGGAAAAGCTTGGCATAGCCTGCCATGGTCATGCCCATACGGGCATGCCAGATGTCACGCGCGCCCAACACGCGCTGAACGATGAACTGGTTCATCACCCCATACCACACGCCGACCGCCAGAAAACCGAAGAAGGTGCCGGTCCAGGGAATCAAGGGATGGTCCGGTGGCTGGAACACCGTCAACCGGTTGTAAGCGCCATATTGGGTGAGATGCGGCGTGCTGGCGTCCAGCGCCTGCTTCCAGATTCCACTATTGGCGACATTTTTCTGGATGACATAGTGGAAGCCGTCGATCATGCCGCCCGATGGCGTCATGGCTTTCAGCGCCAGGATGGTGAGCAACGTCACGCCGCCGATCTTGACGATAGCGGTTAAGACGCCGGTCCAGGCCACGGTATTGAGGCCGCCATAGACCGCCCAGCCGCCGGCAAAAATCCCGGTGCCGACGATGCACCACAAGAGCGGCCAGCCGAAGAAACCCGACAAAGCCAAGCCGCCGGCATACATCACCGCCGCCATGAAGATGGTGACATTGGCGAAGATGGTGAGCAGGGCGAAAGCCAGCCGTACCCCGGGGCCAAAGCGCGCCGCCAGATATTGCGGCACGGTGACGACATTGGCGCGGATCAGGAACGGCACGAACAGGAAGACGATGATGACTTCCGCCAAGGTGGTCTGCCACTGGGCCAGCGCCGGCGGAATGCCCAGAATGTAGCTTGCCCCGACCAGGCCGATGAAATGCTCGGTGGAGACGTTGGCGGCGACATAGCTGCCGCCCACCGCGTACCAGGGCAGCCGCCGGCCGGCCAGAAAATAGTCGGTGGAGGAACCGCGTTCACCCCGGCCGGAAAAGAAACCCACCAGGCACAAGGCGATCAGGAAAAGAAAAAACTCGATATAATCGAGCGGCTGCAACGCTAAAGTGGAAATCGCACCCACAGGTCCCCTTGCGGAGCTTTTTTGCCGCCCCTTTTGCCGCTAGTCTGACAGAAAACTCAGACCAGAAACAATCGGCAGGGCACCATGAAGCGCCACCTTGTTATTGCGGGCTTTTTGGCCCTGTTGCCGGGCACCTTGGCCGCGCAAGATGCGCCGCCTGCCCCGCCCGGGGGTGGTTCGCGCGAATTTCCGCAACCGCGAATGGTGGAAGGCCAGAGTTTTGAGGTCCGCGCACCCGAAAAAGCCGACGACAAACCTTTATTTCCGCAGCAGACCCGCGCGCCCTATCACAAAGTGACGGCCTATAAAGTCACCCCCATCACCGACAAGCTGCGCCTGCCCTGGTCGATCGCCTTTTTGCCGGACGGCAAAATGCTGGTGACCGAAAAATATCCCGGCCAGATGCGCATCGTGAGCCCCGACGGCACCTTGGCCGAGCCGCTGAACGGTCTTGCCATGCTGGCGCCTGCCAAGAAGCTGGGGCTGCTGGATGTGGTGCTGGCGCCCGGCTTCGCCAAAAGCAAACGGATCTATTTTTCCTTTTTCGAAAATCTGGGAGACGGCTACAGCAACACCTATCTGGCGCATGGCGTGCTCGATCAGGCGGCGAATACGGTTCATGACGTCACCGTGATCTATCGCGGTGTCCCCGCGCTGCCGGAGAAGAATTTTTCCGCCAAGCAAGGCGGCCGCATCGTCTTTGCCAAGGATGGCTCTCTGTTCATGACGGTGGGCGACCGCGACGGCAACAACCGCCACGACTATGACGAACAGCTGGCGCAAAAGCTGGACAATGATGTCGGCAAAATCATCCATCTGACCGCCGAAGGATCGCCCGCACCCGACAATCCTTTCCTCAACACGCCTGGCGTGCGGCCGGAGATCTGGGCCTATGGCATTCGCAGTCCGCAGGGCTTTGTGCGGGCGGCGGATGGCAGCTTGTGGGAGACCGAGCATGGCCCGCGCGGCGGCGATGAATTGAACCGCATCCAGAAGGGCAAGAATTACGGCTGGCCCGTCATCACCCATGGCATCGACTATCCGGGCAGCCCCATCGGTGACGGCATCTTGGCCAAGGATGGCATGGAACAGCCGGTCTATTATTGGGATCCGGTGATCGCGCCGTCGGGCTTGGCCTATTACGACGGCAAGCTGTTTCCCAAATGGCGCGGCAATCTTTTGGCTGGCGGCTTGCGTGGGCTGGGCGTCTACCGGCTGGAGCTGAAGAACGGCAAGGTAGTGGCCGAGGAGCCGCTATTGTCCGAGTTGCACACCCGGATCCGCGATGTGCGGGTGGGGCCGGATGGGGCGGTCTATGTCCTGACCGAGCAAAAGGCTTTGTTGAAATTAACCCCGGCCGAGAGACCGTCCGCCGCCAATACCCAACCGGCCAAAAGATCTGCAAGTTACCGCTAACGGTTGCGCCAACCGGCCGAATAGTCTGAAATCGCTCCGCCAAAAGCCCCTTAAGGGGCGCCTCGGAGGATTGCCATGAAAGCCCGGAGCAGATCATGAAAATAGGTGTTTTCACGCCGTTGCTGTCCGGCTTGCCGTTGGACGATGTGCTCAAGAAGCTGAAGTCGCTGGGCCTCGACACGGTGGAATTCGGCACCGGAAATTATCCCGGCGATGCTCATGCCAAGCTGTCCATGCTGGACAATCCGGGCGAGCTGCAAACCTTCAAAAGCAAGATCGCTGACGCCGGCATGACGATTTCTGCACTCTCCAGTCACGGCAACCCGCTGCATCCCAACAAAGAGATTTCGCAGAAGCATGCGGAAACCAGCCGCAAGACGATTTTGCTGGCGGAAAAACTTGGCGTGAAGACAGTGGTGGACTTCTCAGGCTGTCCGGGAGATTCCCCCAATGCCAAATTTCCCAACTGGGTCACCTGCCCCTGGCCGCCGGATTTCCTGGAAATCCTCAATTGGCAATGGGACGAAGTGGTGACGCCTTACTGGAAGACGCACGGCAAGTTCGCCGCCGATCATGGCGTGAAGGTCGCCATCGAGATGCATCCCGGCTTTGTCGTCTACAATCCCGAAACCATGCTGAGACTGCGCGCCATCGCCGGACCGTCGGTGGGCGCCAATCTGGATCCCAGCCATCTGTTCTGGCAGGGCATCGATCCTATCCAGGCGGTGCGCGTGTTGGGCGACGCCATCCATTATGTCCATGCCAAGGACACCCAGCTTTATGCCGCCAATATGCCAAAGGTGGGCGTGCTGGATACCAAGCCTTATACGCAAGAGCGTGACCGTTCCTGGATGTTCCGCACCGTCGGCTATGGCCATAGCGCGGAATGGTGGAGCGAGTTCATCTCGACCTTGCGCATGTATGGCTATGACAATGTGCTGTCCATCGAGCATGAAGACAGCCTGATGTCGCCGGATGAAGGCCTGACCAAGGCGGCGGCGCTGCTCAGCCAGCTGGTGATCCGGGAAAAACCCGCCGCCGCTTGGTGGGTATGAGCATGGACCGCATTCGCACTGCGGTGATCGGCACCGGCTTCATGGGCCGGGTGCATCTGGAAGCCCTGCGCCGGGTGGAGAATGTCGATGTGGTGGAGATCGCCGCCACCAGCCTGGACAAGGCGCGCGCTGCGGCGACCGGTTTTAATGTTTTGAACGCCACCGGCGATTGGCATGATGTGATCCGCGATCCTTCCATCGATGCGGTGCACATCGCCACGCCCAATGTTTCGCATTTCCCCATCGCCAAGGCGGCGTTCGAAGCCGGCAAGCATGTGCTGTGCGAAAAACCGCTGGCGATGAATGTGGCGGAGGCGCAGGAGCTGGTGAATCTTCAGGCCGCGAAAAAGCTGCGCGGTGGGCTGTGCCACAATCTGCGTTATTATCCCATGGTGCAGCAGATGCGCCGGATGCGCGAAGCCGGTGAGTTCGGCGAGATTTTGGTGGTCCAGGGCACCTATTCCCAGGACTGGATGCTGTACGAGACAGACTGGAACTGGCGGGTCGATCCCAAAGTCAGCGGCGTCTCGCGGGTTATGGCCGATATCGGCTCGCATTTCTTCGACATGGCTGAGCATGTCACCGGGCTGAAAGTGTCGGCGGTGTGCAGCGACCTGCAAACCTTCTGGCCCACCCGCAAGCAGCCTAAAGGCGGCGGCGAAAGTTTTTCCGGCAAATTGGGCACCTCTGGCGAGACGGTGGACGCACCCATCGTGACCGAAGATTTCGGCGCCACGCTGTTTCGTATGGGCCGCGCCCGTGGCACCATGACCGCCAGCCAGGTTTCGGCGGGACGCAAGAACGGGTTGGTGTTGGAAATTTACGGAACCAAGGGCGGCGCCAGCTGGCGGCAGGAATGTCCGGAGGAATTATGGCTGGGCCATCGCGATGCGCCCAATCAAGTGCTGTTGAAAGACCCGTCACTGATGATCGAGGCGGCGCGCGCCTTTGCCGATTATCCCGGCGGCCATGCCGAAGGCTATCCCGATACCCACAAGCAGCTGTTCCGCCGCTTTTATGCCTCGATCAGCAACCCGTCGCTGACGCCGGATTATCCGCAGATGGCCGACGGTCTGCGCCAGTTGAAGATTCTGGAAGCCGAACTGGCCAGCAACACGGCACATGCCTGGGTGGACGTGCCGGTCTGAGTTAAGCTTAAGTCAAAAGACTACCGGGAGGGCCTTATGAAGCTACGCGGTCTGTTGCTAGCCACGGCAAGCATGGCTCTCGCCGCGGGCGTCGCCGGTACCGTCATGGGACAGAACAAGCCGGCCCCTGCCGGCGCTCGTCCCGGCGTCACGCGCGCTACTGCCGTGCCGCACGGCCGCGATCGCCACCTGCTGTTCATCGCCTTGCCGGGCGGTGGCGGCGCGGATGACCAGTCCGGCATCGTGGTGTTGGATGCCGATCACGACTATCGTTTCGTCAAGCGCATCTCCTATGGCCTGCCGGCTGCCAGAATGCCGGGCCCGGAAATCACCGGCATCGCCGCCTCTGTTTCCGAGAACAAACTCTATGTCGCCCGCGCCGGCGGCGACATGCTGGCCTTCGACCTCACCACCGACAAAATTGCCTGGAGTTTCCAGGGTGAGAAAACCCCTGTCGCGACAAACCGTCTTGGATCAGCCGCTAGCGGCTGTTGCGAGCGTCCCTATACGCTGGCGGGCGGCCATTCGCTGCTGGTGGCTTCCGCGTATAACCACTGGTGGTGGTTCATCGACGCGCATACCGGCAAAGTTCTTGGAAAGATCGACACGCCCGACGCGCCCAACTCGCACAATTTGACGGTCACCGCCGATGGCAAGATGGCTGCGCTCGCCTCGCTAACACCGGTCTCGGCTGCGCTGGCGCCCAAATCGTCCGCCGCGC
>Ga0097621_100003381_pt1 | contig 10982 bp, 6 predicted proteins | sample KBSMisM72_FD_73165 | JGI IMG/M metagenome (GOLD analysis project Ga0097621, IMG submission 73165) | Miscanthus rhizosphere microbial communities from Kellogg Biological Station, Michigan, USA - KBS Miscanthus M7-2 (version 2) (version 2) | ecosystem: Host-associated > Plants > Roots >... | reverse complement strand
TCAAGAGGTAAACGCAAACCAATGGGCGAATTGCCCGGTATCATAAACAAATGCGGTCTGTTCAACACCCATTTATTGCTTTGCCATTTATCGTTATCATAATTCCATTTCAGCGGCAACACATAACCAACAGGCTTTTCCATCCCCTTCTCCAGCAGTTGCGCCAGCGTTCGTCTTTCAATGGGGTCTTTCAGATTAGCCTGCAGGGGATCTATATTGGCCGGCAGCTTGCCCTCTGTCCATAAAAAATAAAAAATATCTTCATAAGCCGTGCCTATATTTTCTGTGCTTACCGCCAGGTGTTTTGCCAGTTCGTTTACAAATGCATGCGCGTGCTCATGAGTATACTTTTTCTTAATTTTCTCATGCGCTACCAGCTTAATGTTTTTCCAGATGGGATAATTGTCTTTTCTCCAGAAAAGGCCATACTGCCAGCGCGGCAATGGTTCGCCGGGATACCATTTTCCCTGGCCATAATGTATCATACCCGTGGGACCAAATTGCTCACGCAACCGGAAAATTAAATCGTGAGACAACTCGCGTTTTAATTTTCCATCCGCGGTGGTATTCCATTCAGCGCCTTCCATATCATCTATAGAAACAAAAGTGGGTTCGCCACCCATGGTCATGCGCACATCGCCTCCCAGTAAATCTTCATCCACTTTTTCACCCGTAGCGTTAATAGCTGCCCACTGCGCTTCTGAATAGGGTTTTGTAACACGCGGGTCTTCGTGTATACGGGTAACGGTATTGCTAAAAGTAAATTCCGATTCAGCTTCATCCCTTGCTCCCACCACTGGCGCAGCGCTTGCATAATCGGGTGTGCATGCCAGTGGTATATGTCCTTCACTGGCAAACAATCCTGATGTGGGATCAAGTCCAATCCAACCGGCACCCGGCACATATACTTCTGTCCAGGCATGCAGATCGGTAAAATCTTTTTCTGGACCGGAAGGGCCATCCAGCGATTTAATATCTGCGGTTAGCTGTACCAGGTAGCCCGATACAAAACGGGCGGCCAGGCCAAGATGACGAAATATCTGTACCAGCAACCAGGCAGAATCGCGGCAGGAGCCAAGCGCTTTGCCCAGGGTTTCTTCGCAGGTTTGTACACCCACTTCCATTCGGATGGAGTATTTGATATCCTTATTTAATTGCTGGTTGATGTATACCAGGAAGTCATTGATTGTTTTTTTTGACTTGTCAATATTTTCCAGCCATTTCATCAGCAGTGGCCCGCTTTCTCTTATTTCAAGATAGGGAATCAGTTCCTTAGGCAATTCACCCCTGTATTTGAACGGATAATTCTCCGCATAATCTTCTACAAAAAAATCAAAAGGGTTAATAACCACCATATTGGCAATCACCTCTACTTCTATCGTTAGCTCTGTGGTTTTTTCAGGAAATACCACCCTGGCCTGGTAATTTCCAAAAGGATCCTGCTGCCAGTTGATGAAATGCTCTTTGGGCGTTACTTTAAATGAATAGGCTTCCACATTGGTACGCGAATGTGGGGCCGGCCTCAACCGAAAAATATGGGGAGAAAGATGGATTGCCCTGTCGTAGGTATAACTGGTAGTATGATTGATTGCAACGCGTATTGCCATAAATAAGAAATATAGATGGTGTTGGAAAAAAGTATCGTGGCAAGGCAGTCGTTGCCGATAAATATAAGGCTTTTTAGTTTGAATACTTCGATCTTGCCACCGGCCCATTTAAATTGGCCCAAAATCTTTATCTTACCATTTAACTAAACCAGCACGTTGTGAATATCAAGTTCCGGCTCATTATCCTGAATTTTCTGGAATTTTTTGTATGGGGTTCCTGGCTTATTTCTCTGGGCAGCTACCTATTTTCTCTAGGATTTGGTGGTCTGCAGATTAGCAGTATTTATGGAACAATGGGAATCGCTTCGTTGTTTGCCCCTGCCCTGATGGGTATTATAGCAGATAAATGGGTAAATGCAGAAAGAGTGCTGGGCCTCTGCCATATCATTGGCGCCTTGCTGTTACTATGGGCCTCTACGGTGACTGATTACAAACTGCTTTGGCTTATTATGCTGATCAACAATTGCATGTATATGCCCACCATTGCACTAAACAATACCGTGTCTTATATTGCCCTTGAAAAAAAGGGATATGATATTGTTACCATTTTTCCGCCGATAAGGGTTTGGGGTACCATTGGATTTATTTGCGCCATGTGGACGGTGGATTTATTGGGATTTAACCAAAGCCATTTCCAGTTTTATGTTAGCGCCGCAGCGGGCATTACCATGGGATTGTATTCTTTTACCATTACCAAATGCCCACCTGCCCAGTCTAGCGAAAAAAAGAGCTTTGCCTCTTCATTGGGACTGGATGCCTTTGTGTTGTTTAAACAAAGAAAAATGCTGATTTTCTTTGTATTTGCCATGTTACTGGGCGCAGCGCTGCAGATTACCAACACATTTGGATTGCCTTTCCTGGACGATTTCAAGAAAATCTACCCGGATTCTTTTGCGGTAAAACATCCTGGTTTACTTTCTTCGGTAGCACAGATTTCAGAAACCCTTTTTATACTTACCATACCTTTTTTCCTGAAGCGATTTGGCATTAAGCAGGTAATGATAATGAGCATTTTTGCCTGGGTATTTCGTTTTGGATTATTTGGCATAGGCAATCCGGGTGCCGGGTTTCCATTCCTGGTTTTGTCGATGATTGTATACGGAATGGCTTTTGATTTCTTTAATATCTCCGGTTCCTTGTTTGTGGAAAGAGAAGCCGATATAAAAATACGCGCCAGTGCGCAGGGTTTGTTTATGCTAATGACCAATGGACTGGGCGCTACCATTGGAGGACTTTTCAGTGGCAGCGTAGTTGATTATTTCACGCACGATGGTGTTAGAAACTGGCAAAGCATCTGGTTTACTTTTGCGGCTTACGCATTAATACTGGGTGTTGTGTTTCCGCTGGTATTTAAGTATAAGCATGACCCAATGAAAGTGGCACAGGTGGTGCATTAAAGTAATAAGTTTTAAGTAATGAAGCGTACGGCCGGCTTGCAGCATCTTTAGATATATTCCCATATTAAGCATTCAGATATCACCGCGTTTTTTTGTACTTAAAACTTATCACTTATTACCTAAAACTTAATCTTGTATCAAAAGCGGGCAGTCTTTGTATCGAAAGCGAACAAGGCCCCATGCGTGACGCCATTACCGCACTATAAATCAATCATATGCTTATCCGGCACTTTCTTGGTATACATTTCCCGCAATACAGTCAATTGCATTTCAACGAATTATTGATATACCATGATTAAAAATTTTCTCAAAGTCGCCTACCGGAACATACTGCGCAATAAAGGGTTTTCAGCAATTAATATTACAGGTCTTGCAGTAGGGATGGGTGCCGCGATACTTATTTTGCTATGGATACAAGACGAACTTGGCTACGATGAATTTCATACAAACAAAGACAGGATATATGAAGTATGGAACCGTGTACCATTTGATGGTAAGGTTTCCTGCTGGAATAGTGTATCCGCTCCAACAGCCCGTGCACTGGAAAAAGATGTGCCCGAAATTGAGCGCACAGTAAGAGTAGTTTCAGATAATAAGTCACTTTTTTCTGTAGGTGATAAAAAAATAATCCGGTCGGGGAATGTTGTTGATACCGGCTTTCTGCAGATGTTCAGCTTTCCCTTGCTGAAAGGCAATCCTTTTACAGCGCTCAATGATATGCATTCGGTGCTGATTACAGAACAAACCGCTAAAAGTTTATTTGGCAATGAGGAGGCGATGGGGAAAATTATAAAAATTGAGAATAAAGATAATTTCACTGTTACCGGTATTATAAAAGATTTGCCCAATAACACAAGATTCAATTTTGACTACTTATTACCCTGGTCGTATATAAAATACGGCGAGGGAAAAGATCTTGGCTGGGCAGATAACAGCACCCCTACCTATGTAATGCTGAAACCAAATGCAAACTATGCTGCTGTGACTGCTAAAGTAAAAGAATTGAAACAAAAATATAGTGATGAAGCAAAAACAATGAAATGGGATCTGTTTATCTATCCGCTCAAGCGCTGGCGTTTGTATTCAAGCTTTACCAATGGTGTGGAAGATAATGGAGGCCGCAGCACATTCGTACAGCTATTTGGCATCATAGCAGGGTTTATATTATTGATTGCATGCATTAATTTTATGAACCTGAGTACAGCAAGAAGCGAAAAACGGGCGAAGGAAGTAGGGATTAGAAAAGTGGTAGGTGCCCGGAAAAATTCTCTTATCAGCCAGTTTATCGGGGAATCTGTTTTTATCGCTTTTCTTGCAGGCATTGCAGCCATCGTTATTGTTCAGATAAGCCTGCCCGCCTACAACCAGCTTACCAATAAAAAGCTGTTCATCAATTTTGAGAATATCTATACATGGATTGAATTTATCGGCTTTATCCTCTTCACTGGTTTGCTGGCGGGCAGTTATCCGGCATTCTTTCTTTCATCTTTCCGGCCCGTTAAGGTATTAAAGGGAACATTTAAAAAAGCAAATGCATTGGTAACGCCGAGAAAAGTGCTGGTTGTATTGCAGTTCACATTTGCCATCATTCTAATCATCTGCACAATCATCATAAAACAGCAGATGAACTATGCCCGTAACCGGGAAACAGGATACAACAAAGACAATCTTGTTTACCAGTTCATGACAGGTGAAATACCCAAAAATTACACCCTGATAAAAAATGAATTGATTTCATCGGATATTGCGAAATCAATTACAAAAACAAATTCTCCGCTTACAGAAAGATGGAGCAACGGATGGGGACAGAGTTGGGAAGGAAAGAACCCAAATGATAAAACATCATTTGACCGCTACCTGGCTGATGAAGGGTTGGGTGCCACTGCAGGATTACAATTTGTACAGGGACGTGATTTCGACCTGAAACAATTTCCTACCGATTCAACAGGACTGATTATAAATGAATCATCGCTGAAAATAATGAAGTTCAAAGACCCGATCGGTAAAATAGTAGGCGATCTTGGCATTGACTGGCATATTGTAGGAGTTATTAAAGATTTTATTCTTACCAGCCCTTATGAACCAACAAGGCCACTATTGATATGCGGTGCAAAAAGCAAGTTCATGACTTTTAACGTGATGCAGATAAAACTAAACGGAAATAATGCTACTGCGAAAAATCTGGAAAAAGCCGCTGCTATTTTTAAAAAATACAACCCCGAATATCCATTTGAATATAAGTTTGTAGATGAGGCCTATGCGCAGAAATTCGAGAATGAACAATTGCAGGACACTTTAGCCGCTTTATTTGCAGGACTTACTATTTTTATTTCATGCCTTGGTTTATTTGGCCTTGCTGCATATATGGCAGAAAACAGGATAAAGGAAATTGGCGTGCGCAAAGTGTTGGGCGCTTCTATAACAGGCATTACTACTTTACTATCCAAAGATTTTGTAAAACTGGTCTTTATCTCTTTTTTGATAGCTGCGCCATTATCCTATTGGGCTATGTATAAATGGCTGCAGGATTATGAATATCGTATCAGCATTCAATGGTGGGTATTTGCGGCCGCGTGTTTCTTATCAGTAGCTATTGCAATATTAACGGTGAGCTACCAGGCAATCAAAGCGGCATTGACGAACCCGGCGAAAAGCCTGCGAACAGAATAAGTTGCCTGGAGCATTGAGAGATTAAATAGTGGCAGGTATTCGTTAGTCCTTGGCTTAGGCATTTTTATAAAGATAGTTAGACAGGATACCTGCCATCCATAAATGATAAGTCTGCTACCTCATTACAAGTAACAGACTTATTAACATCAGTAAAATATTATTTAACCGCCAAAGCGCCAGCTGTTGCCACAGCATGATCGTTTTCTACCGTACTGCCGGATACGCCGATTGCACCAATAACCTTGCCCTCTGTGCTTTTTATAATTACTCCACCGGGAAACGTAATCAATCCGCCGTTAGAGTGTTCAATATTGTATAAAGGCTGACCAGGCTGCACCAGCGGACTAAGCGCTGCTGTATCCATAGTAAACCACGCAGCTGTCCGCGCTTTTTTGCAGGAAATATCCACGGAGCCTATCCATGCGCCATCCATACGGCCAAATGCTACAAGATTGCTTCCCGCATCTACTACAGAGATATTCATGCTGGTATTTAATGCCGCTGCTTTAATTTTAGCTGCTGTTACTGCTGCCTCTGCCTGTGCTAATGTAATGTTCATAAATAAAAAAATTTTGATGTTTCTTAAATCCTTTTTTGAATTATAACGAAGGCATCAAAATTAAGAGGTTGGTATCATAATAAAATATTGAGCAGCATGGTTATTCATTTTTATTTGAAAAAGAGATACTACTTTAAAAATTAATTAAATATGATCAAATAGGATTCGTAGATATATCAATAATTTCTTTTATGTTATTAAAATTTTCACTGCAGAGCAATCAACAATTCTTGTAAATTCCGCCAGCCATAGCCTCCGTGAAATTCACCATTCTTTGCAAAAAGTTTTTCGGCGCCCATCGCTTCATAAAAATGATTGGATGCATTTGCTGCATCGCCAAATAATACCATGGAGTTAATATTCATAATGATAAATCTTTTTGCTATTTCAGCAAGCAGGCGTTTTCCAAGTCCCAACCGGTGGTATCGTTTAAGCAAGTATATTTTATTCAGTTCACCCGAGAAATCCGGTTGATCATCGTGACTGTACGGCTGCCCCTTTGCGAATCCAATCAACTCTCCTTCTTGGCTGATTACAACAAAGCAAAACCAGGTCCCGTCTGCTGTTGCAAACGCTTCATCCCATTGCCATTTTCTTGTTTTGTATGAAGGCCCGGAGGGAAAAATGCCATGCGTTTCATTAAAAGTTGTTACATGTACCGCCGCCAAATCATTTGCATCATCTGCAATTGCTTCCCTTATGGTAAAGTCCGCTGCATGTTTATCTCCTTTTTGATGCTCCACAACTAATATGGTATGTTTATAGAATTATTTTTTCTTCTTTATTTTTAACGCCGCTTTTTCCAGGTTTTGTTTTACCCTGAATTTAACTATCCTGGTTACTAATTGCAGGGGAAGTTTTTTATCGAGCGGAAACTGAACAGATCCTTTTGCATTTTTATACACGCTGATTTCTTTTTTGAAAGCTTCAATGCCGCCAGCACCGGGATAAAACCCGATATGATTCTTATAGCCAGCAAAAAAAACCAGCATGCCGTGGTATTTGAAAGCGGGCATACTATAACTTATCACTTCTTCTGCATCCGGTGCTGCTTTTTTTATAGTTGCCCTTAGTTCATCTAAAAGATATTGTGTTGCTTCCGGAAAACCGGCGATATAACTGTCTACATTATTTGCTTTGCTGACAGGCATCTTCATACATATCGGTTTTATTTGTGAACAAGCTTATCGCTTCCCTAATTTATGCATTAACCCGCAATAGTTGTCATTGGAACCGGCCAGGAAGCATATAATTCTTATTTTTTAATGCCCCAAAAAAAAGCCCCCGGAAAGTACCGGGGGCTTACTATATGTTGACTTGCGCGATTATTAGATATGCTGTTCAATCTTTTTCACAAAATTGGCCTTTGGCTGGGCGCCTACTAATTTATCTACCACATTGCCATTTTTCACAAAAAGTATAGCTGGTATAGATGTAATGCCGTAGTTGGTGCTCAGTTGCGGGTTATGATCCACATTTACCTTACCCACATTTATCCTGCCTGAATAATCTTTGCTTAATTCTTCAATAACGGGACCGATTGCGCGGCAAGGTCCACACCATTCTGCCCAAAAGTCTATTACTGTTAACTTGGAAGAGTCAAGTACTTCCGTTTTAAAATTTGAATCGGTGAATTCTGCTGCCATAATAACTTGATTTAGATTTATTGATGATTTTAATTGTTTGCGACACTACAAACTACAAAATTAACTCCAACCCTAATAACATGCTTTGCTGACATAAAGTTGTGTATAAGTTGTCATTTTTTTACCTGTACATCCGCAATAGCTGGCAAAACGTCTTTAATACGTTAAAGAAATTAACTAATAAAACTGCCCACCATTAAAACTCATCTTATAGCCTATTTTTTAATCGGTTATGGGCAAGGAAAATTACACATTAACGTTTGTTACTTTTATCTCAGCGTTGCCAGCCAAGGTCAATCGGGGGTAGATTACATTGTAAACACAACGTTCGCCTCATTGGGTAACCACATCGGGTTACTTCATTGGGTTACCTCATTGGGTAACCACGAGGGTTACCCCTACACTGTTACCACATGCACCTCAAATTCCGGGTTTTCGGCTAAAAAACCGGCCATATCATCGTTCATTTCAAAACCACCTTCCATCATATACATGCCCACTTTTAGTTTCATTTTGGGCTCGGTAATGGAAAATTTAAGGCCAGCCCGTCCGGGGAAACTTTTAATGTTCTTTTCAAAAAAATGGACCATTTTATCGTTCAGGTGCCGTGCTTCCAGGTCTATCACCACCTGTTTGGTCAGGTGCTGTTTGATGCTTTCCAGCAGCATTATTTTTTCAATCCTGAATTCAAATTCAGCTTTATTGTACCGTTGCTTAAAGCTTCCTGTAACAAATAAATTGGTGCCCTTTTCCATGTAATTCCGAAAACGGTTATAATCCTCGCTCCAGAGCATAAACTCCGACTTGCCGCTGTAATCCTCCAGCACAATTGACCCAAAATTTTTTCCCTGGCGGCTAACACGGTGCTGTGCATCAATGATCAATCCGGCCAACCGCAGGGGCTTATTGGGATTGGATTGCAGTGTAACTGTCTGCCTTATTTCATTAAAATCTGCCAGGCTGGTAATTCCATAATGGCTGATCTCAAATTTGAAATTATCCAACGGATGGCCGCTCATGAACATACCTGTTACCTCTTTTTCATGATCCAGCAGTTCGGTCAGCGACCAGGGCTCGCAAACAGGTATTTTTGGAATGGGTACATCCATAACAGCCGGTAAATCGCCAAATAAAGTATTGGCATTCCCCAGCGACTGCGCCTGGAACACATTGCCATAACGAATGATTTTTTCCAGCCCTGAAGACACATCGCCCTGTGGAATATAAAAATACTGGGCCCGGTGCAAATCGGTAAAGCAGTCAAAAGCGCCTGCATAAGCAAGGCTTTCCAGCGTTTTTTTGTTTACTGCACGCTGGGTAACACGTTTTATAAAATCAAAAATATTTACAGAGGGACCGCGCTTATTGCGTTCTTCAATAATGGCTTCCACCGCTGCATCGCCCACCCCTTTCAAGCCGCCCAGGCCAAAACGTATTTCGCCCTTACTGTTTACCGCAAAACCTTTCAGCGATTCATTAATATCCGGTCCCAGCACTTTTAGCCCCATGCGTTTGCACTCTTCCATAAAAAAAGTGGTTTTTTCTATACTGCCGGCATTGTTCAGTACCGCCGCCATATATTCAGAAGGGTAGTGCGCTTTTAAATAAGCTGTCTGGTAAGCCACATAAGCATAACAGGTTGAATGCGATTTATTAAATGCGTATTGCGCAAATGCCTCCCAGTCGGTCCATATTTTCTCCAGCTTATCAGCAGGATGACCCTTTGCCGCAGCGCCTTCAATAAACTGTTTTTTCATTTTATCCAGCACACTCTTCTGCTTTTTTCCCATTGCCTTGCGAAGCACATCCGCATCACCCTTGCTAAAGCCCGCAATTTTTTGAGAAAGCAACATCACCTGTTCCTGGTAAACCGTAATGCCATAGGTGTCTTTCAAATCTTCTTCCATTACATCCAAATCGTAACTTATCAGCTCACGCCCATGTTTGCGGTCAATAAAATTTGGAATGTAAGCAATTGGCCCCGGCCGGTACAAGGCGTTCATCGCAATCAGGTCGTTGAATTTATCCGGTTTCAGATCACGCAGGTATTTTTGCATACCGGCACTTTCAAACTGGAAAGTGGCATTGGTTTCTCCGCGCTGATAGAGCTCAAATGTTTGCTGATCGTCAAGCGGTATTGTATCAATATTAATATCTACACCGTGGTTGAGTTTTATTAAAGCCAGTGCATTTTTTAGAATGGTCAGTGTCTTTAATCCAAGAAAGTCCATCTTGATTACACCGGCTTCTTCAATAATGCTTCCCTCAATTTGCGTTAGCCAGAGATCAGATTCTTTTGAGGTAGCCACCGGAATCAAATCTGTTAAATCTGTTGGAGCGATGATAATGCCAGCCGCATGGATGCCGGTGCTTCGTACTGATCCTTCCAGCACTTCCGCTTCATGCAGGATACTGCTAAGCATATCGTTTCCGGCATATACTTCGCGCAACCGTTTTACATTTTCCCAATCATCGCCCTGCAATTGTTCCTTTTCTTCCAGCGATTTGACGCCATTCTTTGCCTCTTTGATGGTCATTGGCGCTGTGAGCAATCGTTTTAATGAAACACCGGGTCTTTCCGGAACCAGTTTTGAAAGAGCGCGGCTTTCGGCCAGTGGCAAATCCATTACCCTGGCCACATCGGCAATACTGCTTTTGGCAGCCATTGTACCATAGGTAATAATTTGTGCTACCTGGTTCTTGCCATATTTATCCACCACATAGTTGATTACTTTCTGCCGCCCTTCATCATCAAAATCGGTATCAATATCCGGCATTGATTTACGATCAGGATTCAGAAACCTTTCAAACAGTAAATTGTATTTAATCGGATCGATATTGGTAATGCCGATACAAAACGCCACCACGCTACCGGCGGCAGAACCCCTGCCCGGACCGATAAACACGCCCATATCGCGACCGGCTTTTATAAAATCGCTGACAATAAGAAAATAGCCCGCAAAGCCCATCGTTTTCACGGTAAACAATTCAAACTTTATCCTCTCTTCAATCTCGGGCGTCATCTCTGTATACCTTTCTTTGGCGCCTTGCCAGGTAAGATGCTCCAGGTATTCATCCTGTGTAGCAAAATTGGCGGGCACCA
>Ga0097621_100003376_pt1 | contig 10990 bp, 10 predicted proteins | sample KBSMisM72_FD_73165 | JGI IMG/M metagenome (GOLD analysis project Ga0097621, IMG submission 73165) | Miscanthus rhizosphere microbial communities from Kellogg Biological Station, Michigan, USA - KBS Miscanthus M7-2 (version 2) (version 2) | ecosystem: Host-associated > Plants > Roots >... | reverse complement strand
GTAGTGCAGCAGCGCGATCCTGGCGGTCCGGTTCGGGTCGTACTCGATGTGCGCGACCTTGGCCGGGACGCCGTCCTTGTCCGCCCGGCGGAAGTCGATCAGCCGGTAGGCCCGCTTGTGGCCGCCGCCCTGGTGCCGGGTGGTGATGCGGCCGTGCACGTTCCGGCCGCCGGTCGAGTGCAGCGGGCGGACCAGGGACTTCTCCGGCTCCGAGCGGGTGACCTCAGAGAAGTCAGAACCGCTCGCGCCCCGCCTGCCCGGCGTCGTCGGCTTGTACTTGCGGATAGCCATGTCTGTTCAAGCTCCTTGAATTCGCCGGCTAGCCGACCGGTCCGCCGAAGATGTCGATCCGGTCGCCCTCGGCCAGACTGACGATCGCGCGCTTGGTGTCGGGCCGCTTGCCCCAGCCGAACCGGGTGCGGCGCCGCTTACCTGGCCGGTTGACCGTGTTGACGCCGGTCACCCGGACGCCGAACACGACCTGCACGGCCTGCCGGATCTGCGTCTTGTTGGCGCCGGGCGCGACGATGAAGGTGTACTTGCCGTCGTCGGCGAGCCGGTAGCTCTTCTCCGAGATGACTGGCCGCAGCAGGATGTCCCTGGGGTTGGCGATCCGGCTCACTGCTGTCCCTCCTGGCGGCTGGCGGCCCGCGCCACGAACTGGGCGAGGCTGTCCTCGGTGAACACCACGTGGTCGCTGACCAGCACGTCGTAGGTGTTCAGCTGGCCGGTGGCGATCAGGTGCACGCCCGCCACGTTGCGCAGGCTCTTCCAGGTGAGCTCGTCGGCGCGGTCGGCGACCACCAGCACCCGCCGCGGCGTGCCGCCGGTGACCGTGGCCACCAGCGCCGCGGCGTCCTTGGTCCGCGGCACGTCGCCGGTGATGAAGCCGCTGACCACGTGCACCCGGCCGTGTGCGGCCCGGTCGGACAGCGCGCCGCGCAGCGCGGCGGCCTTCATCTTCTTCGGCGTCCGCTGCTCGTAGGAGCGCGGCACCGGGCCGTGCACCACGCCGCCGCCGTTGAACTGCGGCGCCCGGATGGAGCCCTGACGGGCCCGGCCGGTGCCCTTCTGCCGGTACGGCTTGCGCCCGCCGCCGCGCACCTCACCGCGCGTCTTGACGGCGTGCGTGCCGCGGCGGGCCGCGGCCTCCTGAGCCACCACGACCTGGTGGATCAGCGGGATGTTGACCTTGGCCCCGAAGATCTCGTCGGGGAGCTGGACGTTCGCCCCGGCCTTGCCGGCCGGCGAGACGACCTTCACCGCACTCATTTCGCGTTACCCTTCACCGGGATCCCGCCGCGCAGCAGCGGGGTCTTGGCGGCACTGCGGACCAGCACCAGGCCGCCGCTGGGACCGGGCACCGCGCCCTTGATCAGCAGCAGGCCGCGGTCGGTGTCAACGCCGTGCAGGGTGAGCCGCGGCGCAGTGGTGCGCACGCCGCCCATCCGGCCCGCCATCCGCACGCCCTTGAACACGCGGCCCGGGGTGGCGCAGCCGCCGATCGAGCCGGGCGAGCGGTGCTTGCGCTGGGTGCCGTGCGAGCTCGACAGGCCGTGGAAGCCGTGCCGCTTCATCACACCCGCGAAGCCCTTGCCCTTGCTCCGCGCGGTCACGTCGACCAGCTCGCCCGCGGCGAACGTCTCCGCGCTGATCTCCTGGCCCAGCGTGTACTCCGACGCGTCGTCGGTACGCAGCTCGACAAGGTAGCGGCGGGGGGTGACGCCGGCCTTGGCGAAATGCCCGGTCTTCGGCTTGTTCACCTTCCGCGGGTCGATCTCGCCGTAGCCGAGCTGCACGGCCGAGTAGCCGTCGGCGTCGGGCGTCCGCACCGCGGTGACAACGCAGGGGCCGGCCGACACGACGGTGACCGGCACGATCCGGCCGTCATCGCCGAAGACCTGGGTCATGCCGAGCTTGGTGCCCAGGACCCCCTTGATCTGCTTAGTCATGGTGGCGCGTCCCTCTACAGCTTGATCTCGATGTCCACGCCGGCCGGCAGGTCAAGCCGCATCAGCGAGTCAACAGTTTTCGGCGTGGGGTCGATGATGTCGATGAGGCGCTTGTGCGTGCGCATCTCGAAGTGCTCTCGCGAGTCCTTGTACTTGTGCGGGGAGCGGATGACGCAGTACACGTTCTTCTCAGTAGGCAGCGGCACAGGCCCGGCGACCCGCGCACCGGTGCGCGTCACCGTGTCGACGATCTTCCGCGCCGAGCTGTCGATGACCTCGTGGTCATAGGCCTTGAGCCGGATGCGGATCTTCTGTCCCGCCATGTGGCTTCGTTGTCCTTCGCTTCCGTGGTGCCGCTAATACCTGGTGCCGTCGCGCCAAAGGTGCGGCGGCCATGCCGGGCGGCACGGCCGCCGCACCTGACGGCAGCTACTTGACGATCTTTGTGACCCGGCCGGCACCCACGGTGCGGCCGCCCTCCCGGATCGCGAACCGGAGGCCGTCCTCCATCGCGATCGGCTGGATCAGGTCCACCTTCATCTCCGTGTTGTCACCGGGCAGCACCATCTCGGTGCCTTCCGGCAGGTGCACGACACCGGTCACGTCCGTGGTACGGAAGTAGAACTGCGGCCGGTAGTTGTTGAAGAAGGGGGTGTGACGGCCGCCCTCGTCCTTGCCCAGGATGTAGACCTGGGCCTCGAACTCGGTGTGCGGGGTGTTGGTGCCCGGCCGGATGATGACCTGGCCGCGCTCCACGTCCTCGCGCTTCACGCCGCGCAGCAGCAGGCCCGCGTTGTCGCCGGCCATGCCCTCGTCCAGGATCTTGTGGAACATCTCGACGCCGGTCACCGTGGTCTTGGAGGCCTTCTCCTTGATCCCGATGATCTCGACCTCGTCGCCGGTGTGGATGACGCCGCGCTCGATCCGGCCGGTGACGACCGTGCCGCGGCCGGTGATCGAGAACACGTCCTCGACCGGCATCAGGAACGGCTTGTCCACCTCGCGGACCGGCTCGGGGATGTTCTCGTCGCACGCCGTCATGAGCTCGGCGATCTTGGCGCCCCACTCCTCGTCGCCCTCAAGCGCCTTGAGCGCGGACACCCGGACCACCGGCAGGTCGTCGCCGGGGTACTCCTGGGCCGACAGCAGCTCCCTGACCTCCAGCTCGACGAGCTCGAGGATCTCCTCGTCGTCGACCATGTCGGTCTTGTTCAGCGCGACCACGATGTAGGGCACGCCGACCTGGCGGGCCAGCAGCACATGCTCGCGGGTCTGCGGCATCGGGCCGTCGGTCGCGGCGACCACCAGGATCGCGCCGTCCATCTGGGCGGCACCGGTGATCATGTTCTTGATGTAGTCAGCGTGACCGGGGCAGTCGACGTGCGCGTAGTGGCGCTTCTCCGTCTGGTACTCCACGTGCGAGATCGAGATGGTGATCCCGCGCTCACGCTCTTCCTTGGCGTTGTCGATCTGGTCGAACGGCGTGAAGGGGTTAACGTCCGGGAACCGGTCGTGCAGGACCTTCGTGATGGCCGCGGTCAGCGTCGTCTTGCCATGGTCAATGTGCCCGATGGTGCCGATGTTGACGTGCGGCTTCGTCCGCTCGAACTTGGCCTTCCCCACTGGTCTCTCCTCGTTGCGATCGTCCCCCACCGGAGTGGGGCCAGGGCGCTCTCGCTGGGCGCCGTGTGCTTGTGGGCCTGCTTGCTGGTCGTTACTCGCCGCGTGCTTTGGCGATGATCTCCTTGGCGATGCTGGGCGGGACCTCGGCATAGGAGTCGAACTGCATGCTGTAGTCCGCCCGGCCCTGCGTCCGGCTGCGCAGGTCACCCACGTAGCCGAACATCTCCGACAGGGGGACGTTGGCCTTGACCACGCGCACCCCGCTGCGCTCCTCCATGGCCTGAATCTGGCCACGGCGGCTGTTCAGGTCGCCGATCACGTCGCCCATGTACTCATCGGGCGTCCGCACCTCAACGGCCATCACCGGCTCAAGCAGGACGGGATCCGCGATCGCGGCCGCCTTCTTGAACGCCATCGAGCCCGCGATCTTGAAGGCCATCTCGGAGGAGTCGACCTCATGGTAGGCGCCGTCGGTGAGCGTCACCCGCAGGTCGACCATCGGATAGCCAGCCAGCACGCCGAACTCGGCGGCTTCCTGGCAGCCGGTGTCCACGGACGGGATGTACTCCCGCGGCACGCGCCCGCCGGTGATCTTGTTCTCGAACTCGTAGCCACCGCCGTCACCGCCGGTCGGCTCCAGGTTGATGACGACCTTGGCGTACTGGCCGGCGCCGCCGGTCTGCTTCTTGTGCGTGTACTCGACCTTCTCGGCCTTGCGCCGGACGGTCTCGCGGTAGGCGACCTGCGGGCGGCCGATGTTGGCCTCGACCCGGAACTCCCGCCGCATCCGCTCGACCAGCACCTCGAGGTGCAGTTCGCCCATGCCCGCGATGATCGTCTGGCCGGTTTCCTCGTCGGTCCTGACCTGGAAGGTTGGGTCCTCCTCGGCCAGCCGCTGAATGGCCACGCCCAGCTTGTCCTGGTCGCCCTTGGTCCGCGGCTCGATGGCCACGTTGATGACCGGGGCCGGGAACGTCATCGACTCCAGGATCACCTGCTTGGCCTGGTCGGTCAGGGTGTCACCGGTGGTGGTGTCCTTCAGGCCCATCACCGCGACGATCTGGCCAGCGATCGCGGACGGGCGCTCCTCGCGCTTGTTCGCGTGCATCTGGTAGATCTTGCCGATCCGCTCCTTGCGGCCCTTGGTGGAGTTCAGCACGGAACTGCCGGACTCCAGGGTGCCGGAGTAGACCCGGATGTAGGTCAGCTTGCCGAGGTGCTGGTCCGACATGATCTTGAAGGCCAGCGCCGCGAACGGCTCGGACGGGTCCGGGTTGCGGTGGATGATCTCGGTCTCGTCGCCGACCGCGTGACCCTGTACCGCCGGGATGTCGACCGGGCTGGGCAGGTAGTCCACGATCGCGTCCAGCATCGGCTGCACGCCCTTGTTCTTGAACGCGCTGCCGCACAGCACCGGGGTGACCGTGCCGGCGATCGTGGCGCGGCGGATCGCCGCGACCAGCTGCTCCTCTGTGGGCTCGGTGCCCTCGAGGTAGAGCTCCATCATCGGCTCGTCGTTCTCCGAGATGGTCTCGATCAGCCGGTCCCGCCATTCACGCATGGCCTCCAGGTGGTCGTCGGGGACGGCGACGGTCTCGTAGGTGTCGCCCTTGCCGTCGCCCTGCCACACCAGCGCACGCATCCGGATCAGGTCGATGATGCCGCGGAAGTCGGATTCCACGCCCAGCGGCAGCTGCACGACCAGCGGGGTCGCACCCAGCCGGTCGGTGATCATGTCAACGCAGCGGTGGAACTCAGCGCCCACCCGGTCCATCTTGTTCACGAAGCAGATCCGCGGCACGCCGTACCGGTCGGCCTGGCGCCAGACCGTCTCGGACTGCGGCTCGACCCCGGCGACCCCGTCGAACACGGCGACGGCACCGTCGAGGACCCGGAGCGAGCGCTCCACCTCGACGGTGAAGTCCACGTGCCCGGGGGTGTCGATCAGGTTGATGGTGTGGTCCCGCCAGCTTGCGGTGGTCGCGGCGGACGTGATCGTGATGCCGCGCTCCTGCTCCTGCTCCATCCAGTCCATGGTGGCGGCGCCTTCATGGACTTCACCGATCTTGTAATTGATCCCGGTGTAGAACAGGATCCGCTCGGTCGTGGTGGTTTTGCCCGCGTCGATATGCGCCATGACCCCGATGTTGCGGACACTGGCGAGTTCCACGGCGGTCTGGGTGGCCACTACTGCGATCCTTCGTTCTGTCGTGTTGCCGGGCGCTTGCCGTCCGGCAGCTTGTGCTTCGCCAGCTGATGCCGGCCCGCTGTCACCAGCGGTAGTGCGCAAAAGCCTTGTTGGATTCAGCCATCTTGTGCATGTCCTCGCGGCGCTTGACGCTCGCCCCGAGGCCGTTGCTGGCGTCGAGCAGCTCGTTCATGAGCCGCTCGGTCATGGTCTTCTCCCGGCGCGAGCGCGAGTAGGAGACCAGCCAGCGCAGGGCCAGCGTGGTGCTCCGGGAGGCGCGCACCTCGACCGGGACCTGGTAGGTCGCACCGCCGACCCGGCGGCTGCGGACCTCGAGGGTGGGCTTGACGTTGTCCAGCGCGCGCTTGAGCGTCACCACTGGGTCGTTGCCGGTCTTCTCCCGGCAGCCCTCCAGCGCGCCGTACACGATCCGCTCGGCCAGCGACCGCTTGCCGTTCAGCAGCACCTTGCTGACCAGCGCGGTGACCAGCGGGGAGCCGTAGACCGGGTCGGTGACCAGCGGACGCTTGATCGCGGGGCCCTTGCGCGGCATGTCAGCTCTTCTCCTTCTTCGCGCCGTAACGGCTGCGGGCCTGCTTGCGCCCGCGGACGCCCTGGGTGTCCAGGGAGCCGCGGATGACCTTGTAGCGCACACCCGGCAGGTCGCGGACGCGTCCGCCGCGGACCAGCACGATCGAGTGCTCCTGAAGGTTGTGGCCAACCCCGGGGATGTAGGCGGTGACCTCGATGTGGCTGGTCAGCCGCACCCGGGCGACCTTCCGCAGGGCCGAGTTCGGCTTCTTGGGCGTGGTCGTGTAGACGCGCGTGCAGACCCCGCGGCGCTGCGGGCTGCCCTGGAGCGCCGGGGTGTTGTTCTTGGCTACCTTGTCCTGGCGGCCCTTGCGGACCAGCTGCTGGATCGTGGGCACCGCGTCTCCGTCTTCTCGTTACTGCTTCTGCCTGTATCCGGTGCACCCCTAAGGGCGCCTGACCTGCTCGTTCTTCCCGTCCTCCGACCCCCGTGGTCGGGCGTGTCGCCCTCACCACAGTGCCCCAGCCCGAAAAGCTGGTACGTCAGGGGTGGGAAAGCCGTGCGCACGCGGCCTGCTCGCTCTCCGGATCAGAACCCGGGGCGCCGCAGCCCGCTGGCGCGCATGTGCCCGTCAGTGACCGGCACGGAGAGAAAGAGTACCCAACCGTCCCCGCGAGGTCAAAGCAAGCCCATTATTTCCCATCGGCCCCACCAGAAAGGCTCTCTGCGGGAGAGAACTGCACCGGATGGCCGATTGATGCCGACATGCCTGGCATGGCGGCACATGTCAAGCTTACCGTGCAACCACCGCGACCCGGACCTATATTCCCCGGGTGGGCCCGCCGCGCGGCCAACCGTAATCCTTAACTGTCGTCCAGCTTGCGGAACACCACCTCTTGCAGCACGAGCCGGAGGGCAGCGGCCGCCGGGATGGCCACCAGCGCGCCGATGATGCCCATCAGAGCCCCGCCGACAAGCACGGCGATGACCGACACCGCCCCGGGGACCTGCACGGTCTTGCCCATCACCCGGGGCACCACGAAGTAGTCCTCGGCCAGCCGGTAGGCGATGTAGAAGCCCAGGGTGGCGATCGCGACGGGCAGCGACACCGTGAGCGCCACCAGCGTGACGATGGCCCCGCCGATGGTCGACCCGATCACCGGGATGAGGTCGAGGAAGGCGACCAGCAGCCCGAGCAGGATCGGGTACGGCACCCCGAAGATGACCAGCCAGATATAGGTGCCCAGACCCGCGATAACCGAGGTGACGAAGTTGCCCAGGACGAAGCCACCGACCTTGGCGAAGACCTCGTCACCGATCAGGATCACCCGGGCCCGGCGCGAGTGCGGCGCCAGCCGGTAGGCCAGCAGCTTGATCCGGGGCATGTCGGCCAGGAAGTAGATGGCCAGCACGGCCACCACGAGAATCGCCGAGAACGTGCTGAGCACCACCTCGCCGGCCCCCAGTACGCCGCCGATCAGCGAGCCGCCCTTGGTCTGCAGCAGGTTCCTGATCCGGTCCTGGAGGTGGTACTGCGCGTCCAGCTTGCCGATCTGGGAGTTGTGGTCCTGCAGCGTGTGCAGGTACTTCGGCAGCTCGTTGACGAGCGCGGTGGTCTGCGCGGCCAGCGGCGGGATGGCCGCGGCCAGGAAGCCGGCGACCACGCCGGCCAGTACCACCAGCGTGACCAGCACCGCCTGCCAGCGGCGCAGCCCGTGATTGGTCAGCCAGGTCACGGCCGGGTCCAGGCCGGCCGCGAGGAACAGCGCGAGGCCGACGAGAACGAGCACGGACCGGGCGTGGATGATCAGCTCGACCAGGCCGATAGTGACCGCCACGCCGGCCGCCGCGGCCATCCCGACGAAGAACGGCGAGCGGCGGTCCAGCGGCCGGCCCGGCACCCCGAACCCGCCGGTCTCCTCGGCCAGTTCCTGCGCGGCCTGCACGGCCTCGTTGATGCGGTCGTCGGCGTGGCCCTCCAGCGGGTCGCCGGTGGCCTCCTCGAACTGCTCCTGCGCGGCGTCAGCGGCCCCGCGGTCCAGTCTGGGGACCGCGGGGCCGTGCGCGCCAGAGCGGACGGTCACTTCTTGAAGGCGTCCTTTGCCTTCTGGCCGGCCTGCTTCAGGTTGCCCTTGGCCTGGTCGCCGCGGCCCTCAGCTTCGAGGCGCGGGTTGCCCGCGGCCTTGCCCACGGTCTTCTTGACCCGGCCCTTGGCCGCTGTCGTCTTGCCCTCGGCCTTCTTCCGGGCTTCTGACTTCCTTGCGTCTGCCATCTGGTGGCCTCGTCTCCTGGGACTTTGTGTTTTGCCCTCAGGTGTCCGCGGCACCGGGGTCTAAACGCGGCGGTGCCCGGCAGGAGATCCTGCCGGGCACCGCTGCGTGCTGCGTTCGCGGGCTACCGGTTGTACGAGCCGAAGTCGTACTCCTCCAGCGGGATGGACTCACCGGAGCCCTGCGCGAAGGAGTACGCGGCCACCGCGTCCGCGTCGTAGTTCGGCGGCGGGTAGACCGCCGACTTGGCGTCCTCGGTGGGCTCGACCCGGATGTTCCGGTACTTCTGCATACCGGTGCCGGCCGGGATGAGCTTGCCGATGATGACGTTCTCCTTGAGGCCGAGGAGCGAGTCCGAGCGGGCGTGGATCGCCGCGTCGGTCAGCACCCTGGTGGTCTCCTGGAACGACGCCGCGGACAGCCACGAGTCGGTGGCCAGCGACGCCTTGGTGATGCCCATCAGCACCGGGCGCCCAGAGGCGGGGGTGCCGCCCTGCTCGACCACCGCGCGGTTCACTTCCTCGAACCGCGGCCGCTCGACCAGCTCGCCGGGCAGCAGCTCGGTGTCGCCGGACTCCAGCACGTTCACCCGCTTGAGCATCTGGCGGATGATGATCTCGATGTGCTTGTCGTGGATCGACACACCCTGCGACCGGTACACCTCCTGGACCTCGGCCACCAGGTGCAGCTGCACCTCGCGCGAGCCCAGGATGCGCAGCACCTCGTGCGGGTTGACCGCGCCCTGGATGAGCTGCTGGCCGACCGTCACGCGGTCGCCGTCGGACACCAGCAGCCGGGACCGCATCGGGACCGTGTAGGCGATCTCGTCCGAGCCGTCGTCCGGGACGATGGTGATCTTCCGCTGCTTCTCCGGCTCCTCCAGCTTGACCCGGCCCTCGACCTCGCTGATCGGGGCCATGCCCTTGGGGATACGGGCCTCGAACAGCTCCTGGATGCGCGGCAGGCCGTGGGTGATGTCCTGGCCCGCCACACCGCCGGTGTGGAAGGTCCGCATGGTCAGCTGGGTGCCCGGCTCGCCGATCGACTGGGCGGCGATGATGCCGACCGCCTCGCCGACGTCGACCCGCTTGCCGGTGGCCAGCGAGCGGCCGTAGCACTTGCCGCAGACGCCGTACTTGGCCTGGCAGACCAGGGCGCTGTGGGTGCGCACCGAGGCGACCCCGCTGGACACCAGCATGTCGATCATGGACTCGGTGATGTCGGCGCCGGCCGCCACCAGGACGTTGCCGTCCGCGTCCTCGATGTCCTCGGAGATCGTCCGGCCGGTGCCGGTGTTCTCGATGTTCTCCAGCTTGATCACGGAGCCGTCGGCCTGCTTGTCACCGATCTTCATCGGCAGCGAGCGGTCCGTGCCGCAGTCCTCCTCGCGGACGATGACGTCCTGCGCCACGTCCACCAGGCGCCGGGTGAGATACCCGGAGTCGGCGGTGCGGAGCGCGGTGTCGGCCAGGCCCTTGCGGGCGCCGTGCGTGGAGATGAAGTACTCCAGCACCGACAGGCCCTCGCGGAAGCTGGCCTTGATCGGCCGCGGGATGGTCTCGCCCTTCGGGTTGGACACCAGGCCTCGCATGCCGGCGATCTGCCGGACCTGCATGAGGTTTCCGCGGGCCCCGGAGTTGACCATCATCCACACGGAGTTGGTCTCCGGGAACGCGCTCTCCATGTCACGGGCGACGTCCGCGGTGGCGTGCGTCCAGATCTCGATGAGCTCCTGACGGCGCTCGTCGTCGGTGATCAGGCCGCGCTCGTACTCGCGCTGCACCTTGTCGGCGCGGCGCTCGTAGGTGTCCAGGATCTCCCGCTTGTTCGGCGGGGCCACCACGTCCTCGATGGCGATAGTCACGCCGGCCCTGGTCGCCCAGTGGAACCCGGCGTCCTTCAGCGCGTCCAGCGCCTGCGCCACCTCGACCTTGGGGTAGGTCTCGGCGAGCTCGTTGACGATGGCCGACAGCTGCTTCTTCGCGACCTCGTAGTTCACGAACGGGAAGCTGGCGGGCAGCGTCTCGTTGAAGTAGCAGCGGCCGAGCGTGGTGGTCAGCCGCAGCGGCATGCCGGGCTGCCATCCCTCGGGCGGGGTGAAGCCCAGCGGCGGGGTCACGTCGCGCAGCCGCACGTCGATCTTCGCCTGGAGGTCCAGCTCGCCCCGGTCGTAGGCCATGACGGCCTCGGACAGGTTGGCGAACGCCCGGCCGGTGCCGGGGGTGTCCGGGGCCTCCCTGGTCAGGCAGTAGATCCCGATGATCATGTCCTGGGTGGGCATGGTCACCGGCTTGCCGTCGGCGGGCTTGAGGATGTTGTTCGTGGACAGCATCAGGATCCGCGCCTCGGCCTGCGCCTCGGCGGACAGCGGCAGGTGCACCGCCATCTGGTCGCCGTCGAAGTCCGCGTTGAACGCGGTGCAGAC
>Ga0097621_100003375_pt1 | contig 10990 bp, 9 predicted proteins | sample KBSMisM72_FD_73165 | JGI IMG/M metagenome (GOLD analysis project Ga0097621, IMG submission 73165) | Miscanthus rhizosphere microbial communities from Kellogg Biological Station, Michigan, USA - KBS Miscanthus M7-2 (version 2) (version 2) | ecosystem: Host-associated > Plants > Roots >... | reverse complement strand
GTTTTCTTCCTGCGCTGTTGCAATCATGATTTATTTTTTAGATGATCATATCCCTGTGGCAAACGGCTGTAGCCATTGTTCTTTAATCTTTCCCCAAGGCTTTTATAAAATGCAGGATCGGTTGGGGTAACCGTTGCAAGTCCATCCACATACCTGTTGTATAAACAAAACAATGCTGCTATTAAAACAGTATCGTGTATCTCAATGTCTGTTGCACCTGCATCTTTTGCTTTTTGCACCATTTCAGCAGTTACATTTTTCCCGCTCCCCTGTACCTGTGCTGCAATGGTCAATAATGTCTTCATCTTATCACTTACAGGAGCATTCGTGATATCCTGTTTTACTTTAGCAGCTGTATCTCCTTCACCTAATAAGATATCTGCAGCGGCTGTATGTGCAGTAGTGCAGAAAGTACATTCATTGCGATGTGAAACCACGGTGGCAATTAATTCCCGCTCACCTTCGGTTAAAGTAGACGGCCCCCGCAACAAAATTTGTGTTAACTCACGGATAGGTGCAGCCGTATCTTTACTGTATTCAAGTAAGCCTGTGATACCAGGTAAATGTTCTTCTAATGGAATGTATGGCATGATTTACCTTTTAATTTATTGTCACAATAAGATTTAAAATTGGCGTGTAAAGAATTACGATGCCATTTGCATTAACCAAACTAAAAATGACTTGATTTCTTTATGCTATCGTTAAATGATTTTCCACTAATTAAAGCATGAGTACTTTTCCTTATCAGAAAAAAATCGCTTTTTAAAAAATGGCTTCGTAAAGAATTACGATGCCTTAAACATAAACTATAACTAAAATGATTTAAATACTATTCAGCGCCATCAGTTTTTGCTCTTTCAATTGCATAACCACCCACATTTTTACCAACTACCAATCCTTTTTCACAATCACTTCGGTAGTGAATACCGCCATACATTCTGGATATAGAAGCTTCTTTTGCCATTGCCTCATAATCTCCCGCTCTTTCAGGTATAATATGTCCTAAGATGGCGGCGGCGGCACCACTAAAAGTGGAGTGCCCAGAAATATAAGATGGAAAATTCGGCAAGCCTGTCATCGTTTTAATCCGCGGATCCATCTGTGAGGGCCTTGGATTAAAATAAGTGTACTTGGTATCCCAGCAAACAATAACTGCATCCATTAAACTCATATTCAGGAGCGCCATATTTCGTGCCCACCTTACTTCACTGAAATTTTTTGAAATAAAATCTTCTGCAGCAATAGCATCCCAATGGCCCGGAGGTGTATAAGTAGCAACCCCATCAGCCCAAAAATGAACGATTCTTATTTGTTCTCTTGTAGGGCTTTTTACTAATTGATAGATCTCTTCTGTTTCATCTTTCATTTGCTGGCTACTAGTAGATGGCGGCGGTCCCGGACGAAGTGAAACGGCTGTTAATGAATCGAATAAAAATGTCTTCACTTTTCCAAACAAAGGCAACATGCAAGGACGTTTGGGAGATTCCTGGCTGACCCATGGCGTTTCGCCCCTTGCTTTACAGTCTTCTTCCAATTTTGTCCACACAGCCTGGTTACCTGCAGCAATACCTGCCCTGTCGCCTCTTGCCCTTGTTACAAACTTCTGTGCTACGGCTCTGCCCAACGCCTCACCGGCTTCTATATCACTGCGTACATTGGCCCCGGCAATAATCCTCGCTCTTTTATGTTCTTCGGCTTTCACCTGTATGTAGTCCTGGTCTCCGGGGAAAAGGAGTTTCAGCATTTCCACTGAAACGCCTTCTACCACAGCATCTTCAGAGGGATAAGAAGGAAGGTCTGATTTTGGAACCAATACCTGTAATGAGGAATCAACGTTGTAAGGTGCCTTACGGTTGAAAGATGTTTTATAATACCAGACAGATACCAGTGCATCATATTGTGCTGCACTTACATAAGCATAGGCTCTTGCCGCATACGGCGGATTGGCAAAGGGAAATTGCGGGTATGCGAGTGGGTTAGTAGCACTTGGAAACGGATAAGTGCCATCAGCATTTTGATATGGTGCCAGGTTATGTTTCGCCACCAGTTCTCTCAAAATTTCATTCCAGCGTAATACAGCGCCTGCACTCCAATATTTAACTATTTGCTTTTCATCTTCGGTAATATTAGCCTGGAAACTTTTTATTTCATTGATCTGTGCAATATAGTCTGGTGAATTGGTAGCAATAGGAGCTGCTACCACTACATCTGTTGGCGCAGCTAATAAAACTGGTTTCCAGGAGCCTGCGTTGATGTCCATGTTGGCTGGATGTAATGCAGCCACATTATCCGTTCTGCCAACAATATCTTTGCTGCAGGAACTTATAATGATCATCACACCTGTAACCGCTGTTATCGATAAAAAAAATATCTTCTTCATATTAATTCGTTTTAGCAGGTTCTGTTTTGGTTGATGCTTTTTTTGCTTTTTTATTAAAATCTATGATATAAAAAATGCCTCCGTAGAATGTTGTAGCTTCTCCCATATTTCTTCCGGCAATGGTTTTGATGGCACCCCCTACCAATGATAAAGCATGGTTTTTCGTTACAACATATTTACCATTAAATCCCAGGGTGGTGGCGTTCATTTTATTGCTGGGGAAAGGCATATTATTTCTCGTCATATCAAAACCACCCAGCGTTGTCCATATATTCAGCACCGCTTCGGCAATTAACTTGCTGCTCCTGTACCCCCCACGAAAATTAAAGTTGGATGCATTGGGAATTTCCACCTCATCGGTTAGATGAGATGCTGTTGTATAATATGCTGTGCGGTCAAGGGTGATATTATCCCTGAATACATAAGTACCTGACACGGTGGTAAAAATATTTCCCACCTGGTAATCCAGCATCAATCTTGCTGAAGCAGTTTTACTATGTATGCCAATAGACATAGGAAGAAAATCAGCCACATAATTGGTGAGCGGAAATGATACGCCCCCAATGGTGTACAATGAAAAAGTACCAGGGCCAAGATCTTTTTCAATGGGCATCCATTTTACAAATAAGCTAAGATCCTGTACCCCCTGCATGCCATGCAGGGTTCCTGCTGATGCTTTTGTTTTTACATAGGGCGCACCAACCAATACATTTAGCTTACCGGTAATTCCATAAGCACCCATCACTGAGAACATTTGGGTTGAGACAGTACCCAGATTAGCATTATTTCTTTTCAGCATTCCTTCCCAGTAATTTTTCCAGCTGCTGTAACTGTACATAGGCCCAAGACAGAGTTGTTTTTTCTCCATCATGATAGCATCCATATCTGTTTGGGCTTTTGCATTATAAGAAATTGCCATCAGGACACAAATGTTGATGCATGTCTGTATTTTTCTTTTCATTTCTCCCTGTTGATGTGGTAAATTGAACAATACTTTTTATACCTCCTATCCCGGTATTACGTTAATTGTAAACTGTTATGTTCGAAATAACCAGTGAATCATCAGTTGCAAAAGAGGGCTATATTTTCAGGTATATCATCCACCAGTCACAACTGACAATGCACGTTTAGCTTAACACTAGTGTGAAGTATGTTTTTTATTAATCCTGTAAGTGTAGGTCAGGTTAATGGAATAGTCGGCAAAAGCAGCATCACCCTGAACGTGTACTTGTTTTGAAGGATCGCTGATCTTCTCATTTAGCATATCCTGTTTTGCAATATCGGCTGCACTCTGTATGCGGTTCTTTGCAAAATTATAAGGAACGTACAGGCTAATGGTATGAGCTCCGCTGTGATAGGAAACCCCCGGTTCAATTGCTATTACATATCCCGGGCGGCGATAAGCTACCTGGCCACCAAAAGCATCATATGCAGGGATGCCTTCAAATCTTCCTGCCAATGAGAGGGTTAGTTTCTGTGCTTTGTCAACAGTGGTCAAAAAACCTGCACGCACAAAATATTGATCGGGGCATGCATAAATATTATACCCTGCCAGGCCAGAGTCAGCAGCAGATTTAAATGTTCCGTTTGATTCTTTTGGATTAAATAAGTAGTAGCCATTAATAAATCCATATACATTTTTGTATACTTTTCTGAAGCCTTGCAGCTCAACAGAAATACCTAATCCTCCGTCGCCAGGTTGAATGGCCTGATCCATGATTCCAATTCTTTTTTGGCCATTCGCAAGTGGCACTAAATCGGTTGCATCGTGACTACCTGTAGGTAACTTAACTCCCAGCCCAACCATTATATTTCCTTTTGCGGCCTTTGCAGGATCAAACACCCAATAGTTTGCACCCAGGCGAATGTCCGCCAGTCCTTTTGCATAAACACTATATCGAAAAGTATCTTTTACCGGCGCAGTTTGTCTTAATACCTGAGAACGCTCATTGTGTACATAGGGTATAGCTGCATAAACCTGGAGGCGGTTTGTTAATCCATAAGTAAAATTAAGATCCAGGGAATGCGAATAAATATTTACTGCATTACCGTGGTCCTTTCCGTCAAGGCCTATACCACCACCGGAATATTGACGCTGCGGCTGTTCTTCAGTTCCCACAAAATGACGCCATGAATGAAAGTACCGGTAACCTGTACCAATTTGAATTCCACCCTTCGTAAGATTATATGAATCATTCATTGCCCCGGATGAATTGATAGGATTTAGTCCACCCATCTGGCGAATGGCAACGCAACCTTGTGCGTTTGCGTAATTTGAAATAATAGCTAATAAAAATATTGATAAAAGTGCTTTTTTCATTTTTGTAAGTTTAGTTAGATTGGTTAATTTAAATTTCCTTCTTTACAAAAAGTCTAAGCTACTTTCAAAGTCATATGCGCCTGTGCATCGCCCTTAATTCCGTTCTAATTTTAGTTTACCAACAATTAATGAACCTACTTTTTTGCCATACTCGCTGCTTATTAAACAGCTCGGGTGAAAATGAATGCCGCCATAAAAGCGAGCGAGGTTATTTTCTTCTGCCGCCTGGCGGAATGAAGTGAACGAGCGGTTGGCTATGCCAAACTCCAGTTCACTGGTATCGGTGTACGCAAATTTATCACCATACATTTTTGTTAATGCTTCAGCTGCTGCTGCACTTATGGTACTGTGCCCACAAGTATATTCAGGAAATGGAGGTGTTTGTAAATAAGGTCTCCATTCAGGATCGAAGTATTTATTGATCACTGTTTCAGGACGTACTGTATTGCTACGGAATTTCTCATCCCAGCATTGAATAAATGCGTCAAACATCGCAATGCCGGTCAATGTATAAGCGGCAACGGTTTTCCTGAAACTGGCTTTTGCTTTTTGTGATGCAATGCCTACTATGTTCATCCAATGTCCCGTAGGTGAAAACTTTTTTGTGACAAACATAACATGTCCTGCCACATTTAATTTTCCCCCAAGATCATCCCAAAACTCAGCAATGTGTTTTTGTTCATCTGTAAGACTATCCACTGTATTTTTACTGGCCATCACCTGTTTATAATAATCACTGTTTTTATCAGTCACATTAAATTTAAAAGGTCTTGGTGGCATAAATTGGCTGGCACTATCCATTACCAATGTTCTTATCTCATTCCAGTGAGGCTCGAGTGCGCTTGTATATGCAGGTGGGGTCGGTACCCAGCGGCCTGGTGAATCATTCACGGTGTACCTGGGAGCACTTCTTGTTTGAGCATAATTATCCTTTTTGCTCCATGCTAAGATTGCCTTTGAAATGGTATCTGCATAAGCAACTGAATTCTCAAACATAGTACCCGGCATACCTGAATCTTTGGCTGCTTTTTTCAAGCTGTCAACGTATTCCTGCATACTTCCTTCCGGAAAAGTAACGGCCTCTCCCACTTTACAAAATGAAAGCAATGCTGCAAACTCATAATCTATTTTTTGCGTAGTATCAGCTTTTGGCATTGCAGCCAGGCCCTTAATTTGGCCTGCTAATGAATTATATTCATTGGGATAACCACCAGCTATACATTCATACGCAGCAATATTTGCATAAGCATAATTCCTGGATGCTACTATCGGGGAAAAGCCTACATGTTTTACCACTTCGTTCAATTCTTTCACTGTTTTAGAATAAGTGAAAGCATCTTCAAAATAGGTCTTTTTAACAGGCTCATTTTTACAACCAGCCAGGAGCAGCAATGCAGCTATAGATGCAGATAAGATTTTCATAAAAAAATAAGTGAATAATCAGCGATGGACATTGGTCGCAAAGCTTTTTTGGTTAGCATTAACTTTAAAAGTAGTTCCAAATATGATGACAATATTGTACAAAACAATACTGTAGTTGTGTTCTTGCTGATTGGAATTAAACTTTAAAAGTAGTTAAACTCAGGCTGCATCCGGTGGCTGCTCAACTGTAGTAAAAAAGAGGTTTTCTTCAAGCACGGAGTTTACCAAAACATAATTATTTAACAGCAGGCTGCTGCAAGCATCTAAAGAGAACTTGGAAAGCTCTTCATATTCACTCAAAGGTTTTTGAAAAGACTTGTTTTGAGAACCGGGTTTCTTTTTACTTTCATTCTGCTGAAAATCATGTGCCATTTTTGCGTAGTCGTTCCGGCTGCTTTCAATTTGCATTTTTGCTTTGTTGGGAATGCAGAGCATTTCAAGCGAATCATTATAAACGCGGGCCTTTACATATTTGTATTTGATACCATCCATCTCTACTTCTCCATCGATACGCTGAAACGCTTCGCTGTTGGTATAATAAGGAAGATTGGTTGGTTGTTTAATGGAGATTAAGTCAGCTTCGTTGTAACCCATTTTATCCAACTTCTTTTCTAAAGCCAGGTCTGAGCGACTTGCCATGTAGTTGTATATGAGCTGGTACCCTGCAATATTGAAGGTAAAAATCCCAAGCATAAATATGGCAACAAGTTTCTTCATCAGTTAGTGGCTTGCAATGTAGGAGATTTTTTTGAATTGAAAGGGCTAAGCGGCAAATTTTTTATAATTAACTGCCGCACCTTTTTAAAAATTATTTTGCGTTAAACGTCTTTCGTTCAACCCCGATACCTTTTAGCGTAAGGCTTTTCCATTGTTTTGGCATGGTTGATTTTACCTGGATAATACCCGCAGGAGTAATTTCCAGTCCTCCAAAGCCATTCAATACCGATTGCAAAATACCGCCTGCACCAGTAGAGAAATAAGGATTCGTACCTCCCCTGGTTTCCGCCAGTACATTAAACGGTGGCAAAAAATTGGGCATATAGGCATCTTTAAAAAAGTGCCAGGCTTTATCCTGTTCACCTATTCTTGCATATAATAGCGTAAAGATAGCCTGCGTCATAGCTGGAGTGCCTTCGTTGGGAACTCTTGCTGAATAATAATCCAGGTCTTTTTTGATTTGTTTTGGATCTGTGATCTCTTTTAACGGGTAGCTTAATAAATTTACATCTGCCTGTTTAATACCTTCCCCATGATAGGCAGCGTGTTCTTTTGTTACTCCATCTGCCATTTTTAAAATGGGGATATTATTGGCAACATTCATCCAGTCTGCATCTGGCGTAATACCTAGTAATTTAGCTGCATCTGTTGCATATTTTAAATTGGCTTTTGCGGCAGCATTGGTAAAAGCGTTGTTGTCAACATTCTCCGCCCATTCATCTGCAGCCACTACATTTTTAATATCATATTGCCCGGGACCATTTCTTTCCACCCGGCTCGTCCAAAAATCTGCTGTGGCTTTTAAGATGGGCCATCCCCTTTCTCTCAACCAGGTTTTATCCTGTGTTACACAATAATAATTCCATGCGGCCAGTGCTACATCAGCAGTAATATGATGCTCAAAAGGGCCGCTCAGTGCCCATACCGGCGTTTCCTCTGCACCTGATCCTGCACTTTCCCATGGGTACATTGCGCCCTTATAACCTTTACCAAAAGCATTGCGCCTGGCTGCTTCCAGCCTTTCAAAACGGTACTCAATAATGCCCTTTGCAATTTCGGGGTGCAACTGTAAAATAGACGGGAACATCCACAGTTCGGTATCCCAAAACACGTGACCATTGTAACCCAATCCGCTCAAACCCATTGGTGACGGGCTATTGGTGCCACCTTCCCTTACAAAAGAATACAGGTGATAGATCATGCTGTGAATGTCCTGCTGGCTTTGAGGATCGCCTTCAATCTCAATATCACTCTTCCACATTTCGTCCCATGCTTTGTTGTGCATTTCAATCAGCCTGTCCCTGCCCTGTAATTTGGCAAAGATGGTCAGGCGCTCTGCTTCATTTAATGGATCGTCATGATGCGCTGAGGTAATGGAAGAACCAACAATAGCATAACGGTAAGAATCACCTGCATTTATTTTTTTTGAAAACTTCATCAGGTGCATATTATTGTCCCACATTTCATGTATCACCCTTGGTTCGCTTCCATGTGGTTCGCTGAAGATAAAGGAATTGCTTGCACACATCAGTAATTTGCCGGTAGGGCTTTTAGCCGTTGATGTTAAAAGGCTGATGGTAGTATGAGGGCGGTCTATTTCATTATAATAATTCTGTACGTCTTTCAATGCGTCAGGCGCTTCCATCTGGCTTGCACAGCCTACAGCAATATTTTTCTTTGCAGAAATCGTAATGTCCATCAATACAGAATAAGGAAGCTGGCGCAATGCATAATAGGTGTAGGACACCGTTGCCACATCTTTATAATCGAATGAAGTGGTAAAGCTTGCATGCTGCATATCCAACGATTGCTGCATATTGCTTACATCATTGTTGGATAACCTTTTCCCATCAATCTCCATATACATATTCAGCAGGTTAAAGCTTTTTAAAAAATTACTTACTCTACCCCTGCCATATAAATCATATGCCCCCGCCAGTACCACATCCTTCACTTTAAATGCTTCTGCACTGCTGACAATGCCGATCATACCATTGGCCACTGTGATACCATAATACTTAGAAGGATCAATTTTAGCAGCAGTTATTTTCCATGGATCCTGGCACAGCGCAGTAATACAGTTTAAAAAAAAATATACAAAAACAGGCAATCGTTGCATAAAAAAAATTTGATACAATTTAGTGCGTGAATTTAACTTTATTTGCGAAAAGTTTGTTTGCCTCTAAAAAATTACTAAATATGAAAAAGTGGGTTGTTATTTTGGTTATTGGCCTTATTCTTTCATTGCCCTACATTTTTATTCCTAGTATTATCCGTGTACAGCAATCAGTTATTGTCACAAATAATTTAAGAGGTTTCCATCGTTCCCTTTCTGAACATAAAAATTGGATTAAATGGTGGCCCGGCAGCATTGCAGACAATGGAAAAACCTTACTGCTGAATGGCAATGCTTATCATATAACAGATTTTACTCCGAGCACTGTTGATGTTGATGTAGAAATTTCGTCTGTTTCTAACAGGGCAACTTTACTCTTTATTCCTCTTGGTTCAGATTCAATAAAATTAGAATGGGATATGAGCATCTCCACGACGTCAAATCCTTTAAAACGTTTGCAGCTATATTTTGCCTCCTCAGCGATAGCAAATGATATTCATGCAGTACTCACTTCCATACAATCTTATTATGCGAATACAGAAAGAACATATGGTTTGGATATCAGGCGGGAGTCTGTAAAAGATTCATCGCTGGTATTTACCTTAGATTCTTCCAAAGGTTATCCTTCTACTGAAAAGATATATTCAATGATAGAACAGTTAAGTAAATATATTGATAGCCATTCGGCTATTGCTACTGATGCTCCCATGCTGAACGTATACACTGTAGACAAGATTAATTATGTAATTAAAGCAGCGGTCCCCACCAGTAAAATATTACCTTCCAATGGAAAAATTAACTACAGGTGGATGTTACCTCACGGAAATATCCTGGTAGCAGAAGTAAGAGGAGACCGGGCAAAAGTAGACAGCGCTTTTAATATCATGGAAAATTACATAGCTGATTACGATTTGGCTTCCCCGGCAATACCATATTATTCCCTTATCACTAACAGGCTAAAAGAAAAAGACAGTACCAGGTGGATTACTAAAATATATTACCCGGTAATGTATTATAAAAATTAAAATTATAAATCTAATCAGTTTTGCGGTGTACTTAAAAAAGCAAATAAAACTTGTCTTATCTGCTTCACCGCGTACCAGGCTGACATCGAAAAATCAAAGCAGTCAGCGAATATTCTTTAGTATTTACCGTAACTTCACTTCTGCACAAAAGTTATGAACCTCGCTGATGATCGCTTCCCCGGTAAAAAATTTTTTTTTATTATTAGTATTTGCTGCTGCTTATTCAAAGCAATCGGCAGCGCAGATATGTATTAATAAATATGCTTCACTCCGATACAAGGGAACTACTTTTGATACTTTTACCCATTCAATAGTTACCCCGCATAACGAGATCGTTTCAACAGGAAGATTATATGATTATAATACGGCGGGGCATATAGCTAAATTTTCAGAAAAAGGAACCCCTATCTGGTCATATCAATATACCCTTGACTTTTATGATTTTATCAAAGCAATCTTTTTTAAAGCTGTTAATATTTCAGACATTGCCAATACCAGGGATGGAGGCTTTATTATCGCAGGCAATGTAGAACAGGTTTTATCTCCATTTGGATTACCACCCCCGGTAAAAAAATGGGGCCTGATGGCTAAAATTGATAAGTTCGGGCAGGTAGCATGGACGAAAACACTCTCTAATATGGGTGAATTTAGTTTTTCAAATATTTACCAAACGGCCGACGGTGACTATATAGCATACCTCTCTGCAGATAATGGCAAAAAGAAAGGACCCGGCGATCACTCCTATGGCAGAGTAATGAGAGTAGATCCAGGTGGTAAAATCAAATGGTCAACCTTTTTATTTACGTATCTTTTTGATGCCGGAGGCCTGGGAGTTGATAACAAAAGAGGCATTACCCAGGGGAGAAACAACAATATTATTATTGCTGATGTGGTACATGAAACTACACCTGCCGGAGCAATAAAAGAAGGGAACCTGCATTTTTTGGAACTTGATTATAGTACCGGTAAAATGATTTGGGAAACAAATTATGAATACCCGGCACCAGCTA
>Ga0097621_100003374_pt1 | contig 10991 bp, 8 predicted proteins | sample KBSMisM72_FD_73165 | JGI IMG/M metagenome (GOLD analysis project Ga0097621, IMG submission 73165) | Miscanthus rhizosphere microbial communities from Kellogg Biological Station, Michigan, USA - KBS Miscanthus M7-2 (version 2) (version 2) | ecosystem: Host-associated > Plants > Roots >... | reverse complement strand
CCGGCTCCCACGTGGAACTTCTTGCCGCCCAGCTCGGTGTCGAGATGCGTGGCCAGGAATATCGCCCAGGTCTTCTCGGTGATGTCCTGGACGCTGCCCGGATCGTCCGCAAGAGACAGCGTGCCCGTGTAGTTGGTGCCGCAGCACGGGTAGTTGTACCCAGGGATGTTCTGCGCCTGCGGATTGCCGAGTCCCTGCAGGTAGCCGTAGAGATCGTACGGGCTGTATTTCAGCAGTTCACTCGGGTACGTGCCGATGCCCGAGAAGCCCGGAATGAATCCCGAGGTCTTGATCGTTCCCTGGTAGATGCTGGAGGGGACCAGCACACCCGTCGTGCGACCCGACGGCGCGCCATATCCGGACCATGTCTGCCAGAAGTTGTTGGCGAAGGTATTGGCGCCCTGCAGGGTGAACTCGTCATTCATGTAGGACGCGCCAACGTCCACGCTGACATCGTCCTGCTTCCAGGTGGTCGTGAACCGCACCTGCTTGAGGGTGTCGGAATTCTGCTGGGCCGTGCGCACCAGCACGTGCGAACCGATGTCGGCGGGATTCAGGAAATCCGCCTGGCTTCCGAGCGGACCGAACCCCGACATTTCCGGCAAGTGGCTCGAGCTGTCGCCCGTGATGATCGCGCCAAAGTTGAGACCCAGCGTGCCGCCGTAGCCGATGTCGGCGCCATCGAAGGCACCGTCCAGCTCGCTCTTGGCATACGACACGTCGGTATCGAAGCTCAGGTTGTCGGAGGCCTCGATCTTGAAGTTGACGCCGATCTGGTTGGTCTTGACCGTCTGGTTGGAGAAGCCACCGTTGAGATCGGTGGGCGTGCCGGGCTGGCGATAGTCGGTGACCGTGCCATTGCTGTCGAGCACCACGTTGCGCAGATCGTTGATGCCGAACCACAGGCCGAAGCCGTAGGTGCCGGTCTCGATCTTCTGCCGAGAATAATTGTCATCGACGGTGAGCAGCATGCTGTCGGACGGATGCCACTGGAAGGCGATGCGGCCGTCGATGCGCTCGTCGGTCACCTGCGACTGCTCGGCACCAAACTGCTGCTGCCACCAGCCGACCAGCGTACCCGGTGCGGCAAGCTCGGGGGCGCTGCAATTCGCGGTCAGCTGGCAAGGACGGAACTTGCCGCCTTCCCAGCCGGACACGAACACGCGGTTCGCGTTGTTGTCGCGCTTGCTGTACATGCCATCCACCAGGATGCCCACCGTGTCGTCGGCGAACGTATCGCTGAACAACATGCCGACCGTGGGCTGCACGGAATTCGCCTCGTCCTGCTCATTGGCCGCGGCGCTGGCGCTGAAGTGCATGCCGGGGCGATCGAGCGGCTTGGGGAAGGCGATGTTGATGGTGGCGCCGATCGAACTACTCGAGAGAGTGACGTCCGGCGTCTTCATGACGGTGAGCGCGCCGACGAAGTCGGCTCCCACGGTGCTGAAGTCCACCGAGCGTCCACCGTTTGCGGTGGAGATGCGGCGGCCGTCGTACAGCGTCTCATTGAAGTCGCCGCCGAAGCCGCGGACCGTGATGCCGGTGGGCTCGCCGCGCGTGCCGGAACGCTGGATGGACACACCCGGTACGCGTTGCAGCGATGCCGCGACGTTGGAATCCGGGAATTTGCCGATGTCTTCTGCCGTGATCACGTCGACGACGCCGGACGCCTCGCGCTTCATGTCGAGGCTGTGTTGCAAGGAGCTGCGGATACCGGTGACCACGACTTCTTCGACGGTCTCGGGTGATTGGGCCTGCTGGGCGGCCGCTGGTAGAGCTATTGATAGCGCTAACAAACTCGACGTTCCGCCGAGCGCGCGTTTGAAATTCTTCTTTCGCATTTGAAATCCCCTCTAGAAAGGTGAGCGACTAGCTACTGATCCGAATTGCGGACTGGGAGCGACTACCTACCAAAGCGTTGGTCGAGCGCGACGAATTAAAGTTCCGCCTTCCCGGCCAATAATGTCCGGTCGGACACTACGCCCATGTCCCGCGGGCAACCATCCACGCTCCTGTATGAAGTAATCTCAATTCCCGTAAGTGAGCCGCTGATTCACGGGATGTTAGCGGTCACCCTCGTCAGCAATCGGTATCGATACATATCTAAATACAGATCGATTTCGCCCAGTTTCGGGCCGGTTCCAGACACCCCGATAAGCAGAAACATGTCGCATGCTCACGATCCCGACATGGCAGGCCACCACGTTCGTTGCTCTGAGACAACGAATTAATTCGGTGTGAGGATCGCTGTAGCATCGCCTTCCATGAACGAATTAGCGCCAATCCCAGCGCGCGGCGGCGTCGATCGGCAGGTATTCGAGGCTGAAATCGCTCCCGCTGCGCAACCCGTGGTACTCCGCGACCTGGTCGCTGACTGGCCGCTGGTGTGCGCCGCGCGCGAATCGCGCGAGGCGCTGGCGATGCTGCTCAAGAGTTTCGACGGCGGGCGGCAGCCGCACGTCATCGAGGTGCCCGCGGATGCCGATGGACGCATCTTCTATCTCGACGACCTCAGCGGTTTCAACTTCTCGCGTGTGCCCGCCGGCATCGGCGCCACGATCGATCGCCTGCTCGGACTCGCCGAGTCGCACGCCGCGCCCGCGCTGTTCGTCGAGTCGATGTCCGCCAAGGCCTATCTACCCGGTTTCGCCGGCTCGCACCCCATGCCGCTGCTGGATGCGCAGGCCGAACCGCGCGTGTGGATCGGCAATGCGGTGAAGGTGAACACGCACTTCGACCTGGCCTACAACATCGCCTGCGTCGCCGGCGGACGCCGCCGTTTCACGCTGTTTCCGCCGGAGCAGCTCGCCAACCTGTACGTCGCGCCGCTGGACTTCACGCCCTCCGGCGCGCCGGTGAGCCTGGTGCAGTTCACCAAGCCGGACCACGCGCGCTTTCCGCGCTACGCCGAGGCCCTGCGCCACGCCCGGCAGGCCGAGCTCGGACCCGGCGACGCGCTGTTCATTCCCTACGGCTGGTGGCACCACGTGGAATCGCTGACGCCGTTCAACGTGCTGGTCAACTACTGGTGGAACGATGCTCCTAACTACGGCGCGCCGCACGGGGCCTTGCTGCACGCATTGCTCACCATCCGCGACCTGCCGGCCGACCAGCGCGGGGTGTGGGAGTCGATGTTCCAGCAGCTGGTGTTCGCGGCGCCGGAGCGCGCGCTGGCGCACCTGCAGCCCGGACAGCGCGGCATGCTGGCCGCGCCTTCCGAGGAGCGCACCCGCAAGATCCGCGAGATGCTGGCGCGCGAATTCAGCCGCTGAGCGCCCGGGCGTTATTCGATCGATACGACGCTGACCGATGCGGGCGCGAGCGTCAGCGCGACCTTGCCGCCGGCGACGCGGCCGGTCAGCGGTTTGGGGACCACGGTGGACGGCGCCGCGAAGCTGTTCACGCTGTCGACCTTGGGCGCGGCCAGCGTCTCACCCTGCGCGCGCCTGGGCTTGGTGCCCGCGACGTCGATCTCGAGCGATGCCGACCGCGTGGGATCGACGTTGGTGACGGCCAGCCACAGCTTGCCGGCGGCGTCGCGCGCCGCGATCGCGTCCAGCCGCGGCAGCTCGATGTCACCATGCTTGTAGGTGCCCGCATCGAGGTTCACGGGCACGAAGGTGGCGTCCTGGAAGGGCACGTACATGCGGAATACATGGTAGGTGGGCGTCAGCACCATCTTCGGCCCGTCGGTGAAGATCATCGCCTGCAGCACGTTGACCATCTGCGCGATGTTCGCCATGCGCACGCGGTCGGCATGGCGCGCGAAAATGTTGATGTTTAGCGCGGCCAGCACCGCGTCGCGCTGGCTGTTCTGCTGGTCGAGGAATCCCGGATCGGTGCCCGGCGTGGGCGCGTACCAGGCGCCCCACTCGTCCACCACCAGCGCGATCTTCTTCTGCGGATCGTAGCTGTCCATGATCGCGCTGTGCGTCTTGACCAGCTCGTCCATCTTCAGCGTGGCCTTGAGGATGGTGGCGTACTCATCCTCGCCGAAGCCCGTGGCCTTGAAGGCGGGCGGCCACTTCACCACGGTGTAGGAGTGCAGCGAGATGCCGTCGATGTCCCAGCTCCAGACCTTGTTCTTCCAGGCCTTCATCACCGCTTCGGTGTAGCCGGTGTCGCCGCCGTCGGGTCCGACGGCGATCTTCTTCATCGGATGCGCGGCGTTGTAGTTGCGCGCATAGCGCGCGAACACCTTGAGATGATCGACGTAGGTGTCCGGCGTCATCGAGCCGCCGCAGCCCCAGGCTTCGTTGCCGATGCCGAGGAACGAGACGTTGAAGGGTTCCGGGTGGCCGTTGGCGCCGCGTTCCTTGGCGAGCGCGGTGGGCAGCGGCGTGGTCATGTATTCCAGCCAGTCCGCGGCTTCCGCGGGCGTACCCGACCCCAGGTTGATGGAGACGTAGGCTTCCGAGCCCACCTGTTGCAGGAAATCCATGAACTCGTGGGTGCCGAAGGTATTGGGCTCGATGACGCCGCCCCAGTTGGGGTTCAGCGTCGCGGGCCGCTGGTTGGCCGGGCCAATACCCTTGCGCCAGTGATACTCATCGGCGAAGCAGCCGCCAGGCCAGCGGATGTTGGGCACCTTGATTGCCTTGAGCGCCCCGACCACGTCGTTGCGGATGCCGCGCGTGTTGGGGATGTTCGAATCCGCGCCCACCCAGATGCCGCCGTAGATGCCGTGGCCCAGGTGTTCGGCGAACTGGCCGAAGAGATTGCGGTCGATCTTGGCGCCGGCCTTGCCCGCGTCGATCCCCAGTTTGACCGGATCGTCGGCCGCGAACGCGGTGCCCACCAGCAGGGCCGCCCCCACCAACAAGGTGCGAAAAATTTTCATCGATTCCCCCGGGTCGCCGCGCAGGCGCTCTGTCTGGACTGAATGGCATCGCAAATTAGCACGAACGCTGCGCCGGGTCGCACAGCCCGGCCTCGATAACCTGCCGGAATCGATCATGTGGGCTATGCATATCCCTTGCCTTGCACCGGCGATTCGGCGCGCATCGAACTACTGAGCCGCGCGAGACGGGATGTCAGCCCAGAGGGGTGGGCTGACATCCCATACGCTTCCGAAGGGCAGGGAAGCGCATTCGAATTCCGCGAGTGACGTGCCAGTCGGGCTGGTATCGCTAACACCAGCGAGTCGCGCCAGCGGACCGACAGTATCCCGTCATTTTTACTAAGGCAACCTATTTTCAAAATGAATATAGCTACATACCAGCGCCATTATCGGCATTTCCTGTATGGTTCAGCGCGAGTCGTCGACACGTCTAACTAGTTACAACATCGAGGGGTACTGACATGAAAAAACAAGCACGCATTCTCGCGACGGTGCTGGGCTCACTGGCCTGCTTCGCCTATGTCCATGCCGTTGCCGCTGCCGATCGTGAAACGACGATCGAGCGGTGGTCGGACGATCACGGCCTCAAGGGCGAAGTCATTCCGACCGACATCTACGATCCGCTCGGGCTCGTGGCACATGGCCCGCAGGGGCAGCTCGTTCGCCTGGCAAAAGGTTTCAGTTTCACGGAGGGTCCCGCGGCGGATCGGCACGGAAACGTGTACTTCACCGACCAGCCCAACGACCGGATCTATCGCTGGGATGCCGGAACCGGCAAGGTCAAGCTGTTCCTGGAAGGCACCGGCCGCGCGAACGGCATGATCTTCGACCACGAGGGAAACCTCATTTCCGCGTCCGACATGCACGGAGAGCTGTGGAAGATCCGCCCGGATGGTAGTCACAAGGTATTGATCGACAACTACCAGGGCAAATTGTTGAACGGCCCGAATGACGTGTGGATCAACCCGGTGGGCGGCATCTACGTCACGGATCCGATCTTCCCCCGCGGATATTGGGATGCCAATGACCCGCGGCAGCAGCCCTGGGAGCCGACTCACTCGGAGCAGGCACCGCAGGGCAAGGGCGGCTACGTGTACTACCTGCCGCCCGGCGCGCACAAACTGGTCCGGGTCACGACCGAGGCCATGGGGTGGGAGTCCGATGCGTGGCCGAACGGCGTCGTGGGCACGCCCGACGGCAGGAAGCTCTACGTCAACAAGTGGTTCTACGACAACCACGGCGGCACCTGGGTCTTCGACGTGAAGCGCGACGGCACGCTCACGCACATGCGCAAGTTCTCGGACTGGGGCGGCGACGGCATGTCGATGGATGAGCGCGGCAACGTCTACATCAGCAATGGCACGGGTGTGATGGCCTTCGATCCCGACGGCAACAACATCCTCAACATTCCGATCGTTGGCGGGGCCACCAACAACACCTTCGCCGGGCGCGACGGCAAGACATTCTTCATCACCGGCCCCAACGACAGCATCACCGCCATCCGCATGAGAGTCAGGGGGTCGGACAATTCCTGCCGCTGATTCGCAACGCCACATCGCCTGATTCCATCCACCGGCCCGCGGTACGCTCGTACCGCGGGCCCGCGATCTTCTATCGCAGAAGAAGCGATAGCAGATTCCGCATTGTTTCCCGCCTGCCCAATCGATTACTTGGACGCCTTCCATCACCGCGACGAGGGGATCCCGATGAAGAAGACCGCAATCGCAATCGCGTTGTGCCTGGCGGCGACACTGGGTTTCGCCCAGGGCACCGACAATTTCCGGCCGGCGGAGACCAACGTCTGGGGATCCGACTATCCGCGCGTCGATGACGGCGGCCGCGTGCAGATCCGCGTCAAGGCGCCGGATGCCACCAAGGTAAAGCTCAATTTCTGGAGTGGCCCCAAGGTCGACATGGAGAAGCAGGCCGACGGCTTCTGGACCGTCACCACGACCCCGCTGGTGCCCGGACTCCACTATTACGTCATCAACGTCGACGGCATCGACGCCAGCGACCCGGGCAGCCGCGCCTTTTTCGGCGGCTCGCGCTACACCAGCATGGTCGAGATCCCCGAGCCGGGCTCGACCTACTACTCCATCCAGGACGTGCCACACGGCCAGGTGCGCGAGATCTGGTACCACTCGGACGTCACCGGCGGCTGGCGCCACGCGCTGGTCTATCTACCGCCCGGCTACGACGCCGACGCGAAGACGCGCTACCCCGTGCTCTACCTGCAGCACGGCGGCGGCGAAGACGAAACCGGCTGGATCCGCCAGGGTCGCGCCAACTTCATCCTCGACAACCTGATCGCGGCCAAGGAAAGCAAGCCGATGATCGTGGTGATGGCCTATGGCTACGCGCGCCGCGCCGGAGCGGCGCTGCCCGACTTCACGCGCGCGCCGATGGGCTCGCCGGAAGCGCTCAAGATCATGCAGGAGATGACCCAGACCTTCGAGGACGACGTCACCAAGGCGCTGATCCCGTTCGTCGACAAGACGTTCCGCACGCTGCCGGATCGCGATCACCGCGCCATGGCGGGACTGTCCATGGGCGGCATGCAGACCTTCAGCATCACGCTGAATCGCCTCGACCTGTTCTCGCACATCGGCGGCTTCAGCGGCGCCGGCGGCAGCTTCGTGTTCGGCGGCCGCAAGATGGATCCCAAGACCGATTACAACGGCGCGCTGGCCGATCCGGCCGCCTTCGCGAAGAAGGTGCACGTGCTGTGGCTGGGTGTAGGCACGGCCGAGCCGGAACGCATGCGCGACGGCATCCGCAGCTTCCACCAGTCGCTCACCGAGGCCGGCATCCAGCACGTCTATTATGAGTCGCCGGGCACCGATCACGAATGGCAGACCTGGCGCCGCGATCTCAAGGACTTCGCGCCGCGCCTGTTCCGCAAGTAAGGTGTGCGGATGAACAAACTACTGGCGTCGTTCGTCGTCGGCCTGGGCACCCTGTCGGGCGCCCGGGCCGTGGCCCAGGTCGAGACCGAGGCGCCGCCGGTGGTGGCCGGCGCGAAGCCGGTGACGATGGAGCACATCCAGGTGCATGGCGCCGCGCTGGAAGGAAATCTCGAAGGCAACGCGGTCGATCGGGACGTGTTCGTGTTCCTGCCGCCGGGTTACGCCAAGGACCGGCATCGACGCTACCCGGTCGTATACGCCCTGCACGGCTTCTTCATCGGGGCCGAACAGTGGAGCCACGAAATCCGCGTGCCGCAGACCATCGAGGGCGCGTTTGCCCAAGGTGCGAAGCAGATGATCGTGGTGCTGCCGGACTCGAAGACCCGGCACAACGGCTCCTTCTATTCGGGCTCGCCCACGGTGGGAGATTTCGAGACGTTCGTCTATCGCGACCTGGTGTCGTACATCGACGCGCACTACCGCACGCTGCCGAAACGCGAGAGTCGCGGGCTCGCGGGTCACTCCATGGGCGGCTATGGCGCCATGCGCATCGGCATGAAGCACGCGGACGTGTTCGGCAGCCTGTACATCATGAGTCCCTGCTGCCTCGCCCCCTTTCCGGCCGGGCCCGCCAACCCCGAAGCCGACAAGGCCGCGGAGGCGGCGAAGACACCCGAAGACCTCGCCAAACTACCGTTCTTCGCGCGCATCCAGTTCGCGACGGCGGCTGCCTGGTCGCCCAATCCGCACAAGCCACCGTTCTATCTCGACCTCGGCACGGAAGGCGGCCAGCCGCGGCCGGACATCCGCGCCAAGTGGGCCGCCAATGCGCCGCTGTCGTTCCTGGATCAATATGTCAGCAACCTGCGCCGTTACCGCGGGATTTCCATCGACGTCGGCGACCAGGACACCTTGCGTGTCGACACGGCGAAGCTGCACGAAGCGCTGGACCAGTACGGCATCGCCAACGGCTTCGAACAATATTCCGGCACGCACACCAGCCGCGTCGCCTACCGGTTCCAGGACAAGGTGCTGCCGTTCTTCAGCGAGCACCTTTGCTTTGCGGAGACCTGCCGCTCAGCGGATCAACACTAGCGATTGGGACTCAGCGCTCCGGCCCGAAGTCCACCACCATCTTGTCGAGCGGCAATTCCTTCTTGCGCGCATCCCAGCCATCGCCGATTTGCACGCGATAGCCGTCAATCGCATAGGCCACGCCATCGCCGGCGATCAGCTTCGGGGAAGTGGTGACCTCGAAATGCAGGTGCGGTACGGTCGCGTCGCCGGAACAGCCTATGCGCCCGATCAGCTGGCCGCGGCGGACATGATCCCCAGCCTTGACCAACAGGCTGCCCGGATGGAGGTGGAAATAGTACGCGTAGTGATCATGTCCAAGGTCCAGCACGATGTTGTTGCCCGCGACCGTATCCATGGTGATCGGCAGCGCGGGATGAAACGATGCGGGCAGGGCCGGCGTGTTATCGGGCTGGCCGTCCTTGGCATGCGCCACGATCCCGTCCGCCACCGCATACACCGGTTGTCCGAAGGCGAAATAGGATTCCCGCACGCCATTGTCGCCGGTCAGCGTCTGGCCGTTACGGGTGAGCATCCAGTCGATCGCGTAGCGGCGCGAATCCACCGGCTTGCCATCCAACACCAGCACGCCGCGACGATGGTGGTTGTCGCGCGCGTTGCTGGGACCATCGGATGCCAACCAGCCCTGCCCCCGCACCGGCGGGCCCAGAACCGGCAAGTCCCGTTGCACGGCGATGACCGCGCCTTCGACCGTGTCGTCTTCGTCGGTGGAGACGCGATGACTCAGGCGCGCAGGCACCCGCATTCCGTCCTTGAGCGAAGCCCACAGGTAGATGATGGCGGTCGATCCCGGCGCCAGCTGGACAGCGCTGGGTTTTGCCTGGCTGCCCACCGGAGCAAACGCGTCTCCCAGAGCGTCGCCCTCCAATGCCAGGACCGCCGATGCCGGCGCATCCGCATCCAGCGCTTCAATACGCTTGATGGTGACGGGGCTTGGCGAGAAATTCGTCAGGTACAGCTCATAGACCAGGTGCGTTGCGCCCGCGCTGTGGAATGCCGCCGGTGCAAAGGGCACCTCGATCGCCACCTGCAGCGGAAATAGCGACTTGGCGGCCGCCGGGGATGCGTCGAGGGACGCAAACAGGCCGAGCAGACAGGTCAGAAGGGCCGTGGCCATCGTTTTCATTTGGATCCGCCTCCAGAACCATGCTTGGAATGATTCGTTAGTAGACTCCGAAGTGCCTAAATTTATTCCGCAGCTCGCCAAACTACCGCTGTTCGCGCGACTAACCGCAGCTTCGCCGGGACCTGCCGCTCAGCGGATCAGCACCAGCGACTGGGATATCTGGCGCGCGGTCTCGGCGAGCCGCCCCTGGACCTTCTCGATGGTCATCTGGCCGTTTCGGCCCGGTGGGGACATGTACGGTACCGATAATGCCGCGACCACCTTTTCGTCGCGCGCGTGTATCGGATAGCTCACGTCGGTGACGCCCGCGGCCACGGGGCTCGCGCTCAATTCATATCCCTGGCGCCGCACCCGTTCGAGCCGCTTCTCCACTTCCTGCTTGCGCATGGGCCAGGGCTGGGGGATGAGACGCAGGACATCTTCGCGGGCTTCAGGATCGGCAAATGCCAGCAGCACGCGACCGGCGCAGGTGCCGATCAAGTCCAGCACTGCGCCCAGCCGCATCGCGAACCCCCCGGGATGCGAGACGTTCTCCTGCCGCAAGATCACCAGCCCGTGGCCTCCCGCGGGGACCACCAGGTGGCAGGACTGGTGAATTTGCAGCGAAAGCTCGCTCATGAGGGGCGCGGCGACCAGCGACATCGCCTGTGCCGGAGTGCCTCGATGGGCCAGCTCCAGCACGCGGTAGGTCACCGTGTAGCGCGCGCTTTCCGGGTCCTTCTCCAGCCACTGCTTGCGTTCCAGCACCATGACGATGCGGAACAACTCGCTGATGGACCGCCGCAGCCGGTAGGCGATTTCAGAAATCGTCAGCCCGCCCTGCTCGCCGGCAAGCAGTTCGAATATTTCAATCCCCTTCTCGAGCGCGGGGGCCGAGTAGTCCTGGCGCGCGGCGCGCGGCGCCGTCGTCTTTTGTCTGACTTTTGGCATCGGGGCGGGAGATTACCCCGTTAGCCGCCCGATCCGCACTGTTTTCGCCAGCCACGTCGTGGGGAGCGGCGGAGAGGGCACCGTGTGAATTCTT
>Ga0097621_100003369_pt1 | contig 11001 bp, 8 predicted proteins | sample KBSMisM72_FD_73165 | JGI IMG/M metagenome (GOLD analysis project Ga0097621, IMG submission 73165) | Miscanthus rhizosphere microbial communities from Kellogg Biological Station, Michigan, USA - KBS Miscanthus M7-2 (version 2) (version 2) | ecosystem: Host-associated > Plants > Roots >... | reverse complement strand
CTACGCACTCGGTGTCGTGCTGTACGAACTGCTGGCCGACGCACGGCCGCCGCGGCGCGTGCTGACCGGTGCGCCTGCCGACATCGATGCGCCGCCGCCGCCGAGCGCCGCTGGCGACCGCACAGGCGGCGTTGCATGGCACCGCGCGCTGCGCGGCGATCTCGACCGCATCGCGCTGACCGCACTCGAAGCGGACCCGCAGAGACGCTATGCGTCGGCTGAGGCCTTGTCGGGCGATGTGCAGCGCTATCTCGATGGCCTGCCGATCGGCGTGCGCCGCGCCAGCCGCTGGTACAGGTTCCGCAAGTTCGCACGGCGCAATCGATACGCACTGGCGGCTGGCGTTTTCGTCGGTGCGGTATGCGTTGCCGCTGCGGCGATCAGCCTGCGCCAGGCGAATCTCGCGCGCGCGCAGGCACGCCATGCGGCGGCGGTGCAGCAGTTCATGTCCGGCGTGTTCGCGCAGGCAAATCCCGACGAGAACAAGGGCCAGCCGATCAGCGCGCAGCAGTTGCTGCAGAAAGGCGAGGAGCAGCTGGCACGAATGGGCGACTCGCAGTCGGCACTGCAAATCGATGTGACCGCGATGCTCGGCGGCTTGTACAGCGACATCGGGGATACCGAGCGTGCCGAAAACCTGCTCAAGCGCGCGTTGGCCGGAGTCGACGCCAACCTTCCCGATGACGTGCGCGGCCGCGTGCTGGTCGGCGTCGCAACAATGGAAGCCGAAAACAAGGACAGCTACGACACCGCATTGGCACACGCCACCGAAGGCCTGTCGGCACTCGAGCGCACGGCCGAGAAGGACTGGAACGAAATCGCAAAGGCCAATCGTATTGTCGCGCTGTGTCACGTCCGCCGGCGCGAGCCCGAGGAAGCGATTGCCTTGTTGCAGCGCGTGACTCCGGTCCACGCGTCGATGCTCGGCGGGTTTCCCAGCGAGGCGCTGGCCAACGAATACGTCGTGCTCGGCGTTGCGCTCAGCGACATGTCGCGCTTCGACGAGGCCGAGGCGGCGTTCGAACGCGGTGCCGCGATGCTGCGCGCATTCGCCGGCAACGACAGCCGCCGTGTCGCCTACGCGCTGAACGAAGAAGCGATCATGCACTATCAGCGAGGCGACCTCGCGCGCGCCGAGACGCTGCACCGCGAAGTTCTCAACATCAATCGCGAACGGCTGGGGCCGGACAACATCAACACGCTGACGGCCACTTCGAATCTGCTCGGCGACGTTGAAGGCCAGGGACGCATCGCCGAAGCATTGCCACAGCGGCTCGCCCTGCTCGATCTTGCAATGGCTTCCACTACCCTTAGCCCGGTGCGCAAGGCGCACCACATCGATGCCGTAGCCAACGACTATCGCGAACTCGGCCGCTTCGCCGAATCCGAGGCCATGACGCGCAAGGCACTGGCGATGATCGTAGAAGCGCAGGGACCGCGCGCGCGCGCTTCGGTGCTCATGCTGCGCCATCTCGGCGTGATCCTGGGCCTTGAAGGCCGCTACAGAGAAGCCGAAGAGCTGTTCCGCGACGCGCTGGCGATCCAGCTGGAAGGTGCAGCGCCGACCTCGTTTTCCGCCTGCGGCCTGCGCCGCGACATCGGCAAAGTGCTGGCGCAACAGCATCGTTATGCCGACGCCATCGCACAGCTGCAGGCCCTGACGACGGACGCGTGCATGGTCGGTCTGGCCGACAACGACGCGTGGCGCCCACAGGCGCTGGCTGATTTGAGCCACGCGCAACTCGACAACGGCGACAGCGAAGGCGCGTACTCGACGGCGACCCAGGCGCTCGACTATGGCAAAAAGGCCCTGCGCGGCAGCTATCTGTTTGCGGATCCACAGTTTGCGCTGGCGCGTGTGCTGCTGGCGCGCGCACGACCCGCCGAAGCCGAGCCGCTTCTGCGCGAAGCACTCGCATTGCGCAGCGCGCTGCACCCAGCGGACGATCCGCGCATCCTCGAAGTCAAGGTTGCACTGATCAACACGCTCAGGGCGCTCGAGAAATTCGACGATGCCGCGGTCTTGGCTGCTGAGGTCGAGCCCCTGCTGATCGCATCGACCTCGCCGCAAGCCGCCGAGCTGCGCGAGCGCCTGACATCACACTGAAGTGCGTGCAGCATCGTTCGCGCCGCGTGCCATGGGCCACCTATTGCGTTTCGGATTTTTGTCCCAGATGTTAGCCACGCGAACTTTCCGCGCGCAAACGTAGCCGGCTACTGAAATCCGCTGGCAAAAATGTCGCCGGCGTCATACTCGAATGCGCCGATGTCACAATGGGCGCCAACAATGCGCGGCCGGCCGCGCTGATCGGTCGTGAGGATGTCGCTGCCGCCATTCTGTCCGACGCAGGGCGCGGCGCCCTCGATCATGCCGCTCGGGGGCACCAACGCAACGGTCTTGGTCGGGCCACCGTTGTCGCGCAGAAGACCCAATTCGTCGATCGATTCGAGAGACGTGGCGGTCCCCGGGCTGCCGGGAGCGACGATGCAACCGACCCCGGGGGAAAACTTGTTGTTGCCATACATTCCCACATCCCCGACGCAGTCGTGGTACTCCTGGAAACCGGAAAGGAAGTTGCCGGCCACGACGTTGTTGCGAATGTTCAATGTGGCGCCTACTGCATTGAACAGGCCACCGCCATCCGAGCCGCCGATGCCGCTCGAGTCCGCCTGATTGCGCACGATGGTCGAGTTGTACATGTTGACACTGCCGCTGTTCCAGATTCCTCCGCCGTCCTGCAAGGCCGAATTGGAGGCGATCGTGCTGCTTGTCACGAAAAGCGTGCTGGAATTCACGATCCCGCCACCAATGCCGCTTTGAGCGATATTTGAGGAGATGGTACTTTGTCGCACGTTGACCGTGCCCGTACCGCGATTTTCGATGCCGCCGCCAGCGGCGGCGAAGTTGCCGTCTGCCGTGCTCTGAGTGAGCGTCAACTCACCTTGACTGTTGCGGATCGCGCCGCCATTTTGTGCCGCAATGTTCCCTTTCAGCGTGGTAAAGGCAACCATCGCATTGTCGCTCCAATTATCGATAGCTCCGCCCGAGTCGCTTGCCTGATTGCCCGTCAACGTGCAGTGATCCAGGCTGAGATTGTCGAAAGCGAGTATTGCGCCGCCCGATCCGGCCTGGTTGTTGCTGAAAGTCACGCGGGTCGCCACGACCGAATCGCCGCCGTGATAGATGCCGCCGCCGAGCAAGCCGGCGTTGTTGCTGATGACGCAGTCGACGAGCGTCAATGCACTTCCCGCGCCGTCATTGCTGATTCCACCGCCGTAAGTAGTGTAATCGGCAGCCGGCAGGTTATGGTCGATGACGCAGTTGGCAAGACTGAGCACGCCAGCATTCAAGATGCCGGCGCCGTTGCCGAATGTTTTTCCATTGCGGATGGTCACGCCATTGATGTTCACCCGTCGCCCGACCGCAATGCTGAACACGCGATCAGTCAGATTTCCGTCGATGATCGTCGTGGCGGCGCCGGTGCCGGTGATCGTGGTGAGCGGACTGCCGCCGATCGGGGTCGGGAGGTTGAGGTCGCCCGATTCCTCGCCGTCGGCATCTACTCCCGGCCCGAGGACAAAGACACCGGCCGGCAGCATTATCGTGATATCTGCATTGCCTATGTGGTTCGCCTGCATCACGGCAGCGCGCAACGTGCACGTGCCCGAAGCGGTGTGACAACTTGCGACCGCCGTGTTGTCATCGACCTCGTCCGCGACGCTGTCGACCGTAAACAGAACCTGGGCCGGAAGCGTGGTCGGCAGGAACGTATTGATCGCCATGGCAGCAGCGACCATCCAAAGCCGTCGAGCGCGGCCTGTCGCAAGGTTGCCGCTCGCACCGCGGAGCGGCGCGCGGGATTTCTCGGGCCCACGTTCGACTATCATTCACCCCCCTGCGACGTATTGCCGGAAGACCTACTGCGTCCGGCACTGATGCGCACATGGCGTACCGTCCGAGCGGACCCGTGCCGCGCGGAACAGTTCACTCGCGTTTTGCGCGTGCGACCCCTGAAGCTCCCCGTCTGCAGCGTACTCTCTTTTTTGCCCGCATGGACTCCTTGCAGCAGTCTGCAGGGTGGCCTTTGCAGTACAGCGGGAACGTGCTGATCGCGCAACACGCGCCCGATCATGCGCTTGATCTGCGGGCCCATGGCGCCTGCTTGCGGTCTGCGGTGCCATGCGTTACGCCTCCAGAGCTTCAACGGAAGGCTCGACGTGGCTCTCACGGCGCCGTTTCAAATCCGTTCGCGAACAGTTCGTTGAATTCGAACGCACCGATATCGCAGGCGCTGCCGGGCGGCGGGCGCGGATTGCCGCGCTGGTCACTGTTGAAGTGGCCGCCGGGGCCGGCGCATTCGGCAGCGATGCCGCCGCCGATCAAGCCGCTCGAAGAAATTAGCCCAATCGTCTCGGTAGGACCGCCATTGTCCTTCAGGATCCCCAATTCGCTCGCGGAGTCGACCTGCGTGGGAATCCCCGGACTGTCGAAGCGACCGAAGCAAGAAACACCACCTTCGTAGCCGTTGACGCCGTACAGTCCGATCAAGCCGACGCAGTCGGCATAAAAGTTTTGGGGGACCAGGAGATTTCCGGCCAGTATGCTGTTGTGCAGATCGAATGTGCTGCTGGAAGTGACCTGAATGCCCGCGCCACCGTCTTCGCCGCTATTGCTGGCGGCCGTACTTATCTGATTGTAGGCAATGGTCGAATTGTAGATGCTCGTAGTGCTGACACTGTAGATGCCACCGCCGCCCACAGTCCCATGGTTCTGGCTGATCGTGCTGTTCGTTACGACGAGCTCGCCATTGCTCTTCAAAGCTCCACCGTAGTCGGCGACATTGCGGGACAGGGTGCTTCGATCCACCTTCACGGTTGTCGACGAATATATACCGCCGCCCTCGCCTGCCGAATTGCCATCGAGGGTGCTCTGCGACACGCTCGTCGTTCCTGCGCTTGCATAGATAGCACCGCCCTCGCCCGCGCTGTTCAAACTGAAGACGCTGAAAGAGACGTCGACGGTCGTGCTCGTGTACAGGCCGCCACCGCTATGTTCAGCCGAGTTGTGCTTGACTAGGCTATGCGTGAGATGCAGCTCGCCTTCGTTGTAGATGCCGCCGCCGCTCGCCGCCAGAACGTAGCCATTGATCAGCGCGACGCCGGAAATGACTGCGGTTCGCATCGCGTCGATTTTCAGAATGCGCGTCTGGCCGAGTCCATCGATGATCGTGGTTCCGGCGCCCGCGCCGGCAATGGTGGTAGGTCCCGGGCTGTAGCCAGCGGGCACGACCAGATTGAGATCGCCATTTTCCTCGCCGTCGGCGATCGAGGCCGGAATGGTCAGCTTGTAAGTGCCGGCCGGCAAGTTGATGGTTGCACCAGCGTTCGGAATGCGGTTCGCCTGCATCACCGCCGCGCGCAGCGTGCACGTCTTTGCCGGCAACGGTGTTTCGCATTTGCCGTCCAGCACGTTCGCGTCGATGTCGTCGCCGAAGTCGTTGACCTCGAAAACTACCTGGGCAACAGCGCTAGTGGCTGCAAGCAGGCCGATCGCGATGAGGCCCGCAGCGGAGCGAGCCGAACGGAGCGGTCGCGCTTTTCCGCTGTCTGGTGCCTTACAGCAATGGCGGGGCTTTCGCTGTGCGAGTGCCGGACCCAACCTGAGCCAATTCGCGATTCGCAACCCCAGCCTGAACGAGCCCATTGATGTCCCCTGGTACATGTAACTGTTCTATACGTGGCGCGATCCGGCAAAACGACATCGAATGCGGCAACTCGCGCGGCCATTGCCGCCTGCCACACGTTGCCCGCACAATTGCAGCGATGCCGCCTGCTGATCGACAGAGTGACTCATGACCTCGCTCCGCTGGGATGGACTGCTGCTCGATTGCCGCCTCGCCACGCTTTGCGAGGCGGCCTCGGCCTATGGCGCGATCGAGCAAGCCGCGCTCGGGTGGAAGGACGGTGTCATCGAATTCGCCGGCCCGCAGGCGCAATTGCCGGGCGATCCCGATGCGCTGGCCACGCGCGTCGAATCCGCCGGAAATGCGTGGATCACGCCCGGACTGGTCGACTGCCACACACACCTCGTATTCGCCGGGAATCGCGCCGGAGAATTCGACCTGCGTCTGAACGGCGCGAGCTATGAGGAGATCGCGCGCGCCGGCGGCGGCATCGTTTCCACGGTAGCCAAGACGCGTGCCGCGAGTGATGACGAATTGTTTGCGCAGTCGTTGCGGCGCGCCCGCGCCCTGTTGGCCGATGGCGCTACGACGATCGAGATCAAGTCCGGCTATGGACTGGACCTGGACAGCGAAATCAAGATGCTGCGCACCGCACGCCGCATCGGCGACGAACTAGGCATCACCGTGTGCACGACGTTTCTCGGCGCTCACGCCGTCGCGCCGGAGTTCGCCGGACGCCAGTCGGATTACGTCGACGAGGTATGCATACGCATGTTGCCGGCGATCGCCAATGACAAGGTCGCCGAGGCGGTCGATGCGTTTTGCGAAACAATCGCATTCACGCCGACCGAGACGCGGCGCGTGTTCGAGACTGCGCGCGCGCTTGGCCTGCGCGTCAAGTTGCACGCCGACCAATTGTCCGACTCCGGCGGTGCCGCGCTTGCCGCGGAGTTCGGCGCACTGTCGGCCGATCATCTGGAGTACACGAACGAAGCCGGCGTGCAGGCCATGGCCCAGTCCGGCACGGTCGCGGTCATGCTGCCTGCTGCATTTTATACTTTGCGTGAGACGCGCCTGCCGCCGATCGATCGCTTTCGCGCGCACGGTGTGCCGATGGCGGTCGCCACCGACGTCAATCCCGGCACGTCGCCGCTGCTGTCGCTGCGCCAGGCGATGAACATGGCCTGCACGCTGTTCCGCCTGACGCCCGAGGAAGCGCTGCGCGGCGCTACCGTCAATGCCGCACGCGCGCTCGGCCTGGACGATCGCGGCACGCTCGCTGCCGGGAAGCGCGCCGATTTCGTCGTCTGGGACATCGAGCATCCGGCCGAACTCTGCTACTGGATCGGCGGCACTCTGGCGCGGCGGACATGCGCCGGCGGTCGCTGGCGCGACGCGACAGCTTAGGTGGTGGACTGTCCGGTGCGCGGGCGCGTTACGGCTCGGAGCCGTCGGCGAAGAGATCGTCGAACAACACGTCGAGACTGACGACGAAAACATCCTGCTGACTGTTCGTATCGTCGGATACGAGGTTGTCGGCACTCGCGGTAAACGCACCCCAGAGGCCGTCGGCAGAGACGGTGGCGCTGAAGCAGGTATTGTTACCGTACGAGCCGCTGCGCGAGCGGCACATGCTGCGCAGCAGATCGGCTTTCATGTTGCGCACCAGTGCGTCGGCCGGCGCCTTGTTCGGATGCGGCGCCAGTGCCGTGTTGTCCGAGGTGAAGGCCAGCACGATCCCTTCATCGCTCAGCGCCGGGCGCGGCATGAGCACGGGCAGCACCGCGCCACCACCGTCGTTGACGCTGACAGCCGTCAACGTGCCGCCATCGATATCTCTGAGCAGCAGCGCATGCGCGGTGCCGGACCCGGCGAAATTGTCGGCCAGGCCGGATGAAAACGCGATCAGCGCGCCATCGCCGGACAACGCGATATCGCCATCGGCAACATCGTTGTTGCCCTGGCTCTTGTCGCCATTGAGGCTGACAAGCGAGTAGGTATCGGCTTTGACGTCGTACACATACACGTCGACGTGCGCGTTGATATCGCCGCCGTCGAGCGCCGCCGAGCCGGTCGTGAAAGCGATGCGATTGCCGTCGGCTGAAATCTCCGGTCCGATGCAGGAAAAAGGAGCGCACATTTGTGTGAGTGTGCTGCTTTGGCCGGATTGATTCAGATAGACGAGAGCCGAGAACAAGGCACCGGCAGATTCGAAACTGATCCGCCCGACATCGCTGCTCATGTAACGGCGCAGATAGGCGGGATTCGCGGCGCCGCTGAATGCCAGCGGCGCGCTCGGCCAGTCGTACATCGGAACGAAAGTCGTTCCGCCGGCGCGGTCACGGATGTAGATCGTGTTGCTGCTTGCACCGGTTCCCGATTTCGGCAGATTCGAGGCGCTGCAGACGAATGCCACGAAAAGACCATCGCCAGATACTTGCGGCGAACGGCACTCTCCGTCGGACGCTTCAGTTCCATCGGAATTGACGCTGATCAGTTCCAGCGATTGCTTGTTGCGATCGAACGCGTAGATCTGCGCCGGCGAATTCACGGTCAGGCCGAAACCGGGCTTGGCCAGCGTGCTCGACTGCGAGACGAATGCGACGACGCCACCGTCTGCCGACAGCGAAGCCGAGTTGCTCGGGCCGTCGGCCTGCACGCTTGAGTCCGGATTGACATTGACGCGTTCGATCGTCAGCGGATCGGCGAGCGCTGCCTCGGTGGCAGCGGCTGCGAGACAAAACCAAACCCATCGCTGCGAAATCATGCGAGATCCCCATCCCCGGTGCACGTCAGCGGCGTGCTTGCGCCACTATCGCATGATTGCGGCCCTCGCGGAACAATCATGCCGCCGTTCGACAGGCTTTGCCTGCGACGCGTATGGGCAGCGCGGGCACGTCGCCGGCGGCTCATCGTGCGCGCACAAAAAACCCCGCATTCGCGGGGTTTCCGGAACCAGTCGATCGGACGAAGTCAGGTCGCCTTGCGCGGCGCTGCTTTCTTGGCCGCCGGTGCAACTTTTTTCGCGGCCGCCTTGGCTGGAGCAGCCTTCTTGACGACCGGGCCGGTTGGCGTTGTCAGCGCGTTATGCGGACGTACGTTGCCATAACTGCGGATCGCTCTCTTGCCCTTGCGTGTCTTGCGGTCGCCTCTACCCATTACCCAGTCTCCGGTTTGATTTGAAATTAAGATGTGTCCGCGCAAGAAACGCGCGATTGTTGATCGGGGACGATCACTATGATCGCGTAGCTTACCAGCGCAGCGCCTGAGCGCAACCGGAAAATGTCGTCTGCTCAACGGCTTCCTCGAGCCGGGGAGGTAAAAACACCCGGGTCCGCCCCTTTCTCAGTGGTGGTGGTCGGGGTGCTGACCGGCATGCGCCTCGCGGGCGTCGCCGTGGCAATCACCCTCGGCGCAGTCGGCGCCGTCGATCTGGATGGTCGCGTGGAAAATGTGGAAATGTTCGCGCAGCACGCGCTTCATGGCCGTCAGAGCCGGCTCGGTCTCCATGCCGGGCGGCAGGCGCGCGTGCAGCGTGGCCATGCGCCGGCCGCCGGCCAGCTGCCAGACGTGCACGTGGTGCACGTCGTCGACGCCGGATTCGCGCCGCACCGTGTCGCTGACCAGCGCGGTCTCGATGCCGTCGGGCACGCCTTCGAGCAGGATATGCGCCGAAAGACGCAGCAGGCGCCAGGCGCTGACGAGAATCAGGGCGGATACGAACAGGGAGACCAGCGGATCGGCCTGCAGCCAGCCGAGATAGCGCACGATCAGCGCGGCAGCGACAGCGCCGATCGATCCGAGCAGATCGCCGATCACGTGCAGGCGGGCGCCGGCGAGGTTCAGGTCGTCGTGATGATGGCCGCCGAGCGCGCCGAGCACGATCACGTTGACCGCGAGGCCAATGAGCGCGACGGCCAGCATGATTCCGGACAGGATCGGCTCGGGCTGCATGAGCCGCATAACGGCTTCGACGGCGATCCAGACCACGAGCACGAATTGCAGCAAGGCATTGCTGTAGCCGGCCAGCACTTCGAGGCGCGCATAACCGAAGCTGCGCAGGTCGTCTGCGGGGCGCCGCGAGAAATGCGCCCCGGCCCAGGCGAGCAGCAGGGCAAACGCGTCGATCAGCATGTGCGCCGCGTCGCTGAGCAACGCCAGTGATCCCGACATCCAGCCGCCGACCGCCTCCGCGATCAGCGTCGCCACGGTCAACGCGGCAGCGATCAACAGCCGGGTTTCGCTGCCGTGAGCGTGGGCGCGGTGCGCGGAGTGATCGTGCGCGGTTGCGGACATCGGAGAAAATTCAGGATCGCAGGGACATCGACAGAATCGATGTTAGGCGACGCCCGCCACGTTACACAATTGCGCTATGCCCGTTGGCACAACAAAAACGGTGCAGGTTTGTCAGGCGCAGATTGACGATGTGTGCGAGCGCAACGGCAGTGCCACCGAGCGAAACCAGCGCCGCATGCCAGAGGCCGAAGGATTCCAGATCGAACACGTAGCCGCCCAGCCACAGCAGCACCAGTCCCGGCAGCAGCAGGTAGAGCGCCTGCGGACCACCGTGGCGGCGATAGCCGCGAATCATCATCGTCAACGCCAGCATCGTCGCGAACGCGATGAACCAGCGCTCGAAACTGTGATCGGCCAGGAAGCTCAGGCCCAGCGCCGGCAGCAGCGCCAGCACGAACGGCAGCGCGGCGCAGTGCAGCGCGCACAGGAACGACGCCGTGGCGCCGACACGGTCGGCGACCTGCACTATGGTCGCGTCTTCATCGGCGGAACGCGGGTCGTGCGGAAAGGACTGCGTGTGCATGGTTAAGTTATAACATAACGGTTGTGAATCGACGTGTCCGGGGGCGCTGGTGTTCCGATCTCGGGACAGTGGCCACGCGCATGCAGTTACGTAAGCCCCAGATGTGATGTGATGTTATATTATAACATACCATCAAGCGATGCAAGCCAATGCGTTGCGCATTTATATGTCGAATAAACATGATGTTAAGAGGCTATTCGCAGCGCGGTATCAAGTTCGCTATGCGGCTCGTGTACGGAAGCCGCGCGCGGCGCCTGATCGCCAGGATCTGGGGGCGGACTCAGCTGGCTGCCCCTCTGCCGAATCGTCTAGACGTTGCCGCAGCGCTTGCAGACGCCGTGAACTTCGAGCGTCTGCGCCCTGGACTTGAAGCCAAGCGCTTTGGCCTGATCGCTGAGCAGTTTCGCCACGCGCTCGTCGCAGATCTCGGTTGCGCCCTCGCAGACGTCGCAGATCAGGAACGGAACGTGATGCGCCACGCTCGGATGATGGCAGCTG